>Ga0115006_10002185_pt1 | contig 12715 bp, 12 predicted proteins | sample ArcOceMetagenome_3_FD_88943 | JGI IMG/M metagenome (GOLD analysis project Ga0115006, IMG submission 88943) | Marine eukaryotic phytoplankton communities from Arctic Ocean - Arctic Ocean- Svalbard ARC20M Metagenome | ecosystem: Environmental > Aquatic > Marine > Oceanic | place: Arctic Ocean...
GCTTTCAATCGATTGATGTAATTCGTGATGCTGTGTAGATTGGCGCTTTGCGCGAAGCTGCACTGCTGCTCGTTGATGTGGGCACTGCTGACAATGACGTCAGCAAAGCCCCACGTGACAACAACGACCACCACCACGCACCACCACACCACAGCGCGCCCGACGCACACGCCACCGGCCACCAGCCACATTCAATTGTGCAGCCGGCCGACGGATCGACAACCTCGTTCCCCGCGCCCCACCACCACAACTACGGCCCCGGCCACAACCACGACCGCAACCACCACGCCCGCGACGACGACGACCACGACCACGGCCACCACGACCACGACGACCACCACATCAACAACAACCGCCACCACCACGAACACATCTACTACGACAACCACGACCACAACCACAACCCCAACTACAACTACGAGCGGACAGCGAACACCACCACCATGCCAGCGGCCCCGGCCGCGGCGACCACCACCACCACACCCAGAACAGCAACCACTGCCACGGCAGCAACCACTGCCACGACCACGACCACAATCGCGACCACGACTGCGACCAACACCACCGCCCCGCATGCGCTCGCACCGACCCACACACGCACGCCCGCGCCCAAGCCCACGAACATGGCCACACTCACACCCACACACCCTACCGGAAACCCCCGGGTGGCAGTTTAGTGTTCCACGGAACCCACAGCACACGTTGCAAGGCAGTGGGACCACCTCGTGTCACCCGCACGCCCCCTTGTGCCACCCGCTTGCTGTTCATCCTCACTCTTTTGCAGCCCTTCATGCAAACATGCCCGCACCCCAGCGAAGCAACGCGGGCGCCGCCGCGCGCCCCGCGGCGCCAGAAGGCCCGCACAACACAGCGAGTGAAAAAGTGCACGAAATGAATGCACTGGAGGTGAATTTCCTGGGACCTGCTGTCACAGTTCCTGTCACAACCATGCCATCCCTCCGCACGTCCCTACTGCAGGGGTGCATGGCAGCGCCTGGCGACGCCTGGCTGCGGCGGGCGCCCCTTGGCTGCGGCGCGCTGCACCCGAGACCCCCGCTTGCAACCCTGCAACCTCACACCCGCCTTGCAAAATCGACACCGATCACACCCCACACCGCCCGCGCCTTTTCACACACCGCGCTGCCACACACCAAAGCGCAGGCCATCAGTAGGCCAAGGGTGCAAGGGGGGAGGTGTCACACCTGTCTTGTGTTGTTGCGACGTTGGTCACATGCCATGCCATTGTTCTTGCTTCATCTCACGCGTTTGCCATGTCTTTTTCAGGCGCGGGGGCATGAGGAGTGCTCCTCCTCTTCATTGACAGTGAAAAAATCGTTTGACAAGGGGGTGCGGAATGAAAAGGTCTTTTTCCACGCGGCCACCAAACCACCTCTTTCAATGCATTGGACGCCCAGCATGCCCGACGCGGACATCACCAACGAGATGTGTCCAACATCAAACACACACCCGTCCACAACCTGTGCGCTTGCGGCGCAGCGGCACAACAATGCCAGCCCGCGGCACTCGTGCGCTCGTTGCCGCGGCCTGTGCGTCGAAAGGAAGCACAAATTCCTCCTCTTCACACATGCAGTCCGCGGCACTCGTGCGCTCGTTTGACAAGGGGGCTTTGCCGTACGTTTGCACGTGTTTCACAGGCCCCACAGGCATGGTCACGAAAGCGGCCGGGGATGTTTTCAGAGGGCCCCATCACTGGCGCAACGTCCGAAGGCCGTTCCGAGGGAAAGGGGGCACGACGGCCTCTTTGGTGAGGGCCCGGTGATCGATCCGCGCGCTCGAAAACGCCAGCACCCGCGCCCTTGACCCGTTGCCACTCACACCACCTCGACCGGCTACTGGGGCCACCCCAAACCAACGTGTGGGCTAGAGCGTGTAGGCGGGAATGTAGTGCCCGCACTTGTTTTTGCACCCCTTGGGTGGAACCCATGCTGTGGCAACCTTCCACACTACCAATCTAGACGTGCAAAAAAATGCTGCACCAAAAAATCTTGCCTTGCATGCTTGGAAGGCCTGCGGACCATGCGCGAAATCCGAACATGCCCCTTTCTGGTGCGACTGTCACCATCGACCCGTCGAGTAAGCCATGGCGGCGGAAAGGGCGCAACTGTGGCAGGGGGGCCGCTACACGCACCATTTTGGTATGCGCGGGTAGGCCTGGGTGTGGGCTAGCCAGGTGTCGCACACGGGTGGCAGACTGGCAGTGTGCGCAACTGAAGCCCTGCAATTGTGTGGGCTTCACTTGTCGATTACAGACATTACATGAGTTCTCGGGAGCTCCCATCCCTGTGGTCGTGCAACACGAGTCTCTACGACGGAGGCGCACAAGCACGTACGCCCTCTGTTCCACGTGCCTTTCCAACGCAGAGCCAGCGCACAAACGCTTCCTCCTCTAGCTCCTGGCCAGCCCAGGCACGCCTCCTCCTCTGGCACGCCTCCTCCTCTAGCTCCTGGCCAGCCCAGGCACACGCGTGCGACGGCGGGGCGGCGGCAACCCCACGCACGCACGCAGCGCGCACGCGCACACAGCTGCAGCACCCGCGGCAGGATGCTGCCCGTCGTCGACCTGCGGCGGTTCCGCGACCCGGCGACGCGCGGCGCGTTCGTGGCCGAGCTCGGCGCCGCCCTCGCCGAGCACGGCTTCTTCTACCTCACGGGCCACGGCATCCCCGCCCAGCACCGCCACGACGCCATGGCCGCCAGTACAAGAGCGGTACACCGAAAGGCAAATGTGGGAAGGGAACTTGATTTCGTCAGTTCATCAGCACGTACCGAGGGCCCGCATGGGGGTGCATCGTACGTGCAGATGAGCAAACGGAATCGAACTGGCCGCCACTGATGAATCAACGAACAACGCTCTTCCCAGGCGGCCACCGAGTTCTTCGCCCTCCCCGCCGGGGCCAAGCGCGAGGTAGACTCGGTCCTATCCCCGCACGTCCGCGGCTTCTCCAAGCTCGGCGCTGAGCGCACCGTCGGGGTCACGGACGTCCGCGAGGTGTGGGAGATGGGGCCCGACGCCCCGGCGCTCGACCTCGCGGAGGGCGAGCGCGAGGCCGCCGAGGCCGCGGGCCAGCCGGCGTTCATGCGGCTGCAGGGCCCCAACCTGTGGCCGGCCGAGCCCGCCGTTTTCAGGCCCGCCGTGGAGCAGATGTTCACCTCTATGGGTGGCGTTTGCTCCGAGCTAATGCGGGGCGCTGCGCTGGCGCTGGGGCAGCCGGAAGACGTGTTCGCGCCCTACTTTGCCGACGCGGACACGGCCATGAAGCTCAAGTGCTGCAGCTACCCGACGGCAGAGTCCACGGCGTGCGGCGCGGAGCCCGAGTCGCACGGCGTCGGGCCGCACAAAGATTACGGGTTTCTCGCCGTCATTGAGTCGGACGTGGCCGGCCTCCAGGTGCTGGACCGCAAGGGGGAGTGGTTCTCCGTGCCGCTGCTCGAGGGCGCGTTTGTGGTCAACGGGGGCGAGCTGCTCGAGCTAGCCAGCGGGGGTGCGTTCATGGCGGCAACACACAGGGTTGCCGCCACGGGCGCGGACGTCGGCCGTGCACGCCTCAGCCTTTGCTTCTTCTACAACCCAGGGTTCAACACCGTGGTGCAGCCAGTCCCCACGCTGCCGCCGCAGCTGGCGTCCGCCGCGTCCGCCAACCGCGCGGTGCGGAGTGCGGCGGCCGCGGCGGGGGAGGGACGCGACCTCTACGGGGAAGAGCCCAGGCCGTGAGTACACGTAGTTAAAAAGAGTGGGTGTTGCCCTTGATTCCGTTGGCTTTCACCACACGTGCCCATACCCGGGCCCTCAGTAACTTGCAAGTTGCGTGGGCCCCAGCAAGATTAACATACCAAGATCGACCCTACGGCTACAGCACGCGCGGGGAGGCGAAAGCGAACGAGACCGACCTGACCGCCCCTCACCTCGTGCACTGTGTTGACCGGGTACCTTGCACTGTGTTGACCGGCTACCTGACAAGGTACGGGGAAAGCGCGCTGCGCGGGTACGTAGGCAAAAAAAAAAGCAGACGAAAAAGGGGGCGGCAACATCATGACAACGAAGCGCATGCGTGGGGCGTTTTCTTGATTTTGGTGGGTTCACCGCACGTACACACTTCCCCGTGCGGTGGGCCCTACGGACACGGTACCACTGTGCGTGCGGCGAGGCAAGCGCACTCGGCTTGGCCGCCACTCACCAAGTCAATCGAACGGCTCCTGTGCAGGTACCTTAGGTCTCTGCCGCACATCTTCGAGGCCCACCACCCGGACCTCGTCGCCCGTTGACCCAGGCCCAACCAAGTCAATCGAACGGCTCCTGTGCAGGTACCTTAGGTCTCTGCCGCACATCTTCGAGGCCCACCACCCGGACCTCGTCGCCCGTTGACCTAGGCCCAGCCCCGATCCTTTGCCGCCGCCGTGTCTTGCTTCCCTTGCTCGTCAATGATAAGACGTCTCCAAGACAACACCTTCGAAAATGCAAACGGCACCAGACACGTCCCGGGCGCACACAAGGTCGGCCCCGACGGCCGTGTACATCTACTGGTACATGAGCAGCGCCCCGCTCCTCCAGCTGCTCCTTGTACCCCCTCCTCACACGACAACGGCAAGTACTACATGCCGTGCGGGAAGGACTAGTTAGACCTTCCAATGCAGTTGAATAAAATTGAACAAAAATTAAAGCACACCTAGACACCTCAATTTTTCCGACACACATTGTACTACGAATGACGAAACGTCTGTCTCGGAGAAAAAAAAGAGAAATCAGGTACGGGGTTTTTGTCTGGCACAGTGCCTTTTTTAAGATCACAGTCGGCCGTGTGACCCTGGCTTGTTGGATGCTGTGCTACTGCTGGTGGCGGTCACAGGGTGGAGGTCACAGATGGTGTGCTGCTGCTTGTGGCTGTTGATGCCGACGTGGTGTTTGATTAAGAAACTGAGCTCGCGGGCAGGTCACGAAAAACTGGGCACGTTTTTGAACATGAGATTCTCAAGAAACTGGGCTAAGAAACTGGGCCCAAAATGCCAAAATTTCCGGCGGCGCTGCGCGCTGTCCGCAGCACACTTGCTGTAAAAACGACGGACTGCAAAGGGCCGTTTGGAACGACTTTGGTTTAGGGGGTTTCAATTTCACGTCCATAATTTCCGGGCGTTTACTAGTAACGTTAGACTCTGAAATGGCAAAAAATTTCCCTTTGTTTGGGTGGTTTTAGCGTAGTGGTGGGTACGGTGAGTTGGTAGTGTGGGGCATGCGGTGAAGGCGGGGACGGCGTAGTGGTGCGCACGGCGGGGCTGGCAGTGTAGGCGGCAACGGCGTGGGCTTGTCGTGCGGGTGGCGGGCCGTAAAATTCCCGGCCGGGGGCCAATCATAGGCTGCCTCCCCGGCGGCCGCACTGCGCTGCACGCAGCAGCGCCGCCTGACGGCGGCCAGCCGTGCAACGCTAAGAAATTGAGCGGATTCTGCACCCCGAGGGCCGCCTCCAGGGGTCAGGAGCGAGTTGTTGCCCGCCTTGGCGCCTCATTTGGAATGAAGGCGCCACCTGACCCGCAGCGCGTGTCACCACCACTGTGGCCAAACACTCAGGGCCTTGTGAGCCCTAGCATGCGTCTACTGAATCAGGGTCAGGGACAGGGTGTGCCTCGATGCCTCAGTGTGCATGTGTTTTCAGCGCCAGCATGTTTTCAGCATTCTGACGTGCACAAGCAAAATGAGATGCTTCCCCGCCTCACGAGGTTTCAAAAGCGTTTTTGCGACTAAACGTTTTGTATTGTGTGCCCGCCACGAGTGATGCCGGGTGCACTTCCCCTGACACCCCTCCCTCCCTTGCTTCCGACCGCCCCCGTCTCCATGGCCACAGCAGTTCAGCTGCTGGCTTGCCGTGGCCACGCGGTGATTGTACGCCGTGATGCTACAGTCAATTGCCGACAACAGTACCGGTACCCCCCTGTTAAATAAATTGTGCTAACTTTTGCCCTCTAATCTCAGCCTAGCACAAGTTAGACCCTATTCTCCAATGATGGGGCCAGCATGCTGGAATGAGAGGTGAGCATACGGTATTCTTCTAGATCCGGCCCTAGCTTGCTAAAATTAAGGGACACGGAGGCATCATTCAACACTCAAGGCATGTTCTACCGCGGTCTGAGGGCGTAAACTAAAACATCGGGGGTCTAAAAAATGTACTTCCGGAAGTATACATGTTTTTTGATCTGAGCCCAAAAGTTGAACCCCCATTGGGGGGTCCTATTCGGCAATTGCAATGAACTGTGTTGTCACATGCCACCCTTGTCGGGCCCCAGGCGTGGAACCCGCCTCGACCCAAAAGATGGCGGTGCAGCACATTGCCCCCAAAACAGGGTCGTTGCGGGCTTGCCACGGTGTTGCCTGCGGAAATCGCTAGCCTAGCTAGTGCGGCCTGCGCGGCTGCCAGAGGGCGGGCATTGCTCCCCGTCAGCCACCCTCACGCCGCGAGCCGCCCCGCGCCCGCTTCCGGCGAATGTCTCTGCTGCAAGACAAGCGATGCGAAACAAACTACTAATCATTTGGAGTTTGAGAAAGAGCCTCAGGTCGCAGGAGCAGGATGACGTCTAGTCAGGCTGTTGACAAGGCAGCATGGTCAAAGTCGAGCGGGCTTTCCCCGCAGAACGGGCAGTTGTGCGGGTTGACCACGCTGAGTTCCGGATCAAGGGCTTTGCACATGTCAGCAGGGCGGCCTCTGTTGAGCTGCCAAATGTGGGCGCTCAGCGTCGACTTTGGCGTGCCCACAAACCCAAAATCCGCCAGTGACGCCAGCATCACGTCCAGCAGGAGGGCTGCCACGCTGGAAACCCAGCCGCCCGGACCAGCAGACGTGCCGTCGCCGAAAGCGTCGGCCAACAGCTTCAAAAGTTCGGCGTGGGCAGCGTGCATGCCGTTGCCGTGCTCTCTCTCGGCGCGCGGCACGGTGCTCGCCACCTGCCACCGGAACCCGTGCTGTCGCGCCCATTTGGCGAGGGGGTTGGTTGCGTTCAGGTACGCTCGCGCGATGTCACGGAACTGATCGTGTTTGATGTCCGTGACGACAAGGACGCGGACCGACGGCTTTCCGGGGCACCTCTGGCAGTGCCGGCTCGGGTCTGAACATGTCTGGACGATGTCGACAGAGGTGTTCCGGTTGGCCACCAGCGAGGCGGCTTCCCCGAGGTACCCTTTGGCCGCATTCATGATCCCGCGTTTGAATCCGCCATCCGAACCGCGGAGGTGGACCGAGACGTACGGCCGTAGGCTCCGCGCCAGCTTGCACGCAGGGGCCCAAAACCGAGGGCGGTGCCGCAGCGTCGAGCTGGTCGTGCTGTTGAACAGGCGAATGAACTCGTTGTCGTACAACCTAGACGAAAACACGCTCCCAAAGCTCATGACCCCGGCCTGAATCCGCCGGAGCTCCGAGATCCGGTCCGGCCCCAGCGCCGTGTTCCAATCTTCGGCGGTCCAGTCCAGGTGAACGATGCCGCGGTCGTATGGCTGGCGCTGCGCGTCCGTTGCGTTTGATCTGTACACGGTGTCGATCGGAGGCTTCCACAAACCCTTTTCGGCGCAGTGGCGGTCGGCAAGGTAAAGATCTGATTCGGCAGCTTTGCACGCTTGGTGCCACTCGTACCAGTCGAACACCTCCACGTCGGCGCGGGCCTTGATCCGGTCCATCTCGAGGAGCCCCACGAGGTTCAGGTAGGTGTGCTGTCGCTGGTGCTTTCGGTATGCAGCATCCGACTGCTGCCTGAGCACACCAGGCTGTTTGGCCCTGGGGCACGCGCCTTGCACGACCTCTTTGTGGGAGAGCATTGGGGGCGCCAGCACCGCTCGTCCCAGCACGCCGCCAAGCAGCAAGGCGAAGCCGAACGCTTGTAGCTGGTTGCCCCAGCCGCTGTGGGTGGCGTACTGCAGTACCTTTGCCGTGCAATCAATCTTCCCGGTCGGGCGGTTGCTCCGGGACAGGCCTACTTCCCGCGCAGCCCCCTCTCCGTCTGTTTGTGTTGGCGTTGGCGTTGGCGCTGGTGGCTTGGCAGACAGAGACGAGTTGGCAGCGTGCCCCCCCGTTGCTTTGGGAACACAGCGGGTCATCGCGCTGCAACGGCCCTGGTGCAGGCTGTGCGCCTGTGCGTGTCCAGGCCATGTGCCGCGCACATGTGGTCCAGCACCTCGCCAAGGTGCTGCAGCACAACGCACCCATACGCGTGCCAGCCTTCGCAGCGGGCCGTGTTCGTGATGTGCTCCGTGCTGGCCCCGCGGTCGACCAGCCGCACGCGCGGGTGGCCGGCCCACTGCCGGCCGACGGCGGCGTTGAACTGCAGGGCGCGCTCCCTGAACTTTTTGTGGCACGCGACGAGGTTCAGAAACACGAACCGGGAGGCCGGGAACCGCGCGAGCATCTCGGTGATCCACGCCGACGTGCCGCGGACGGTTTGGTTCACGCTGTGGTGGTGGTAGAAATCGTGCGCGCCCGTCGCCAGCACGAACGTGTCTGGTTGGGCCGAGGGCGTGGCGAAGTGCCCCAGCAGCGCCAAGCGCGTCGCGGCCTCGGGTTTGAACAGGTACGTCAGCCGCACGTGCGGGTCCCAGCCGACGAACTCGCGCACGCAGCCGAGCGCACCATCTTCCCCGCCCTCCTCGGCCTGCACGCACCCGCCTTCGTCGTGGACCTCGTACGAGCCGAACCGGCTGTCCTCGAGCGACCCGTTGACGTGCTCGACGAGCGCCGCGTTGAGCATGCGGACGCTCGCGTCCCCGAGGAGAAAGATCCAGTGCGGCTTGGCGCGCGGCTGGTCGCACAGCGGCTGCTTTTTGCAGCGGTGGCGGACCTCGGCGCAGACCTCCAGGTTCCGGGAGGAGTTGTGCACGAACGCGGCGCACGAGGTTGCGTTGTGTTGCCCTCGATCCTGCGAACGCTTCCTCGCTGCCCCTCTGGCCGCGCCCGCACCGAGGCGGCCAAGCGGGAGAGGGGCATCCGCCACGGCACCCGACCCGGCGCCCTCCGTCACGGTCGGCGCGCCGCGTGCACAGACGCAAACTAAATAGCTGCACCGCGCCAAGCAGGCAAGGCGTGCCGCAGCGGATCCTCTTTTGCTGGGCATGCGCGTGGTGTGTGTGTGCGTTGCCATGTTTACCCCAAGCCGCCCCTCAAGCTAGCTTTCGCAGGCCTTGCCGCTGGGCCCACCTCCGCCGCTCCGGAGCACGTGTCCCGTACGTTCGCCCCCGAAAAATCCTCGTTCCCCACCCGCGTCAGCTTCGTGTTCTCCAGGTCATCCGTACGAAGGTCGGCGGGCTCCACATGTTAGCGTTGTGCAGGCGGCAACGGCGGGAGTGGAGGTTAACTGGCTCGGGCATCGGTGCTTGCACAACATTCCCCACAAGTCAGCCCCATGGACGTTACCTCATCATGCACACGGAATCCCCGCGTGTCACATATTTTCGAGGCCAAATGCCGCCAAAATCAAACCAAAATGTGTGAACATATTTTCGCCCTGGCTAGCCTCCCCTTGCCACACCACCCTCTCCGCTACCCGATCCTCCCCCGATCGCAACCTCGCGCTTCCACACAAACACACACGGACACCCCCCTCCTCCCCTCCACACGGGACACCCTGCCCCGGCAAAAGGTACGCCCTAACTCGTTTCTGACACCCCGTACGTATTCTCTTCTTTTCTTGTCTGTTCCATTCCCCCCCTTCCCCCCGCCTACACTCCCACGCGGACATCGCTACTCTCTACCGCAGGTTGCACACACACACACGCGCGCGCACACACGCGCACGCCCGCAAACACCTGCCCCTGTACACACATGCCCCTTCCTTTTTGTCACCCTGTTCTTGCACCACCTGCCCTCCTCCTCCGTTTGTCCCGCACAGTTCTCTGAGACGCCTGCCGCGTGCTTGCGTGCGACTGCCGCCACTGTGGTTTGCCTGCAGAGCCCACGTGCAGCCCGGCCCAGCAACGATGCCGGGCACCACCGCCACCACCAACGCCGCCAGGCTCCTGCTGGTTGCCCTCGCTGCCGGTGAGAGCGAGCTTTTACTGCGCGCACCCTTTGACAGCGGCAACACCCATTGAGCGCAACGCACGCGGGCATGAAACAATCGGTAGCGCTCGCCGCCCACACACTGGCACTCGCGCTGGCACTGACACGCACGCCGGGTGACCGTTGTGGCGCCGCGCAGGTGGCGCTTGCGGTGCCGCGCCGCTCGCCGACGAGCGGGGCGCCTTGGACGGCAGCCCGTGGGGCTGCACCGTCACCATGAACCACACCGCGCTGCACGCCGCCAGCAACACCGCCTGCCGCGCGGCCATGGCCAAGGCACGGGCCTCCGCGCGACCGGCGGGCTGCGGCTTGGACAAGGCGAGCCTGGCCACGGTCATGTGCCACGGCTCTACGCTGCTGAACGCCGGCACCAGGGCTTCGGGCGGCGCTGACGCGGGCCGGGCGGCGCTCTTCTGGGCGCCGGCCGGCTTCCGGTGCGACGCGGCGCGCCTCGCCTCGCTGAACGCGGCCTGGGCCTCCCAGTGCGCCGCCCCGCCGCCGGGTCCGCCAGGGTGCCGGCCGTGGTGCTCGGGCGACAGGGGGGACAACATGATGTTCGCGGGGAGGTGGAACGAGGTGCACGCCGGGGCGCCGCCGGCCACCCTGCCAGGTGTCCTCAAGATCCCGTGCTGCGGGTGGGACACGCGCACGGACAACGACCCCGAGTGCGGGGTGCACCGCATGCCCAAGACAGACACGGGTCAGTCGCGTGACCCCCCTCCCCCCGACTGCCACTGTGTGCGTGTGTGCTCCGCCGCACGACGCACGGCACGCACCTTGGCCTTGGTGTGCACATGTGCAGCCACGCGCGGCGACGCTCGCGTGTTCAAGCTCACCGCCCCCCCGGGGACTCCATCAGTCACCAAGTGCCTGGGCCTCCTGGGATCCAATGCATGCGCACAACATGCGTCACGACATGCAACATTCATCGTACACGTTCGGGGTGATCTAAAGCCATGACCGACTGCTGCACCACGCAGGGGCGTACACGGGCCCGGTGTCTGGCTGGGCCGAGTCGGGTGGGCACGGATGCAGGTGCGAGGCGCTGGAGACCGACTACCGCTGGGCGTCGTCGGGGGCGTGCGCCGTGCTCGAGTGGTCCGCCGCCGGCTTCTGCAAGCTCTTCAGCCCCGCCACCGCCGCCACCGCCGCACAACGGCGAGTACACGCCCCGGAACAAGCCTCTGAGCGCGCATGGCCACGAGCCGGCTGCCTTGATGCCAGGGGCCGGCCCAGGCGGATCTTTGAAGGTAGCTTTGAAGATAGCTTGTGTCACGCCCCACACTCCATGGGGGCGTGAGGTGCGGGGAAGCAAACAAACTACACTAGTACGTGCCTGGAGTACGTGGCATGAACCCGACCAACGCGGCCGTTCACGGCTACGGTGTGGCGGCACGTGCGCGGCCCTTGGCTTGGCAGGATGGGCCTCCTGGTCATCGGCGACTCGACGCAGCAGCAGAGTGCCTCGACGCTCATGAACGCCGTCAAGGCAGGCGGCGGCGGTGAGGCCACACTACCCATGGCAATGTTCATGTGCTGCGTTTGCATGCAGCGAATGATGGTCCAGCTTGGGCGTTCGAGTCCATGGGCGCCCCGCTGCGCTCCCGCCCCATGCCGACGCTTCGTGGGGTGCAGGTGTGGCTGCGTGGGGTGCGGGCGTGGCGGAGCTGACGGCGACGGCATCAACAAAGGATTCCCGTCAACGTTGCCGCCGACATTCTGTGATTCTTGAGCTCGGATTTGATTCTGATGCGGCGAATGTATTCCTTTGGTTTGATCTGTCCTGGCGCAGACTGCCACGGGCGTGTTGGGTTTGAGATGGGCGACACGCTGGTTGGGAGGGACCTGGGGGTCTTGAACCGCGGCGCGCACTGGTCAGTGGTGTCCAAGGCCTGCACACGCACGTGCACGTGCTGCGGGTCCATCGTGTCTCTAGAGGATCATGCACTGGGCCACATGCACCACGGCGCGCACTGGCCAGTGGTGTTTCGCCGCACACTCACGCGTGTCTGCGTGGTGGTTGGGCGGCGCAAAAAAAAGAGAGAGCATCCTCCACTTGCGTCTGGCACCGCCCTGCTGTGAACATTGGCACTGCTGTTGAACCGAACGGTGCCGCGTGGTGGTTGGGGCAGCACACAAGACCAGCATCATTGCGTTGAAAGACAGCTGGCGGCACGATCAACACCCACGCCGCACAAGACCAGCGTTCTTGCGCCTGGCAACGCACAATCTGTTGCTACCATCGGCCCTGCTGTTGAACCAATCATGAAGGTGCCGCACCATGACCATGACCATGACGCCACCTTGCAACATGCCCGTGGTCAGGGTCAGCACGGTGATTAGGCTGCGACCCGAGTTCGTCATCATCACCGCCGGCGCACACATCCGGACCGCCGCCAACTTCACACGCCAGTTGTCAAAAACGCACAGCGCCGCAGCCACGCAACCCGCACCCGCACCCGCACCCGCACCCGCACCGCACCTGCTCCCACGCAAGGCTGAATCGTGACGGGTGCTTTGGCTTGGCTTGGCTTGGCTTGGTTCGTGCCCCCGTGTGGCGTGCCTCCATGCATGTACCGTGTGCATGCCACACGCACCGATGTGCCCGTAGCATCGTGGCCCAGTCATTCGCCCGTGGTTGACGTTCCAGATGGTGTGGAATGCCACAC
>Ga0115006_10002186_pt1 | contig 12714 bp, 8 predicted proteins | sample ArcOceMetagenome_3_FD_88943 | JGI IMG/M metagenome (GOLD analysis project Ga0115006, IMG submission 88943) | Marine eukaryotic phytoplankton communities from Arctic Ocean - Arctic Ocean- Svalbard ARC20M Metagenome | ecosystem: Environmental > Aquatic > Marine > Oceanic | place: Arctic Ocean...
CCTCGACGGTCGATTCCAAGATACATCACAACAACATGATCAACAACATCCTGCCCAAGATCGAAGCCAATCTCGCCCATGCCGCCGATGCGCTCATGCTGGATTTGGACGGCTTCGTTTCCGAAACGAACGCCACCAATGTCTTCATGGTGGACGATTCTGTTCTAATCACTCCGCATGCGGACCACTGCTTACCTGGGATAACGCGGGAAACGGTGATCAACCTCGCCGCGGAATTGGGCATGCCCTGCGAGGTCCGCCGAGTATCGTTGGCGGAATTTCATTCTGCCGATGAGGAATCCAAACTACATGTAAGTGAAGTTGTCAATAATATATATAATATTCATTATGTACAGCATGCACAAATATCTAACGACCGTTGCTTTGCGTCGATTCCTTGACGATATCGGAGCTGGGGAGCTGGTGGGAGGGAACGTACTCGATGATAAGGTGGGCAAAGTTGAAGTCGTTGGTGCCGTTCCCAGGATACTTATCGCCGTTGCGGGTGGTGGTGAAGCGGATATTGCGGCTGTGGTTGGTATTGAGGGTGTACCACAGAGAGTTGCAAAACCACTCATGACGAGGACCGCAGTGGTCGACGTCGGGGATCTCGGACTGATCCTCGAGAGGAATGCCGGTCTTGCAAGCGTATGCCGCGGTCTGGTTTCCCCGTCCCTTGATAGGAAATGCCTCGTCGACGGTTCGGCCCTCGAAGCTGGTTGCTTTGAGCCACGCATCCATGAAGGGTCCCCGGGATGCGCCGCCGTGCATGCGGAGGATGAGCTGGCCAAGCTGGTGGACGGAGATGGTGGTAGAGCATTGTTTGCCACCGCTGTAGTAGTGGAAGGTGTACTGGTAGTTGGCATACTTCTTGCCGGTTGGTTTTCCGTTAGCGTCTTTGCATTCCTTCCAATCGATGGACGGCAACTTCTTCTGGCCGAGGAAGTATTCGTCGCCGAGGGGGACATATCCCATCCCCTCCTCCTCATCGGTGTGCTGATTGCTTGTTCCAACGCCGGGAGATCCCTTGATGAGGCGGTATACGCTCTGGTCGATGAGACCGTAGAAGTAAGTGCCACCGGAGCGGAACGTGAGGTAGCAATCGTCACGATCGTTCTGCTTCTGGTTCCCGACGCAAGTGGGGTCCAAGCACTCCCCAGGGATCTGTAAATGGATTGAGAACAGAATATTGATACGTAATGAATTAGAACATGTGAACACACGAACACACCAATACATTGTTGCATTGTTGCCGATATTGCGAATTCACTCACCATGGAAAGGATATCTCTCGTTCCATCCTTCTTGATGACTGCACGAAGTCTGCGCTCGTACAAACGTTGGGATACGCAGCGAACCGCAACCTGAAGACAGGCGCCGGACTGGCAACGGAGACTCGTGGCGTCCCTCTGAGCGAGGGCGTTGAGGAGCTTGGAGGCTGCGGTGTTGGGGTCAACATTCTTGCACAGCTCCAGATACTTCTCGGGAGAGAGAGTTACGACCTTGTCGATATCGGGAATGATGGGCTTGAGGGCATCGCGGACATAGAGCAGGGCGGAATGGAAAGAATCGAACTGCTGGGTGTCGCTAAGGCCTGTCTCGGCAAGGCTGATCAGATCCTTGGTGAGCTCCTCGGTGATGTTGAGCGACGCGGCAACGCCCTTGCCCTCTTGGAGATTATCTTGAGCGATGATCTTGAACTTGTTGGAATTAGCAAAGTCGGAGCTGATCTGGCCCTTGTTGTCGCCAGAGATGAGCGTTTTGCGGATGCCGGACCGGGAGAGGAGGTGGTTCAAGTGGGCGCCATTGTTCTTGGAGAGGTAGTCGCGGGCACGGAGATTGTTCAACTTCTTCTTGCTGCCGGCCTTGGTGAGGCAGGTGCGGGGCAGCTTCTTGTAGACCTGATTGTAGAGCCGCGCAATGAGCTCCTTCCTCCGGGCGCTGTCCGTGCCGCCGCGGCAGAATCCATCCTTGATGCACCGCTCGTTGTCCTCATCCTCGGCAGTCCAGATCGTGATTACAATGATCGCGTTGTGGGTGATCTTGTCGTGGACCTCGGACTTGGTGTCGGTCGACTTGACTACTTTGAAATCAGCGGTGGTGGCGGCTACAATGGCCGTGGAAGCAGAGGCGGCGACAGAGGCGGCGGCGGCAGTAGCGGCGATGGTGGAGGAGGCAGTGCGCTGCTTGCGCTTCCTACCGGACGACCTCGACGTAGCACCGGCCGTCTTCCTCCCTGCCGACGTCTTGGTGGACGCGGCGGCACCGCCCTTCCTCCTCCCACCGCCGTTGGACTTGACTGGATTTTTCGATCCGGTCGATCCGGTCCCCGTCGTCTTCTGCTTCTTGGCCTTGTCGGCAGCGGCGGTCTTGGCGGCTCTCGCCCTCACGAGACGGGCATTGGCGGGCGGGCCCTTGACCACCTTGGCTCCCTTCTTCTTGGCCCTCGTCTTCGCCATGGTGGCGGTATCGATTGGTTTGGCTACTTTACTTTGCCTTTGTTGACGGCCGAAAATGAAAAATGAATGCCTGTGTGCCACCACGTCGCACCCGCAAAATTCACTTGCAATTGTAATTCACTTGCGAGAGTCGAACGAGTCACTACGAAAATGGCAGTTGGCATCATTTTGCGGATCACTTCTCTTGGCGTGACCACCGGACCACGCCACAGCGAGGGGGGCATAGGATTCCTACGGTGCCGCGGCTGCGCTACGCTGGGATATTACGGTAGCGATACGGCAGCGATGTCCCACTCCACAGTTGGCAAAGGCCGTCGCCGGGGCGGCGTCACCATAACCGAGGCCGACATCACGAGTAGCAGGTACAATTCGTGGGAGACAGTTGGGATGGTGACGGATGAAATTCGTCGAAGGAACAAAACTCAATCCGAGGAAGAGAAGCTCTCAACAACCGGAACGAAGTCGGACATGATCCGCACCCTGCTCATTGACGACGAGAAGGGGGGTGGATGTGGTGGCGACAGCGGGAAACCATCTGCGCGCGGACGGCAGATGCGGACGGATCGTGGCGCAGGCAGCAGCGGCAGTGCGAGGAACAAGACGACGAATGACAGCAACAAGGAGAATGTCGGTCCCTCCAGCAGGACTACCCGGTCCAGGAGCAATGATTCCGCCTCAAATACCAAAGTGGCTGCCACCAAGGCGAAGCCTGCCGCCGCTGAAACGAAGAAGACCGGGGCCAGCGGCGATGCTTGGGCTGGTGATGTTATTTCGGTTGCCGCCGACGGCACGGAGAAGACCGCCGAGGTGCTGGATATTGACCCTCGGACTGGGATGGCCAGTCTGTGGTACGACGAAACGGAAACGGCCGAAACCGGGGTCAAGCTGTTGGGCATCAAGTATGCCATCAAGGAGAGGTACGTCGAGCCCGTCCCGCAGAACCAGGACCTGCTGGACTGTTCCGATGTCGCCCCGGACGCGCCGAAGTACGAGCCCGATGATCCGCAGATGCTGCTGCAACTGATGTCTGGATCTCTCACCTTGGAGGGAGTGTCGTATGACGAGAATCTTTTGCGTTAGAGACACATGTAGGGATAGAAGAACAAGTAAAGTAGACATCGTTAGGGTTAGGCGGTATCGTTCGCCTTCGTCGCGGCCATGGCCAGAGTCCCATCGTCATCCCCGCCGCCAACCGCGACCATTGCGACACCGACCTGGCTGGCTATGAGTTCCGCCAGGGCACCTGCACGTGGGACCAGCTCATGTTCCAGATCGCGACCAACGGCCTCATCGTCGGGCCGCAGCGCGTGCCGGGGTCGCCCAACACACTCAATCCTGATCTCGTGTGCGAGCTGGGACGGATGAAGATCCCCGGAGACGACGCTTGGTACGTCGCCACGCAATTTCACATCCACGCCATTTCGGAGCATTCGGTGGCCGGGTCGTTCTATCCCGCCGAGCTGCACGTGGTCCACGTGCGGGAGGATGGGTCCAGTTTTGCCGTATTTGGTATGTTCATCGATAACGATAACAATAACAATAACGGCAGCGATGAGAAGAGCACTACGGAAGGGGAGGACCAACACGAATGGTTCGAGCACTTCCTGGCGGGGTGGGAGTCCGTCCAGCAACAGACGCACGAGTTCTGCGCCGCCGAGCCCAGCGGCTCCGGCCTCTTCTCGCCTAACCGGCTCTTTCGGTCCCTCCAGTTCCGCATCCAGTGCCCGGCCGTCGGGGCCGGCGTCGACACCGCCAACCTGCAGTTCGTGGATGAGGAGCAGCTGTTGCCCATCGGCTGGAACGAGACGGAGATCCTATCTGTCCCGGTTTTCTGGCGGCCCGACTGGCCGGTGGACCTGGTCCCCAGCATTTACGAAATTCTGCCGACCGATTCGATCGATATGATGCCCGATGGTATTTACACGTACCGGGGCGGCCTGACCACGCCGCCGTGCACGGAAGCCGTAAGATGGAATCTGCTGAGCAGCCCTATGAAGATTGGCAGCGGACAACTCGATCGTCTCCTCGAGCTTATTCTGTGCTTCGTCGAGCGGTCTACTTGTCGTCATGCCACCGTGTGGGTAGTTGTGCATGTATGTTTGGGTTGTTTTGAATGAATGTTGTGTTCAGCCTTGTTCTTATTTCTTCCCCTGTCGCTCGATTCGATTCGATCCTTTCAGTGCCAGCCATTTTGGGGGGACCAACCGTCCCCCTCAGCCACTTCAAGGCCGACAAATCATTCACCGATGTCCTTCCCAGTCAGCGGAGAGCAGCACTCAGGCGTCCACTTCTAGCTTCGCGGCCGGTGGGGAGGTCTTGGACGACCCTCTCGGCCCTCCTGTCCAGGCGTTCAAGAAAACATGCCTTCGAATTGGCTTTGGCAATCAGTCCAATTGCGTAGCAATTCAATTTCAGCCTTGGTTGGCTCTTCTGTGGCCTTTCTTCATCCTTGCCATAAGCATCGTGGTACACTTTGTACGAAGCCGTTTCCTCCCCGTCATCCCCTTTACAGCCATCATGTTTTTGGTCGGGACAGTCCAGGGAATTGGCACTTCCCACAGAAATCAATCAAATGACATGCTCACTCATAGCACCTTGATGTGGGAAAATATCAACCCAGAACTTCTCTTCATGGTATTTCTCCCCGGTCTCATCTTCGGCGATGCTTACAATCTAGATATCCACCTACTGAAGGACTCCCTTTGGCAGTGCATTATCATGGCGTTCCCCATGGTGCTAGCGGGGACATTCTTATTTGGCCTGATTGGTGTGTATGTACTTCCGTACGGATGGGACTTGAATCTAAGTTTAACATTTGGTGCAATCCTTTCTGCGACAGACCCCGTGGCTGTGGCAGCTCTTCTATCAGAGGTTGGCGCACCACCCCGCTTAAAGGCATTGATATCCGGAGAATCATTGCTCAACGATGGTTCCGCGATGGTATTTTATCGGATCTTTTCGCAGCTATGGTTCTTTAGCTTAAATATCCCAGGTCTCGGAATGGATATCGGTGTTGCCGAGGGATTTGCGATATTTTTTAGAATGGCGCTTGGTGCTGCCGCTATCGGACTTGCGTTTGGTCTCGCTCTTGTCCTCATACTTCACTTGCTTGATCAAAGGTTCAGTCACGAAGAGTCTGTTGTTCAGGTTACTGCCATCTTAGCAGTTGCCTACCTTTGCTACTTTGTAGCCGATGCAGTGGCATTAACGAGCGGCGTGATTGCCTGCGTAGCATGTGGTGTTATTGTGAAGCTTCTTGGACAGCAGAGACTGAACAATAAGCAGACGATGAAAATATTCTGGGAATTGCTGGAGCATTTGGTGAGTTTATTTCTTGGATAGTGATTATGCTGCCATCGAGTTCCAGCCTTTCCCGGCAGACAATTGGTTCTTGCCAGGTCCTAACCCTTTGCATCTCAATCCCTTGCATCGCTAAATTACAGCTCAATGCGTTGATATTTGCCCTTGGTGGTTTGGTCTGGGGGACGGTGGTTTCCAACAGCGATCCGACCCGACTCGTTAAGTTCGAAGGTCGCGATTGGGGATACATGATCCTTACTTATATCTTGATGATGTTGGTACGCGGTCTTCTCATGGTCGCTTTTTATCCAGTCATTTCGAGGATCGGACTCAAATGGAAATTACCAGAAATGATATTTACTATCGCAGGAGGCTTGAGAGGTGCCGTCGGTATTGCTCTTGCCATATCGTTGGACAACGAACTCCGCCGTGACACAGTTCCAGGTGATCCTCGCCGAGATTTCACCACTCAAATCTACGGAATAATTGGAGGTAAGCATGCTCCTCATCTATCATCTAGCAACAGGCAAATGTGTTTCATAAGGCATAATTCATTTGTACATGCATGAGGGTCATCTCACCTTTTACTTAACACTTTTTATGTGCTCTTTAAAACTCGAGCAGGCGTCGCGCTTCTTACTCTTCTCATCAATGGAAGTCTTGCGGCTCCTCTCTTACGCAAGCTCGGTCTCGCTGACTCCCCAGAAAAACGGAAGCGTATCGTTCAAGGATTTGAAAGACTCCTGATCGATCATCAGGTCCAAACGTTGAAAAATCTTGTGGAAAATGACGACATTCTCTGTAAGGTGAATTTGGATGTTGTGGTAAATCACGTCGAACTTCTCAAGAAGTTCTCTTTGGCGGATTTGCAAGAATACATTGGGCCGACGGGGGTTGACGAGACTGCCACCTCCTCGAGGAGTGCCTTGCCAAGACGAGCTGGCGCCTCATCTGATATCTTTCGTCCAGTTGATACGGAAACCGAAGAACTGTTGAAGTCTTTAGCATTTGAGAATGAAAACGACAATGGCGACGAAACAGATCTTGACGAGGAAATGTTGAAGGAACAGCGAAAACTATATCTTGAAGTGCTTCGGGTTGCCTACGAGAAGCAGTGCGCTTCCGGAGAACTGGACGTTCGCAAGGATTTTATCGCGTTCATGTTGCTGCAGAGCGTGGTGTATTCCGAAGATTTGGTATCTCAAGGAGAATCGCTGCATGATTGGAAAGTTCTCAATGATCGCTCGGTTCCTTTGGCAAGCCGAGTCGGCAAAGCCGCGAGGGAATGCCAGCCGAAGAGTATGAAGAAAGGAGGGAAGAAGGAGAGAAGAAATATGAACTCTGTTGATTTCTTTGAAGGCAGCTTGGAAAATGCCGACCAAACGGTACGGGTGTATCAAGCCATTGCCTTCGTCCGGGCCCACACCGAAGCAGATCGAGTATACCGCGAGGCCAGCGCTACCTCTGGCGAGGGAGCGTTGGAAAGTAAACGCGTTCTACACGAAAGTGAAGCGACCGTGCTCCAAGCCAAGAAGTTCCTTTCATCGGTTGACGACATCGAGCAGATTGCAAGTCTTTTGACGTGCAAAATATTGCTTCATGCGACAAGCGAGTATATCCTGCATCTTACAGAAGAAGGGTTCTTGAAAGAACAGGAAGCCGAAGAGTACGTCCACCACCATATCATCAAGCAGCTGAAGAAGGTCGATGACAAAATCAAGTATTAGCAACACCATTGTATAAAGCCCATAGACTTATACTATATCAATTTCATCCTACGTCGTAAGTCGTCTACTATCTAGTTAGTTAGTCAGGGTCAGTACTCACTACCGGTACTATGCATTGTCTCTGCACAAAACTTTCAAGGACTTCGACAGGGCCGAAGAGCCCCCGCCACACCATTGTGCCTTCATTCTACAGGATAAAATTACCTCAATCAGATCCTCGTCGCCGTGAAGCGCAGTGCCGAAATCCCCGAGGACGTGAAGGACACAATTCGAAGCACTTCCGAGCACAGATGCGCTCCCGGTGACGGTCGCTTGCCTTGCATTTTGCAGCAGCACAAGACACAGCTTCTTGCCCATGCCTTCATCTCCGGCAGGTATCGAGATCGGCAATGCTGAGAGTGCTTTAGTGGCTTTATCTCTCATCTCCTCACTCAATGTCGCAGTTTCATCCAAAAGTCTGCATGCAGCTGAAATAGGAATGCCGTCATTACGCATGGAATCGAACCGTCTAGACGCTGTGCTATCCATCCCGAGACTAGAGCAAATGGAAAGTGTCTCGAGAGTACAAAGTAATGCGTACAGGACCTCTCCAGTTGTACTCTCGGTGACGTGATTGTGTACTTGAGCATATGCCCCAACGAGAGGCCCTGCAATGGCCATAGCTTCTGTCCTTACGTCACCAAGGCTATTCGGCTTCTCTCCCTCCTCTTCGATAGCACATTTGAATGCATTATCTACCAACCGATTAAAAAGAAGAAATATCTTTGTAGACGGAAACGGTAAATGGCTTGGCCTTCCGATCAAAAGGCCTCGTAACCAAGAGCAAAGACCGAGATTGGATAGTAAGTGGTGCCGGGCTGCATGTCCGCCGTTGAGCAATAAGCACTCGATTGCTCCCAGTAACAAATGCGGCTCAGCATCGTTTTCGTGCAGACCCCCACAACCAATCAACGATTCGAAAGAAGTCATGATGAGGGCAGGGGCGTGTCGTCGGGCAGCTACTTTGTAACAGTATGAATCTCGAACGCCGTCTTTGAGGAGCTGAAGGGCCCAGAGTCTCTCACGACGAGCTTGAGAGTTTTCGTCAGCAAACGAGCCGCAAAACAGTGATATGAATGCCGGCAGGGAAAAACAATCCTTGAATGCGCCGTGATAATCGTCCAAACGTAGAAAACAGCGATTCGCAGAAGCAAACATGTCGTCGGAAGGCCTTGAAACGATGAGGGCGGACCAACCTAGGAAAACTGCGGAGACGGCTGGAAACATCGGAATTAGGAGAGGCTTGTCGTTGTCTCCTTCCTCTTGTCTACGAGCAATCGATATCGCCCTCCTCACCAAGATACCACGTTGCACCGAGTCAAGGACCATGGCAAGCTGTGGCCGCTCCCGCCAAGTCTTGAGACTATGGGCCTCTTCCATATGGACGGCTTTCAAGAACAATCCCAAGGTGGCAATGGCTATGCACCTCAAATCGGGACATTTCGATGATAGAGATGCAAGGCTGAGACTGATACATCCCTTCTCGCTGAGACGGCGGGCGATCTTGACAAAGGTTTCTCGTTGAGGCTTGTTCGGATCTTCCTCTGTAACCATTGCGTCGTCGTTCTCATTATTGAAGTTGTGGTCTTGATGTTCTGTCTTCGTCGTCGAAGAAGTATGAGGGGGGTTGAAAGCGTCGAGAGTCGCGAGGGTGAGAGTTAGAATAAAAGGTGGACTATAACGATCGTCGGTACCGTGTCCATTCCATTTATCCGATTGGTCTTCTTTCCTTCTTGGCCTCGGAGGCAACTCATTGTCATTTTCAGCCATTTCTTTGTCTTCGTCCTCGTCCTCGTCAGCACCACTCCTTTCTTCATCGCTGCCATCATCGACCAACGATTCGTCCAATGCGCCCGTAGACGCATCGTCTTTGTCTGCGTTGTCTTCTTTGGGGTTGCTAGTCCAAGGCTCCATGGATGCATCGGGGACCGGAATGATACGGTCCCATATAGGAAAGCATGAAAGAGTCGACCGCACCCGGCGTATATCAAGACCCTGGACAAACCATTCATATTGTTGGGCGTGGTCACCTCCGTCCAGATTTGATCCTTGGCCTCCATTGTAAGTATCAGACGTTACCAGAACATCGCCCCACTGGAGAGAGTCCATAAAATGTGCGCCCTTCTCATCCAAGCTGCCGGCATACAAGTGCATCAGTCGCCTGAGCGCCTTGTCTTTTTGCGTTACTCCAGCAGAATAAGCTTGAAGGGCGGCTTTCCACGCATCCTCAGTATCCTCTAAACCTTTGTAGCTAAGAGAAGCGCAAGAAATGAGTAAATTGATGAGCTCTCGTTGAGTAGAAGTTTGATCGTCATGAGCAGCGCTGCCTTGTTGCAAAGTGGCGGAAAAACTGGAGTGGGAGGTAACCATGCGGTGGACTTGCGCCGGCTGGAGCATCTCGACCTGCTCCACGAGCTTTGGATATTCTATCGATGCCGTGGCAACCAAAGTGTGAGCAAATCGTAGGCATAATGATGACACACTGGTTCCGCCGCCGGCCTCATTGGGTTTGATGCCGTGCTTGAGACAGCTGATGAAGCCGGTTCGCAAAGTGGCTTCATCCCCGAGGATGATACTTTCTGCAAGGTGGCTTCCTTCGCGAAGCAGACGGATCAACATTTCCAACACAAGAACCGGGTCATGATCCTTGGATGTGCCGATTTGCGACTCTCGACGTCGACCTTTTCGCAGAGCCTTTGGCAGTAATATCAATAAACGAAGGAAAACATACGAGCCCAGCTCGTTGCTTAATACGAAGCCATTACAGTTGGCATCTGTGCACAAACTAATCGCTGCCTGCAGTATTGTCACCTCATCCTGAATGGCAAGCTTTAGTCGGGGGCGAGACGCAAGGGTCCGGAAGAATAGGACGGTGGATTCGAGTGCATCTTCCGCCCTAACGACGTCACCGTTGGCCACCAAAGATAGCATCACCGGCAACCAATCTTTGACAAGTGCAACATTGCCTTCCTCAATATCTTTTGGACTTTCTGAAAGCACAGCCTCTACGCCTTGCCATGCAAGCTCACGCAACGGCGGACAGTCGGGAAGAGCCGTAACACGGGCCATTTGTTTGGTGTATGTGAGGAGTACCGGTGAAATGGCGGCAAACCACTGCTCCCCTAGTTGTACCTTGAGCAGAGGTTGCTTCTCTGGAGCAAGCCAAACAGAGATTGGCAAAGCAAAACGGACACAATCATACTTCATCATTGCCGCCAACAGATTTTGACCTTGCAGATCGCCGCGTTCCTCCAAAAGCACAACGGATGCGACGTAGCATGGAAACACCTCTTTGATGTTTTGTAAAAGGCCCGAGGCAAGTTTGTCGGCAACGATTCCATTACCTTCTGATCGGATGAAAACGTTGCACATCACTTCTTCCAACATCAGCTGCAAGGGAATGTCAATGCGCTCCTTCTTGGTGCTATTATTTGACGACGACAACTCGATCCAGAGCTTTACCATCTCACTCGCTGGAAATGATATGTCGAAAGAGTGGACATTTCGTACGGAGGTAAGTGTGGTAAGCAGCAGAGAACGGAGCAGCTCTGAGTTCGCAAGGCTGTCGCTGTTCATGAGTATAAGTGCTACTACCTGAACAGAAAAAGATGACCCAATGATGGATGCAAGCGAAGACATCAACGCAGCCAACGAGTTGCAGACTTGATTCGTCAACAGTGCATCGGCAAACTTTTGCACCCAGAGTTTCGCAAATTTATCGAAAAATGCGGTATCTGCCTCGGCGGATGGAGCTGCCGCCCGCAACGAGGAAACAAGGCTGGCAACCTCGTCGATTGAATCGCACCCATCGAGCATGTACGGGTGTTCAAAGACGTCCCTCAAAAGAATGCTTTGATCCGAACCAGAAGCTTGTGCCAATATCCCTTGAATGACGAGATGTAGTCTCTCCCTAAACTTCTGGTTGGAGTGATTGCGGATCAAGGAAAGCTGGTTGAGACACTGCCTGACGAAGGCTGTAGAATGATTTGATACTGCGCCTACCAGTTCCAGCAAAAGCTTGATGCTGTCCGTCTCGACGTGGCACAGCTTTGAATGAAGGTTATCTCCAAATAAACCCGTCAAGAGGTCATCGAGCGCTTCAAGGACATGCGATTCCTCTTCATTCAAAACACTGCTTGCATATTTCGCAAGACGGTAATGTAGCCGACTATTATCATCGCTTTCGCTTTCACCAGCGTTTGCAGCGACATCGAGACAGTATTTGATGAATGACGCAAGGGCTTGAGGAGATCGGTGATAAAGCAAGGACTTTGTAGCAATACCGCACACCAATGTATTGAACGTCGAGGAATTTCCTGAAGGCTCGAGATAAATGCCAGCAATGGCGCCCGAAAGAACGCCCGAAAAGCAGAACCGAGGAGCCGCTGTTGATGGGAACTGCACCGACCAAGCCCGGGAGACTGACAGGACATGCTGTACGGCATGTTGGGAAGAAGTCGTCACCTGATTGATGATATCTTCGAGTGTTTCTAAACTGGCGCCGTCGACCCACAAAGAAGCCTCGTACTCCAAGCACCGTCTTGATTCTCCTTCGCTCTCTGTCGTATCTGTAGAGACAGTGCGTAGAATCAGACTGATGGCAAGCTTTCGAGCGAGATTGTAGACTGAGTTTGACGTAGATGATACCACAATCATCAAAAGTGCACGGATTGATTTCGGACTACTGGCGATAGACATCCCGCCACCGTGCTGTGATGCTGTAGCATCGAATGTCCTGAGGAAGGCAAGCTGGACAGGAGAACTAACCGAAAGGAACGAGGCAAGGTCATCGGGGAAGAGTTTGGCCCAATCGAACTTGGCACTGCCAATAGCTTTAGCAGGAAGAATCTGTCCATAAAGCTGCAATACCTCACACAGTCGCAACGCTACCACTTCTTCTTTTGACAACGCAGCGGTATCTTCACCCTCGTCATCAGTAGATTTGCTTTCATCATCGAAATCATTTTCTGCCGAGACGAAAGGATCAAATCTCGATCGCAGCGAAAGCAATATCTGAAGATCTGGCAAACGTTTCTGCAGTGCATCGGCAACCTTTCCTTGGCGGCCTCCCTTGCCCGCTCGCTTGAGAACATCGGAGATAAGACGCAGAACCTCCGCTACGAGCAACGCGCTTTGACTCTGAATGGCCTTTGTCAAGAAAGCCTTGGAAGTTGAGGTCGGCGCGATGA
>Ga0115006_10002188_pt1 | contig 12704 bp, 16 predicted proteins | sample ArcOceMetagenome_3_FD_88943 | JGI IMG/M metagenome (GOLD analysis project Ga0115006, IMG submission 88943) | Marine eukaryotic phytoplankton communities from Arctic Ocean - Arctic Ocean- Svalbard ARC20M Metagenome | ecosystem: Environmental > Aquatic > Marine > Oceanic | place: Arctic Ocean...
TACTTTCGAAGCAGATGAAAAAATAGTTTGAGACAATTTCAATTTTATGTCAGAGAAACCCCTTCTTTACTTCCTCTCTTTTTCCCCCGTCTGTAACTGCGCGTCAACTTGCCGTTTTCGTGCTAACCCCCCCCCCCGCGCGCGCACGCGCGTGCGCTAACCCCTGCTCCCATACCTGCGAATTTAAAGTCAAGCCGCGTTTCAGGGCGTGATCACTACGCCTTCCCTAGCCCCTGCTTCGACAGCCTTCTGCACCATGATCTTTTCGTCGTCTCTGAGTTTTCCGAAAGCATTAGCAGCGAAGGTGTTGCTCTGGAGTTTGTGCATAAGTCCGGCAAACCTGAAATAGTTGCAGGCTTAAAGTGTGAGAAAGTCGTCGCCCCAACGCCCCTATCAAGATCCCTTGTCCTTGCCACTCCGCTCTTCTCTCCAACTCACCTTGCACATGTACTCGGAGCAGCCAAGGAATCTCCCTCCTCAACTGCCATCAAAACTCCAGTCATTATCTTCATGGTTCTAACCACTCTTTCTTCGTCACCAACGACACAGTATTCTCCTATTTCAACCATATCAGCTAGGTTCTCGTGACACAAGTGAGCCTCGGTCTCGTCTTCCCTGAGAGGGAAATTGTTCAACACAAATTCTTTGACTCCGGCAAGTTCCGCATCCCCGAGAGCCTTAGCAAACGGTGCCTTCTTGAAAACGACCATTGAAGCCAGGGCAGATACGGCATTCTCGACGAGGCTTACCTCGTCCTCGTTTGCGGCCCCAACCTGAACGATGTTAGCAAGGCACCCAAGGACTCCCTTTGCGTGAGTTGCCAGCACATGCGGGGCTTGCCTCGTGATTTGGGCAATTCCGTAAACGCAGGCTTGTTTCAACTCGACGTCTCCGTGGTTTTTGGAGTCGTCAACGCCCTCGAGAACTCCCTGGAGTAAAAGGGGTGCATGTTTGTTGGCGCTCTCTTTCCCACAGTGTTCCACGCAATCGTCAAAGAGGCAAATGGAGGCAAATCTGGAAACGTAAGACGAATGTTGGCGTATGAATGAGCTTTGAAGGGAATACGATTAAGGACAGCAAACCCCAAAATCGATGATAAACCTACTCACCTCGCTCGGACATCAACCCCTGCACCGACCAGCATCTTTCCGAAACTTGGGGCGATAGTGGTGTCAAAGATGGGTGCAAATCTTTCGCCTCCACTCTTCAGCGTGTACCCTATGCTGTCCACGAGTGGAGTTAGGAGATCACTCTCTGCCCCCAAAGCCTCCTCATATTCTGCTACCTCATCCTCATCCCCTGCTAAGGCCAAACCTTCGAACAATTTCTTCCTCCTCTCCAAGCACTCTCCAACAAGGGTGGTGAGGTTGACCACGAGCTGGCGCCCCTCGCTGTCATTCAATTTTGCGACATGCTTCCCTGGGACATTTTCGATCAGTCCAAGGTAAGCAGAACCCGTGACCTCCGAAAGGGCGTCGGCTAAGCTAACCATTGTCTCGGGATCTGTCCTCTCCTCACTCAGCTGTTTCACAATGGTGTTACAAATTGTCCCAAAGAGCTGCTGAGGGAGGGCCTTCTGTTGCTCCGTCACAGGCTTTCCTCCCACATAGCTTTTAAGGCCATAAGCGCACGCAGCATCAAATATGGGGGCGAGTGCCATAGCAGAGGTGGAGCGAACCTCGGCATTGTACTGGAAAGATACAAGAGGGATGAGAGCTGCAGCGCAGAGCTTGGAAAAAGGCGCAAATAGCCCTCCGAGAGCGTACGCGTGTTCGTATATTGCTCTCGCAGCCTGACTCTTTTCTTGTACCACTGTCGTGTTGACCGTAATCTTCTTGATTCCCATGCCTGGAATTTTCACTGTCATGCTCTCAGTGCCCATCTCGGCATCCCTTTCAACCTCCCCCTTGTTGGTAGCGTCTAGCCCGGCCTCGTCGCCCTCTGATATGCTCATATCGTTTTTTGCCTTAGCCTGTCTCAGAAGATGGGGAAGGATAGCGGGCATGAACTGCGCGAAGTCTTCCTGCATCATTCCGCTGATCCTAGCACAACTCGCCTGGACCTTGTCCATGGGAAGAGGCAGTGAAACGTTAGCCTCTGAAAGTTTAGCGTCGGCTGCGGCCTGGAGGGTTGCAATCTGGTTGGCACACGAAAGATACGTGAGGACAAACTGCATAATCTGGGTGGCATCCTGCAGAAATGCTGGAGATTCCTTGCCCCCCACCGCCTGTCCAAGAATGGAGGTCGCCTCGATTGCGGACCCTCGGAGAATAGCCATGCTTGAGTCCTCGCCTGCATTGATGGGCATCCCTTGAGCACTAAGTCCAATTTTCATGAAAGCCAACAATCCTGGCATGAAGTTGGCATAGTATGGCTCGAAAGACTTTCCAACAACATCAGCGACGCATGCAAGTGCATTAATACCACTGACAACAACAACGACGACGTCCTGGTTGATCACGCCTGCATACGCAAGAGGCCCCTTTCCCAAACCCTCAAGAAGGCTGTTAAGGTAAGGAACGATGAGGTCCCCTTCGACACAATTCTCATTTGTGGACCCGTCTCCCCTCAGGAAACTAATGAGGGCATTGCACGCATGATTCGAAACCTTGATGCAGGAACTTCCCATTAGCCCACATATTATGGAGATCATTTCGCCAGTGAAGCCTTGCTGAAGCTTGTAGGTTGAGTGCTTGTTACACAGACTCCCCAAGAGCTGCAGAGCCTGGAATTGAACGCGAACGTTCGCATCCTTAGAGGATGCAGTCGCTGCTGCAACTGCTGTGGAGCTAAACTGAGAAAAGGCGACAGGAGAAGCTTCCAAAAGACGCTCCAAGGCTGCAAGGCCAGCCCTCTTTGATCTCCAATCTTCACCTAGCATATGTTCGATACCTGGAAGAAGGGTGGGGAAAATAGACTTGCCCCCAAGGTCATGAACGAAGGCTTCCAAGTAGCTCTCAGCAGCACAAGCATCGTCGTCCCTATCCCAAACGTTGTCGTCGTAGAATTGGGGTGGCTAAATGTTGAAATGGGATGGGATGGATGGGTTAGGGTTGGGGTTGGTTGGGGTTGAGATGAAGTAGGTGTTGCATGTTAAGGGAACCAAAACTTACCTCCTCTGCCCAGCTTTCGAAGTCTTCGTCGGTCTCGGAGTAAATGAAGCTCAGGCAAAGCGCAGCAGGTCCAGTAAATGAGCACATGGAGGACATTAGAGTCGGGTCCTTGTTAATTGACTTGCGCTCCTTGTTAAGAAGGTTGGCGAGCAAATGAAGTGAATTCAGGCGGGTTTTCATTGGAAGCGACGCGGCCTGAGCAATCTGCAGGCAGGCATTGATTGTAGAGCTGAGAGATTCAGTACTGTAACTGAAGTAGGGAGTAGCTTGCAAAACAGCCTCAGATAAAGCCTCGAGGGGCTTGATGCTGGCCTCCCCGCCATCAGGCTGAGAAAGAAGGTTCGAAAGAACAGACAGGAGGAGGGGAAGGGTTGCAGAACCGAGAGCGGCCGTATCGGCGGGGGAGGGAGGTTGAGAGAACGAAGTGGATTCGGCGACGGCGGATGTGGTGGTGATGAGCTGAGAGAGAGCAGAGGTCGAGGAAGGTGAATTCATCCCAGAAGCGGTCGTCAGCGAAGCAACGAGGAGGCCAGTGATAGAGTCCTTGCTAGACCACACCCGATTGGGACTTTGAAGAGCGAAGCGGGGAATGAAAAGGAAGGTTTGGGGTTGGGTCCGTAGGGTAAGAAGTTGGAAGGTTTATGGAACTAAATATAGTAGTGAGGATTGGCGTATATAAGCAAGGATGGCATGCGAGGTAGATCAAGCTTCGTGATTTTTGGCGCAGTGCAGCTCTGCTTTACTTTTTGGCCCAAACTCACCTGTACTCTGCCAGCTTCTCCAACAGGAACAAACTTGTCTCCTCAACACCCTGAACCCCAGCAGCGATACCATTCAAGATCATATTCACGCCGTCTGTGCTCTTACTGCTCGCAGCAATCTGCGCAAGCAAATGGGCCAACCTCCTCTGAGTGAAGGCATCAGAGGTGGAAGAGAAAGCACCTATCACAGTCGACAGCAGATTTGGAACAGCGTCAGCCAGCTGCGGCAGCTGGCTGACGAGTTGGCGAAGCAACACCGAAGCGAACTGAACGTGAGCGGGCTCGGATGAGAGGCCGGAGATCAACATCTCTGATAACTTTACTGCATCCTCAGCCTTCATCTGAGCATAGCTTGCCTCAGCACTCTTTCTTATGTTAGAATCGGGAGAACCTGCAGTATAGGTGTACTCGTCGAGTAAGTTATACGTGATGAGTTAAAGGACAGAGAATTAAATAGAAAGAAGTGGAAAAAATAGCCAAACCAGACGAGGCGGGAAGAACGATTAGACTCTCCTGCTCCCACAGTGAGCAAAACGATGTTTTGGGGAGTTTGCTTAAGAAGCTCGTGGTAACAGCTACTCACATAGCGCAAATAGGAGGTTCGTTATATCCATTTTAATTTGCAAAAAATTGGGGGGGATTGGGGGAAGTTTGTGTTACGGACGAAACAAAAAGAGAATGCATGCGTGAGGCGCTCTGCTGTTTTATTTACTGACCATTTATATGTGTTACTTTTCTCAATTCCCGTTTTCACTGACTTCCTTGTACCTTCCCTTGAGACCTTTAGAATCCCCCGTCATCTTCCTCCTCTTCCTCGTCGTCTCCCTCCCCAAATGCAGGCATCATCGTGGCGCCCTTGCTTGTTTTTTCCCTCTTGACAGTTTTGCCAGGGAATTCCCCGCTGTCGTCACCCTTGGACTTCTTTCCTGCTCCTGTTTGGAATAGATTGCTGCTTTTAATGATTGGTCCAGCGATGGAAAGGAAAGACCCCATTACTTCCTCGTCTTCCAAGTCGAAGGGTCCAATGTCCTTGTTGAGAAGCTGGATGACGCCAACAACTTCCTTCCCTGCCTTGATCGGCATGCAAAGAATGCTGCGTGTTACGTAACCAGATTTCTTGTCTACCTCTTGGTTAAAACGTGTGTCGCTGTAGGCATCAGGGATGTTGATGATCTCACCGGTGGTGGCTACTTCTCCAGCAATGCCAGCATTCTTGGGGATTCTGATGTTCACCTCACCCTGAGTGCGTAGCGTTGTGATTTTGGTTGGTTGGTTGGTTAGAATACGAAAGAAACGGGGTGGGAAGAGTGGTGCTACGCGTGGTCCAGACTTACCTGCATCGCCCACAATTCCTGGTTGTCGTTGTCAACCAGGAAGATGGTGCATCTGTCTGCCCCGACAACCTTTGGAGCACGCTGTGTCATGGTAAAAATAAGGGAGTTGGTGCCAAGCTCGGACTGGAGGGCAGCAATGATGTCAAGGAGGGAGCGAAACTTTTGACGAGACTTCTCCATCTGCAAGTATAGGTTGGCATTCTTGAGGGCAATTCCGGCTTGCGTGGAAAGGATCGTTAACATCTCGGCGTCGAGGTCCGAGAATGTAGTGTTATCCTTCTTGTTGATGACTTGAAGGACACCAACAACATTGTCGTTCTGGTCCTTGATAGGGCCGCACAAGATGGTATTGGTCTTGTATCCAGACTCACGGTCGTGGGTTGGGTCGAAGCGGGGGTCGGTGTAAGCATCTTTGATGTTACAAATTATACCTGTCTCTGCAACGGACCCAGCGATGCCCTGATGTTAGAGGATTGGTTAGTTAGTAAGTATTTGACAGCAAAGGGTTGGAACAGGAAAAAGAAGCCTTTTCCATCGCTGGGAGCGGGGGAGCTAGGTGACTAGGGAGCGCGCGTGAAGGAGGGAGGGGAGGAGGGGGGGGCTTACCTTTCCAATGGGAACCCGGATGTCCCTCGCCCCCTCAGCAACCGTCAAGACCAGATGGTTGCTATGGGGGTCCTTAGTGAAGATAGTGGCTCTGTCAGCCATCAAAACCTTGAGCGTTTGGCTAATAATTGCAGCTGTCGCTTCCATGGGGTCCAGTTTCGTTGCGATTGTCCTACAGGCCTCAATCAGTGCCTCGAGCAACGCAAGCCTGTTCGTCAAACCATCAACATCCGCAGAACCTGCAGCAGCATTGACCTTACCCTGAATACGACCGTTCTCGTCGGCGTTAGCTGATGCATCTGCATAGCACTGGCGGACGTACTCCGTGGCTTGTTCAGGGGCGTACGCAGCCCCTCCTCTGGCCTGGATTTTTTGATCGAGAAGGGTACGGCAGAACAACACAGGGTCTTCTGAGCGGTGCAGGATCGCCTCGGCAGTCAACAGCTCGATGATGGACTTAAAGTTGGTACGAGAAAGGTAGTCAGCGGCATCTTCAGGAGTTACAGCCATGGTGCTTCTGGAGAGAGTATAGGAGGTTTCGACAGGGGTGAGGAAAACATGTTTTTTAGGGCATGAGTGGGGTCACGGAACTTCCCAAAACATGCAGTGTCTGTGTAAAGCAAGCACGTGCTACAAACGAAGTGCATCTACCCCTTTCATACATACCTGACAAATTCCAACTGAACTGGTCTGGAGCTGCTGGAAGTTAGATGTATATGGGAGGAGGTTGGGGTTAACAAATGTCTTTTCGAAGGCCAAGGACGGGGGTGGGAAGAACAAATCTGGCTTCTTCACTGATTGAGCCATTTACCTCCGAGGAGCATGTTCCGTTGAGCATTAATGATTCTTCTGCAGGTGAGAGAAAGGAAGTTGGGCCGTGGGGGGTCGAGGAGGAGAAGGATTCTTTTGTGTTGGGGATGGTTTATTTTAACGGCATACTTGCTGGTTCAGTATGATGCAGGACCTTTCGTGTAGTATCGTACGATTCTTTCTCGACTTACTACACCTCTCTCTAACTCTTTCTGTCCTATCCCTCTCTTCTCAGGTGTCGGAGCTTGCCTCCTCAATGCAAAATATGCCGTGTCGACCCCGAGACGAAAGGCACATCTGCACGCAATCCGCACAAGAAAGTTCGGTCACTTTGACCGTGCTCATGAAGAGTCTAGAATGCACCTTGGGGATCAGGTCATGACTACAAGTGAGGAAGATGCTTCTATCAAGCCAAGGAGTAGCTACAGCAGTCAGAACAACCAACAAGAGGATCGATTTGCGGGTAACAGGAACTCGAGGGCGAGGAGTGCCAGGGGAGGGAGTGCCAGGGGAGGAATGAATGTCAGCAGGGGGGTAAAGGTGAGGTTTGACGCAATCACTGGCTTTCAATACTCCAACTCACCCTCGTCCTACTCTCTCCCTACCATTCTGCCCACCTTTCTTCCCGCCCTCATAGCAACCATACATGAATGTTCCTCCCACCCACCCGTCCATGCCATCTTCCAGGTCTCAGCCTTCTGCAACCACTCGGTCGAAGTCTTCCATCTTCACCGACCCCTCCTCGCGCATTTCTCTTTCTCGGCAACTTTCTGGTCGAGCAGAAACCCCGAAGTACCACGACGTTGTCGGGAGACGCCATACGCATCACCACCATATGAAGAAGATGGTAACTGAGCACAATCTTTCCATAACTGGACACCAAAGGAACACAACTGTTGCCGATGCCGTAGCGGCAGGAGCAAATGCTGCTGAAGAGAGGTTGAGGATTTATAGAATAGAGCAAGGTGGTGAAGATGAGATTGATCATTCTGACACCTCTCACGCCATGCCGAGGCCCAGCTACAAGTATGGCTGTCAGTTGAAGTCGCAGTGGATGGACCCTGATAACAATCCTATCCCTCCCTCAAAAACGTACACAGAGTATAAAGACAAATTGAGGTCAATGAATCTCCCCCATATATCTTATGACATTGACGGTGACGGGATCGTAGGCCCTGAAGATTTATTCATGGCGAAGAGATTTGATATTGATGGGAACGGAGTGCTGGACAGAGAGGAACAGTATATCGGAAAGCAGATTATTGCCGAGCAGTTCTTTGCGGCGAGGTGAGATGCTGTGTAACGGGGGTTGGGTCGTTCAGTCTAATATAATATTCTCTCGAGGTTTTTCGCTTCGAACGTTGTCCTCCCTCCCTCCCTCCCTCCCTCCCTCCCTACCACTTTCCCTCCCTACCACTTTCTCGTCCTCCCCCCCCTTGCTCACACCCCCTCGCCGCCCAATCCACAGAGAGGCTAAAGGTGACCTGGAATTATTCGACCCTGAGTTCTTGACAAAATCTAAAGAAGAAAATATCCGTGAGCTGGCCGACGCACCGGGGGGCGCATTCAAGAAGCGCATCCAAGAGCTCAAGAATATCGAGCAAAACCTTGCAACTGTGTCGTCAAAGAGCATGAAGGACGCGCTGACGTGCTGGAACCCAGAAATTATCAAGCACAACTGGTTCACGAACAAGTTTGACGTAACTGCCTGGAACGATTTCGGCGCTCCAGGCCCAAGGGACCCCAACTTTCACCTGAGCAATGATCACAAAGGTAGCCTGGACACACTTCAGAATTTACGAAAAAACAAAGACAGATACATATGTCAGTCGAGGCTAGACCAAGCAAAGGCCCGTGAACTCCGCGAAAACCCGTGGATGACAAGCAGCTTCCACGGGGACAAGAACAGGGTCACTGTTGCAAAAACTAGTTACATCACGAATACACGCATCGAGAATAGCCCAAGGAGGAAAGAGGTCATGCTCAGCGCGAGAAAGTATTAGCTATACGTAAAATATCATTATCTACCCAGCCATGCAACCAAGTGTTTTGTCAGATTTCAAAATCAAATCCTCAAAAAATTTACCTAATTCTTTCCTGTCTACAGAGCATTGCCTCGACGTCTTCGTTGCCTTCCCTATATCCTTGAAATAACGAAGAGTGAGAAGTAAATCTCCTACCGGCACGCCTTGACACAAGAAAAGCCCCATTTCTCGTCCTGTGTCGTTTGATTCATTGCCCAATTTTTAACCTTTAACGGGAGTTTCTAGTACTGGCTGTCCCACAAAATATCTAAAACTATATTTTTTGTTTGTTTCTCAGAGACAAGTCATAGAACGGAACTAAATCTGCCCGAAAACTTGATCAACTTGTTTCGTGTCGAAACCCAAAATTTCTGGCGGTTCCAAACACACTTTTCCAGTCTCAGAGTATTATTTAACTTTCTCAGTTTCGTTTTCATGTCGTTTGAGTCTTCAACTCCGGCAAATTCGGCTCCTAGGGTGATCCTACCACTGCAGAGCAACCCTCAGTTCTGCAACAACACGCTCAACACTAACAAGTATGATTTTACTCCTCGTTTCCATATGGGCTTCAAGCGGTTCGGCAAGTGGTTCCTGATTAAGGCTGTAGCTCAGCAATTCAGGCGGCTCGGGAACATATACTTTCTCTGCATTGGTTTGATTATGGCAGTGGGGTGGTATAGTTCTGCCTTTCCCTCTGCGATCACTCCGTGGACGACCCTTGGGCCCTTAGCTCTGGTTGTCTCTGTTTCTCTTCTAAATGAGTTTCTGACAGACCTAGGGAGGCACAATAGCGACAAGAAGATCAACTTGACAAGGTTCAGGGAAGTTTCTTTTTCAACCCCCGGTGATGACTCTGACGGTTTCGACAACGACAATCAATACTCTAACGATGCACCTTCCTCGAATCCAAGTGAGGCCATTACCTCCTCGCCAGTGACGAACTCTCTGCACCTTCGTTTTGGCCCTAACACCACTACGAAGTCCGTCCTCTCTCAGTCCATCTCACCTGGAGCTCTTCTCTACCTGTCTAACCGTACAATCATTCCTTCTGATTGTATCATGGTGGCCTGCAGTGGGGAGGTTGGTTACGTTGAGACCAGCAACATTGACGGAGAAACAAATCTCAAAGTCAAGAGTGTACCAAAAGACCTCGTCTCATGGGGCAGGTCTCTCGAAGACAAATTGAGAGGAGGTAAGGTCGAAGCTGAGCAACCTAACGCAAGTGTCCACACTTTCTCTGGTGTCATTGAGAACAGCGAGGGGATGAGGAGCGCTGTAGATGAAAGTTGTTTCCTCGTCCGAGGGAGCGTTCTGAGGAACACAGAATGGGTCATCGCTCTGGTAGTTTATACGGGCGTCGACACGAAGCTTGTTCGCAATAGTCGACATCCTCCGAGTAAGCTGTCACAGCTTGATAGGTTGGTCAATAGGGCGATCTGGATGATCCTGGCGGCAATGGGAGTGGTCGTCACCATTTGTGCGAGCGTGAGCAGCGGTGTTAACACGAAATCTTTCAATAACTCTTGGTACTTAACTGTAGGGAACGCGCAGAGAAACAATTTACCTCTCATTCCGACGCAGCCCGACACTTTTCATTACAACTGGCTCCAGAATTGGTTCACGTTTTTGACCATCTACTCCAACTTTGTACCTCTCTCGCTTTATGTCACGTTGGAAGTCATCATATTTTCCTTGATGTACTTCATTTCCTCTGACGTGAATATGTACCACGCCGAATCTTCCACGAGGGCTCTGGCGAGGTCCAACACTGTGGCTGACCTTGGCATGGTGCAGTACATATTTTCGGACAAGACTGGTACACTGACAGCCAATATCATGGAGTTCAAGAGGGCGACTATTTGTGGCAGAATTTATGGGAAACCAGTGATGCAAAGGGACGATGGAGAAGGAGGAGATGTCTTCAAGGAGACAGTGGAGATTGCAAAGGCAAAAAGCTTCGAGGCGGAAATGTTCGTAAGAGTCATGGCTCTCTGTCACACTGTGGTAGTTGAGGCAACTCCGGGCGGATCCTCTAACTCTGGCGCTCCAGAAGGTTATGAGTACCAGGCAGAGTCTCCTGATGAGAGTGCCTTGGTTAACGCTGGAAGTTTCCTCGGTTATCAACTCCTCGGAGGCACCAAAAAGGGGACGAGGATCAAAGTTGGAGGGAATTCCAGCCTTTTTTCAGGTCCGTTATCGGAAAACCTCGAAGACGATAACGTGAAGATTGGAAACCTTGAAGATCGGACTAATGAATTCGTTGATTTGATGCAGGGAAGTGCAATGGCTCGAACTGAGGAGTGGGAGATTCTGGCCGTCAACAAGTTTGACTCCGATAGAAAGAGAATGTCGGTACTCCTTCGCTCTCCCCAGGAATTGGGGGGGCTTCCCATGCTTTTCTGCAAGGGTGCTGACAGTAGCATGCTCGTTGATGAAGTTTGTATCGCGGGTAGTGCCCTTGGCACAATGGTTGACCGCTCGACCGTTGATTTGTCAACGCTCGGGTGCTCAATCGAGCATTTTGAGCATCTCCTCCAGCTTCAACAAGACCTTGCAGAATTTGCGAGGGATGGCCTAAGGACACTTGTCATGGGCATCCGGGTTCTCTCAGAAAGTGAAGTTAGGAGGTGGATGCACGAGTATAAAGGTGCAACTGAAAAGGTTGGAGAAGAGAGATCCGAAGGTATGTAGCTCGCGATAGCGCTAATTTTTTTACCCTCCTTGAAGTAGGTGACCAAAGTACCCAGATTTCTAACTCTAACTTACCCTTATTCACTGCATATACACAGCCCTGGTCCAAGCTGCACTTTCCATCGAGCGTAATATATACGTCGTTGGTGCCTCTGGAATCGAAGACAAGCTCCAGCATGGCGTCCCAGAAACAATCGACAAATTAGCTAGCGCTGGCATCAAAGTTTGGGTGCTCACTGGTGATAAGAAGGAGACTGCGATTGAGATCGGCTACGCGACGCTCTTGCTAAAGGAGGAAATGACCTTGACAACTTTTGACGGCGACGAGAGGACGGAAGCGGAGATCAAAGAAGATATGGCAAAGGCATTTATTGAAAGCGTCAAACTTGGCAAGCTCCCAAAGTACGGCAAAAGATACGTTCTTGATGAGCGTATCCCAGTGGGATTGAAGATCAAGAATTTTTTCAGAAGGTATTTGGGGAAGGACTTGATTCTTACCGACAATAAGGAGAAGTTAAAGGTCAGACACTATGCAAACCTTCTTGTCAAGAAGGTTCAGACTGATAGGTGCGTGTCATGCAGAATGGAGGTGACAGAGGTGGTTTAGTTTCCGAGAATTTCTCTGATCCGTGCCACTTTTGATACTGCTACAATAACCTAACACCCCTGTGTCAATGCTTATTTTCCTACTTGCTGCAGATCGCAACCCGAAAGTAACATATTCGTAAAAGCTAAACTAGCACGACGTTTTTCACGCCGGATCTCTGAGAAATTTAGTAGGTCTTCAAGGTCTAGGTCACGCTCCTCCTCCTTTGGGTTCAGTCCTGACGACGACAATGAATCGATCATCACCCTTAACGATATTGAGCCGGCTGCGAAACCTTCCAGGCTTGAGAGGCTTTTCGCTGTTGACAAATACGTGCGTCATGGCTTGCTGAGGAAGCACGTATCGAAGAAGAGGGCCAAGGAGAAGGCCATGAGAACTAGGGAAGAGGACGATCGTCGACCCATCCGCCCCAGTAATTCGACCCCAACGACGCCAGAGGGTAAGACTGGCAAGAGTAGAGAGCGATCGTTAACAACCCAAACCCTCGATCCCACCCTTAAGACAGACGTCAACTCCCCCTTCTCGGAGAGCAGTAGTGCCCTGATTATCACGGGTAGTGCCCTTAAGCACGTACTTGGCGACACACACATGGAGGAAATTCTTTTCAACCTTGCTGCTTGCTCCAAGAGTGTCATTGCTTGCCGCGTCAGCCCAAAACAGAAAGCTCTGCTGGTGAAGATGGTCAAGAAGTACGTGAAACCCCGTCCTGTTACACTCGCAATAGGCGACGGTGCTAATGATGTTGGCATGATCCAAGA
>Ga0115006_10002189_pt1 | contig 12704 bp, 10 predicted proteins | sample ArcOceMetagenome_3_FD_88943 | JGI IMG/M metagenome (GOLD analysis project Ga0115006, IMG submission 88943) | Marine eukaryotic phytoplankton communities from Arctic Ocean - Arctic Ocean- Svalbard ARC20M Metagenome | ecosystem: Environmental > Aquatic > Marine > Oceanic | place: Arctic Ocean...
GCCGGAGAACGGCCACGCCGCCCAGCGCGGAGGCGCCCGAGCCGTCGAAAACTCAAAAAAAAAAACCTGACTGGGCCACGAACCCAGATTTTTATACTCTAGGCGAGCCGGACGTGACAAAATCGGAACCTAAAACCTCGCCGTAGGTTGAAGGTACACACCGGTCCGCGAGGTTTCCCGGGGTCCAAGAGGAGCTCAAGAGGGTGGCCGCAGCCGCCCGTACGGGCGGCGCGCACCCCAGGCTCGATTCCGGGCAGGGTCTGTGCCCGCGCACAATGGCGGACGCAATGGCGCGAGCCCATGGGACAGCGGACGAGGACGATGATTTTTACGACATTCCTGCAGTGAGCGACAGACGCGCGGAGGCGCAACACGCCGACCAACTCGCGCGGAGGCTGAACAGCCTGGCGTCAGCGCTCAACGCGCGCTCCGCCGCGGGCAACTGGCTCGGCGTCGTGGCGCTCCACGACGAGGCCATCTTGGCGGCTTCCGAAGCGCAGGCGAGCCACCCCGAGACCGCTGGGGAGATCAATCACGTGCTCGGAAACGCCTATTATGCTCTGGGGCAGTACGGGGTCGCCATAGAGTTGCATCGTGCGCACGCGAAGATTGCGCAATCTGCTTGTGACCGGGTGGGATTCGCGACAGCGTACAGCAACCTTGGCAGCGCGCACCACATGCTCGGCCAATTTGACAGCGCCATCGCGGTGGTGGAGCAGTACAGGTTAGTCGAGTCAGGACCTCCGGTCCGCATCTGCTTTGCGGATTTACAGCCACTCTGTGCGTATGTAACGATTGAGACACCGCGTGCACACACAGGGCGTTAGCTAAGGAACTGAGAGACCGCCGGGGAGTCGGTGCGGCGCTCGCCATGCTGGGCGTCTGTCATCGGGACAAAGGCAATCCGAGGAAAGCTATCCGGCTGCTGGAAGAGGCCATTGCGATTTCGACCGAGCTGGGGGACCGGACAGAGAAGGCGCGGGCGACTGGAAACCTTGCAGATTGCTACGCGATGCTGGGCCAATACGTCCGCGCCGTAGAGCTGTACAAGGAGCTCGACGTACTTTCGGGGCAGGTGGGAGACCACGGGGGGCAGGAGAGGGCTCAGAAAAACATTGCGATTCTGGGGCAGGACGGATTCGCAGGAACCCCGTCCTCCACCACACACTGCGGGGGCCTCTGTGCCTGCTTTTGCCCGTCCCAAACTGCGGAGCGTGATGGGGAATACGACGATTTGCCCAGCCAGGAAATGATGCGGACTGGGGATGTCGAGCTCAACATGCCATCGAGCGTGGCCGCCACCCGCAACGATGCGCGTAGCAGGCACCTGTCGTCGGAGGGGATAGTAGGAGAGAGACGGGGCGCGGGGCTTTGCTAACAAGAGGGGTGGTTCGGAGTTTTCTGCGGAGCTACGCCACACAGCCAGTCCGTTGGGGCGTTTGTGGTCTGGCAGCGGCCCCCAGAGCGCAACAGCGAGACAAGATGATGTAGGGTGGGCACACGAGAGATGGCAGCTGTCGCTCACATGTTTGCAAAAATGCGAGGAGAATGCGAGATGGGTGGATGTATGAACCCAAGTGTTTTTATGTCAATACAATGCTTGCAACAGCGACAAGACAGAACGAGACGAGCTTCAGAGCAATCCAAACGCGGCCTCGAAGGAGACGACGTGCTTGCGATGCGGATGCGGCAGCGAGAAACCTGAGCACGCATTCCCGGGCGAAACCTTTGGGACGCGTACTAGTGGCGTCTGCACAGTGCAGACTCGTTGCTCATCTACGCCCTGGTTTGAACTCGCCATGAGACCTCCTGCCGGCCCAGCAGCAGCGCGCCGAGCCAGCATCGAAGACGGACCGGGCGCGCCTGGACGCACTACTCCCTGCTGCGGATCCAGCACGTTTCTAGAGACGCGTAGACTACTAGCATTTCCCGCAGGACGCTCCGACTCCATGCCAGACCTTCTGTCGAGCTGCGCAGTCGACTCGAAGCAGTGCGTCGCCGGCTGACTGTTCTCAGCGTCCTCGTCCACCCCTTTCCGGCCCTCGAAGCGAGCGGCTTCAGCACCAAGCATTCCAGCGTCGTGCATACCACCCGATCCTGCGGGACCACCGTCCGAGAACGACTTTCGACTCTGCAGATGTGGTCCTGAGCTCTTGGGAGCAGTTGGAAGAGCCACAGCATAATGCTTCACATGCGCCTCGGCAACAGATTCGTCGATGCCCGCGAACGTGTCGGCAAGATCTGGCGGCACATTATCGCTGGCAGCGGGCAGAAGAAGGGGACTCAGAGAAGCAGAGAAGCCAGACTGCAGTGGACCCAGGGGCGAGTTTGGCGTACAGGGAGCCACCACCCTATTCAACACACCTTGATCCTCTGACGAAGTACCAGCGCCAGAATCCCCCCCCCCAACCTGCTGCGGCTCCCCCTCCTCCATGTGCGCATCTGCCGGAACACGAACGTCTTCCGTGCAAGCCATTCCCGCTGTCAGCGTCGTTTTCCCGGCAATGTCCTCCTGGAAATCTGCTGCAGGCGCAACAGGAGAGGCACCGTCGGATCTGCCCGCATGCTCATCACAGCTAGCGCATGCGGCGGAGGCCTCTTTCTCGTCGCCTTTCTCGCGGGGGCTCTTTGTCTGGCCAGCACAGGGATCAGGCAACCCTTTGCAAGGGTCGGCAGCGACTGCAGTGTCTGTTTCTGAACTAGGTGCCTGCATCTGTTGCGACTGCGCCTCCTGCGCCTCCTGCGCCTCCTGCGTCTCCTGCGCGGAGGACCGCTCTTCCCTCTCCGCATGCAGCACTGGCTCGACTGCCACTTGGTCGCGTCCGGAAACGCTCAGAGGATCGACACATGTCTCTTTCAGATGATCATCGACCGTCTCCTGCCCCACATCTGCAATACTTGCTCCATCTGCAGGTGCTTGCTCCACACCTTCAGGTTCTCCATCTGCACAGGCGCCAGGATGCAGAATTGGCGTAGGGGCTCTGGCAGTAGCATCGCCGGCCTCGCAGAGTGGTGCATCAACCTCCAGAATTGGCGTAGGGGCTCTGGCAGTACCATCTTCGGCCTCACGGAGTGGGACATCGATCTCCAGAATTGGCGTAGGGGCTCTGGCAGTAGCATCGCCGGCCTCGCAGAGTGGTGCATCGACCTCTAGGACTGGCGTAGGGGCTCTGGCAGTAGCATCGCCGGCCTCGCAGAGTGAGGCGTCAACCTCCTTTAGCCATGCCTTTGGGTCATCATGAACGCCAGCCTCTTGCAATGATGCCATACCGCTGGCGTCGTCCGACGTGCCCACGCACTGATCATCATGATGACCTGCCTGCGGTGGCCGGTGGCAAGGAGACGCCGCATTCAAGATGGGCCCTTCAAGCGCCATAATCATCTCCGCCTGCCCACTATGCGCAGCGAGTGCACCTAAATCTTCCTGAATAGCGCAGCCGGCGGCCGCATGACCCAGATCCGCTTGCCCCCGGCAGGCAGCGCCAGCACCTGCAAAAGTTTGTGATTCCGTTCTGTGTGACAGAGAGACGCCTGCTTCGGGCTGAGCGCAGGTGAAGGTTGCACTCTCAGTCCGTCGGTGCTCGCTCGCTACCTCTGTTGCCATGTCTCGAGGCGCACTCGCATAGTTTCGATGAGGCGCTCCATTGCGAAGGGGCTCGACGATGTTGAGGAGCTCAGCAACGAGGTCCTCGTGACACTGGAACAGGCTGGAAACGTGCTCGCGCAGCTCTCGCAGAACTGTGTCCCTCTCTTGGTCGGACTGGGTTGCACCCATCTGGTTGGCAAAGCTTTTAAGGAGCAGATTGAACTTTGGGAACACCTCTGCCTCCAGGGCGAACCGAATTTTCACTTTGTGCACAAAACCTTGAATCTGTACATCGAGCGATACTTTGTTGGCACTTCTCGCTGTTGCCTCGTTGATGCCAGCACGGTGGTAACGGCCATCGGATGGCCGTTGTAAGCCAGGTAAGGCCCGGTCAAAGATTTGTGCCGAGAGCGCGAGCATAGGCGCCAGGCGCGGCACAGGGACAGCTCCGGGAGACCCGCATGCTTGCTGCTGCTGCGCCATTGAGATTTGCTGGTGGTACATACCCAAAAGCTGCGATTGGTATGAGCTCATCGGCGCACCACCTCCGCTTGCCGCCATGGGTGCTTCGGGAGCGGATACCGGCTGCGGCTGCCACGCATGTAGCATATTGTGCCGGTAGCCTGTGATGTTCCTGCTCGACAAGTTTACAGGCCCAGGTCCAAGCGCGAAACGGCTGGGCGCTGGAGCCGTCGCTGCGGCCTCTGCATTACTGCGTGCAACACTTGGTGCTGCAGGCGGCGAAAGGCTCGAAATTGCTTGCTTCACACCATCCTTCCCGTAGATAAGCTTGGCATAATCTCGTATCAAGGTCGCCTTCGCGTTTCCAGACTCTGCGTTTTCGACGCCAGCATTGGGCAGTTCCTGCGCGGCATCTTCCCTGGCACGGACGTATCTGCTTGACTCTCCATCAGCGATAGCACTAGCTGGGCCTGCTGCACCGTCCAGATGCGCCCGAAGCAGATGCTTGCTAAGCGCGAGTGCTGCCCCTTTTTTCGGTGTCTTTCCTTGCGACACCATAAACGCTAAATGTTGAGCAACACTCGTGGGGTCAGAGAGATCGACTTTGGCATGGCGTGCTCTCTCTTTGGCCTTGCACGCTTTCTCGACGCGCAGAGCCTCCCAAAACACCTGCTGCTCCTGCTCCGTGCCATATTTGAGAATGCCAAACAAGTCGATGGAGCGATCATCCCGCAAAAAATTCTTGCCCTTGACCGCAGCGCGATCCGAGCCAAAGAGCGGGATCATGTCCATCAGCTTTCCTGTCTCCTTCTCGAACTCCAGTCCAGGTACGAAATGCTTCGAGGAGGAATCCTCCTCTTCGCAATCTTCCTCCGCCGCCTCCCTCCTCTGCACGCTACTGCCGAATTTCGCCAGTACCACTGATGTACACGTGCCAGGCGGCTTGTCGTGCACCAGAACGACGCACGCTTCAGTGAGCTTCCCCTTGCACTGACGCATACGCTGTCGTTTGGCACTGCTTATCAAAACGGCACCGACATGCGTCGCACTTGAGCTGGCCTCATCCTCCTCGGCAGGCTCGTGATCAGAGCCACTCTGCGTTCCACGCTCTTCCTCGGCAGGCGCCCCGTCTCCTGTCTTCGCACCAAGTTTGCGCTTGCCCTTCTTGCCCACAGATGCAATAGTTGAAGCCCTTCCGTGACGACCGTTCGATTGCTGCATCCCCACATCGAAAATCCCCTGACGCACTCCCTCCAGCCCACCACGCGGCCCCCGCCCCAAGGGATACTCTTTGTCCCTTGCAGCGCTGCCCACATCCTCGACCACTTCATCAGACGCAGCCTCCTCCAGCCTTCTCTTCCGCTCTCTCTCACCACGCTGGACTGCTGTCTTCTCAGCGCTTCGCTGCCCGCGCTCTGCTCCTGCCCCTCCGGCTTCAGTCACGTGCATCACATATGCCGTTTGATGCCTCGGAGCACTGTGAGACGCCAAACGAGTCAGAAGGACGAAGCATACAGCATCGAAGCTAGATGAGCTGCACTGCAGCCACAGACGGGACATTATGCAAACCTCAGTGCTGCCCCTGTAGGTTCCACATCACGGATCACAGCCCCAGTGTAACGGTAGCGTCGCGTCAGCACCAGAGCTTGCTCCGATGGTGACGTGAGCAACACAGCAATCTGATCCAGCAGCGCGTCCTTCCTATCCACGTCTGTCGGCACCCGCGTGTTCCGAAACAAGGAGCGCGACCTCTTGCCTCGCTGCCCCCAGTCACCCTGTCGAGAAACAAAACATGTAGTGAGTGACGCACCCCCACATCACATGCATGCGTGGGTGCATCGATGAGAGCAGATGCCAGTCAGACGTCATTGGCACACACGAATCTGCTGGCAGCTACGTGGCGGCGCCTCACCTCCTGCGAACTGACTTCCAAGCTCGTCATTTCTACACGCAAGCCCAGCACCAGCCCGATTCCAATCAAGTCGCGCCGCGTGAAATCCTGTGTGTGTGTGCGTGCATGTGTGTGTGCGCGTGTGCACCAAATGTAAGCCACAAATTCATATCAACCAGTCAGCGAAGCAAACGCTCCCTACCGCAGCCCGAATCCACCAACCTGCATAGCATTTCGCAGGCGGCAGAACTCGGCGGCCACCACGTTCTCATGGCTGCCAGGCGCCAGCCCTCTCCATGCGAGCAGCCTCTCAGCCAAGCAGCGGACGCTCAGATTCCTCGCCGCCACCTCATCCTCATCCAGATTTCCGTCAACGCCCAGCAGATCCACGAACAAATCCTCGCCTCTCTCTCTGCTCTCCACCCCACCTTGCTCTCCCTCTCCCGGCCCTCCGCGTGCATCGACGCGCTTTCCGCGTCCATCTGCATTGCTGGACCCAAGCAGATCAAGCACGTGTCCGACGAGTTGTTTATCCCTGGCGGCCCTCCCAGAGACAGCACGCCTCGTCATGCACCCTCGCTCCTCCAGTGCATTCTCCACGAACTTGTCCCGGAGTTGCAGCAAACTCGATGCAGCGGCGGCCAGGCTAATATCAACACCTGGTCTCTTCTTTGACTCTCCTGGTTCCTCTTCCCCGCCCCCATTGCCAGCCTTCAGCCGCGATTTAGCACCGGGATTGAGCGCGAGCGCCTGGTGCGACTTCTCATGCGATATTCTCCCCGCCGCATTAATGAAAACCCTGTTACAAAATCTGCATTCCCGAGACTTTGTGGCCTCGGCAAACTCTTCTTTCGTTCCGTGGCCCATGTTCCCTTTAGGGGGTTCAGCCTGGGCGCCATCTATCCCAGACACCCCATCGTCCGCCTGCACCATTTCATCCTCTGTTTCCTGGGTTGCTGGCGCACACTGATCGTTTTCTCCTCTCAGCGTGCCTCCTCGCTCGGATGGCACAGCGGCGCTAGCAAGTTTGGGCGACACTCCAGGGCACATCTCCGCCAGCTGATCAGCAGCAACGGTATCTTGTCCCGCCTCCACTTCCTCACCGCCTTCGAGCCTGGGCGTCATCGACCTTACAGCCCTTTTTGCTGCATCGTGATCAGTCTCTCGTGTTGCGGCTCCTTGTGACGCGTCCACATCCATTCCAGCTCTCTCCTCCACACTGCCGCGCTCCACCTGCGGGCTTATCACGCTGCCTGTGCGGTCATCTTGCTCCTCCTGCGGGGCCCTGCCCCCAGACGGCTCGGCCTCACCGTCAACCTGGGACCCAAGGACCTCTTCCAGCGCAGTATCCACATCCTCAAAGGCATCATCATCTTCTTGCTCGAGAAGAACCAGATGGGTGGTAGGCACGAGGCCGCGCTTGGTGCTACCATTACTCTCCGTCGGCTGCAGCTCGGCGTACAGCCAGCCCACGTCGTCCGCGCTATCGAGCACAATCAATTTGTCACCGGATTGGAAAGAAAGCTCGTCCTCCGCCATGGCCTCCCAGTCCCATGCTGCCAGAAGGGCCTGTAAGTGCGTTGTGGGAATAAGCCCGCGCTTCCGCTGCCGTTTGAGGTTTCCCGAATCATTCAGCTCGTCTTTTCTACGCAAATGCTCAGCGTAGACCCACCCCTGATCTTCGCCCCGGTCGAGCACGACAAATCGATCTCCAGCCGCGAATGTGAGCTCATCTTCTGCTTCCGCATGATAATCCCATGCGGCTGTCACAATTGTCCTTGGAACCTGCTTCCTAGCCCCTCCAACCGCAACGCGTGTTTCCTCACAGCGCTTGACACCATGACCACGATCACTCACTCCCATCTGACCACAGGAGGCCTGAGCAAACTCCTCGTGACCTCCCTGCACAGTAGAGCCAGCGCTAGCCTCACCTGCGCTCCTCTCGCCACCATCCAGCGCCTCCTCTTCTGGAGCTCTCTCGCTCGCATGCGTGAGAATCTGCTCCGGCACGACTTGGTCCGCTTCCTCCTCTGCGTCGGGATTCTTTCCTTCCTTCACCGCCTGCTCCTGACACGCATCATATTCCCCGCAGCCAGCATGCTCCGGCGTCTCATCGTCACGGCCAGCGGACCGCCCAGTCACGCATCCGTCTTCACGCGTTTGCATTGTCACATCCCGGCTCGCATCCATTTCTGCAGGTGTTTCGGCCTCGTCTGCATGCTCTCCTGCGCCCTTTGACACACCACCACTTGATAGGCGACTGAGACCCCTTTCCTCATTCTCCATTGCACCCCTGACCAGCGGTGCATGTTCCGGGTCATCATTTCCCCGCGTGTCCTTTAGCATTGTCACCGCGCGCCAGCGCATTTTTGCGTCCGTACAGTCCGACAGCCCTTCATTCAACACTTTCAAAAGCAGCGCCAGATTCCTCCTGCCCATTGCATTGCCCTGCCGTATACTCTGCCGTACTCCCTCGGCAGCTGGCTCCAAATCACCCAACGCCGACCGCTCAGCCTCCTCATCTCCCGAGCCTGCAGCCTCTTGATCATCACCTTGCGCGCAACAAGGAGATGCCTTCAGCCTCTCTTGCACCAGCCACGAAAGAGCAGCCCACTTTCTTCCGACGCCTTTCGCGTTGCCGACAGCACGCTGCGCGCTTTCGCCGCCTCCACGCTCCTGGGGGCTCCTGCTCGAGGCAACAGGGCGTGAGCCATTTGGCCCATTAACCGTGTTCCACACGGACACGTGCACAGACATCAAGAAGACAAAGGTGCGTGTTCAATACCGTGAGCCTGGCTTTGGGAGATACAGGATGGTGCCCTCGTACAGGATTGCGCCTGCGCGAAGCCCAGGCACACGGTGGGCGTTCTTGGCTACAATATCTTTGGGCTGCAGCGAGTACTTTTTAGCAATCTGATTTACTGTCTCGTCTGACATTGAGATGTAGCGCCCGTGCTTTGGCCACACCTGAGTGTTTTGCGGCGCAGTGTGACTCTTGTCATCAGAGAGAGAGGAAGAGAGGAGGGGGGGGGGAATGGAGGGTGGGAGGAGGAGCCAAAACGCGCGCGCATACCGGCGAGTTATCTTCCGGATTGGCCGCTTCGTCGCGCCAGCCTAGCTTCACAGGGTACCAGGCCTCATCGTCCTTATGCACGATAATTTCCTTCTTGTACGAGACGTCGTGAGAGATGCGCACACGGAACCTACTCTTTTCCCGGTCCACTTGGATGCACCGCCCATGACACCACTGCACATGCGCGCGATCGAAATGCGTGTTCTGATCAGGGCTTTGGGCGCGCCGTGTATGGTTTCGGGTGTGGAGTGAAGGATGCGGACGCAGCAACCGCTGTGAACGACGGGATATGGATACGTATGCGCACATGCGTGCGCGCGCAGGCGGGTGAGTGTATTGTCGTGCGGGAATGAGTGAGAGATGTAGACACTCACTGCTAGGTAAGAGAGAGATTCACAAAGCCACTGCAGGGGACGGAGAGCAAACAAAGCATGCAGATTCGCAAACACCTGCCACCCAAGATGCTGGCCAAGGTTCTTCTTCACTTCCAAGCGATCATTGATGCTCGGCCAATACAGCTCCCCTGCATTCTCCTTCTCCTCTTCGACGCTTGCACTCCACCCACCCTCACTTGGCGCCTCCCTCGTTCGACTCCCGCCCCCCTTGCCTCCTGACGAGCCGCCGTTCTTGGACGAGGCAACGTTGCGCTCCTCATTTCCACCTCGATTCTGCATTTGACTGGAGCCCTTTCCCCCCTTGACTCCACCACCAATCCCAGGTCCAGCGCGAGCAGTCTTGGTAAGCGGTGAATTTGTCTGCTTGGTGCGCTTTGCGCCTTTCTTCGAGCGATTGCTGGGTGTGGGGTGCTTGCTTCGCTTCTGCAATAAGCTTGCCAACTCTCCTGGTTGTGGGTTGGGTTGGGTCAAGGTGAGAGGTGGGATGTAGTGGGGCTCAGAACCTATGTCTTAGGCCTTAGGCGTGGGGTTTCGTGCTTCAGGGTTGGGATTGAGACGTGCTTGCGTCTTGTTTACAGCAAACGCAACAACAACCCTGTTTGTTAAGAGGCTGGGCTGCAGGGAGACGAGGTCGCCAGCCAGGAGCCGGCACTCTCGTGGCACCCTGTGTCGCGTTGAAGGCTTCATGCGAGCGTCTCGAGGATTCCGGTTTAGGGAAGAAACAAGCACCTGAGGTGTCGGCGCTCTCGTGCCACCCCAGCGGATTCAGAAGCACGTCCTCGCTCGGGAGGTCGATCCACTCCTCGATGCTGACGCACAATAGAGAGCGGAGGGGGAAGCATGGGGGAGGAGGAGGGGGCACGGGACAGGAGAGGTTTTCAAGAAGAGACGTGCGCCGCGCATGTCGCCTCTCACTCTCACAGCCCTCGGTCCACTTTCTGAGTGACTCCGCGCGCATTCTTCGGAACCAAGAAAAAGAACGACATGAAAGGGTGACGGGGGCGGGGATGAGGAGACATACCCGTCGTCGTACAGGAGATGGTAGCGGCCCTGGTCATAGTCATCAATGACCGCAGGATAGTGGGCTGAATCGTCGCGCCAGTGCACGAGCACCCTGTGAAGTACACAGTGCGAGGGTTCACAACTTGCGCGTGCGTTGCGCGTGCAAGCGCCGGCAGCGGGCCACACTCGCACTGCCCAACCACTTCGGCACACCAGCCCTAACTTGTGAAACCGTACCCCGGCGCCCCCCGCAGCCGCGGCCTGCTGGCTGCAGACCATTTCAGCAAGGGCCGGCCGCGGGCTCGCGCTCACGCAGCTCGGACGGTCCCGCGGCACGCCATTTGTGCCCGGCACGCCGCGGGTGCCTCGCGCACACCGTCAGCCGCTCGCTGCGAGTGAGCATGAGCGCGTCTCACGGGCGCGGGCGCCTCGGCGTTCACCTGTGCCCTAGCCAGTGCGCGCCATGGTCGAAGTCGATGCGCTGCTCGTGTGCATGACAGCCGTCCGAGGCGGGCGTCTCGGATGTCATTCAGGACAGGAGCAGCAGCGCGTACGGGCGCACGGGCACGGCAGATGGATGGGGCGCGGGGGCGGGCAGGATGCGCGGCAGGCTGCGGCGCGTCTGGCGCTCCCACACGACACGGCGTGCTTTTCAGCGCGGGAGCGCTCAAAGGGGGGCGACCTTGTGCTTGTCGGGGTCGTCCCGGGGGCTGCCGGGCCGCGTCTGCTGTGCCCCGACCTGGTCTCTGGACGCCCCGTGCGCGCCCCGCGCGCCCCCCTCGCTGGCGACGTAGTCCCTCGCGTAGTACCTGCTGTTCATCTTGCGCTGACGCCGCGCGCGCGCGGGAGCGTCGTCGCGCGCGCCCGCTCCCGCGCGCGCCCGCTCCTCCGCATCCTCGTCCTCCAGCACCTGTGCCGCCTCGCACAGCGTCTCCATGCCGTTCATGGGGCGGTGGCCGCCCTGCCGGCCCGCAGGCGGACGCCTCTCGACTGGCGCAGCAAGAACCTCGGGCAACGGAGGCGTAGATCAAGATTTAGAAAAAAAAAACAAAAAAGGGAGCAATCCTGTAGTAAACTGGCGGATAGTTTACTACTGCGTCCACCCAAATGGACCCCAAATGCACAATCGAGGCAGAACGACATCAGACATACATCCAACATGAGTTTCTGTCCTAGTTTCTGTACAAGCGCAGGTGCATATTTGAGTAATAGTTTGATTTATGTTTAATATTTGTACTATGATATATCTTCATTAACTGAATTGATGTGCTGGCCATGTCGCATCCCGGGCCACCTGCCGCAGGTACCCAGACCGTATCTTCGATGCAGATGCAGAGAGAGGAGAAGCGCCACACCTGACTGTGCAGCCACTGACCGCAGACGCGCGCGCCGGCGCACACCGTCACGCCCCACGCGCGCGCTCCCCGTTACCCGGGGTGCGCTGCTGCGCGCGCGGAGGTTGGGCCTGCCGCGGCCGCCGGGTTTGCCCGCGCGGCCCCCAGGCGATGATGTGCGATGCGCCTGAGGATGACGACATGCTCATGACGGAGCTCCTGGGCCCATGTCTGGTGGACGATGTCGACACGAGTCCCGCCGTCGCAGAGGAGGTGGGGCCTGGCAGGGTCGCCGGCGTGCGGCAGAACCGTGCTCGCGCGCGCAGACGCTGCCCTGGGCGGTCTCATCTCTCATGGCCCTTTTCTCACGCCTGTGGACGAGGCTGCTGGACTGCGCGTTTCTCACTCCCCCCCCGCCCGCTTCTGTGAGCAGGACGCGTCCTGGGACGCACGGCAGCTCGAGCTTGAGCATGCGCGGGCATGCGACCTGGCCGGGCGCGGAGTTGAGGACGCAGAGGGCGCGGGAGCGTGCTCGGGCTACGGAGCGCCGGACTTCTCGCCATCAGACGCGTCGGAACTCGGGGCGATTTCGTGCGAGGTGTGCACCGGGTGGGCATAGGGCACAGATAGCTGTGCCTGTGCGGGTGTTGCTGCTCCCACGGGGGTAACGCGGGCGCGCTGCGGGGGCAATGATACAGAGGAATGCTCGCCTGGTTCTTGCGCGTGCATGCGTTCACAGGTGTTTACGCCGCCGGCAACTGCGTCAGCGTACACGAGTAAGATGTCCCCGATGTTCAAATTCAACACGAGGATCACGCCGGCGAACCGCCTTTGGGAGGCGATGCCAGGTTAGGACAACGCCCCCTTGCTTCTCTCGCTGTTGCCCTGCCCTCTGTTCTTCCCCTCTTTGTCCATGCCCCCCCCCCCCCCCCCCCCCCCCCCCCTCTTTTTTTTGTCCCCC
>Ga0115006_10002190_pt1 | contig 12700 bp, 10 predicted proteins | sample ArcOceMetagenome_3_FD_88943 | JGI IMG/M metagenome (GOLD analysis project Ga0115006, IMG submission 88943) | Marine eukaryotic phytoplankton communities from Arctic Ocean - Arctic Ocean- Svalbard ARC20M Metagenome | ecosystem: Environmental > Aquatic > Marine > Oceanic | place: Arctic Ocean...
CAGTCGAGTGTCCTTCTCTGCTGGTGGCACCGCTGAGGTCAGCAGGGGCAAGGGGATACTGCGGAAGAAGTTACCACCCGGGAGCGATTCAGAGGATGACGACGCCTGCACCGCGAGAAGACGTGGCGCTGGACGCGATGGCAGCGGCCAAAAGCAAGCACATAAGCGCACAGTGACTATAAAGGAGGCGAAAATGACGAAGCCGAGGCGCAGCCGGTTCAGTCAGCAGGATAGCGACACCGATTCAGATGTCGATCCCGAGAAGGAGGCAGCGCTGCAAGCGCATTTCGCAAAGAAAAACAGGGAGATGAATAGAAAGAAGCAGGAAGCGCCACCGCAACCAGTTGTGGAAACGTTCAACATGAACGGCGCCGAACATGAGTACACCAAAACCACGGAGGAGCAACTGGCCGAAAGGAACGCGGAAGGGAAGCAGAATGCGAAAAGGAAGCCGGCCAGGAGAGGTCGTTTCCAGGAAGATTCCTCGTCAGATGAAGATGACTGTAAGGCAGACATAGGCCGGCGGATCGAGGAGAACAAAAAGAGAAAGGAGAGAGAGCGGCTGGAGAAAGAAAGGCTGCAGGCCGAGGAGGCAGCCAAAGCGATGGAGCGATCTCGTCAAACGCATGCGGGTGCCGGTGGCCTCGAAGGGATGGAGCTCCGTATAGGGGAGAATGGTGAGGTGGAATTGAGCGACATCGAGCGCCCCGGCAGCAGGCAAGGCAGCCAGGAACGTGGTTTTCGCAGCACAAACAAGGGCCGTGGCGACGACTGCAGCAGCAGCGTGTCAAGTGAACAGAGACCAAGACGTGGTAAACGCGATGGAGGGAAGAAGAAGCGACGGAACGACGATGCAATCAAGAAGAAGTACGACGACGAAGCCGAAGGAGCCGACGATAGCAGTGTATCGAGTCGTGAGAAAGTATACCGTGGAGAGAAACGCCGGGCTGGGACGAGGCGGGACGAGAAGGCGTTTATCAGCAGGCGGAGCCCCGCCGTTGACGAGTTGAAGACTTCCGATGTTGGCAGGGATAAGCGGAACGACGATGACAGCGCGCCGCAAGAACATACCCCCACAAAACGTAGAGCAGAGGAGCCGCCAGAGCCCGAGTCCCCCACGGCGATGATCGAGGCGGCCAAGAAAGCTCGTTGTCAGGATTCAGAAGACGACGGTCTGTGGGACGACACGGATGACGACGTGAAGAAGCCCGCTGACCAAATGGAGGTCGACAGCGACGACGAGGCGATAAAGACAAAGCGAGGGATACGCGGTCAGAAGGTCGGGAACAAGGCGCGAAGAAAACGCACCAATGCTGCCTACGCAAGCAGCGACGACGACGACTTGCCCCGTAGACCCTCCAAGGATTCCAAGGATGCGTCGAAGAAACCCGCCGCGAAACGACGGGCCCGGAAGTCCAAAGATGGCGATTCCGAGGGCGGTGCCGTCAAACCCAAGAAGAAGCCTGGGAAATGTTTGTACAAGTCCGACAGCGACGAATCCATGAACTTGGCGGGCAGTGAGGAGGAGGCGAGGAAGGAGTTGAAGCCCGACTTCGCGAATCCCAAACTTGGGCCCCCCGGCCCGTTGGTGCCGTTTATTTTGTCGAAGAAGTGGGCGGTTGGGGACGAGGTGGCCGTTCCCCAGCCGCCTCCAGCGGGCGAGGTCGTCGATCCGTCTGTGGTTAGCGACGACCACGATCAAATACCCGCGTCCATGAACCGGTACCTGCAAAACTACCAGCGCGAAGGTGTGCAGTTTGTGTACTCGTCCGTGGTCAACGGCATGGGCTGCGTCCTTGGGGACGATATGGGACTCGGCAAGGTGAGTGTGCTAGTTTGCCCTGTCATGTTGCCGGCCTTACACTAAAGGAAATATTTCTCTCGCTCAGACCGTGCAGATGATATCTCTTATCGCATCCCTTCTGAAAAAGACCGGCACGAGGCTGGACAGCATGAATATAATGCAGAGCAGAAGCAATGCTAAGAAGATTGCCCGTGATTTCAAGAAAAATCGTCTAATGGCACTGATGGACAGTAATGCGGGTGCCACTCCAGCCCTCTCGCAGATTGTTCGGCCCGAGAACACACCAATACTGATTATAGTGCCCTCATCGGTGGCAGAGAACTGGAATAACGAGTGTGAGTGTCCTCGATTATGCGTGTCTCTCTTGCACACTGCTCCGACTCCTCTTCTTCACTGACACGCACAATCGACACTATTCAGTCAAGACTTGGGGATACTTCAACGTGTGCAAATACGAGAGTGCGAAGCGCGAACAGGTATGGACCAATGATTACTGTCTTTGTTCTTGACATTTAGTTCTTACAATCCTGAACTCCAATACAGTGTTTTGAAAACATTAAAAATGGATTGGATTACATTCTCATCATTGCGAAGAGCATGATTACAAGAGCCGAGGTGTTTGAGGAGATCAAAGAAATACAGTGGAAGCTGGTGTTAGTGGACGAATACCACGAGTACAAGAAGTATGTTCAGGCCTTCTCGCCCGCCGAGGGAGCCCATTTGCCTCTCACTTTTCTGTTTTCATCTTGTTTTCTGTGAAGCGCAAAGTCTCAGGCACATCAAAAACTGAAACTCATCAGGGACAGCTCAGGCTGCCCCCTCGTGGGCATGACGGGCACTCTCATGCAGAATAAGCACGCGGAGTTGTTTGCCTTGATCAATCTAGTCCGTCCAGGTCTTTTGGGTAACGACATGGAGTTTAAGGACTACTATTCAAAGCCCATCGAGTACGCGCGGTCCAAGGAGGCCAACGAAGCGTGCGCGGAGAAAGCAACGGAACGCGAGCACGAACTGCGTGCAGCGCTCAAAACAGCGTTCCTGGAGCGTAAGAAGGAAGACGTGCTCAAGGGGAAAATGACCGAAAAGAATGAAAAAGTCATAATGTGTCCAATGACAGATATCCAGAAGAAGATCTACAGGCACTTGTTTTCCCTGTCTGACTTTGCGACTCTGCGTTTCGCCAACTGTCCCTGTGATTGTGGTGCAAATCAACAATACTTCAAAGGTGAGTTGCGCGACATCAATTTCTGTTGGGTCGTCACACCATTAACACTCATCCTGTACTTTCATCCTGTACTTATGTTAGGGTTTCGGAAGATGAAAACAAAGAGAGAACAAGTAGAATACCAGCGCCGTCATAAGAAAGAATTGGTACCAATGAAGGAATGTTGCTTACGGATACCTCTCAATCCTACGAGGGACCAAGACGGGGAGCCAGAAATCGCTCCAGACGCTGTTTTGTGGAAATATGCACACGAAGAGGAGGCGAAAGACCCAGCTCCTGATGGCCACTCCGACGACGATGAACCACAGTACGAAACGCGGTTACACGACGGCAAATATAGAATGTGCAAAATGTGTCCATTCTGCCTGATCTTCCCCGCCACTAGTAGGTTGCACAAGCTATGTTCCCATCCGGCATTGCTCCAGGTCGGCTCAGATCTGAACGGGCGTGAACGCGAAAAGGCCGAAGAATTTGCTAGGGTGGCGTTTCCTCCAGAAATCTTGAAGGACATGCCGGGGGGCACCATTCATAGAACTCAGGATATCCTTGCTGATCATCTCTTACGTAAGTGGTTCCGTTTTTGTCGAGACCTGGATCCGAGCGGCGTTATATACGCGCCGTACATGTGACAGGCCGTAACTTATTCCTTTCATATCTCACGTCTGCCTTCTCATGTGCTGTGGCGCTGGTCTCACGTACGCCCTGCGCATTAAAAACGACAGTCAGCGGAAAGATGAAGACACTTACGAAGCTTCTGAGCAAGTATTACAGAAACGAGAATCGAGTCCTAGTCTTTTCTCACTCAACCGTTACGCTGGGGTTGATTGAGCAGCATCTTCGTTCGGAAGGTATGACACATCTTCGCCTCGACGGATCGACAGCGACTGGCGCAAGGCAGAGGCTTGTTGACCAGTTCCAGAACGATGCGAGGATTTTTTGTTTTCTAATAAGCACGAAGGCTGGAGGGCTTGGCCTGGTAAGGAGTCAGTCGAGGATTCCTTGCCTTTTGGTTTGCGTGCTCGTGCTCACGTATTGCAATGTGAAATCATGTAGAACCTGACAGCGGCTAACAAGGTAATCATCTTCGACGTAAACTGGAATCCTAGCTACGACGAGCAAGCTCAAGACAGAGCATATCGCATTGGCCAAACGCGTGACGTGGAGACCACACGATTGGTAGCTCAGGGCACTATCGAAGAGCTTATGTACGCCCGGCAGGTAAGTGAAACGTGTGCTAATAGATCACCATACGTTTGTGCCTACGACCTCACCATTTGCATCCCCAGATCTACAAGGTTCAGCTAAAGAACCAAACCCTCGGTGGAAATGGAGAGCAGATAAAGCTGTTCCGTGGCGTCGCAGGTCAGAAGAATCGCCAGGGGGAATTGTTCGGACTCGAAAATCTACTGAAGTTCAAAGACGGTAGCTTCATGTCGGAATTGTTCCAAGAAAAGAAGTCCCCTGACGGCCAGATGGATGTGAATGATATCGCCCAAGCCATCAATAATGCAGGTGGCATGGAAGGGCTTGAAGATGCTGCCGAAGCCGAATGCGAACTGGCTGACGCTGGCCCGAAAACGAAAAAGCGCTCTATCAACCCGAATGACTATAATAGCGACAGCGAGTGCGAGCTGAAGGGGATCAACCACAACGATTACTTCAACAGAGCGAAGGGCGAAGCAAAGGGAAAAGATGGCGACGACGATGTCGAGATGGGAGCGCTGAGCCAAATGGTCAATGTGCATGCCAGGATGGCAGTGGAAGGGTGAGCAAAAACGGAGTTTTCGCAAAATTTTGGAACACGCTAACTCTTGTGTATTTGCAATCGAAAGAATGAACGAGGACGGTGATTGGGACGATGAGGATGGCGAGGAGATCGAGGACCCGCCGAATCCTAGCACACAGGACGTGAAGCCCAATCTGTCTGGTCAGAACCTGAAACCACCAGCCGAATCTCCTGACGGACCTCTAGACTCGACCGAGCGCGGTAAGGAGAAGAGCGATTCCACTTCAACGCGCAGTGATAGGCCCGAGGGTGCGGATCCAGAGGCACCGGGCGCAAAACGTGGAGACGAGAGCGATGACGACAAAACGGTGGGAATCGATCCTGATGTTAGAAAAAAGGCTGACTCCGGAGGCGAGGCTGGAAGTCAGGAGAATTCTCCCGCGGCTCAGCCCCCAAAAGTGAATAAGATTCAACTTTTCGGGAAGGTTTACGAAGGTGACAAAGTCCAGGAGAAACCGGCGAAGACGACAAGCAAAAAAGGGAAGAAGAAGAAGAAAAAGAAGGGCGCAGTAGAGCTGTACATCCCAAAATACACATAACATATCTAAGCATAGCATTCTTTAGAGTCACAATTCGTAAGCCGTCTGAGCGGTGTCAACTGGGGAATGTGATATATTGACTGGACTTCTCAGTCCGATTGGATGACTCATCCTCCCTTTCTTGATCAGGACCTTTCTGGAGCCAGTCGCCGGTCGACCACCTCTTTTTCTTTCTATGTTTATTGCGTCGGATTGCGGCGATGCTATCGTCGTCGCTTCCCTCAGATGGTGGCTGGCTGAAAAGCTCCAGTGATTTGACGCCATTTTCATTCACCGAACTGTTGTTGTTGTTATTATTGTTGTTGATCGCCAGCTCGGACGTCTTGGTCCGCAGATTGACGCCACCGTCACTACAATCATCACCGCTTCCATTTCCTTCGGTGTGTATGGGAGCGGTGATGTCCCGCAGCTCGAGATTCAGCCCGTAGACGTCATACTTCAAGCGTCTCCTGATGTCAGTGATTCGCTTGATGGCGGACGAAGATATTGGAAGAGGAGAAAACGGCATTCGATCATCGACACAACCACCATGCTTCTTTTTCTCCATCTCCGTTTGGGAGTAGAGAACGAAATCACGATGTCCCCGCCGAGAGATTGAGCGCATTGCCTTTGCCCGACGACGTGCGAGGTGACCTCTGATGACAGCTTGGATTTCTATTATCGATCCAAGGGATGCCGAAAAGTCAAAGGCAGCAACGAAGCCCCTGAAACAAGCCTGGATGATCGTGGCCGCTGCGTCCTGCTTTGTCGACCTTGTGCGCATTTGCGTGGTTGCTTGCTGCAGGCTTTTCAACCTTGCCGTCCGATGACGTGCGAGGTGGCCTCTGACAACAGCTTGGAACTGCTTGATAGAACCCCGTGCGACGACATAGTCGCATGCAACAACAAAGCCTCTGAAACTCGCCTGAATGATTGTGACAGCGTCGTTCTGCTCTGCCAGCCTCTTAACCTGCGACCGGCGGACCTCTCGAGCAACACAGAGTGCTATGTATCTTCTGACAATAGACTGTATCTTGATAGCGCTGGCCCTACGATGCCCAACATAGCATTTTGTCGAAGACTGAATGATAGTAACACTCTTTCGTATCAAACGGAAGGCTTTGTGAATAGCAATCCAGTAGGTGGCGCGACAATTGTGAGTGAAAAAAAACGAATGATCTCAGACTCTTAACTTGCCTTACCTGAAAAGGCCGAGTGTCTTCTGAAACAGGTCTGGATCTGCGTCGCCGCTGCTTTAGTATGCCAAATATCATCATCGCGTTCCTTTCTCTTAATTGCAACTTCCCCGACAGCTTGAAAACGACGGATAATTGACTGGCAGTAAATGATACTGGCAACATCTTTGTCATATTGAGATAATGCACGGTACCCTCGGAAATATGTTTGGATCACCGTTGCAGCTGAGTGAGAAACGAAGTGAGAAAATGGTTGAGCAAACCTTGAAATAACTAGCAATGCCACCCACCCGAATTTTTGGCTTGCAAAGCCGCTTGCTTCTGCATATGAAATTGCTGGCGTTTCAATCGAGCATATACATGGTAAGACCCTGAATCTCTTGCTCGTAAAGCCCCTCTTGCGAGTAAAGTCCGGCGTCTCTGCATATAAAATTTCTGGCGCTTCAAATTCGTCCAAGCAGCCCTAGCAATCGTCCGTCTAAAAACACTCTGGATGAGTATAATGCAGTACAACTTAATTCCATAGCTCATCCTCTTCGCGTATCCTCGGTACAGACTTTGAATCTTGATGACTGCCGTAGTTTTTCTTTGAAGACGAGCCTCCCGCATCTCGAGTTGAGCGGCTTCGTCAATCTTTTCATTCGTATCCCGCATGGAACCATCACGGCTGATAGCTACGCTGAAATCACAGGGAGGATCGGGCGAGCTATCATTTAGCTCTAGGTAGCGCACGAATCGTGAGGTTCAGAAATGTGAGACAATAAACAAGAACAAGTCAACCATACCTTTCTGTTTACTCGAAAGCTCCGCTTTTGAGAACGCACTCGGGTGGTAACCGTCTTGCGGTCGCCAAGAAGTGGTATGTGTATCTCTTCTGTGATATGGTGAGTGGGCGCAGCCTTCAAGTCCACCTCTGCCGGGAGGATGTGAGCAGCTGCGTGAGATGTACTCCTGCGGCTGGTTCGGAGGATTGCTTGAGTAGCATCCGGATCGTTGCCTCCGAGAACCACCATACTGCTCATGTGCATCTATTGTTGGGCTGGGGCTGGGGCTGGGGCTGGGTGGATCTTCGTCTACCCAACGTACCTTCCGCACGGATGCGGACGGACGTGTCAACCTTTCATCTGCCCATCGCACCTGCCGCACGGGCGAAAGTCTCTCCATTCGTAACTGTAGGGTCGGAAGTACAACGCTAGGCTCTGCTATTCGTATTCCTTTCTCTCCCCCCCCGAAGCGACTAGCGTTCGGCTTTGGTTGCGTGAAGCATGCGGCTCGAGTCAGTAGAGGAGAAAGATTCGATGACCCTGGGCATCACTGGCGCATTTCGTTGGGCCGGAACTATCGTTTCGCCACCGAAACATGGCCATACATGCGCCGTTGCGTTGGATGTTGAAGTGAACTGTCATTCCCTTGCCGATGCATTTGCTTCAGGCTGGCGGCGTGGCTATTCATCACCATCTTCTCTCGTCACGCTCGCTCCCGCCGGCGGCGCCGGCGATCGTGCCCTCCTGGTTTGTTGGTGGTGGCAGCAAGTTGCTTTCGACGCTTTCTTCGCGAGATGGACCTCTTTTTCGAGGGCAGTAGTTATGTAGGAAACGGTATTGAATACAGAGGTATGGCAGCAATATTTAAAGAAGATTTCGCTGTATTTAAAGAAGATTTCGCTGTATTTCATCTCATGCCCCAGGGTCCTTTTTGACTTGAAAGGCAAGGAGGGCAGGAGGGCTTGAGAGAGACCCTGCCTGCCGGCAGTCAGCAGGACTGTCAGGCTCTGTCAGGACACGTGAGACGCTGATATGTAACTGTAACGATCGTCGCATTTGGGAGTCAGTCGTCTGATGTCTCAAAGAGTTACATATGGTACGTACCGTCCCCATGTTGACATGAACACAATGAATGGCCTTCTACATTCATATATAGTCTTCACTTCTCTAGTCTTCTATCGTCTGACCAAGTAGAAATAATTAATTATGGGGTGAATTTGGAAGTGGATAGTGGGGATGTGGTATTATGTTTTTGTTTACAGTATCTGTAGTAAGTAGTAAACAACAGCAGATGTAGTTACGGGTTACGGGCATTGTTTTTAAGTTTTTGTATGTAGACTAGCCAGCCTGTCAGTCACTCCTGTCACACAAGCTTGCTGTCTCTGACAAACTCTGAAGCAAACATATAAATATGATTGATTTGTATTGTGTGTGCAACTAAGTTCATTTTTGATAAAGTGAATCCTGATGGTAATTGTAGAGACATTGGGGAAGACACCCACCCAGTGTGGGCATACAATGGTGATCAATTCAAACAAATAGACAAACAGCAGCAAACAGTACAAGTCACACACCAACAACTAGTACTATCGTTTGTGCTGCAGAGCTGATTTCAAACAGGGTAGAGTAAGGATTGGAGCCAAGAGCCAACAGGTTGGAGTGAGCTCATTGACACGACCTTTAGTTTATATGAATATCCCACAGGTCAGACACCAGTTTGTCTCTGCTTTTTCTGAGTTGATACAACACATTTTTCTAGAAAGTAGAGTGATTTTGCTCCCATTCGAATTTAATTCCCACCAAACCCCTTGAAACCCCCTTGAAATCAATGTTTTGCAGTCTTCAAGGTTGTTGGTCAGAAAATGAGCAAAGACGGGACAATACTGGCGAGCGAACTTACTTCCGAAAACATCAATTTCTTCCCCCAGGCACCATTCGGCTTGGGATCCGCTACAGTTTCTTCGCTTTCTTCTTTGTATTTGTCATTTGATTCGTTGCCGTCGGTGATGGGCGGTATAGGTCCTGTGTCCTTGGATGACAAGGGAGGATCGCTATCACTTGAATCTAAAGTACTATCATTCTTTTTTGGAGAGGGTAGCGTATCGGGAAGAATTGGTAGACCTTCGTCAGATGGTTCGGCGCCATTGTTGCCCTCCTTCGCTGCCTCTTTATCGACAAAGATCGCACCCGCAGTAACGTCGTGCTCATCGTCGTCGTGCATACTCAAGTCGTGGAATTCGCTTAGTATCTCGCGCTCCATTTCGTACGTCTGCCGCGCCTCCTCGCTCTCCTCCGCGGACAGCTGAGAACTCGCGGAAGTGATGGATGCGCGGTTGTCAGTCGGGGCCGGGGAGGGATTCTTCTTGAGCAGTGCCGAGGCGTAACCAACTAACTTCTTATCGTCTACAGACGTTCCTGACCTGGGAGGCGTCTCGATCGCGCCAGCTGGGGTGGAGGCACCCGATGTCGCGTCTTTTTTCCCAGTGAGGTCCGGGAAGTCCTTGTTGCCCAGTTCTGGAAAGTCTTGTTTGGTAAAAGAAGCATCCCGCTGCAGGTCCATTGCATTTGTCTTGTTGTGATCACCTTTGCTCTTGTTGCCGCTACTGCTCCGTTGGCGCCCACTGTTACTGTTAGGAGAGACTCCGTCTCGCCGTGTCTGAGTTGGGGTGCCGTTCACGTTGCTATTGTTATTTGTATTCACCGATTCATGACGTTCCGCGCCCCCCAAGTTCCGTCGAAATTGGTTCTGCCCGTTACCATTGGAGATACTATTGTTGCCAAACTCCTGTCGCCTACCCGCGGCAAGATTGGAGCCTGGGCCGTCGTGAGAGTTACGTCGATTGAAGTCTTTGTTGTTCTGCTGATTGCGTTTCTTCTTCTTTTTCTTATCGATTCCGTCTTGCTGCTGATTGTTATGACTATTGTTGTTGCCCCCCTGAGAATAGTTGGACTGATGGCTCCCACCCGAATTCATGCGATTGAACCGAGGCTGGTACCCCCCGTTTTGGTGCTGATGTCCATATTCCGCATATTGATGCATCCCCGGGTAAGGGTACTGATGCGGTGGATACCGCGGTGGCATGGCCGGCGGCATGCCGAATCTCTGCGGTAGCATTCCGGCGGCATGTTGAGGGGGAGGCGGCATACCGGGATGATAGCCTGGATACATTTGGTTGTAATAGTAGGGCGGGAGCACGGTGCCTGGCGGACCCTGGGGGAGATGCGGCGGCATGCCTCCAGCAGGGATCCTCCCGTAATTTGGCGGAGGGTAGGGCACGGCACCCTGCGGCGGCACGCCTGGTTGTCCCTGCATCATGTTTGGAGGTGGAGGGTACATCGGGTGCGGTTGTTGAGGCAACGTCGATTGCGGCTGTTGAGTTGGCACCGTCCCACCACTTAAGCTCGACATGGCAGGCGAGGCAGCATTCGGCTGGGCACTCTGTTCATTCTTGGGCATTTCGCTCCTCAACAAAGCCTTGATTGGCTGGCCTCTTAATGTCTTCGTCTTCGCAATTTCAATGGCGCTATTGGCGTCATCCTCCGAGCCAAATACGACAATCCAAATGCTCTCGCTTTCCTGGAGGCTGGCACCCTTCGGACGCAACGTGTCCGTGGTAAAGGTCGTTAAAATTTCGAGCGGGTTTATATCGCTTGGCAGTTCGAGCAACGCCACGGTTGACGATAGATCTATCTGCTGCAGTTGCATGCCCTGCTGGATTTCATTCTCGATCGACACTGTCGGGCTTTCTATTTCGTTGGGTATGTTCGTATTGTAGGGCATGGTCGCCACAGGCATTCCGGGATGAGGTGACATTTCTTGCCCTGGAGGCACCGGGATCATCATCATACCTGGCTGTGTCATCATCGGGCCCGGAGGATACATGTGCTGTGGAAACATTTGGTTCATCCCTGGCATGTTCGGGACCATTTGGCCCTGCTGTGGATTGTACTGCGGCATCGCCATTCCCATGGGAGGCAAATTCTGGGATGCGGGCCCGATCCACTGTCCATCCGTGCTCATTGCCACCACAGCGCTGCCTTCGAGCGCTATTTTGAGCACCATATGCAGACTTTCTGGCATGTTCTCGGCACCCGACATAATATTCTTCACTTTGGGGAAGTTCAATATGTTCGCAGTGGGTGTCATGAGTTGCATTGGGCGGGGCGATACTTCCTCGGGCGTGTCAGTGTTCGTCAGCATCGACCGTAAATACGTGTCGCGAGATAGGTTGTTGGGGGAGAAGTAGAACTCGACCTGAGTCCGAAGACGATGAAATAGAGCCGCGTGATCCATGTTTCTTCGTCGAAGTAAGTATGGCTCTGTCAGCTGCTGAGAAAGTGTTGAGTCAATAGTGTTGAGGTTAGAGAAATGAATGCGGTGCTTATTTGTGGCTTCGGACAGCTGCAGGCGTGAAGTGGTCATAGTCGTCGGTCGTTTGATTCGTTCCGACATGGATGCCGGCCGACGGGACACGCGCAAACGACGCGACGCATTAGCACGACTTTGCGGTCTCTAAGTGGACGACGACGGAGGCATATTCCTGTCGTTCCGCCTGAAACCGCGCTCATCGCCTTATTGTACTCACCCTGCCCTCGCCCCACACTCTCCACTCGACGCTAGATCCACGATTGGATACGTCCCCCCGGGCCCCTTGACTCCCTCTCTAGAGCCAATGGCTCTGGGCCGGAGCCGACGATGATACTTCCGCAGCGAAGCGCAATCTCCGCCGGTTGCACACTGCCCCAAGGCGGTGACCCGTCCAAGGTCTTGGCCGGTCTTCTTTTCTTCTTGCCACACACGCCAGTGCGTGCGCTCGACTCTTCGTGCTCGCTCTGCGTACCAATCTGCGTGCGCTTGCGAATCGCTAGAATTGGGTATTGCTTTGATTGTTGTAAGAACCTTTTGAAACTTGCATCTCACCTTAAGTAGGCACCATGCCATGGTCACCCCACGCCACACAGATACATACATACAATAGCATGCATTAATGTGAGGAGGTTGTCCTTCGTATGCACCAGGATCAGGCGTTCCTCGCAAGGGCGCCAGGCGGTGATTGGCCAACCGGGCAGAGCCGGGGGACGTATATGGCCATGGCAATCTAACTACTAATTCTTAGCAGCCTGGGCGGCTTTCTTCTCCCAAATCCAACAATCCAACACGTTTATGGCACCATGGACCCCTTACAAAGTATGTAGACCCATTCACTCACCTCTGTCCTGACTTTCCATACCTATGGACAGTGGAAATGAACCATGAAAACGAGCGGCCACGATGGGTTTTCACACCAGGTCGCGCGCAGCAGCAGTTTGCCAACGCAGAATCCTCCACGTCGTACGTACGTGGAAGACAAAATGAACGTCTAGACCGAAGAAAACAGAACACAACCAGGTGCTCCTAGCCCAGGGG
>Ga0115006_10002191_pt1 | contig 12700 bp, 11 predicted proteins | sample ArcOceMetagenome_3_FD_88943 | JGI IMG/M metagenome (GOLD analysis project Ga0115006, IMG submission 88943) | Marine eukaryotic phytoplankton communities from Arctic Ocean - Arctic Ocean- Svalbard ARC20M Metagenome | ecosystem: Environmental > Aquatic > Marine > Oceanic | place: Arctic Ocean...
AGGCACCGCAGCGGCAGTAGTAAAGTAGTAAAGTAGACCTGTTACTGTAGGCCTGTTAGCGGCAGTAGTAAAGAAGTAAAGTAGGCCTGTTAGTAGTAGTAGTAGTAAAGTTGTAGGCTGTCATATGGGAGTGAGCTGTGCTGTCTAGTAAAGCGTGCTGACTGACGGTAATGCGGCATATTGCACACATAGAGAGAGAGAGAGGGAGAGAGAGAGAGAGAGAGAGAGAGAGAGCGCGCGCGCGCGCGCGAGAGAGAGAGAGCGAGAGAGAGAAACACACACACACAAACGCACACACACACACACGCACACACACAAACACACACACACACACACACACACACACGTCAGGGTATGAGCCTTTCGGAACGGCGCTCACAGTGTCACAGATGTCGTCCTTCCTGGAGTTTTCGCACGAACTCGGCGCGCACGTGACAGGCACTTTTACAGATCGCAAGACCCTTCGACTCAATATTGTATGGCACACGCGCCCTTACACACATTTGGGTCCACGCATACGCACTGGGGCCCTATTATGCACGCATATATCATGCGTGTCGGCACGCAATGAGTGCCTCGCGTGCACGCGTGCGCACGCACACATAGCACAGCAGTGCCGTTATGATCGGCGCCTATAGAGTCTCATAACTAGAGTGTAATAACTAGCGTGTAATGACTAGAGTCTAATAACGAGAGTCTATGGGCGCGGGATGAAAGAGCAGGACATACTGGCACACAGCTGCCCTCTGCATCACTACATCCAACCCCATGCTTGCACTTCTTGCAATTCTGACTTTGGCTGCGTGTCAAGGTCGATGCAAGTGGAGGGCGCGCCGATATTGGCGTCTTTTATTTGAAAGTTAAAGCCAATGAGGAGTACGGCCTGCGCAATTTCCCAGCAGCCTGTGCGCCTACCGAGGCCGTGTCGCCGCTGCTCTCTGGTGACTTTGGGCCAGCGAATGTGGAAATCGTCTCCGTGGCCGCTACCGACCCCGACAACAGAGACATAATCTACGGTACCCAAGATCTCATTACAATCACGTTTAATCGTGATACCAATCTCGGCTGGGGACCCTCTGGCAATTTGCCGCTGGAGAAGGTTGTGCTGAAACCCGACCTCGACGCCGTCTTCGAATGGTCGCAGGACCTTGGGTTCAACTACACTGGCATATGGCAGTCGCGTCAGGTCTTGGTCATCACAATCTTGGATTCCACTGGTGCGACACCCCCTGCGATCAACGGGCTCATTGTCAAAGTTCGAGAGTCTGGCAATCTCCGAAATTATCCCCCAAGTGCGGCGCCGTCAACCTCATCGGGTGTTCTCACTGGCAATTGGGGCATGCAGCTGCCGTACATCATTGGGTTCATCGGAGCAGATCCGCAGGCCCGTGACTCCGTCTACGGTGCTGGGGATACTCTCACGTTTTCATTCGATCGAGATACCGATACGGCCACGTTGGGATTTGGAAAGGTTGGCAAAAGCGTGGTGGATGACCTATTTCTCTTTTCACGCTCCATTGGCGCTGACTATACTGGGCAGTGGGCGAACACCCGAACTTTCGTGATCACCATTGTAGATCCCGCTGGCACCAGACAGCCGATGTTGCGCTTCGTCTTTGCACGATGTCGCAACGATGAGACAAGACCGCGTAGCCTCATCAAGGAAGCTGATGGATCTGAAGGCGCGTGCTACGATTTTTCGCCTCGACTTGATGGCGATTTTGGGCCAAATAACATCTCCATAGTTGCAACAGCCACGCCATGGGTAAACAAGACGAGGCTTGGCTATGACTCTGTTTACATGCCCAAGGACACCATCACCCTCGACCTAGATCAGGATACTAACATGGGGAATTGGGACACTGAAGCTGTGCTGACTCCCAATGCTGTCAATAAGCTCCTGTGGTTTTCGAGGAGCATTGGCTCGCAGTACCAAGGACGATGGCACAGCCGGCGTAAATTCGTAATCACTCTGATCAGCGTACAGGGAGCAGATGAGCCGCTGCCGGACGTGCTCCAAGTCGCCTTCCGAAATGCATCCGACGTGCGCAACTGGTATGATTCCATGTATTTGTCTGTAAGAGAGTTTTGTTTTGTTGTTGCCTCAACGCCAACGCTGACTGGGGGGAAACTCCAGGCCACCGCAGTCTGCGCCAATGAACGAAACGGTTCGTTCAGTGCTGCGCGGCGATTTTGGCCCTGCTGTCATCAGCGTCTCAAGCATCGTAGGCAACGATCCAACCGACCGCGATTCAATTTATGCCGACCTCGACACAATCACAATCACCTTCAACCAGGACACCAACCGAGGACGCGACCTGCCACTTTTTGGCATCACCAAGGAACAGATTGACAGGCTGCTCACGTTCTCGCAGGTATGAGAATCTCGATACTTCTGTCTGTGCTGGCCCATAACGCCGAACGCTGACACTGAACCCTAAAATCTAACCAGGATCTTGGTGCCGACTATACCGCTAAGTGGGATTCTGCCCGCTCCCTTACGATCTTGGCAGTTGATTCCGAAGGCAGTGCGCCACCCTCCATCGGCAGTCTCTGGGTGGGAATACGACCTGAAGGCAATCTCCGGAATGCCCCAGGCTCTTGCGCGCCGGCCAACGCTTCCTTCCCCGGGATCATTCTCGAGGGAGACTTTGGGCCGTCCAATGTCTTTATCACAGACTTTTTTGCTGAAGACCCAGACAACCTGGACAATGAGCTCAGCTCGGGCGACTCGCTCTTGATCACATTTTCGCGCCGCACAAGCAAGGGTGGGCTTCCGGATCGTATCAGCAAAGAGCAAGTGGACTCGGTTTTTTCCTTCGCTGACCCCATTGGACTCAACTACACAGGCACGTGGCTCAACAATGGATCGGCTATGTATATTTACATATATAACGCCACTGGTGGCAACCCTCGAATTGGCGTCAGCTATGTGAGCGTCAAGGCCTCGGGGGACATTCGGAATTGGCCGCCTGCCTGCAAGCCTAGCACGACCACTTCACCGCTTCTGCGGGGGGATTTCGGCCGCACCATTCCTTACATCACCAAAATTATTGCGGAGGATCCGTACGGCCGTGACCAGAATTACGGATTCTTGGACACCATTTCCATTCATTTCTCTGAGCCCACAGACCGAGGGGGGTATGAGTTGAACACCCGCATCAATTTCAACAGTCTCAAGCAGATGCTTCATTTCACGGACGCCATGGGCAGCATTTCAGCAAAGTGGTTCACTGACACGCTCCTGGTCATAACAGTGGAAGGCACAGTAGGCGCCACACCGCCCTCTATCGGAAACCTCAACATCTCATGCAAGGGTCCGATCCAAATCCCCTTTACTGCCCCTGAAGGGTACGTACACGACCCTGTCTTCAAGCCCATCATGAAGAATACTGGTAGTAAGGCATGCTTTCGGACCAGTCCCCCGCTCGTGGGTGATTTTGGACCATCGTCAATGACAATTCAATACCTTTTGGCAGTCTCATCGCCCAGTGCTGACACGTTTTACGGCAATCAGGACCAGATCAAAGTCAAATTCAGCCAAGATACAAGCATGAACGGCAAAAAGATTGGACAGCCTGTCGACAAGAGGGCCGTGGATGCCATTTTCAACTTTCCATGCTCCATAGGCAATTACTACATCGGGTCGTGGGAGACTCGTCAAATTTTTACAATCACAATTTATGACGCCACCGGTGCCTGCAACCCAATTTTGGGTGAATTTTCCCTTTCTGTGAATAAGACTGGCAACATCCGTAACAATCCGCCTCAATCAGCGCCAAACGAAGCCCAGAGCCCAACTCTGACCGGCGACTTTGGACCTAGCCCGCTGGAGATTCTGGAGGTTCTGGGTGGGTCTTCGCCGGTTGTAGACGACAAGTATGGAGCCCTTGATACGCTGACGCTAAAGCTCAGCCATGATACCGATCTTGCAGGCATGCCGATGGGCGAAATTCTCGGGCAATCTACGTTGCTAAAGCTCTTCGACTTCAACATCTCGCTTGGCGTCTTTTTCTACGGCATGTGGCTGGGCCCGCGGGAATTGAAGCTTATCATCGAAGATGCAGAAGATGCGACACCGCCGTCACTTCCGTGCGATCCTGGTGCAGCAGTGTGCGTTGGAGAGGCCAATACTCGAATAGGGAGGTTTTTAGCAAGCGGAAACCTGCGCAGTCTCCCCAAAGTGACGGCTCCTGCAGTGGCTTCGGCGCCGGAATTGAGTGGATCGTTTGGTCTCTTCTGTGAAACCTTGTGACTGTGTGTCTGCGTTTCACGGGGTGACGGGCCATGTGTGCATGCCCTTTGCTTTTGGGCCCTGGTGTCTGATTTTTGATTGCACTGACAGGTATCTCAACGTTGAGCATTGTGAGCATTGTAGCGCAGAACGGCTGGCGAAATGACACGGCTCAAATCTATGGAGCATCTGATATCATAAACATCACGTTCAGCAGACCGACAAACAAAGGATTCCTCCCTGATCTTGTCTCTAAGCCGATGCTGGATAATCTGTTCACCTTTAGCATGCCAATCGGGTACGACTATTACGGAGAATGGGGAGCTCGGGACAACATCGCAGTGATCATTCGAAACACAGCTGGCGCCGCGCCACCCACTATCGGATCGGTCAGAATTGAACATGCCTGAAGGCTGTACACAAGTGCTGCGTGCTCACGTTCATTCTGCAGCCTTGCATACGATGATGCTTTCTCTCTTGTGCCCAGGATTGATACATGTATGTGGCTTCGTTCTGTTTCTCCTTTTGAGACTTGACTGTTTGAGGGCACTGCGCAGCTCACAGTTGAAGTCAAATCCTCGGGAAACCTCATGGAGCATCCTCCAACGACGCTGCGCTCAACACCGTTGTCGCCGCCGCTGCTAGGAAACTTTGGCGATTCACCTATCACCATCGTTCGGGTAATGGCGGCAGATTCTGAGAACGATGATGCAATATACAACGACTTTGACCTCATCACCATCCAGTTTTCAGAAAATACCGACAAGGGACGTCCGGCTAACGACCCGTATGTGACCCAATACGAAATTGAGTCCATGTTTGAGTTTTCACAGAACATTGGGACCACCTACGACGGGCAGTGGCTCAACTTTCGTACAATTAGAATAATTATACGTGATGCAACTGGTGCAGACCCACCTGTGCTGGACCAGCTGACGGTGCGCGTGCGGCCGTGCGTAACATATTTACAACCCATCAAAACGTGCTACGAGGATTATGAATACTGTGCATACTGTGACTGCTGCTTCGGAGACCTCCGAAATCGCCCTAGAACATCAGCCCCAACTGCCATTGTTAGCCCGACATTGCGAGGGGATTTCGGGCCCTGCACGATCGCGATAATCAACATGACTGCCTTCGATGCCAGCAATTTTGATTCGATCCTGGATGACGGGGATGCGATTATGGTCTATTTCACCGAACCCACCGACAAAGGATGCGGATACAGCTATCAGCGTGAGAGCTGCAGGGACGGTAAGTACTTGAACAAGTCAGAAGTCGACGATCTTTTCACCTTCTCGGAAGTCTTGGGCAACAATTACAGCGCTGTTTGGCTTTCCTCAATGCAGCTTCAAATCAATCTTCTCGATATAACTGAGTCCCGGGCGCAAATCGGTAAGCTGACTATGACGATTTCGGACGACGCCAAGGGCGATGGAAACTTTCCAGGCATGCGCAATGTTCCGCCGGTGTGTGGAGCGCGCATTATCGAGTCGCAGCCCGTCCTTGGCAATTGGGGCTTAGCGCCTCCCTTTATAGACGATCTTCGCGCCGTGGCCGGAAACAGTCCGCTAGACTCTGTCTATGGAGAGAGTGATGAAATTATTATTGATGTGTGCGCTGGGGGCCGAGGCAGCAGGGGAGAGGGGGGTTGTGAACCTACCAACAGATTTAACTTCGACACGGGAGAGATTTTGGAAAAGCCAACTATTCTACGAATGTTTTCCTTTTCGCAAGATCTTGGGCTTAACTTTGTTGGCCAGTGGGACGATGCTTTTCGCTTTCGAATCACGGTGCTGAATGCCTCTGGAGCTTCCCCACCAGAAATCCACAAGCTGAGTGTAAAAGTGCTGCATGAAGGCGCATGCTCCTGCGACGACTCTCTGTGCACCTCGTATACGTGTACGCCTCAGGGCTGGTTTCTGCGGGATGCCTCGAACCAGTCTATGTTTTCAACCTCTGCGTCGCTGCCTATTCGTGGCGACTGGGGCGTGAGTTCCCTTTCCATCGTGAGGTACGAAAATGATGTGTCAAGTGCCAATGTTGTGGCCATTATTGTTCGTTTACCAATGACTTGACTTGAACCGCTTGTGCAGCATTTTTGCTCGACCGCTTGCTTCAGATGTGCCTTCAGTTGGCGCCGCGTACTCCGTGGGAGACACAATTACAGTTACCTTCAGCAATGACACAAACTACGGCAGAGGTCCTCCGGGATGTGTTGAATCGTATGAGCTGTGGCCGGGCCAATCATATCCATCCAATCTGGTTCCGTGTACAGACAATGGCAGGCATCTCTCGAGGCTAGACCTGGATGGTCTGCTGTACTTCTCGACCCCCTTGGGAGCAGATTATGAAGGGTATTGGAAAACTCGCAACACTCTCGTGATCACTATAAAGGACATCGGATCTGATGAACCTCCAGGCGTTGCAATTTTTCACCTCGGCGTGCGCTTGGAAGCCAAACTCCGTGGGTATCCAGCTGCTGAGTTTCAAAGTTCTGCCTCGTCCCCGGTGCTTGAGGGATCATTTGGGCCCTCGAGCGTCAAGATTGTCAAGATCGAGGCCAGTGATCCAGAGCAAGACGACATGATCTACAATGCAGGTGACAGGATTACTGTCACCTTCAATCAACCAATGAACCGTGCAGGACAAAATACGGCACAAGTTCCAAAAGAGCAGATTGACCGTGTCTTTTGGTTTTCTCATTCGCTGGGGGCTGACTACGTTGGATCTTGGCCGTCGAATGAAGTGTTTGTCATTGACATCATTAACGCGACTGGAGCAGCCCCACCCCTGCTTGCATCTCCATATTCGTCGGCGGACAACTCTCCATACACATTGGCGCACATCGACCCGTTTGGGTTTCAGGTCCAATGGACAGAAACATGCTCAACCAGGTTTTGCAATCCGTCTGGAGATTTGAAGTCAGAGTGGTTTGCGACACTGGAAGACGCAATGCCATTGTACAAACTGCTTGAACGTGGTGAGGCAGATCCCAGCATTTTTGAGGTATTTGATCTACCGTGTACGTACCAGCGACTTCCGAGGGGCCTAATTTCGAATATCTTGCTGCTGTATAAGGGGTTTGACCTCAAGGCTGACTTCTGGCTCTACATCAAGTTTGACGGACACTTGCGTGACATACGCGATACGGAGACATTCGCCAATTTTTCCTCCCTGGGATTGAATGCCATGCTTGAGTATTCAAGTTCAGACATGTCTCTGATTACGAATGAGAACATCATTGTTCCCCTTGTCGGCGATTTCGGAGCCTCACGAATATCGGTAGTCGAGCTGAAGATGTCAGACCCGGATAATCAAGACGTCGCATACGGTACTGGAGACCAGATAGAAATCAAATTCAGTCATGAGACCAATCTGGCCTTTATGCAGGCGGGACAGGAGGTGAGCAAGGTGGATGTAAATGCTCTCTTCACGTGCGAAAATCAAGACTTTGAAGCCGGCAACGCGGGTTGGTCAGGATGCACAAAGTTAGTTGTGTCTGGGGCAGGCGCGGCTATATCTGGCGTTTACACAATCCAGAATCGTCGCTCAGATGGCAGACCCTACTACAGACAGATGGATGGGACAGCTAGATGGGGCAACTATTACATATACTCTTTTTGTTTCAAGTGGGAAAACGTGAGCGGGTGTCCGAGGTGGCTCTTGGGATCTGAAGCCGGATCCGTATCTGCTGCTTACTTTGCAGAGTCGGGATCCGATCCGAGCTTGGCTGTCGCTCCAATGTGCGAGAGCTTTGCCACCTCTTCAGCTTGTGAAGCAACTGCGAGCTGCGCATGGAAGGTCGGTGACGATTCGTGTGAGTTTGCCAACGATGACACGTGTCAGGAAATGACTGGAGATTGTCCCCAGGGCACTGATTCCACCGATTGCAGGGGCACTGGGACATGCTCTGGGCCGGGTCCTTGGAAGCGGTGGAATGGCAATGACTGGGTGTCCAGTGGCATGACTGTCACGTGCGATGCAAATGCGGCAGCCATTACACCGGATACCAACTTCGATCCCTTGCTTGAGGCCGCAACATTTCCATTCTCTTGCGACCTGATTGGCAGTGAATACACAGGCAAATGGTATGAATGTCCGAGAAAACGCGCGTTATTGTTGTGAAAACGTTTGCATGTGCTGTTGCGAGCAACTTTTTGCGATCCACGTGTAATGATGTGGCTTTATTTCTTTACACACGCATCTGGTTAACCTCCTCGTTCCCTGTCTGCCTGACGCCAGGAGAGACAGATCAACGTTTGTCATTTCCGTCGTCAACACATCGGGACGAGTTGGATACTACGACAACGAGCTTGTTCAGACGTGCAGTCCGCGCCCGCAGTGTGCAATTACGTCAATCGATGCGCCTAAAGGTCCTTGCTATGTGGTGTGATGATCTGCATGCGAACCGCCTGACGCTGCGTGCTAGACGCGAGAACATCAATTCTGGAGGCCATCCTAACCCTCAACCGTCTTTCCAGTCGGCCATTTCTACATCCGCATTAAGCCTACAGCATGGCTTCGCAACTTTCCTGCAACATCAGGAGCCATTGGACACCAAAAGCCCTCGTTCGCATATATTGCATATGCCAAGTCTCCGACCCTCACTGGAAACTATGGCATGTACTTTCCTCAAATGAGTAGGGTCGTTGCCAGCGACCCCGATGGCCGCGATCACGTATACAGCACAGGGGACAAGATCGCCATACACTTCAGCCAGCCGACAAATTTGGCTGGCTATACGACGGCCTCTCCTCTAGTGTGGAACAATGTCGGGTCCACGCGGCCCACGCAGGGCCAAGAGATACTCGGTACTGCCAGTAACCTGTATAATTTGAGGTTGCAGTTGCTTAACACAGACCAAAAGACGTTTACCGAGGAAGAATGGGACGCTTTTGGCGTGCAAGACGTGCGCGAGAACAGCTATATCTTAGTCGGTGTAAACTACTATCAACCAGCTCCTTTCGTGTGCGATGAAGGTGCGGATCTGTCAAGCAGCACAGCGCCGACCGAGAGGTTTTGCTGCTCCAAGGACGTGTGCGATGCTCCCGTGCTTTCAAAGCAGGAGATTAGTAACCTTTTCGTTTTTTCTCAATTGCTCGGCGACAACTATGAAGGCCGCTGGCTCTCAAAGGGCACCATTTTTGAAATCACCATCTTGAACGCCGACGGCAGCACCGCAGCAGAGGCTGCTGGACCCCCGTATGTGGGCGGATTTGTGGTCTGGACCATAGCAACGAATGGTCGCTACCTTCGGGACGCGGATGGCAAGAGCGAGCCCTCCGAAATGATGAGCCCTGTGCTCGAGGGCGCCTTTGGCCCCGAGCTCATCAAGGTGATATCGATGACAGCCTCGGACCCAGATGACAGCGATCCGGCCTACGACGTGGGCGATGCAATCACCATTCGCTTCTCTCAAAAGACCAACAAGGGCGAGCTCCCGGACCGCAAGGTGTCCCGGGCGGATATCGACGGATTACTACAATTCAACGTGCCCCTAGCAGAGGACTACCGCGGAGATTGGCTGACGTGCGACACGCTCAGGATTACCATGGTCAACATATCAGACATCCCCCCTCCAGCGCTCGGCCTTCTGAAAGTTTCCGTTCTGCCAGGCGGGAAGCTGCGAAACTGGCCACCAGCTGCTGCGTCCAGGTATGGTCATTTCTACATCTCTTGACCGCGTAGTGAGCATATGCCTGACGACTGCGTACTGATGGCCGTGCTCGTGTATCAGCTCGCACGAATTCAACGGCACACTAGACGGATTTTTTGGCCCAGAGGGCATCAGGGTAGTAGAGATCTTTGCGCAAGACGGAGGACGGGGTAAGGGTACTTATGACGAGTTGGACACGATCACGCTCGTCCTCAACGAGCCAACGGTAACAGAGATTGCTCATACAGTGCACGCTTTCGTTATTGGATTTCCGCTGACAGCGCGTCTGTGCGCTTCCCAAACAGGATCGTGGAGGACTTCCGGAGCTCCTGAGTTTTGAGCAGATCAATTCCATCCTGTCGTTCAATCAAGATCTGGGCAGCAATTACTCGGGCAAATGGCTGGAGACGGGTGTTTGGGTCTCGCCGTTAGGGTCATCAGTCATTACGCCGGACGTTGCGTATGCCAAAGTCCTGCAAATTACGATCCTCAATACGTCGGGGGCATCTCCTCCAACTATCGACACGTTGACGGCTACTTTCTTGCCACCTCCGCCTGAATGCAATCCCGCTTCCATCTCCTGCAAGCGCTCTGTGGGACACACTGGCATTCGCAACGTGCCCCCCGTATGCACACCGGCATCCAGCACGTCCCCGACACTCTCCAGAGACTTTGGTCCTAGTTCAGTATTCCTCATTGGAATATCAGCGAGGGGAGACGTCAACTGCCCAGAGGCAGGCTGCGACGCAATCTACCACAATGGTGACGTCATTGACATTGAGTTCTCCCAGGATGTCACGATGTGCATGGAGAGCTGCGCGTGCGCCAACGCGACTGATAATTCGTCTTACTGTTTCCGCCCGCAGGACGCGGTCGTGGCGCGGCCGCTCCTTGACCTGTCTTATCGTTGGTCTGAGAAACTGGGTGTAGCGTACCAAGGATCGTGGGTGAGTCGCCGGACTTTGCGGGTGACGATCTTAAATTCGACAGATGCCTCGCCACCGGAGCTCTATGCCTTGCTTGTGAACGTCACACTTGCGGCAGGCATCCGCAACTACCCGCCCACATCAGGGCGGAGCGTGCTATTCTCAAATGCCCTGTGCCAGACCAAGCGCGACAACCTGGATCTTGACTGCGGCTTCGGCAAGCCCGACATTTTCGTAAACAGCGTCATTGCCTCGGCCTCCAGTGGACGGGAAGAGCCAGAGACCATTGGCATGTTGTCAGTCGGCGACGTCATCACCGTTGTTTTTGACCAACCTACCAGCCTCGGGAATCCGATGCTCTGCCATGGGGGCCAGAATGACGGGAGGGCGTGTCAAAACGGACAGACCTGCCAGGATACTTTCTTTGACAAGCTCTCGCAGGAAACGATTTACCTGGAGACAGGCGGTGCGTGCACATCGACTCCCATGGTGCTTGGGCAGACGCTACCCAAAGTCACGGTGGACGCGCTTTTCGCATTCAGCACCGAAATTTCTCAAAATTATGAGGGCACCTGGATCGCAAGGGACAAATTTGCCATTCTCATTACTGAAGCATTTCCCTTAGTGCGTGAGGAGGACACGGTGGTGCTGATTGGCACGGCTGCCCCCCCGCCAGAGCGTGTGCGTCCTGCCGTAGGATGTGCAGCATGTCTAAACGCACACGAGTTTCTCGTGCACGTGCGCAAGGAAGCTGCCATCTCCAATGTCCCTCTCGCCTGTCTCTCGCACGCAACGACTGCGCCGCCGCTCGAGGGCGACTTTGGCGGCAGTTTGGTCAATATTGACTATGTAATCGCTGATGATCCCGGGAACAAGAATGATTTCTACTCCCCCGGCGACACCATCACCATCGTCTTCAGCGAGCCTACCAACATGGCAGGACTCCCCGCAACGAATATCCCAAAGGCGCAGATCGACGCCTTGATGGTGTTCAGTGAGTCACTTGGCGCTGATTACGTCGGAAACTGGCGCTGTGGCGCGGCGATGCGCACTTTGTGCAGGGACTTTGAGACCGCCTTCGATGGCTCGGGGAATGAGGTGCATGTTTACCGTAAACAGACGATCGATCAATCGATGACTCATGCGCTAGCTCAGAGAAGGATGGTTGCGGATCAGATCATTGCGATGGATTGCTTTGATGCATGGGTGTATAGGGTGTCGGATGTGTTGGCTGTGTGGACTGGCCTCTATGACCAGCTGCACGCTCTCTCGCATTCTAAGAATCTATCCCAGAAATTTCTTGATACAGCTCTCCCCCCTCTTTCCCTCTCTCCCCTTCCTCTTCCCCTCTCCCCCGTCTCTCTCTGCTCAATACATGGCAGGTGAGCATGTCGCGGTGGGCGCTGGAAATAACGCTCGTTGACATTGCGGGCGTGAAAGGCCTGGAGGACTGCGACGACAAGATTGGCGGCTGTGACTTGATCTCCATTGACATGGCCGGTTTCTCTGTTTCGCTCAGGCCGCAGGTGTGTAAATCAGTATCCAGCATCCGCTAGTATCTGTCTATATATGTGTGATATGAGTATCTATCTAGTATCTGTCTATATATGCGTGTGATACGAGTATCTCGGTAGTATCTAGGTTGTAAATCAGTATCCAGCATCCGCTAGTATCTGTCTATATATGTGTGTGATACTAGTTCTAGGTAGTAAACCGGTATTCAGTTTCCACTCGTGTCTATCTGAGGTGGATCTATCTATTAAAAAATGGTATCTATCTATCTATAGATAGATAGATACTGTCCAGAGACATACTAGTATCACACACATACATCTCTCTAGATATTATGCATACACACATATTTACACACGCACACACACA
>Ga0115006_10002192_pt1 | contig 12695 bp, 18 predicted proteins | sample ArcOceMetagenome_3_FD_88943 | JGI IMG/M metagenome (GOLD analysis project Ga0115006, IMG submission 88943) | Marine eukaryotic phytoplankton communities from Arctic Ocean - Arctic Ocean- Svalbard ARC20M Metagenome | ecosystem: Environmental > Aquatic > Marine > Oceanic | place: Arctic Ocean...
TATATATATATAATTATGCAGTCAGTAAAAGATTTGAGTTTCTCTGAGCCTAAATCGAATCGTTCCGGCGGACAACATGTTTTTATGAACAAGAAAAATACATCGTATGATGATTCACATGTGGTAATCTCTTTGCCCAAATGTAAAGTTCCATTTGGTGTAACAAAATACAATACAAATACATCACTAAGTATTCAAATATGCAATGACGATTTGGAATCATACTTTAATGATCTCGATAATTTAATTAAACAAACTGCTCAACAAAACAGTTTCAAGTGGTTCAAAAAAAATATGCATGAATCAGTTATCCAAGAACTTTACAAACCTCAACTAAAACAAAATCAAAATTTTCCACCTTTACTCAGTGTAAAAATTCCACCTAAGTTTGATGAAATCTACAATACAAAAAATGAAAAAATCTCCATTGACATTATTAAACAACGAGATTTTGTTGAAGCTGAAATTTCAAATAATGGAGTTTATTTTGTTAATTCTTCTTTTGGTACATCATGGAAAGTAGTCAAACTAACAGTTCATAGTATGAATGAACAATCAATCAAAGGGTATTCATTTATTGAAGATGAATAAAGATATTTAAAACTTCAAAGTCTTATAAATATATTAAGTATTATGTTATATAATAAATATGAACCAAAAAATGAAAATGAAATGGTGTTTAACAAAGATATTACTCAATCTTTAAAAAAATATATATCATCAACTACATCAAATACAATTTTTTCTATACATGGCGATGAAGGAACAGGAAAAAGTACATGTATTAAAGTTGTTATGAAGTCTTTAAATGTTGTTCATATTGAGATATACGATTATAATATTTCAAAAATAAATTTTAAAGAAAATATCAAAAAATGTTTTAGTATAAATAAAACACAAATTGTTGTTTTTGAAAATATAGATAATAACAAAAGTGAAATAATTTCTATTCTTAATGATATTAATATATCAAATCATAAATGTATTTTATTAAATATAGATAAAGATTTTGATGATATTCGCAAAAAACTCAAATCAAAAAAAATTATATGTATAAAAACATCAGTTAAACCAAAAATTGCATATATACAATTTATAAATATGATATGTCAAAAAGAAAATATAAAAATATCACAAATTTATGTAAAAAATAATTTAACAAATAATATTAGAAACACAATTCAAATTGTTACAAGTGGGTCATCTCAAAAATTGTTTCAAAATAATGAAAGTATATGTACTAAAATTAAATATGTATTTTCAAATAAAATAAATTTACAAATAAAAAATAGTGCAATATCAAGTGATATTTCTTCATCTGTAGGAATTATTCATAATATGTACATGAATTCTAAATTACCAATAGAAAAATTATATATTATATCTGATTGTTTATGTATAGGTGATCAGATTCATACATACATATATGATCATCAAAACTGGATTTTAATGGACTATGTTGGAATTTTAGGAGTTTTAAAGCCAGGGTTAATTATGAGTGAATATATGAATGATAAAGAAAATATAAAATATGAGAAAGGAAATTTATGGAGTAAATATTCAAATGTTTGTACAAAATATCAAAAATTGTATTCATTAATGACAATATATCCTAAATTAACTAATACAAAAACAGTCCGTAGAGTTTGTAATAGTCTTAATTGTTCTATAAAAAATAATAATAAAGAGTTATATAATTATTTAATAAATGAATATTTCCCTGATGCTTTAAAGAAAGATATTATTCAAATAAACAATATGTTTTCAGATAATAAAAATACTAAAATAAACTTTACTTAAAAAGTAAAAGAACTATATATATATAATAATAAATGATTCATATAAAGGATTATAATTCATTTGTCTATGGAAAATATTCTAGTGGAAAAAAGAATAGTGTGCGAAAAATATTAAATATATCGGCTACAACTCAATATGAATATGATAGTAAGAATAAATATATATATTCATTGAAAAACAATATTTTCCATGAATTCGTCTTATTAAAAGAGGTAAAAAAGATTGCAATACAAAATATTATCAAACACTATATTACATTAAATGAAAATAAAAAATATAATACAAAACAAACTTATTTAATATTTTATAACATTCAATTTTTAAAACCATTAAATTTAATTAAAGTTTTAATTGAGAAAACAAATTATACTTTTATTTTTACTTGCAATACATACAATCAATATCTATCTCAATTTTGTATTCCAATTCAACACAAAGAAGAAATACATAAACAGCTTGAAGAAATGTCTTTTGATAATGAATTATTGATGAAATGTGATAATATTATAACCAATGTATATAATAAAAACTTAAAAAATGTAAGAACAGATTTATATTCTTTATTTTTAAATTGTTTTAATATAACAGAAATTATAACACAATTAATGGAATGTGCTATAAAACAAGATCCAACTCATTTTCATACTATTATTAGTAATGCAGCTAAATGTGAACACGAATCTTTACATGGTAATAAAAATATATTTTATTTGGAAAATTTTCTTTTATTATTGATAAAGAATGAACAATGAAGATGAAATGTATGAGCTTGATGAATTACAAAAGCATTTACAACTAAATAGTACTATTTTAAAGGCTAAAGAAACTTTAAATACTTATAATATTAATGAAAAAGATGTAAAGATATTTTTAAGTACTGAATTATTTGTAAAATTTCCTTTGTTTTTTGAAAATATAAATCAAGAATTACAAATATGTGCCACAAAAGTATATAATCAAGAAAATTTAGTAGAAAATATTGAGGTATTTAAAATATTATTAAATGATTGGAAACAAACAAATTTAAGAAATATTAAAAATGAAATAGAATCAATGAAAGAACAAACAGAACTTTCAATGAATGAAACAATAGATGAAAATTGTAAAAATTGTTTTAATAATCAAAAAAATATACTTAATATCGCTAATGATTATTTTGAAAAGAAATTACTTTAGTTAGTGATGTCTTAAATATAAAAAAACTGAATGAGCAATTACATAATCCATAATAATATTTGCGGAGGTTGTATCCCTCATTGAAAGAAGTAAAACAGAATACATTAAAGATACTAAATATCCAATCTGAATATGTTCTTTAGGTAAAATATCAAAGTAAAATATGTTTAAAAATGTACATAAATATATAATATTTGATATATCAAATTTTGGTAAACATGGTGTAAGAAATTGTATTAATACTTTTAGAAATATTGCAAATGATATAACAACGAATGTATGCTCTAAATATGCACTTTTTGTACTTTTAATAAGCATTAACAAAAGAGGAGCGACAATAGCAATCCATTTAATTTTCTCAGAAATATCTTTTGATTTGTTTGGTATATATTTATATAATACATCTGTTTTACACATTTCATCTCTCTTTTTTTTATCTTTAAACTGTAAGTTATTATGAAAAATATATAAAAATGTAAAAGGTAAAAGATGTAAAATGTTAATCGATTTCATTAATATATTAAATATTAAATTTAAGATAATTGTAGTTTATGCAATAAATGATCAAATTTCATATACCCACTTACTGTTTTACCTGTACTTTGACTTTCAAAAAAAGGTACACCATCTGCATTAGTATTTTTATACTTTTTCTGACCACTTTCTGTTTCTACATCAATTACATTAATTTTATCTAATACATTGTTGTCTTTTAATTCTTTTTTCATTTTTATACAATAAGGGCAAGAATCTCTACTATACATAGTTATATCGTTATCATCAAATGCACTATTTTTGAATGTTTCTGTATTCATATAATTCATATAATAAATTACAAATACTGATATAATTCCAGCATAAAATAATTCATTTTCATGCTTTTTTAATACTTTAAGTAAACCTTTCATCTTTATTATATTATAATATTTTATAATGACAGAAAATGGTGGTCAAGAAATTAAATGGAAAACTATATCTAATCATAAATGGGACTCTGATGATTATTACAATGAAGCTGTTCAATATTTAACTTCAAGATCAGAAGGGAAAAAATATATTTATTGGCCATTACATTTACGACAAAATAAAAATTCTTCAATTATGGATAACAATAAAAGAAAAGCTAGATATGAATTTAAAGAGAAAATGAAATATTATAATTTAGATGAAAAAAATCAAATCGTTGTTGAAAATATCAGATTTGGTAGAGAAAATTTACTTTACACACCTGATTCTAAAACTACATTACATTATATAATAAAACCTAGTCAAAAAAATAATATTATTCAACATATTATTGATGGGAAAGATATAGAAACTATGGCACTTAATACTCAATCTATATATAAGAGACTTATAAACAATTTTAATATAGCCAATATATCGAAAAACGAAATTTCACAGTTTATAAAAAATGTATCACATATTATGCGTGAAGTTAAAGATCCTGGTAAAAAACCAACTATTAAATCATATAGACCTAAATATCCTAGACAACATTGGCAAATGGATACTGTTCATATGCAAAAAAACGGAAAAGCAATGTCTGGAAACAATGGAATCGAATTCTTTTTGGTTATAATAGATATTTTTAGTAAATTTGTCTATATAAAAGCAATTAAGACACAACACTCAAAATTAGTAGCAAAGCATTTAGAGGACATCTTTCTAAATGGTGATATTCCAGAGGTTATTCAATGTGATAACGGTAAAGAATTCAAAAAAGAAGTAATAACATTATTAAAAAAATATAATATTCATCAGAGATGGACTCCTAGTTATTCCCCTCAAACCAATGGATTTGCTGAAAACAGAAATAAATTAATAAAATCAATGATTTATGTTCATCTAGTACATCAAAATAAAGAAAGAAAAACAAAAATACTCAGATGGATAGATGCAATTCCACAAATACAATATGCCATAAACACTGCTTTTCATTCTGTTACTAATCTTTCACCTGTTCAAATTCATTTTGGAATAAGTGTAGACACTAAGTTTAAAACAACCGAATTTAACAATATAAATTTTAATAATTCAGCTCCGGAAACTTTTGAAAAATTTGATAATATTAATTTTAATAAAAGTGATATTACAACTGAATTTAAATTAACAGACGAAGAAAAAAATCTACAACAATCTTATTATAAGGAAAGTAAAAATATTGAAGAAAAAAGGATCAATTTCGTTGCAAACAAAATTAGAAAAGTAGCTGATAAAAGAGAATTGAAACAAGAAGAGCAATTACATGATAGAAATTTAAAATTAAGACCAGGTACGTTTGTACGTATTTATTCTTTAATGAAAAGAGACAAAGAATATGAACCAATTCAACTTCAAGTTGTTCATAGTCAAGATGGTATTGTTATAAAAAATAAAAATGCTTTTTCTATAGAACCTGCTTTTGGGCAGTCAGCTCAAATAAAACTTATAAAATGGGGGACAACATTTATCCAAAAAACGTACCCTGATATTTTTATAATAGGTGAAAAGCGTACACAACCATCAGGTGCTGTTTCGTATATTTTACATCCATATGATTTAAATAATGGTAGAACAATGTCCCATTTTACTGTAGAAAGAGAAAGACATATTGAAGGAATAAATTGGACAAAACATTTTTTTACACAACAACTTCAACACATTCCATCTGTAAATGTACATACCCTAAAAAAAGTAGAAGAAAATCATACAAGTTCATCTTATATAGCAAAACATTTTGAAAACCAACGAAATCAAAACCAGCGAAATCAAAACCAACAAAATCAAAACCAACAAAATCAAAACCAGCGAAATCAAAACCAACAAAATCAAAACCAACAAAATCAAAACCAACAAAATCAAAACCAACAAAATCAAAACCAAGAAGAAACTAACGAAAACAATAATTCAGAAGCAAATAACGAAAACAGTTATCAAAAAGAAAGTAGAATAATATTTAAAATCGAATATGACAAAAACAAAGTACCACTTTTTAGATATAATCATTTTCAGCTGTTGTTTGAAAATATTACAAAGAACTCATTGCAAAAAATATTTATAAATTCAATATTACATATTGCTTATAATGTTATTACAGTTAATAGAAAAAAGAAAACACAAATTTATCTCGGTGTAATAGAGACACTAAAAAATTATCCATTCGAATGGAATATTCATTATCCAAAAATGAGTAAACCTGAACAAGATGAAGAAAGAAAACCAGAATTTATTTTTCCTCATAAATATGATAATCCTACATTCACACATTCTAAATCTAAAATAACCCAATTATGGATTCAACGAATAATGAAAATTAAGGCTACTTCTAAAATTAAATTTGATCAACATTCATGGTCATTTTCTTCAGATGAAGAAGCAATAATATTTTTAGAAAAATTAAAATCCTCTGAAGAATTTATGAAAACATTTAAATTAGCTTAACAATTATATATTATATCTATATAACAAATGAACACGTGTTGTATGTATCCTACAAATTTTAATAACTTTATGACATCTATATATAATAAGTATTTCAAGACTTATAAAATTAATAATTCTGATATTGAATCTAACACATTGTTTGAACCACCAACTCCACATAAACGCTCTTATACATTATCAGAATCTGATTGGGAAGAAATTGTTTAAATTAAATTAGTTTATTCTTTCAAACTTTCTATCCATTTTTCACTAGTTATTTTATATAAATCCATATTATGTTGACTTATTAAACATCCAAATGGATAAAAATATTTTTCACTTGTAACAACTTTACCAGATTTTTTAAAATGAATGCATCCTTTTACATGACTAAATCTTAAACATAAAGGTAAAAATGTTACAGGATCACGATGATATACAAATCTATATGATTTTAATATTTGTTTATTAAAACATTTTGCAAAGCTTTTACTACCAACTCTTGGACTTGCAAATGTAATACATAATATTTCAACAGGATAGTTTGTATTTAATTTTATATCTAAAGCAGCTATTGTACACAAACTTGCACCCAAAGAGTGACCGCAGCATATAATTCTTTTTATACTGTTATTACAATATTCTTTAAGTGTTTCATGGATTTCATCTCTTACTGAATCATATTGTTTAAGAAATCCAGTGTGGATTAACTCATTATTTATATATTTACATTTTGATCTTGAAAATTGTAAATCATGTAGTACATCTTTTTTATTTGTTGTTCCTCTTCCAACAATATACACATTATTTCCTTCAACTCCAACGTGTATTTGAGCATCTGTCAATTTATTATCAATTAGTTTTTCTTGCATCATGTTTAATTGGTTTCTGTATGCTTTATTTGATAAATCTGCACTTTTTCTTATTTCTTTGAAATTCATGTATTATACGTTTTTTTTTATTATTTTCACTTTAAGATACAAATAGTTTATATATATATATATGATATGACTATATTTTCAAATATATTTTCTTGTATTTCAAAACATAACAACTTAAGTAATATTAGTTATGTAGAAACAAAAGAACAATCAACAAATGAATTTGGTATAATCAAGTTCATTATATCTAACAATACAACAATTAATAAAACAATAAATGATGAAACCATTGTTTCTATTACATTCAATTCATTAAAATTTTATAAATATGAAATACCATTTGAATTTATTTATCGTTTTATTATTTTAAGTAAAAATAGAATTGCAATACTTCTTTTCGGAAATGTAAATTCTAATTTAACTTTACACCTCTGTGATAATAAATGTGTTATAATTTTTGAACTTGATAATATCGATTCTTATAAAACATTCATTAATTCTTTTAAAGCAAGAATTCTTCTTTATAAAATGAAAAATAACTGGAATAAATCAGTTTTGAATTATACAATATATTCACCTAAAGAATGCATCATTTAATTATTATATATGGAGTCATGGGTAGGAAACAGTTTGTTGATCAATGCATGGAGGAGGCGGAAAAGTCAGACATTGGTTTCAGGCATGGTGCCGTCATAATTAAGAACAACAAAATAATTTCAAGAGGATATAATAAATATAGTGGAAAAACACCACATCATCTAAGAACTGTGCATGCTGAAATGAGCGCTATTAAGAATGCAAAAACTGATATTGAAAATGCAACATTATATGTAATCAGATTATCAAATCTGTCTGATAATGGTCTTGGTCCTAGTTGCCCTTGCAATAAATGTCAGAAGTTTATGAAGCTTCATAAGATTCACAAAGTTATTTATTCTACACAAGAAGGATTCGATAATATGTTTTTTGAAGAATTCTAAATAAACTTTAAAACATCTCTACAATTAGGACAACTATGTTTTTTATATTTATTTACCCACTTATCAATACATTTCTTATGAAATATGTGTTTACATTCTAATGTCCGTTTAAATTGATTCATTTCAAATTTTTCAAAACATATATTACATTCATTTTTTGTATCTTCTTCATTTACTTTTTTATAGCCTTTCTTTAAGCCTTGAAATTTAATTTTGTTTATTACATTTTCCATAGTATTAATTGATAAATTATTCAATATTTCAACTTCATTTAATAAAGTATTCAAAAATATATCATGTAGATCTAAACTTAATCCGTTTACTAATATGTCTATCTCTTGAACATCAGTCATAATACCTATATTAACATATTTAAAAAATTGTGTTGTTTTAAACATATATTACAATGTTACTCATTTTATCAATATGGCCATTTTTTTTATTTTTTTTCAATTATTTTTATAATAACTTGAAAGTTTCAAGAAATATAGTCAGCTTTGTACATTTTATGTTTTCTATTTCTTCGTTTATTTTTAATATAAAACATTCTATAATATTTAATGTATCCACATCATATTTTATATATGATGTTTTATATATTTTTTATAAACAATTATGGTTTTTAGAGTTTATATATATAATTCATCATATAAGTGCAATTTGTATTTTTCATAGTTCCATATTTGATGTTGATATTAAATTACATATGTTTAAACTTGCAGAATTATCAAACCTTTTTACATATTTTATTTATCATAAATTAAAAACTAATTCAATTTCTAATTTAAAATTATTAAAATATATTCAATTTTGTTGGTTTTCTTTTATCAGAATTATTTTATTCTCTTATTATTATATTTATTATTTTAATATTTATAAAAGTTTAATATTTTATGCATTACCATTATATCTATTTGGTATTGTTTGTTCTTTAGGTCAATACCAAAGATTAAATGTCACTTAAAGAATACACTAATATATATATATATATGTAAAGATTCCTACTACAATAAAATGTCTTCTGAACAAGCTATTTTTGATAATATCAAATTATTTATTGAAACTGAATTGAATAATCAACTTAAAAGTACTTTTGTTTTTGAACAATTAATTCATAATCATCCACCATTACGTTTTAAAGTAAAAGGATGTCCTTATTGTGACAAACATGGAAATATATTTTCATGTTTGCAAACAAAACATCTTTAATTACTTTTTTATATTATCTTTAATTTTTGCAACATCTGTATATATAACATCAATGTATTTATTAACATTTTCAAAAAATACCGAAATAAATTCTCCATAAATTATTATTTCTTGTTGTAAACTTTTTAAAATTTCTTCTTCCCATCTAATAAGTTCACTATCCATGTAAGGTGATGAATATTGTTTTATTTTTTTAATTATAAATTTTATCAAATTAAAAAAATGTTCTGGTTCTAAAGCTGTATTCTCAAATATATGTTTTAAAAAAGATTCGTCAAGACTTTCATCTATTTCACTTAATAAATCAAATCTATGCGGTGTTAATCCTTTAAGTTTATCTTTTATTTCTTTTATTAAAATTATTAAATGATCAAACTTCTGTGGAACAGCATTTAAATCTTCCCTAATTAAATCCCAAAATGCTTTGTGCATTTGTTCTTTTATTTGTTTTTCTAAATTTACATTCATTGTATTATAAAAAATAATTTAGTTTGTTGAATTAATACCACTTCCAGCCATCCGTTTATAAAATAGATTATTATTTTGATTATTATATTTTCTTAAAACTTTAGAAACATTAGTTTCCATTTTAAGTCCAAGACACATGCTTTTCTTTTCTGATTTTGTTAATTTTGATATAATCATTGTCTTCATTCTTCGTTTTTGAATTGATGTCATTTCTTTATGAAACATAAAGACATCTTGACCAACTAATTCTTTTATTAATTTTTTTCTTTCAATCTTTGTGATACGTTTAAGAAATACTGTTATTGATTCTTTTTTTATCTTTTTGTTATTATTATTGTTATTATTATTATTTCTTTTCAATGGAACTGATAATGGTACTGGAGCTGGAACAATATTATAAGCTTTATTTCCATTTCTGTTTTTGTTTGCATTGCCATTTTTGTTTTTATTTGCATTGCCATTTCCGTTTTTATTTGCATTGCCATTTCCGTTTGCGTTTACATTTCCGTTTGCGTTTTTATTTGCGTTTGCGTTTTTATTTGCGTTTGCGTTTTTATTCGCGTTTGCATATACATTTACATTTTTTTTCATATTTACATTATTATTTACTTTATTATTATTATTGTTGTTATTATTGTTGTTGTTATTGTTGTTATTATTGTTATTGTTGTTATTGTTGTTATTGTTGTTATTGTTGTTATTGTTGTTATTGTTGTTATTGTTGTTATTTAAAGACTGACTAACAGGTGCAGGAGGAAGTACTTGTTTATTAAGGGGTTGTTTGTTGTTTATTGGTTTATTTCCATTAGGAATCTGAACCGGTTTTAATGTATTTCTTAATAGATTTGTTGCATTATTTTTCTCTTCTCTTTTCTTCTCGTTGTTCATCTTTTTTATAAGAGAAGAAAAATGTTGCGTTGATGGTTGTCCATTACCACCAGGTATTTCCATATTAACAGATTTGTTTGTTTTAATCTCTTCTTTTTTACCATTCCCGCTAATAAAATCTAAGATACCCATATATATTATTATATATTATATTTCTTTTTTCAGTTTTTTAAATGCAAGTTCTTCTCTAAAAACACTTTGTTTATATTTTGGCATTAGATCAGTCATTTGAGGCATTCTACTATGCTCTTCTCTAAAATTACGCATATCACGTAGAATACTTTCTTTTAATTCATTTCTACTTGATTTGTGTTCTAATTCAATTTGTTTCAATATATCATGATCTATACGTAATGATGATATATTTTGTACAATATCTTGTATAAAATTCTCTTCATTTGAAACACAATTTGATAATGTGTCAATAGACTGTTTCATATTTTTAACGTTAGTTGTCATATTTTGAAGCTTATTATATAGATTTTGCATAAAATCTATTATAGCAATTTCAAGTGAATCATCTTCATCTTCATTTTCACTTTTACAGTAATCTATATATTTCATTTTACCTTGTATTGAAACTAATGCATCTAATGCAAATCTTAATGAATTCAAATCATCTAGAACATTTGATATGTAAATTACAGGACAATTATTTATAAATTCAAGTTTAAATTTCCCTTTATTTGGTATTGTTTCGGTTTTTAATGAAACAAAAATACCACAATTACAAGTTTTATCAGATATATTTATAATCATATCTCTCTCAAACTTTTTTACTTCATTTGGTCGAACTATTTGAACATTCTTTACTTCAACAAGTCCACGGAAATCATTATCAATTAACTTCCAAAGTAAATCTCCTTTTGCAGTGTCACCAGATGTATCTTCTAATTCAGACGTTTGAAACCAATGAACAATTTGATTTGATACGATTGTTTCTCCAAAATCCCCTTTCATTGCATTATCAACGCTATTTCCTTTTCCTAAAAGTGAATCTAGTTTTCCAGATAATGTTAAAGCTTGACAATTTTCATCTTCTAATTTATTTATTCGGACTTTTAGTTCATCTATTTCATTTTGTTTTGAAACAATATACTTTTCTTTTCCATCTAATATATTTTCATATTGAGTTTCTACTAATTTACTATGAACTTCAATTGTTTTCTCCGTATTTAATTTCATATCATTTAAACGTTTATCAAACGCGTATTGATCTTTCTCATATTCTTCAGTTTTATACCACTTTAATCCATTAAAAAAAACAAGTTCTCCAATATCAATTATTTTACTTTTATCATCATATGATAATTCTGTAAAACGTTTTGAAAATGAGTAATTTTGTAAAAAATTATCCATACATTAATTAATTATTAATTATAATCTTTAAATAATGTATTATAATGACCCGTAACCCGTGCGCGTATAATAATACCTTTTGGGAGTTTGTCAAACAAATAGTGAAAGAAAAAAAAAGTATTTGTAAACCTTGTAAGTATTTTGAATCACATAAAAAAGAAATTCTCGACAAATACAATAAAGCAAAATATCAAGGAAATAATAATACTAATAGTAATGAAAAAAATTAACATGATTAAATTTATTTTTAAAGTATTTGGTTTTATTTTTGGAATGTCTATATTTAATACATTTTATGATCAATATTTAAGAAACGAAACATTAACATTATTAAAATGGATTGGAAATACAATTAAAAATAAATTATTTTAAATATTTATAAAGAGATTTTCTATTGCAAATAACATAAATTGCTAAACATAGAACTAATAGGTGTAATGAATTATTAGACTTATTCATGAAACCTTCCTCTTCGTCTACATCTTCGTCTTCCATTTCTTCTTCTAATCCATCGTCCAGAGCATCATCA
>Ga0115006_10002193_pt1 | contig 12690 bp, 10 predicted proteins | sample ArcOceMetagenome_3_FD_88943 | JGI IMG/M metagenome (GOLD analysis project Ga0115006, IMG submission 88943) | Marine eukaryotic phytoplankton communities from Arctic Ocean - Arctic Ocean- Svalbard ARC20M Metagenome | ecosystem: Environmental > Aquatic > Marine > Oceanic | place: Arctic Ocean...
CAAAGAGGCTGGCAATGGGCCCTAGATGTGAACCTGATGGGTGTGGTATATGGCGCTAAAGTGATGGTTCCGGTTATTAAGCAACATGGTGAAGGCGGGTGGGTTGTAAACGTCGCATCCATGGCCGGTATGGGTGGCGTGCCGTTTAGTGGCGCTTACACCGCAACAAAAGCGGCTGTGGTTGCACTGTCAGAAAGCTGGGCTGCGGAGCTGACCAGAAAAGGTATTCATGTGTCTGTGCTATGCCCCGCCTTTGTCCAAACTCGCATTTACGATTCTGAAAGGAACCGCCCAGAGCAGTACCAATCTGATACCGCCAATACAGGCAATGAAAATAGTTTTTCTAATAAGACTAAGCAAATGGTAGAAAATGGGATTGATGTCTCTATTGTTGGTAAGCGTGTCGTTGAGGCTATTAATGAGGGCGAATTCTATATTTTCACTCACCCTAACTATCGCTTTGTTGTACAGCAACGCTCGGCAGCCATTGATTCGGCATTTGAAAAAGCGGCCCAAAGCCCATTACTCCAGCATATTGTGGATCAGAAATTCGATATGCTCTGAGCGCTGGTTAGCGTCCAACTATTTAGTCGGAGTATGCTTTTATGTATCAGTGTGTTTATATTGGCGTATAGACAAAATCGTTATAATCAACACAGAAAAGCCATCAATAATAAATCCGTTACGGAAATAAAAATCAGGGGAATAAAGCATGTCAGACCAGACTTCCAAAGGAATCATATCTACAGTAACCAGTGCCGGCGATATCACTATCTCTATTGCCAACGTACCAATGCCAACGCCTTCAGAAAATGAAGTCTTGATCAAAGTAGAGGCGGCTCCGATTAATCCATCGGACCTCGCGCTGCTAACGACCTTTGCTGCAGATTTAGATAGCCTGACTGTTACTGGGTCTGGTGATGACACGGTAGCCTCAATGAAGGTACGCCCAGCGCTAATGAAAGCCATGACCCCAAGATTAGATCAAGCCATGCAGGCTGGTAATGAGGGTTCTGGTGTGGTCATCGACGCTGGTGCCAATGCTAAAGACATGATCGGTAAGACTGTAGGTGTCGCCGCTGGCGCTATGTATAGCCAGTATCGCTGTGCGCCTGCTAGTAGCTGCTTGGTGATGGAAGAGGGCACAACTTCCGCTGAGGCGGCGTCATCATTTGTAAATCCGTTAACGGCTTTGGCCTTTATTGAAACCATGAAAATGGAAAACCATACTGCGATCGTTAATACGGCTGCAGCTTCAAACCTAGGTCAGATGCTGGTTAAGATTTGTAAGGATGACGGTATTCCATTGGTCAATATAGTACGTAAAGCTGGGCAAGTGGCAGTACTTAAGGCTCTGGGTGCAGAGTATGTGGTTAATACCAGCGAAGCGAGTTTTACTAAGGACTTGGTTGCGGCATTGATCGCGACTGGTGCTACTTTGGCGTTCGATGCGACTGGCGGGGGTAATGAAGGTAAGCTTCCAGGGCAGATTCTTGCGGCCATGGAGATTGCGGCTAACAGCACTGCTAAAGAATACAGCCGCTATGGGTCAGACACTTATAAGCAGGTGTATATCTATGGTGGTCTAGACCAATCGCCAACTATTTTGAATCGATCATTTGGTATGCAGTGGGGACTAGGTGGCTGGTTGTTGACGCCAATGATTGGGCGAATCGGTATGGAAAGGTTTGGCCAGATGCGAGCCCGTGTTGCTAAAGAAATCAAAACGACCTTCGCTAGCCACTACACTCAGGAAATCTCATTTGAAGAGATGCTGCAGCCGGAAGTCATTAAGTCTTATGTGAAGCAGGCCACTGGTGAGAAGTTCTTGGTAGTACCGCAAAAATAAGACAAGCTTCGCTAGAGCTAGAGCTAGAGCTAGAGCTAAAACTAAAAGATAGAGTTACGCTGCTATTGGGTCCAGTATTGGATAGCGGTGTAACTCTTTTTTTTGCCCCAGCAGCTAACTCGATAACACTTTTCTATTCCACCAAATAATCACCGGGGTTATCAATGCGGAGGGGAGCACCCAGGTGACCCATGATGGTTCAATATTGACATTGACCACTAGAACAGCAGTAGTGACCGCAATGGTTCCACCCATCATGTTGGATAGATGCCTTGCGATTCTTTGGGGTCCCTTTAATGTCTGATCTCTGTAGGCCCTTAAGTCCTGGTAACCCAAAGATATTGAGAGCAACCCGAATACAAGCAATACTATAGCTAGGGGATTATCCGTTAAAAAATAAGCGGTACTGAGGGCCAGCATACCCGCCCCAGACAGCAGCATTAACCCTATAGCTACCCAGTCGATATTAGTCGCAATACCCTTCCTATTACGAGCAAACCGCATACCGGCAAAGGCCATATAAAAAGAAAATATAGCAACTAAAAACAAAAATAGGTTGCTGGTTATGATGGCCATGGGAATGGCAGATAAGAAAATACCAAGCATGGCCAAGACGTATGTCTTGCCTGCCAATATATGGTGCTTCTTGCCCTTAGCTGAACCAATGGCCACAGCCGCAGCTACAAGCGCCAATGATCCAGATAAAATATGTATGGCTAAGAGAATGCTCATGATTCTTACTCTTGTTATTAATTTTTTTTATTCTGAGTCCGTAAATGTACCCTAAGATCATAACTTGGTAAATAGTCAGGGAATAACTGACCTAGTGTCCCCAGCTTTGGTAGACGATGCTTTCGGAGGGCAATATTTCTAGTTACAAGCTAGGCTCGGTGAAATACTATATAGCTAATAAGAGCCCATAGGGCCAGAAGAGAGGGGTACATCCTATTTTTGCTAGTGGTAGCACTTTATTCTCAATCGCTATTTTATCACTGCTGCTTACTGCATGCGGTGGCGGCTCTTCTCCGTCTGTGGTGGTTTCGCCGCCACCAGTCGCCACTGTGGCACTGACAGCAACTCGAATGACTATCTTTATGGGGCAAGCTGTCGAGCTGTCCTGGACCAGTGGTAATGCAACCTCTTGTACCGCATCTGGAGGCTGGTCTGGAAGCCGATCTTTGAGCGGAAGCGAGTCAATCGAGTTTACGCTTGGCGGTCAGCAGGACTTTGATATTAACTGTTCTGGTGCAACAGCTACTGTTTCTATTATGGTTAATAGTGATGACAACGAGGGGTCCTGTGTTAATCCTCACAGTGCCAAAATACCTCGTGCTTATTTAGGTAACTATGTCGTTCCTAGTCCACAAAACTATTTTGCCTCTGACAGTCTTAAAGCAATCGGCCTAAAAGATTACGGTGTTGATTGGATCTATTCAAACCATCAAAACTACGGCGCTAGCTGGATAGACGACTGCACAAGACAGCAATATATCAAGCTAATGTATCGCAGAACTCTGAGCCGTTTGAAAGACCATGGGGTTGGAACTGTATGGGTCTATAACTTCGGCTATTGGCAAGATGATCAGGACGAAACATGGCAGATAGACCATAGCTCAAAACACTTAGCCGACTGGGTGATTGAATATATTGCTGATATTGCTGAGTCAAAGGCTATGACTGTTCACTATGCCTGGCAGTTTTTACCCCAGGATAGCGAGGGTGATTCTTTGTTTCCTTTCGATGGAAGTGTCTCTGTTGATCTGCCTCTGCTAACAAAAATAATGGATGCCCATGAAGAACATATCTATTGGGAGGCGACTCGCTTAGAAACCCTAAGCGTGCAGTCTATGTCGGCAGACTGGAGCGCTATGTGGCTATGCTTTTGCGGTCTAGAAGGTGATGCCAGCGATACACAGCGTGATGAGCTAAAGTACTACTTCATGGAGCGCATGGGCAGCATAGTCGATGGTATAAGGGCTAGATTTTCCGGCAAGATCTATGTGGGAGAAGGCATTACGTGGAATGATGAAAGGCTGTTTGATAAGGTCGACGGTGTCATTTTTAACCTCCCATCATCCAACCTTATTACTGATGCCGAAGCCGAAACCGCTAGCGTGGATTTAATAAAGGAGCGAGTAGCGGAGCACATTGTTAGCACATACAACCAATGGTATTGTCTTGATGGCTACCCCTGCTGGAGTAGAACAAGTTATATAAAGCCAAAAATAATATTTAATCTGTTTGCCCAAAGTCATGCTTTATTTTTATCGAGAGGTTGGGTTGAGGACGGTTTCTGTACCTCGGGAACCTACGCAAACATTACTGCCAGCTGTATTCAAAATGAGTTGCAAACAGATTTTTCTGCCCAAGCAATATGGATCGAGGGGATGTTAAGAGCTATTGACGTGCAGGCCTCTTTTGAAACTCTAGGTACAACGGCAAGCACTGCCTATTGGTTATCTGATTCATTGATGCCAGGTGCAGACCAGTACCCAGCATCAACCCAGACATTAGAGGGCTTTCCCAATCTTTCTCAGTCAGTGAGAGGCAAGCCTGCTGAGAATATTATTAAGTATTGGTATACAGGTGAATACTCGGTCTATGAACCAGAATTTGTAGACTAACGATTAGCTATAAAGAAAATTATAAATAGTATTTTAGGGAGTTAATGTGAAACGTTTTTTACTGGGTATGATGATAATTATCGCCGTGTTGCTGCTGGTAGTTGCAATGCGAACGGCAATCCACCAGCCGGTAATGCACCAGCCGGCGAAGGTACAGCCGCCGACGTCACAGACAGCTATTCCGGCGATAATCCCGCTCAATGAATCTTTGTTGGCACTGCGCCTTTCACAAGCCATTCAATTTAAGACAGTCTCCTTTCAGTCCAATGAATTAAAACAACCTGCAGAGTTCAGTGGGTTTATCGACTGGGTCCGTAGTACCTATCCGCTGGTTAACCAGCAGCTGGAATATACGCAGCTAAACGAAAGCATGCTCTATCGCTGGGTCGGTTCTGACGAGTCCCTTCAGCCGATTTTGGTGACTGGCCATTATGATGTGGTGCCGGTGATTCCTGGGTCGGAAGATATCTGGGAGCATCCACCCTTTGCAGGGGTAATAGACAACGGCGTTATCTGGGGTCGCGGTGCTCTCGATGACAAAAGTGGGGTTTTGGGTATTCTGGAGGCGGTTACCTATTTACTAGAAAGTGGTCATAAGCCTGCCAGAACAGTGTATCTAAGCTTTGGCCATGATGAAGAAATTGGCGGTTCCGAGGGCGCTGGCGCGATAGTGAGTTATCTTGAGGGCCAAGGGGTTCAGCTGGCCTGGTCTTTAGATGAAGGTTCTTTTGTCTTTGACGGTATTATTCCTGGTTTAGACAGTCTGGCGGCTATGATCAATGTGGCTGAGAAGGGCAGTGTCACATTAGATATTATTGCTACCGCCGAGGGAGGCCATTCTTCGATGCCGCCGCGAAACAATGCGGTAGTAGATTTGGCTCAGGCGATTACTAAGCTGAGTGATAACCCTTTGCCTGGAGGCCTAGAAGGCATTGCATCAACCATGTTCGACAATATCAGCCGGCATATGTCTTGGGTCAACAGGGCTTTGTTTGCCAACCAATGGTTATTTGGGCCCCTAATAGAAAGCCAGCTGAGTAATGTAGCGACCACCAATGCCATGCTCCGCACCACCACAGCGCCCACCATGCTGGCTGGCAGCGTTAAAACCAATGTGCTGCCCATTGAAGCCGTGGCAACAGTGAACTTTAGGATACACCCGAGGGACAGCGTAGACAGCGTAGAAGCCTATGTAAGCGATCTAGTGGGTAGTGACAGTATTCGGGTACATAGCCGAGGTGGTGCCAATGCTTCGGCGGTATCAGACTGGAATGCACCGGGTTTTAGACTTATTGGCCAGAGTATGCGTGAAGTCTATGGGGATATTGCCGTGACGCCTGGCCTTATGATTGCGGCCTCTGACAGCCGCCACTATGGCAAGGTATCAGACAATGCCTATCGCTTTAACCCTTTTCGCCTTACCCCAGACTTGCTAACAGGTTTCCACGGTACGAACGAAAAGATATCTGTTTTGGACTATGCTCAGGGCGTACGTGGTTACATTGGCATCATTCGCCATGGTACTACTAACTAGAAAACAGGAAAAACCATGAAAAAGCGTTGGCTCCTATTTTGTATTGTGATCCTGCTATTGGCGGTACCCTATGGGGTCAAGCTCTATGGGCTTAAAACGATTACATCGGCTGACCTACCCGCGGAAGGGGCCTGGGCAGAACTGAGCCAAGGCAATCTGTATTATCGCTGGCATCTGCCAAGCCCAGATAAGGACAATGGCGAGACTCTTGTATTGGTTCATGGCTTTTCGACACCCCATTTTGTATGGGATGGGGTAAAAGGCTTCTTTTTAGACGCTGGCTATAAGGTGTTGGTCTACGACCATTTTGGCCGAGGGCTCTCAGAGAGGCCGGCGGTTATCTATGGTAAGGCACTGTACGTCGAGTCTTTAAGAGAACTGATGCTAGACCAGCAAGTGACTCAGCCGGTTCATTTACTGGGCTACTCTATGGGTGGTGCCATTGCTGGCCACTTTACTCAGGCCTATCCAGGTTCGATAAAAACTCTGACCCTCATTGCCCCGGCCGGTCTGATGAATGAAAACCCCACTGCAGGCATGTGGTCGATTAAGCCGTTAATTGGTGAGTGGTTTTGGCAGCTATTTGCCGAGACTATAGTGTTTGGTGATGTTGGTGACGCTGAAGTAGCAGATATTAATGACCCCCTAGCCATTTCCCAAGCTGAGTTTATGGAGCGAGCTAGTTCGCAAATGCGTTACCGGGGTTTTGTTGAGGCATTACTGTCCACGGCAAGGAATTTTAATTTATTTAATGCCCAAGATACTTTTCGCAAAGTAGGGGAATTGGATATTCCAACCCTAGTCATCTGGGGAACAGACGACACTGTGGTTCCCTATTCTGGCAGCGAAAATATGGCCAAAGCCATTCCCCATGCTGAGCTGGTGACCATTGTTGATGGGGGGCATAATATTACCTATATGCAGCCAAGTATTGTGGGGCCTGCGGTTATTGAATTTGTAGGCCAACAGCATCATAAATAACCGTCAATGTCCTCCTATTAATGCCAGTCATTAGGCAGCAAGACTGTCTGTGGGCTGGATATTTGGCGTCAACTTCTCTTTGATCGGTATTGATCTAATAGGTCTTATATAGCAGACTAATGGAACTAGAGAACTACAAAATAAAAAATCCTCTCTAGCCAAATTACATTAGTTACCCCTTAACTTAAAAAGAGAACATTATGTTTAGTCATGTCATGATCGGTGCTAATAACATCGAAGAGTCAAAAAAATTCTATGATGCCATTTTAGGCGAATTAGGCTACAAGCCTGGAATGATTGACCCCAAGGGTCGCTGCTTCTATTTTAGCGAAAATGGTGTTTTTGCTTTGTCTGTACCCATTGATGGCGCTCCTGCTAGCCATGGTAATGGCTCCACTATTGGTTTTAATGTAGCTGATACAGCCCAAGGTGATGCATGGCATGCGGCTGGCTTGGCCAATGGCGGCACTAATTGCGAAGATGCGCCAGGCGTGCGTGACGGTGGTGCTCAGGGCAGCATGTATCTCGCTTATCTGCGTGACCCTGCTGGTAACAAAATCTGTGCACTTCTGCGCATGGGTTAATGTAGGCATTTAAACGCACTGAGTGTTTATACGAGAAGGGGTGTTCCATTGAATCGACTGCTAAGGCAGATCCATAAGTATCTCAGTCTGGGGATCTCAATCCAGCTGCTGCTGTGGACGATTTCGGGTATCTACTTCTCTTTTAACAATATCGGTGATATCCGCGGTGAGCAGTATCTGGTTGATCAGCCGCCGCGGAGTTTTAGTATTGTCGGGCCTCAAGATTTCCCTCAGGCTCAAAATATTAGCTACTTCTATCGACTCGATGAATTGCTAGTCTCCGCGCAGACAGACGATGGCACACTGATTTACCAGCAAGACGGTAGCCCAGTCGACGCATTAACAGAGGCTCAGGTCAAAACCTTGGTCGAGCAAAATACTACCGTAATACCAGACACTATTAGCCTATTAACTGAGGCCGAGCCAGGAGCAGAATTTCGCGGCAGAGCACTCCCTATCTATCGTATAGAAGGTCTATCTGGCGACGAGCCGGTGAATGTGTATGTGAACCCCGATTCAGGAAAAATTGTTGCTGTGCGCTCGGACGCTTGGCGAACCTGGGACTTTCTCTGGGGGCTGCATATTATGGACTGGACCGAGAGAGATGATTTTGGGAATATATTTATTCGCGTCTTCTCTATTTTGGCATTAATTAGTTCACTGTCTGGAATTCTTCTGTATTTTAAAATGCGCCGTCGTCGTTTGGGCTAGCCTGTTTCTAAGTAAAATGTCTAAGCCTAAAATATAATACATTTGCGTATAGTCGTGGTATCGATATCATGGCGAGATTAACAATAGAATAAAAATAAAAGGTATAAAAAATGAAATTAGCACTAACGCATACGGGTCGATGTTTGCTGGCATTCTATTTTCTCTTGCCGGGAGTAATGAAATTTGTCTCATGGGACATGCATATAACCCTTATGGAAACCCATGGCATGATTATGGTGCCTGTATTACTGGCGATTGCTGGTGTCACTCAAATTGCTGCGAGCGTTTGTCTTTTCTTGAATAAACAGGTTGTTGTCTGCGCGCTGGGTTTAGCGGCGATGGTTTTACTTATTAACCTCAATCTACATGATTTTTGGAATATTTATGAGGGTGTTGATGCTAAACATGAAACTCAGAATTTCTTTAAAAATATGGGCATATTCGCAGGTCTTTTACTTTTGGCTGCGGTAAATATGGATCAGCCTAGTGGTTCAAAAGAAGAAAAATAAAGCCTAGTGGGTCTCTAATATTGAAACCACCGAGAGCGATGTAACTGCTTGAGGTGGATTTAATGCGCAGGAGGGCGCAAGTGCAGCTGTTGGTATTTGGATGATACGTTTTATATAAAGCGTATTATCCAATATCTAGTTCCATACCGACCAAAAATATCAATACTATTAATGTCGCTTTTGGCTTTTGTCTTGTAACAGTGAGCCTTACCACTCAGCAATAGAGCCATCCCCATGACGCCACAGCGGGTTCTTCCAGTCGCAGGCAATTTTCGACGCTGCGATAACCGCTTGCTCATCCACCTCAACACCCAATCCGGGTTTCGGTAGCGGCTTAATATGCCCGTCGATCATGGCAAAATCGTCTTTGTTCACCACATAGTCCAGTAGCTCTGCACCCTGATTGTAGTGAATACCCATAGACTGCTCTTGCAGCACCGCATTGTGGGAGACAAAGTCGACAGCCAAGCAGGCAGCCAAAGCAATAGGCCCAAGTGGGCAGTGGGGTGCTAGTGCCACATCATAGGCTTCTGCCATGGAGGCAATTTTAAGGCATTCGGTAGTACCGCCGGCATGGGAAACATCTGGCTGAACTATTCCCAGACCACCAGCTTCAAAGACCGATTTAAAATCAAAGCGGCTGTACATGCGCTCACCCGCAGCCAGCACTATGCTGGTTTGGCGAGACAGGATTGCGTACTGCTCAGACTGCTCCGCCAATACAGGCTCTTCAACAAACAGTGGATGGTAGGGTTCCAGTTCTTTTAACAACACCTTAGCCATGGGTACAGAGACTCTGCCATGGAAGTCCAAACCAAAATCGATGCTGCTGCCAAAGTTTTCTCTAATGGTGGCGACGCGGGCGATAACTTGCTCTACGGCCCTATAGCTATCGATCATTTTAAGCTTGCCACAGCCATTTAATTTAAAGGTATCCCAGCCCTGAGCCTGCAGTTCTTTCATCTGACGGCTTTCGTCCTGAGGGTCATCACCACCGACCCAAGAGTAAGTCTTCATACTGTCGCGAACGGTGCCGCCCAGTAGGTCGTAAACAGGCACACCTAAATCTTTGCCCTTAATGTCCCAAAGTGCCTGATCAATACCAGCAATGGCTGACATTAAAATTGGCCCGCCGCGATAGAAACCACCCCGATAGAGCGTCTGCCAGAGATCATTGATTTGTCGCGGGTCTTTACCGATTAGATAGGGGGCTAATTCATTCACTGCGGCGGCGACAGTTTGCGCACGACCTTCAATCACAGGCTCTCCCCAACCGACTATGCCTTCGTCAGTGTCTATGGCCAAAAACAGCCAGCGTGGGGCAACGGGGTAAAGGCGTAGATTGGTGATTTTCATGGGGCTTTATATCTCTGGTGTCGCACAGAAGCTGTGCTGATATTTTTTTTATGGGGGCAATTCTAAAGAGTATTCTAAACTAAATGACTCATTAAAAGCGTTTTGCCCAGCAAAATAGAATTCACTGGTCGTAGCTATGGTATTTCGGCATTATTAGTTTTCAGTTGATCGCAATAATAATAAGAAGATTTGCCCATGTTCGAGCAGATACAGCCATTTTATACAGTCCATAGTCTTCACTGCAGTCTGGTAATTGATTGCCGTGGTTCTGGTGATGGTTATGAAACCCATGGCCCAGCCATTCTCTATTGGGGCCCTCGCCTAGGGGTTGAGACCACCGCAGAGATGCTCGCGCTTATGGCCACTCGGCAGGAGGCTCAGGCCTGTATGCCAGAGGAAGCGCCGATTGCTCTATCTCCGGAACTTGGGGCGGGCTTTCAGGGCAATGCTGGTATTCAGGTGCATCGCGAGGGTATGCAATGGGCGACTTATACCAAAGTTGAATCGGTGACTCAGGATAGCGGTGGGGGGCTAACCATTATCTCTGTTTGTCTGGCTAGCCACATCAAAGTGGCCCATAGACTAGCACTAGATGAGCAGTCAGATGTGCTCACAGCCACCACTGAGTTAACCAATATTGGCGACAGTACTCTCTGGGTAGATCAGTGCAATGCACCTACTATTCCAGTGCCAATGCACTACAACAAAATTCTCGGATTCGCCGGTCGATGGGGCAATGAGTTTCAGCGCCAGCCGGTAGATCGTTTTATGGGTACCTACCTTCGTGAAAATCGATCCGGGCGCACTTCCCACGATTCATTTCCCGGAGTGATTCTGCATACTGAACAAACTAACGAAGGTGCCGGAGCCGCTTATGGTCTGCACCTCGGTTGGAGTGGCAATCACCAGATCCGTGTCGAAGAACAGTTTGTTGGCCGTGCCTATGCCCAGATGGGAGAGCTATTTTTACCCGGTGAACTCAGCCTTGAACCCAATGAATCCTACTGCTCGCCAACGCTCTATGGTGCCAGCACTCAGAGTGGACTCTCTTCACTATCCCAGTGCTTTCATCGCTATATTCGTTCAAATTTGAGAGCTTCTCGCAGTACTGAAAAGCCGCGGCCGGTGCACTTTAATACTTGGGAGGCAATGTATTTTGATCTCTCTTTGGAGCGTCTCTGTATCCTTGCGGATGAAGCGGCGGCGGTGGGCGCTGAACGTTTTGTGCTGGATGATGGCTGGTTTAGCAATCGCCGATCCGACAGTGCGGGGCTGGGTGACTGGTTTGTGGATGAGACTGTATTTCCTCAGGGCCTAAGCCCCCTGATCGATCATGTGCAGTCCAGGGGTATGGAGTTTGGCCTCTGGGTAGAGCCTGAGATGGTCAACCCCGATAGCGATCTCTACCGCGCTCATCCTGATTGGGTCTTGAGTGCTGGGGTAGGATTAGGGGATGCACCTCTGCTGCTGGCCAGAAATCAGCTGGTATTGGATCTAACTCGACCTGAGGTTCAAGATTACTTATTTAAATGTATTGATTCGTTGTTGAGTCAGTATGCGATTCGTTATTTAAAATGGGATATGAACCGTGCTCTTTATCAGCCCGGCAGCGCGAATCAGCCTAGCGGCACGTATGGCAAAGGAAGAGCAGTGACCCATTACCAAACTCTGGCTCTCTATAGGCTAATAGCGCGTATTCGTAGTGCCCACCCAACTGTTGAAATTGAAAGCTGTGCCTCTGGAGGCGGTCGAGCAGACTTCGGTATTCTCGCTCACACAGACAGAATATGGACCTCCGACACCAATGATGCTCTGGACCGATTGCGTATTCAAAATGGCTTCTCGTTATTTTTCCCCGCAGAATTAATGGGTGCTCACGTGGGGCCCAAAGATTGCCATATCACCGGGCGCAGTATCAACATGGCGACCCGCGCAGGCGTGGCGATGTTTGGTCATATGGGTATTGAGGCGAATCTGCTGACTATGGAGGAGTCTGAAAAGACTGAGCTTAAAGCGGCAGTGGTTCTGCATAAGCAGCATCGCCAATTAATTCATAGCGGTGACTTGGTGCGCCTTGAGTCAGGGGATAATGAGAACAGTTTTGCTGTGATTTCTGCGGATCAGGACGAAGCGCTATTTTCCTATGCGCTGATGGACAGCCATCGCAATAGTGCACCGGGACGGCTTTGCTTTCGCGGCCTAGACCTAGAGGCTCAGTATGAAATAAATATCATCTGGCCCCTAAAACCCACCAGTATCTCAACATCGATTCTTGATGTGATTAATGGCGCTGTTATCAGCGGTGACGCCCTAGCAAACTTTGGCGTGCAGCTGCCGATTATGCTGCCTCAAAGTCTGCTGATCTTTCACCTGCAAAAGCGTTAGGGCTATTTGTTAGTAGCCGCTCAGGGCTGTTTATAAGTAGCCGCTCAGGGCTGTTTATAAATAACGCTCAGGGCTATCTATAAATAACGCTCAGGGCTGTTTATTAATAACGCTCAGGGCTATCTATAAATAACGCTCAGGGCTGTCTATAAACAAC
>Ga0115006_10002194_pt1 | contig 12688 bp, 9 predicted proteins | sample ArcOceMetagenome_3_FD_88943 | JGI IMG/M metagenome (GOLD analysis project Ga0115006, IMG submission 88943) | Marine eukaryotic phytoplankton communities from Arctic Ocean - Arctic Ocean- Svalbard ARC20M Metagenome | ecosystem: Environmental > Aquatic > Marine > Oceanic | place: Arctic Ocean...
ATACACGAGTACGTTCACGGTCAAATTTCAATACTTTTACTTGAATTTCATCGCCAACATTTACGATTTCACTTGGGTGCTTAACACGTTTCCAAGCCATATCTGTGATATGTATTAAACCGTCAATACCGCCTAGATCTACGAACGCACCATAGTCAGTAAGGTTCTTAACGATACCTTTAACTTCTTGACCTTCGGCTAATGATTCGAGAAGTTCATCACGTTCTGCACTGCCTTCAGCTTCAATAACAGCACGACGAGAAACAACTACGTTATTACGCTTTTGGTCTAGCTTAATAACTTTAAATTCTAAATCTTTACCTTCAAGGTGAGCAGTGTCACGAACTGGACGAACATCTACTAATGAACCGGGTAAGAAAGCACGAATATTGCTTACTTCAACCGTGAAACCACCTTTAACTTTACCGTTAATAACACCGATAACAGTTTCTTTTTCTTCGTAAGCTTTTTCAAGCACTTGCCATGCTTCGTGACGTTTAGCTTTTTCACGAGATAAAATAGTTTCGCCGAAACCATCATCTGTTGCGTCTAATGCTACGTCAATTTCATCACCAACAACTACTTCAACTTCACCAGCAGCGTTTTTAAATTGATCAATTGAGATAACACTCTCAGACTTAAGGCCAGCATCAACAACTACGTTGTCTTTGTTAACTTTAACGATTGTTCCACGGATAATTGAACCCGGACGTGTTTCGATTTCTTTTAAACTTTCTTCAAAAAGTTCTGCAAAATTTTCAGTCATAACTTGTATATAAACTCAGCTATTAATCCATTCAACGTCATTGTTTCATGGGGTGGTTAAGTATGCCCAGTGCATCCATACAGTAGGCTTTCAAATAAAGGTTCTTTAAGGCTAGCAGGTAATATTAATTAAACTAGCTTAAAGCGTGATTTTTACGTTAATTTACCATTGGCAAACATAAGAATTTCATTTACTACTTCTGAAACAGAAATACTAGTAGAATCAATAATTAAAGACCCATCAGCAGGAATTAGCGGAGCTACCTTACGGTTTTGATCTCGCTCATCTCGTTGACGTATGTCTTCCAAAAGGCGACCGATGTTAACATCAATCCCCATTTCTTTCAACTGATTAAACCTACGCTGAGCACGTTCTTCTGCACTAGCCGTTAAGAATATTTTAACTTTTGCTTGCGGAAAAACAACAGTTCCCATATCACGGCCATCAGCAATCAACCCTGGGCCGCCACTAAACGCTCTTTGTCTTCTAAGTAACGCTTCTCGAACGCGAGGAAAAGCAGCAACTTTTGAGGCTAACTCACCAATAGCTTCTGTACGAATTAATTCTGTTACATTTTCTCCTTCTAAAATAACCTTACTTTCCCCTTGGCTAGTTATTTCAAATTGTACATCTAAATGAGCAGCAACTGGGACCAAAGGTTCTTCATCATCAAGATCAAGTTGATGATGTTGAATGGCAACGGCTAATACACGGTAAATAGCTCCACTATCAAGTAAATGCCAACCTAGTTGATCTGCAAGTGTTCTAGCAACAGTGCCCTTACCTGCTCCGCTTGGTCCGTCGATAGTAATTACTGGAGTGCTTTCCTGCATATATTTTTCTCCTATCATCGATATTCGGCGAGATTATACGGGATTTAATCCATAAAATCGTTTAAAAAATTTATAGCAATAATTAGCAAGATACCTGTGCTAATTTTTCAAAATAATCTGGGAAGGTTTTAGCTGTACACTTTGGGTCGTTAATAGTCACCGCAGTATCACTAAGAGCTACAAGAGAGAAACACATAGCGACTCTATGATCATTGTATGTGTCAATTTCAGCATGCTTAATTTCTGCTGGTGGCGTGATACTAATAAAGTCTTTTCCTTCAATTACCTCTGCCCCTACTTTCTTTAATTCGGTAGCCATAGCATGAATACGGTCAGTTTCTTTTACCCGCCAATTATAAATATTTCTAATAGTTGTCGTACCTTTAGCAAATAATGCTGTGGTAGCGATGGTCATTGCAGCATCAGGAATATGGTTCATATCCATATCAACCGCAAACAATGGTTTGCCAGTTACCGTTATTGACTCGTCTTGCCATTGAATTTCTGCACCCATTTCTTCAAGTACATCAGCAAAATGCTTATCACCTTGAACACTAAGTTTTCCTACGCCGTGTACGGTAACTGAACCACCTTTTATAGCGCCAGCAGCCAAGAAGTATGATGCAGAAGAAGCATCGCCTTCTACCATATACTTGTCTAATGCTTGATAAGATTGTTTACCACTTATGGTGAAAGACTGGTAATTATTATTTTGTACCGTAACACCAAAGCGACTCATGATATCTAGAGTGATATCAATATAAGGCTTAGACACTAATTCGCCATCGATATTAATCGTGGTGTCTGTATCAAGCAATGGTGAAATCATTAAAATAGCGGTTAGAAATTGACTAGATATAGAACCATCAATTGACACTATATCACCAGATAAGTTTTTACCTGTAATTTTTACTGGTGGATAATCCTTACTCTCAAGATATTCGACATTGGCATTAAGTTGGGTAAGCGCATCGACTAAGTGACCAATAGGTCGTTCCTTCATTCGAGGTTCACCTGTTAAAATAAACTCCCCCTTACTGGCAGCAAGTGCTGCACACAAAGGTCTCATGGCTGTACCTGCATTACCTAAATACAGCTCTAAAGACTGATTAATTTTAAAAAAACCATTATTACCAATAACGATACATTCGGTACCACAGTCACTTAACGTATATTCAATACCAAGACTTTTAAGTGCATTAAGCATGTGGTTAATATCATCACTGACTAATAAATTAGTAATTTTAGTGACACCTTTTGCAAGGGCAGCAATGAGCAGTGCTCTATTAGAAAGGCTTTTAGAGCCTGGTAAAAATATTTCACCATTAATTTTTTTTATTGGTTGTACTGTTAGCTGCTCCACGTTACCCGACCTTATTTTCAAATTTTTTCATAAAGTTAACTAGAGACTCTACCCCTTCAATTGCCATTGCATTATAAATACTGGCACGCATACCGCCAACAATACGATGACCTTTTAATGCCGTAAGACCTGCAGCTTCAGACTCTACCAAAAATTGTTCATTTAAACGTTCATCTTTAAGCCAAAACGGCACATTCATTTTACTACGATACTCGGTATCTATATTATTTTAATAGAAATCACTGTCATCAATTGTCTTATATAAAAGATTTGCTTTTTGTTCATTAATTTTAGCAATAGCTTTTACGCCACCTAAATCTTCTAACCACTCAAAAACTAAACCAGCAAGGTACCATGCATAAGTAGGTGGCGTGTTATACATAGAATCGTTTTCAGCGGCCATCTTATAATTCATAATACACGGCGTAGCTTGCTGAGCATTACCAAGTAAATCATCTCTAACAATAATAATAGTTAACCCTGACGGGCCAATATTTTTTTGCGCCCCAGCATAAATTAAACCAAACTTACTGACGTCAATTTCATGAGATAAAATAGTTGAAGACATATCAGCAACTAAAGGGACACCATTAGTTTCAGGTATGTTATTAATTTCAATACCATTAACGGTTTCATTTGGACAATAATGTACATAAGCGGCATCAGCATTAAGAGGCCATTCATCGCTATGTATTAACGTTGAATGATTATCACCGTCTTGGTTGATATTAATGACATTAATATTACCAAAGTTTTTAGCTTCTGCTGCTGCTGCTTTTGACCATGAACCCGAAACAATATAATCTGCAGACTTTCCGATAGGTAACAAATTAAGTGGCACTGCAGAAAATTGGCCTCGACCACCGCCATGGCAAAATAACACCTGATAATTATCAGGCACTGCCATTAATTTACGTAAGTCGAGTTCAGCTTTTTTAGCCATGGTCATATAAATACCACTTCGATGACTTAACTCCATAACAGAGCTACCGGTATTTTGCCAATTTAAAAACTCTTGTTGAGCTTTGATCATTACTGGTTGAGGTAACATCGCTGGACCAGCACAAAAATTAAAAATATCTGACATTATTATTCCTACATTATACGGCTATTTTGAAATAGTATTGGTTTATAAAATTCAATAAAAAAGGCGGTTATTAGCCGCCTTTAAAGTATGTACTTAACAACTACTCGTCGTTTTCAGCGTCTATATTTTGCGTATCACTTTGCTGAGCTACTTGTTCAGGACTAGGCGTGCTATTACTTTCATCGCTTTCAACTGTTGAATCCAGTACCTCTACGTCCTCGATTTCATCAATACGCTGAAGTGCAACTACGTGTTCATCTTCAGCGGTACGAATTAGACGCACACCCTGAGTATTTCTCCCAATAACACTCACTTCATTAACACGTGTTCTCACTAAGGTACCGTTGTCAGTAATGAGCATGATTTCGTCAAGTTCTTCTACTTGTACGGCACCTACTACTTTACCATTACGTTCACTAACTTTAATAGAAACAACACCTTTTGTCGCGCGACTTTTAGCAGGGTATTCGTCAAGATCAGTACGTTTACCAAAACCGTTTTCAGTAATAGTTAAGATAGGGCCATCATTTTTAGGAACAATAAGCGATACTACTTTTTGCTCACCTTCTAACTTCATACCACGAACACCAGTACCGGTTCTACCTATAGGTTTAAGTGCCCATCGTTGCTCACCTGTTTCAGGATCAAGTTTAACTTCACCTGATTCACTATCACGAACTTTTTCATTAAAACGTACAACTTTACCTGCATCAGAGAACAGCATAATATCGTTGTTGCCATCGGTAATATCAACACCAATTAAAGTATCATCGTCACGTAAGTTTAATGCAATAATACCATTTGCTCGTTGATTTGAATAAGCATCTAAACGCGTCTTTTTAACGGTTCCTGAGGCAGTCGCCATGACAATATACTTGTCATCTGCATATTCTCGTACTGGTAATATAGCGGTGATACGCTCGTCACTTTCAAGCGGTAATATATTAACTATCGGTCTACCACGAGCGGTTCTACTCGCTAAAGGTAATTGAAACACCTTCAACCAGTATAATTTACCACGGTCTGAGAAACATAATATAGTATCGTGAGTATTAGCAACCAATAAGCGTTCAATGAAGTCTTCTTCTTTCATCTTGGTTGCAGCTTTACCCTTACCACCTCTACGCTGTGCTTCATAATCACTTAATACTTGGTATTTGACATAACCCTCATGGGATAAGGTTACTACCACGTCTTCTTCGCAAATAAGATCCTCTAATGATAAGTCATGCGAGGCATTAGTAATTTCAGTGCGACGTTCATCACCAAACTCATCACGTATCGCAATAAGTTCGTCACAAATAACTTCCATTAAACGTGAAGGCGTTGCTAAAATATACATTAATTCAGCAATAAGTTCTAATAACGCTTTATATTCGCTGAGAATTTTTTCATGTTCCATGCCTGACAACTTGTAGAGTTGTAAATCGACAATGGCCTTAGCTTGTTCAGCGGTTAAATAATACAATCCATCACGAATACCATATTCAGGCTCTAACCACTCTGGACGCGCTGCATCATTACCCGCAGCACTAAGCATGTCAGCAACATTCCCTAACGACCAACCTTGGGAAATCAGCTTTTCTTCAGATTCTTTACGATTCGTTGAACTTTTAATTAGTTCAATAATCGGATCAATATTAGCAAGCGCAATTGATAAGCCTTCTAAGATATGAGCTCTCTCACGGGCTTTTCGTAATTCAAAAATGGTACGGCGAGTTACAACTTCACGTCGATGCAAGACAAAGGCTTCTAACATCTCTTTTAAGTTAAATATTTTTGGTTGACCATTAGTCAAGGCAACCATATTTAAACCAAAAGACACCTGCATTTGCGTAAGTTTATACAAATTGTTTAAAACAACCTCACCCACTTCACCGCGTTTTACTTCGATAACCATGCGCATACCGTCTTTGTCAGACTCATCACGAAGTGCTGAAATACCTTCTAATCGTTTATCTTTAACTAGCTCTGCCATTTTTTCAATTAAGCGAGCTTTGTTAACTTGATAAGGTAGTTCGTGAACGATAATTGTTTCTTTGCCTGAGGTTTCATGAACTTCAATCTCAGCGCGGGCTCTAATTTTAATTTTACCACGGCCAGTTCTGTAGGCTTCTTCTATACCCGCTCGACCACTGATAATACCTGCTGTTGGGAAATCAGGACCAGGAATATACTCAAGTAATTCTTCAAACGAAATATCACTATTTTCTATAAGCGCTAAACAACCATTAATAACTTCTGTTAAGTTATGCGGTGGAATATTAGTTGCCATACCTACTGCGATACCCGAGGTACCGTTAACAAGTAAATTGGGTATACGCGTTGGCATAACGGCAGGTATGTGTTCAGTACCATCGTAGTTAGGTACAAAATCCACTGTTTCTTTATCAAGATCGGCAAGAATAGAATGTGCTATTTTCGACATTCTTATTTCTGTATAACGCATTGCTGCTGCACTATCGCCATCTACAGAGCCAAAGTTACCTTGTCCATCGACTAGCATGTACCGCAAGGAAAATGGTTGAGCCATACGAACAATAGTGTCATAAACCGCAGTATCACCATGTGGGTGATACTTACCTATGACATCACCAACCACACGAGCTGATTTTTTGTAAGCTTTATTCCAGTCATTACCTAGAACATCCATGGCAAATAAAACCCTGCGATGAACAGGCTTTAAACCATCACGAACATCAGGCAAAGCACGCCCAACTATTACACTCATAGCATAATCTAAATAGGAGGTTTTTAGTTCATCTTCTATATTAACTGGAACTATTTGTTTGGCCAGATCGGACATAAATCGATGGTATCCCTTAACTAATTCTTTTGCTTAATAATAACCAATTAATTGTTACACTAATTGTTTGGGTCTCTAAACAGTCTTTTCATAGATTTTTTATTGTTATCTAATAGGCACTAACAATAGTAATCAACGCTGCATACTAGCATAAAAATCTTTGATGCAATACCGCTTTATTTAAAGGTTTTTCCAGGGCATTAAAACAGCTTAAAAATTCAACTAAGTCTCTAAAAAATGATCTCTTTTCTTTGTTTAAAATGTACTTTCGTTTAGAATAAAATAATGATTGTTTAATTGAATATGGGAATATATGTCCTTACAACCTCTTAACGTTAATAAAGATGAAATTGCTAAATTTGAAGACGTTGCTAGCCAGTGGTGGGATTTAACTGGTGATTTCAAACCTCTTCATCAAATCAATCCAGTAAGAGTACAATTTATCTGTCAACATATTGCCCAACACAATGATAACAATGATGGGTTATTAGCACTTAACATCATTGATGTTGGTTGTGGTGGCGGAATATTGTCAGAGTCGCTTGCTAAATTAGGTGCTAATGTAACAGGTATAGATATGGGCAATGAACCCTTAAACATCGCAAGATTACACGCCTTAGAATCTGAACTGACGATAGATTATCAAAAAATTACTGCCGAAGAAAAAGCACAAATAAGCCCCGCTGCTTTTGATATAGTAACTTGTATGGAAATGCTGGAGCATGTTCCTGATCCTGCTTCAGTAATTGATGCCTGTGCCTCTTTGGTAAAACCAGGAGGGCTTATTTTCTTTTCAACATTAAATAAAACGATTACGTCTTATTTACTTGCCATAATTGCCGCTGAAAAACTATTCAAATTAGTGCCTAATGGTACTCACGACCACGATAAATTTATTAAACCATCGCAATTAATTAACTGGGCTGAAGATGCTGGCTTAAAGTGTATTGATGCCAGTGGCATTCATTATAACCCCTTAAGTGGAAACCATAAGTTAATCGATTCGTTAGAAGTTAATTATATTTTATGTTGTCGAAAAATTTAGTCGCTTGTTAATTGATTTGAAGTTTTCAACTTTGCAGCATACCCCTTTTGTCTTTTACAACAAACATACCGATTAAGTTTACTTAATGCTTAAGTTATATCAATCATCACAGCTTACTAGGTAAGATTAGATCCTAATTGGTTTGATCTTAAATTTCTTTAAAGCGTATATGTGTTCAAATTATCTATGTGTATGAATAAAGTTTTTTAGTACTAATAATCAAATTTTATTTAAAAAAATTACGTGTGTTGTTTGTACAAAAATAAAAAAAATAGTTATTGCTTTTGTATATGACCTAATAAAAAATGTCTCGTAAGGTTAGTTATTACTAACTGAAAAAAAATAGCTAAAAACATCGCAAAAGGTAATGAATTTTATTGCTTGCAAAAATCAGAAAACCTCACTATCTTGTGTTTAGTATTACAAAAAACCCTAGATGTAGTGTATTTGATATTCTAACCAAATCACTACTTGTTAATTTAATGTTTCATTAGTTAAATTATAAATTATTTTTTTAGTAAATTTCTAGCCTTTAATTAGGACTTAACAATAACAATAATCGCTTTGCAGGTACATCATGGATAATAAGCTTTTTGTCACTAAACGAAATGGTAATAAAGAAACCATAGATTTAGAAAAAATACATCGCGTCATTACATGGGCTGCGAATGGTTTAGATAAGGTATCAGTCTCTCAGGTAGAGTTAAAATCTCATATACAGTTTTACGACGGTATCAAAACTGAAGATATTCATGAAACTATTATTAAAGCTGCTGCTGACTTAATCTCTGAAGAAAGTCCAGATTATCAGTTTCTAGCAGCCCGTCTTGCTGTATTTCATTTGCGTAAAAAAGCTTACGGACAATTTGAACCACCTGCACTTTACGAACATATTATTAATCTTGTTGAAGCAGGAAAATATGACCAACATATTTTAGTCGATTATTCTAAAGATGATATTGAACAGATGTCATCTTTTATGGATCACAGTCGTGATCTGAATTTTAGCTATGCTGCTGTTAAACAGTTAGAAGGTAAATATTTGGTTCAAAACCGTGTAACTGGTGAAATCTATGAAAGTGCTCAATTCTTATATTTACTCGTTGCTGCTTGTTTATTCGCTAAGTATCCAAAAGAGACTCGATTAACTTATGTAGAAAATTTTTATCATGCTATTTCATTATTTAAAATTTCTTTACCTACGCCTATTATGGCTGGTGTTAGAACGCCAACTCGCCAGTTCTCTTCTTGTGTTCTAATCGAGTGTGGCGATAGTTTAGATTCTATTAATGCCACTTCTAGTGCTATTGTTAAGTACGTTTCACAACGAGCAGGTATCGGCGTTAATGCTGGGCGTATCCGAGCACTTGGTAGCACTATAAGAAATGGTGAAGCATTCCACACTGGCTGTATTCCTTTTTATAAACACTTTCAAACCGCTGTGAAAAGTTGCTCACAAGGCGGAGTTAGAGGTGGTGCTGCTACTTTATTTTATCCGTTATGGCACCTAGAAGTAGAAAGTTTATTAGTACTTAAAAATAATCGAGGTGTGGAAGAAAATCGTGTTCGCCATTTAGATTATGGTGTGCAATTTAACAAAGTAATGTATCAACGACTTATCAAAGGTGGCTCTATTACCTTGTTTAGCCCCAGTGATGTACCTGGCTTATATGATGCCTTTTTTGAAGATCAGGATAAGTTTGAAGTATTATATGTGCAATATGAAAATGATGATTCTATTCGTAAAAAACGTATTAAAGCTATTGAATTATTTACATTGTTTGCACAAGAACGTTCAAGTACTGGCCGTATTTACTTACAAAATGTCGATCATTGTAATACTCATAGTCCGTTTGAACCAACTAAAGCAGCAATTCGCCAAAGTAATTTATGTTTAGAAATAGCTCTACCAACTAAACCAATGAATGACATAAATGATGAAAATGGAGAAATTGCTTTATGTACATTATCAGCATTTAATCTTGGTGCTATCGATTCGTTAGATGAATTAGAAGGACTTGCTGATTTAGCCGTTCGAGCTCTGGACTGCTTACTCGATTATCAAGACTATCCTATAGCAGCTGCACAAAGTGCTAGTATGGCTAGAAGAACATTAGGAATAGGCGTAATTAATTATGCCTACTACCTTGCTAAAAATGGGCTTTACTACTCCAATGGTAGTGCTAATAATTTAACGCACCGTACTTTTGAAGCTATTCAATTTTATTTGTTGAAAGCATCTAATCAATTAGCAAAAGAACAAGGCCCTTGTCCTAAATTTGATGAAACGCGTTTATCAAAAGGTATCTTACCTATTGATACCTACAAAAAATCAATTGATGATATTACTGCTGAGCCTCTTCATCTTGACTGGGAGAGCTTACGTAAAAGTATTATCGAACATGGTGTAAGAAACTCTACTGTATCAGCGCTTATGCCATCAGAGACCTCTTCGCAAATATCTAATGCCACCAATGGTATCGAGCCACCTCGTGGTCTTATCAGTATTAAAGCAAGTAAGGATGGTATTTTAAAGCAAGTTGTTCCTGAATATGAAAAGTTAAAGAGCAATTATGAATTATTGTGGAATATACCTAATAACCAGGGTTACTTGGAATTAGTTGGTATTATGCAAAAGTTTATTGATCAAACTATTTCAGCGAATACCAATTACGATCCAAGTAAGTTTGACGGTGGTAAAGTACCGGTTAAGCAGATATTAAAAGATATACTAACCGCTTACAAATTGGGTGTTAAAACGCTTTACTATCATAACACCCGAGATGGTGCTAGTGATGATATTGAAGTAGAAGATGATAGCTGCGCTGGTGGTGCTTGTAAAATATAAGACCTAAGGGTTATTGCTAACGTATAACCCTAGAATTACATAACAAAAAATACCTAGTTGTAAACTAGGAAGTTATGGTGATATTTTTTTGCCATATTAAGGAACATATTTATGACGTACACAACGTTTAATCAAACGCCGAATAACGCTTTACTCGAGCCAATGTTTTTAGGTAACAGTGTTAATGTATCTCGCTATGATCAACAACGTTTTATGGCCTTTGAAAAATTAATTGAAAAACAATTAAGTTTTTTTTGGCGCCCAGAAGAAATTGATGTGTCCAAAGATAGAGCCGATTGGCAAAGTCTTACTGAATCTGAAAAACATATTTTCATCTCAAATTTAAAATATCAAACCTTATTAGACTCAATGGCTGCTCGCTCAGTTAATGCCGTATTATTACCCCTTGTGTCTTTACCTGAAGTAGAAACTTGGGTAGAAACATGGGCTTTTAGTGAAACAATTCACTCTCGTTCTTACACCCATATTCTTCGTAACTTATTTACTAATCCGGGTGAAATTTTTGACGACATTATCGTTAATCCGGCAATTTTAAAAAGAGCATCAAGCATATCTAAATATTTTGACGAAGTTATATTAACCACACAGTTATTACAATCTCAAGGTGAAGGTACTTTTGAGATTGAAGGTAAAAGCATAGAAGTCAATACCAGAAAACTCAAAGAGCGATTGTATCTTGCTATTTGCTCAGTTAATGCATTAGAAGCAATTCGTTTCTACGTGAGTTTCGCGTGTTCTTTTGCTTTTGCAGAGCGTGAATTACTCGAAGGAAATGCAAAAATAATCAAGTTAATTGCTCGCGATGAAGCCCTTCATTTAACTGGCACGCAACATATGCTTAATAACTGGCGAACAGGTAATGACGATCCCGAAATGCGTGCCATTAGTGAAGAGCTCTCTGATCAAGGCTTACAAATTTTCATAGATGTAGTGGAACAAGAAAAGGAATGGGCTCAATACTTGTTTAAAGATGGTTCAATGATTGGTCTAAATGCTGAAATATTGAATCAATATATTGAGTATGTTGCTAATCAACGTTTATAGGCAATCGGCTTCTCGCCTCAGTTTGATATCAAAAGTAATCCTTTACCCTGGATGATCGCTTATCTCGTGAGTGATAACGTGCAAGTAGCGCCACAAGAAACAGAGATTTCAAGCTATCTAGTTGGTCAAGTTGACTCTTCTGTTGTTGCTGATGATTTTGACGATTTTGATTTATAATCAATATGGCTTTTACCATTGAAATCGAGGAACGAAAAATTGAGTACCTCGATGAAGACAAAAATATACTTAACGGCCTAGAAAGAGAAAATATTGAATCACAGTTTCACTGCAGAGATGGCTTCTGTGGTGCCTGTCGTTGTATCTTATTACAAGGAACTGTTGACTATCAGCAATACCCTCTAGCCTGTATTAATGAAAATGAAATTCTAACCTGTTGTGCCTACCCTACCTCAGACATCATCATAAAAATAGATGCTTAACAGCTAAACGACGCAATACTCATCGCCTGTATTGTTATTCATAAAAGTACATCTAGATAACGTAAGAAAAGTCGAAAGCGCTAGGCGTGTTAGTTAAATATATTTTATCTAATCTATTTAAAACCATGGAGATTGGAAAAACTAGGAGCATTACAAACGATGGTTAATTTATAACAATAAGACTTTGGCCAACCAGAGTAAAGTTAAGCTTGGTAGTTTTATTGTTAAAGTGATGGCTCATTATTTTTGACAATAAAAAAGGGTAACGTGATGTTACCCTTTTTAGCATGTTAACACATAGTATATTTAGGTGAACTGTTTAAACGTAGTTAAATAATTAAAGTTAATTAACACTAAATATTTATAACACTCAAATAAAATTTTATTTAGGTGTAGCAGTAACATTTAACGTAATACCTGAAGCTGCTGAATAGC
>Ga0115006_10002196_pt1 | contig 12688 bp, 11 predicted proteins | sample ArcOceMetagenome_3_FD_88943 | JGI IMG/M metagenome (GOLD analysis project Ga0115006, IMG submission 88943) | Marine eukaryotic phytoplankton communities from Arctic Ocean - Arctic Ocean- Svalbard ARC20M Metagenome | ecosystem: Environmental > Aquatic > Marine > Oceanic | place: Arctic Ocean...
CGGCGAGCATGTGGCTATAGCGCCACTCTAGGTAGTAGACTCCGACGAATACCGGAATCAATGCAATACGGCTTAGGGTCAATACATTGGGCAGATTAAACATAGTCGTGCTATACAATCACTAGTAGGGGTAAAAATTATCGCAACCACTCGCTTAACAACAGGGCTACGAGGTTTCAGCTAGCTATTATACAGTGCTGCGTAGATCGCTTCCGCAACCTTTTTACTTATATTTGGTACTTTCATCAGGTCTGCAACGCTGGCCTTGGAGACCTCTTTGCTGCCGCCAAAGTGTTTCAATAGATCGCGGCGGCGCGTCGGCCCAACCCCGGGTATCCCCTCTAGCGGTGAGGTTCGACGCTTTTTATCACGGCGTTGCTTGTGGCCGGTAATCGCAAAGCGGTGGGCCTCGTCGCGAATTTGCTGAATCAGATGCAGTGCAGCCTGCTGGGGCCGCGCTATGACGCGATTATTTTGTTCAGCGACAATCAGCGTTTCCATCCCCGGCTTGCGCGTGGTGCCCTTGGCCACACCTAGTACCATCACCCCCTGCACCGCCAATTCGTTGAGCACTTGGGTGGCTACACCAATCTGCCCTTTACCGCCATCGATCAGCAGAATATCGGGCAATTTTCCCTCGCCTTTGGCGAGTCGGGTATAGCGCCGTCGAATCGCCTGCTCCATCGCCGCATAATCATCTCCGGCGGTGATATTGTCGATATTAAAGCGCCGGTAGTCGCTCTTTAATGCGCCATTGCTGTCGAACACCACGCAGGATGCAACGACCGCCTCGCCGCTGCTGTGACTGATATCAAAACACTCCAGGCGCTGAGGTGTACTCTCCAAGCCCAAGGTATCGCGCAGCGCCACAAAGCGTTGTTCGAGGGTTTTCTTGGAGGCCAACTTAGCGCTCAAATTTTGCTCTGCAGTGCGCTCTGCCAGTTCCAACCACTTGGCCCTAAAACCCCGTACCGAGTGTTTGATCTCCACGCTGCGACCGATCCGCTGGTAGAGCGCTTCGGTCAGGGCTTGCGCGCCGTCGATCGCGGCATTGATCAATATTTCTTTGGGAATGTCAGGCCGGCCACCGCCATCTAAGTAGATTTGCGGTAGAAACTCCTCCAACAGGTCAGCCGCCAACTCGGCTAGAGGCGCTTTGGGATAATAGGTTCGACTGCCTAAAATACGCCCCTGACGAACATACAGCATGTGCACGCAGGCCTGCCCTGCGACCACAGCTGCGGCCACAACATCAATGGTACCGCGACCCTTTTCGATCACCTGTTCGGTCTGTATCTGCCGCAGCGCGGCAATTTGATCGCGGTTATCGGCGGCTTTTTCAAACTCTAACTGCTCCGCCGCGCGCTCCATATCGCCCTCCAATTGCTGCAATATCTTTTCGCCCTTGCCCTCCAAATAGAGTCGGGTAAATTGTACATCTCGCGCATAGTCGTCGGCACCAACAAAGTCTACGCAGGGCGCAGTGCAACGCTTTATTTGAAATTGTAGGCAGGGTCGCGAGCGATTTTTAAAAAAACTGTCGTCGCACTGGCGCACCCGAAAGGTTTTTTGCAAAAAACTCATGCTCTCGCGCACGGCGTGCACGCTGGGAAATGGGCCGAAATAGGTTCCCTGAGTCTTTTTTGCCCCGCGATGAAAAGACAATCTTGGCCAACGGTCTTTATCGGACAAAAAAATGTACGGATAACTTTTGTCATCGCGCATCAAAATATTGAACGGCGGGCGGTACTCCTTGATCAGGTTATGTTCTAAAATCAACGCCTCGGTCTCGGTTTCGGTGACCGTGACATCAATCGATTCAATGCGCTTGACCAGCGCCGCTGTTTTGAGGCTGAGCCCCGATGCCCTAAAGTAGCTAGCTAGGCGATTTTTAAGATTTTTTGCTTTGCCAACGTACAGCACCTGCGCCTGGTCATCGAGCATTTGGTAAATGCCGGGACGCTGCGTTTGCGACTTTAAAAAACTATTTGAATCAAAGGCCATGGCGCGAATTGTAACGCGTGTTGTGGGCTAGTTCGCAACGCGTTTTGTGGGCTAGTTCGCAACGCGTTTTGTGGGCTAGTTCGCAACGCGCTTGGTGGGCTAGTTCGCAACGCGTTTTATAGCATCCAAGAGACCGCCCCTAGCCTACCGCTGCGCGATTACGCGGCCATGGCGCGGGTTAACCTGCTGACGATTGTGGCCTAAAAGTCGCCAATAGCACGTCTTGATCAGAGTACAGCAACAGTAGCTTAGCTTTCAGCTGATAGGAATAGGCCTCGCTCAGCACCTGCAATAGCCGTTGCTCTAGGGCCATCTTTGCCGGGCAATGCTTGCGGGTCGTAGCAATTGGCCCGACCGTAATACGCCGGTGATTATTGACGTAGACGCTGGCTGAAAAGGTATTGCAGCCAGCGAAACCAGAAATCCGCCGATCGCTAAAAGCGATACTGATCTCACCACCACCACCATCACCATCACCATCAGTAATAGTGCCTACCAATTCGCCTCGCTTATCGGCGTGAAAAGCCACCATTTTCCAATGGCTGTGGACTAGTTCACCAAGTGATAAAGGCAATTCTAGATCGCTGGCAATCATCTCAGGGATCGGTTCTGGGCCGCTGCGACTGGAACAATGCACTAGAAAAAAAATGGCTATGATCAACAACAATTTCAAAATGTGGGGCATGGCGTGAGCTCTTACAAGACTATTTCAGTTTGCCATTGACAGTGATTGACGGGCTGACAACGGCTTTTGAATTTAACTATAGTCTATAAAAAACGCCCCATCTGGCTAATCGAGCAAAGAATTATCCGCCTGAGTATGAGCCTGTCCGATCTGTCGCACAGGCCCGGTCACCACAGTGCTATACGGGGGGCTCCCCAGCCAACTCGGCACGCGCCTGGCGGCTGTTGTAATCGGCAATAAAGTGACGTCGCGCCAGCACCGAAAATAGAATGATCACCACGTAGATAATTAAAATAGACTGCAAACTGGTGCGCAAAGCGTCACTCGCGTCCATCCCCGAAGCCGTGAACCAGTCACTCAGGCGTCCGACGGTGTAGGGTCCGAGTGACAATCCAATGATTGAGCCCACCGCTATGTAAAATGCAGACGATGTCGCGCGCATTCTCGGCAATACCAATTCGGTAACGATACTTGACCCTGCACCACTCCAAAAGACGCCAAAAAACTGCAACACCGCGTTGGCAATATAAGCCGTCTTCAAATCATCAGTATTCAGTAATACCAGCGCCGCGACCGACGTAAAACAGGCAGAAACGATCGCCATATAAACGTGCAAATCCGCGCGTCGCCCGCGTAAAAAGTCAGCCATGTATCCGCCCGTGGCAACCCCAACGCCGCCACATATTGCCAGCGTAGCTCCCAATACGACACCGACCTCGGCAATCCCCGCATCAAAGGTGCGCAAAAAATACGGTGCCACCCAAAAGCTAAAGCTGTAGGTAATCACCGTACAGGCTGGGTAGGCGATATTGGCATAGCGCAGAGCCTTGCTTTTGAAGATTAAATCAAACGCCGGTGGATCTCGAAAACTCAATGACTGGGCCCACGAAAACAGACAATAAACGGCGATCCCAAGCACCGTCCACTGCGCCACATCACTGGTGGCATTCACCAATCCTACCGACAACGCAATAATTACCGCCGCCGCCAACAGGTTCACAGCTACGGCACGACCGCCGCCATCGCGGTTTTTAGACAGCGAATAAATAGAGAACGGGGGCACGATAGACATCAACTCATACCAGGTTTCCCTAAAAGGATGTGGGTGCTTGGCGCTCTTAATTCCCTCGCTAAGACCCCTCTCGGGCTCGCGCATAGCGTAAACCAGAAACGCCAAAATAACGCCCGGGAACCCGACCATCATAAATGTCACCTGCCAGCTCTCAAGCCCAAAAGGCGCTAGCGCAGTATCCGGATAGGCATTTTTCCAAAAATCGACGATCAATCCACCCAACCCAAGGCTCACGCCCATACCGATATAGGCGCCCGTCGAGTAGGTTGCAAGAACGCTAGCACGTCGATTCGGCGGAAACCAATCGGAAAGCAGTGAATAGGTTGCAGGCGTCGCGCTCGCCTCACCGGCTCCCACGCCAAAACGGTACAGAGCCAAACTCACAATACCCCCAGCTGTCCCCGAGAGCATGGTCATGGCACTCCAAAAAACCAGCCCAATAGCGATTAAGCTCTTGCGGATCCAAAGGTCAGCTAGGCGCCCGAGAGGCAACCCGAAAATCGCGTAAAAAGCGGCAAAACTGGTTCCGTAGAGAAAACCCAATTGGGCGTCTGTAATGCCAAGATCACCCTTGAGCTCCTCCGATAAAATCGACAAAATCTGGCGATCGATGAGGTTAAAGGTGTAGACCACAATCATTACTACCAAAACGTATTTGGCGTAAGGACCGCCGACTCTGTATTTATCTTTATCCACTGGCATGTTACCTCTGCTGTTGTATCGGTCAATGATTCTTGGCATCGACTTGTTTTCGCTAGCCCGCGAACAATCTCTGGCCCGCGGCATCGAAGTTCAAAACGCTATGAAACGGCATTCGAGCGCACCCTAAAGACGGATTTTGACTCGAAAAGTTCGACGGTATCAAGGCGTATTAGGCATTTCAAACGCCGTCCTTTATCGCGGCGGGTCGCTGACTTTGCGTCGACGTTCACCCTCTCGTCGACTGACTCAGTCACTCTGAACGGCAGTGCCGGCGCGCAGGTAAATAATCAAAACACCCGGCATTAAGTCGCAACATGCGAAGCTATCAATGCCTGCCTTGTCCTTCGATCAAACTGATGCCGTTTCCAACCGGCGCTCCAGTGCCTCGCGAATTATTTTACCACTATCGCTTCTCGGCAATTCCTCCATGCTCACAAAATGTACCTCGCGCGGTCGTTTATATCCGGCCAATCGCGCCCTGCAAAGGGTTTCTATCTCAGTCTCGCAGAGCTGTGAATCATTTCGCACCACAAAGGCAACGGGGATTTCACCCCAGTGTTCGTCGGGCTTACGCACCACAGCTGTGTCATCGATCCTTGGATCGGCCAACAAAATCCTTTCAATTTCTGCCGGGTATATATTTTCACCGCCCGACTTGATCATATATTTAGAACGCCCGGCAAACTCCAACCCGCCGGCATCAGTCTGTCGAAACAAGTCGCCCATGTGAAACCAACCGCCGCGAAAATCTTTGGCATTTACCTCTGGGGCATTCCAATAACCGCTGAACAAGGTGGGGCCACGAAGTATAATTTCTCCCACCTCTCCTGGAGTTACATCGCGATCCTCACCGTCGACAATACGAAATTCGCACAGCGAACTGCGCTGCTTATCGAGATTGGTCGGTGCCACACCAATAGGAATCAAGTGAGCTGTTGCCGGTGGCAAGCCCGTTTCCGTGGCGCCAAAGGTGTTTGCAAAGGGCGCGTTTAGTAGCGCGCTAGTCTCGGCGATTAATGCCGCCGGTAACATGTCAGCGCTACTGCCAACGACACGAATGCCGCGAACTTGGGTACGTGATTCAACAATTCGCTTCAACAGCGGCTCAATCGTGGCGGGCATTAATAACAACCAACCCAACTGATGACGTCCAATCGCGTCGACCATGGCGTCGAGATCTAACCCATCGGTGATAATCACCGGTGCGCCCATCATCATCGACGATAGTGTGTGATCGCTACCGCCCATGTGATACATCGGCGCCCACGCCAAAAATGCATCGGTAGGTTCGACCTTTAAATCCATTCGCAACACCGTCATGCGCGCTATCTCTGCGCGATGGCTGATTAACGCCGCCTTGGGTAATCCGGTGGTACCGCTGGTGTTTAACAGCAACAAACCCTGTTCTGGATCGCTGCAGGGCGCTTCGCTATCGGCGACGCCATCCTCAGGTATCGCTAGACAATCTTCTATCGATATCTTCGCTCGTTGGTCATTTACGATCAGATCTAGCTTGTCACTAAAGCGCGGCGAAACATAAAATACGCTGGGTTCTACGGTATCGATGCAGTGCTTCAGTTCTTCGCCAGCGAGGCGCCAATTAAGGCAGGCCACGATGACCCCTATACGCGCCGAGGCCAATTGCAACATGGTGTATTCGGGGCGGTTTTCAGACAAAATCGCCAGTCGATCGCCGGGCTTCAAGCCCTGTTGCCGGAGTATACTGGCGAGCCTGTCGACGGTGTCGAGAAGTTCTCCGTAATTCCAATTGCGCTCGCCACTCTGAATGGCAAGATGTTGAGGGCGCCAAAGGGCGCTCGCTCTAAACAGGCTATAAACGGTAGAAGAAGTTGCTGAGGCCATGGTTTTCGGGATCACTATGCAGATATTTAAAGTAACTAAAAGGTAGACTTTGCAAGTCACAAGGTAGACAAAGTTTTAATTATATTCAAACGTTAAATCTTTACGAATCTTAAAAACTAATGGCTTTTAGTCGCCGCTAGTGCGCTTGCATTTGCGATTCAAGCGCAACGCTCGGTGGTTGCGTCGCAGTCTCGGTAATTGGAGGCAAGCCACAGGTCGCTCTCAGGGCCTTTTTGAATAGGTTGGCAGCATTTTCAAGCCCATTGTCGGGATCGAAATACGCGTTTAACTTGGCGCCCGCCAACAACCAATAGATGATTTCACCCTTTTCCTCTCGGCTCTCTGGATTAGCGTCCGAATCAGTAAACAGCGTCGACAAGATCTGCTTGCAATTGCGATCCATCTCTAATTTAAAGTCACTCAGTATCGGGTCATTAACCGCCACGCCAATTGCCTCATACATAAATCCCGAGGTCGAGCGGTTGATATCATCGTTAGAAATAAACAAAAAGTCCGTTACATAGTCAATTTTTTTGTCGAGCGGTAAATCAATCATCTGGCTCAGACCCATTACCACAACTTCACATTGCTGCTGGCAACAATTGCGCAGTAAATCCTGTTTCGAATCAAAATAATAAAATATGTGGCTGGGAAATAATCCCGCTTCTTTGGCGACATCTGCCATTGCTGTATTGGCATAGCCCTGCTGACTCACGCAGCGTTTAAACGCCTTAATAATTGCTTGTTTGCGCAGTGTTCCCTTGGGTTTAGTCGGTTTTTTAATCACCATAATTCATTCCCCGTCATGTCGATGGTCGATTGACAACGCACGCGCCGTGCCCTTTTCTATAGGATCTTACGGTATCGGGTTGAGGTGGATACAGCGGTCGGCGCTAAAAATCAGCTCGCCAACTAGACCCAATACCGCGACGCATACTTGAATTTTATTTAATATTACTCCAAGCTCCGCAACAAATAAAGCGCAACTCGCAGGCACTCTATCATCAAAAGCCCTGTAACGAGCGATAACTACGGAGTAAAAACGATGAATGATGATCAAATCGCAAAGGGTCAATTGAGGTTAGCCAACAAAGTCGCTATCGCAACCGGTGCGGGTTCTGGTTTAGGTCGCGCCACTGCCATGCATTTCGCCAAACAGGGCGCCAGCGTCGCGTGCGTAGATATCGACCTTGACGCTGCGACTGAAACAGCCGCTCTTATCGATTCAATGGGCGGTGCCGCGGTACCACTGTGGGCTGACATAGCGTCGCCAGAGGCCAACGAGAGCATGGTCGCGAAAACTCTAGAGCGCTTTCAGCGCGTGGACATCTTGTTTGCCAACGCGGGTATACCCCACGCCGGCTCCGTTACTTCAACCACGATCGAGGACTGGAACCGAGTCATAGCCGTCAATCTCACCGGCGTATGGCTATCCAACAAGGCGGTCCTGCCCACCATGATCGCTCAGGGTAGCGGATCAATTATTAACCAATCATCGATCTCGGCTCTCGCCGGTTTTAGCGGCGTAGCGGCCTACACAGCCGCCAAAGGCGGCGTTATTTCGCTCACTCGGCAAGCGGCAGTCGAGTACGCCGGGCAGAACATCCGCATCAATGCCATTTGTCCCGGCACGGTACATACGCCACTGGTGACCGCAACTTATGAACAGCGCGGCGGCGCAGAAATGGGCAAACCGCTACCGCTGGACGAGGCGCTCGCCGTAACAGCGGCGAAATATCCATTAAAACGAATAGGTTCCGTCGACGACATCGCGCAGATGGCCATCTTCCTCGGGTCGGACGAATCTTGCTGGATTACTGGAGCGATTTTCCCAGTCGACGGCGGCTATACCGCAGCATAAAACATAGCTCGGTGAAGTCCCTGGCCCGCGCCGGGATCGCTGAGCGGCAACCGCTCACGAAACACCGGTGTGAAGTCGCATCGACCTATCACCGGTTGCGGGTCGCAAAACACCGATCAACTCATCAGATACACTAGGCAGGCGCGCTGCTGACTGCGGCGTCAAAGCTAACTATTGCCAACGGGTAAAGCACTGTACAATCGCCACTTATGGGATTGCGCAAGACGGCGCAAAAAATATCCTGGCATAGATTAGAACGAGCACTTGGAAGCTACCCGTTGACGATTGATAGAAAATTCTGCGTTGCCCCGATGATGGACTGGACCGATAGGTTTTGTCGTTATTTTTTCCGGCTCATCAGTCAGCGAGCGGTGCTCTACACAGAAATGGTTACCAGCGGCGCAATCATTCATGGCGACGCTCACCGCCATCTCGAAAAGCATCGCCACGAGCACCCGGTAGCGCTGCAACTGGGCGGCAGTGACCCCCATGATCTAGCTCGCGCCTGCAAAATAGCCCGCGATTATGACTACGCTGAAATCAACCTCAACTGCGGTTGCCCCAGCAATCGCGTACAAAATGGCCGTTTTGGTGCGGTAATGATGAAGGATGCGACGACCACTGCCGACTGCGTTGCCGCCATGCGCGATGCGGTCGACCTGCCTATCACCGTCAAGCACCGTATCGGCGTCGACGACTGCGATTCTTACGATTTTCTCTGCGATTTTGTCGGAACCGTTGCCAACGCCGGCTGCAAGGTATTTTTGGTGCACGCGCGAAAGGCGTGGCTCAAAGGTCTGAGTCCCAAGCAAAATCGTCAAGTTCCAACGCTCGATTACCAGCGCGTTTATCGTTTAAAAAAAGATTTTCCGCAACTAGATATCATTATTAACGGCGGCGTTAACACGCTCGAGCAGGCATCTGAGCACTTGCAATTCATCGACGGCGTGATGCTCGGCCGCGAAGTCTACGCCAACCCCTATATTCTCGCGGGTGTCGACCGAGCGTTCTACGGTGCCTCCGAAGCACCCAAATCGCGGCATCAAATCGCCACAGAATTCCTAATCTTTGTTGAACAGGAACTCTCTCGTGGCGTAAAATTGCAGTCGATAACTCGGCATATGCTGGGACTGTTTCACGGCATGCCGCGCGCCCGACAATTCCGCCGGCACCTGAGTGAAAATGCCTACAAACCCAACGCCACGATCGATGTATTGATCGACGCCCTAAGCCTCACCACAGGAACTTCAGCAGCATGCAAAGTCAACTCGACCAGCTAAAACAAATGACCACAGTGGTTGCCGACACCGGCGATTTTGAAACCATCGCTCAGTATCAACCGGAGGACGCCACCACCAATCCCTCACTGCTTCTGAAAGCGGCGCAAATGGACGCCTATCGCTCTCTGGTGAGCGACGTACTGGCGGAGGTAGCGGCCCTGTCACTGTCGTCTGACGAGCAGTGCGCCCGAGCGATGGACTTACTCGGGGTACGTTTCGGTGAAAAAATTCTTGCCCTGATACCGGGGCGAGTGTCGACCGAAGTAGACGCACGCTTGTCGTTCGACAAAGCTGCGTCGATCGCCAAGGCCCGCGAACTTATAGCCCACTACGAAACCGCAGGCATAGAACGGGGTCGAATATTAATTAAAATGGCCTCTACTTGGGAGGGAATTTGTGCCGCCCGCGAGCTTGAAAGAGAGGGCATCAACTGTAATTTGACCCTACTGTTCAATTTTGCTCAGGCCGCTGCTGCCGCTGACGCCGGAGCGTTTTTAATCTCGCCGTTTGTCGGTAGAATCCTCGATTGGTACCGCGCTAACACCGGCAAAACCGACTATACCTGTGCCGAGGATCCCGGCGTCAAATCGGTCACCTCGATCTATAACTACTATAAACAACGTGGCTACCAAACCATCGTCATGGGTGCCAGCTTTCGCAACACCGGTCAAATAACCGAGCTTGCCGGCTGCGATAGACTCACAATAAGTCCACAGTTACTCGGCGATTTGGCCGCCAACCACACACCTTTAACGCGCAAGCTGGATCCAAAACTGGCCTCTCGGACGGTGGCATTTGAACTCGGTGGCGAGAGCCAGTTTCGCTATCGACTGAACGATGATGCCATGGCCTCGGAAAAGCTCGCCCAAGGTATCCGCAGCTTTGTCGCCGACCAGGTAAAACTTGAAGCTTGGCTAAGGGAGTTTTAAAACATGTTGACGCGTATCAAAGAATTTTTTACTCAGCGTATTCTAGACGCCGAGGAAACTGATCAAAGCCCAGAAAAATTGGCCGTTGCGGCTCTCCTTATAGAAGTCATGGTGATCGATGACGATCTCGCCGAGAGCGAACTGGCGAGCATCACCCAATCGCTGAGTAACCTGCTGGCACTGTCTGCCGACGATATTGAGGAATTAATCACTCTGTCGCGCAGCGAAGTGGAAAATGCCACCTCGCTCTACGAATTCACCCGTCAGATCAATCAGCATTACGATCTAGAGAAAAAGAAACAATTGATGGTTTCTCTATGGCGGGTGGCCTACGCCGATGGGGTTCTAGATAAATATGAAGAGAGTATTATCCGCAAAATTGCCGACCTCATCCACCTTCGCCACGCCGAGTATATCCAATGCAAACTCGCCGCTCGCGAGCCCGTTTAGCAGCCTGATTCCAATGCTTGGATCAGGTCGGTAAACTGATCGCTGTTTTTAGGTGACAACTGGATCAAGGTTTTGTGGGCCTCTAGTACCTGACGGCGCGTTTCATCGACCTCGGGCGTGACGGTGGCTAAATCACTGACTGTGCCGCAGGGCGCTAAGAGGTCCTGATGAATATCAAAAATGTCCTCGAAACCCATGCAATCCAGAGTACGCAAAATACTCGGGTGATGGCAGAATACCTGCACATTGATACCGTACTCTCGTTGACAATGAAGACCTAATTTAGCCAATACCCCGAGCGTGGTACTGTCGAGACACTCGGCCTCGAGCATATCTACCACCACACCATTGACTGCCTTACTACCAAAGATAGTATCCATATGACGATTGAGCGTTCCACACAGCGTGACGCGCACGTCGCCGGTTAATTTGAGAAGATAATTGCCCGATTCGTCGTAAACTAAAATCTTTCCGGCGCTCACGTCACATTCCCCGAGTCAGCAGCAGCAATGAAATATCGTCCTGCGGCTCTTCAATGTAATCAATTTGCAGGGCCTCTTTGAGATCTTCAAGCGTTCCCGATCGAGTCCCCAGGAGTTTCAGGATGGCAGCTTCTTTATCGGCAATTTGGGCCTCTGGAAACAGGTCAAAGACACCATCAGACAGCAGCACTAGGGAGCTGCGCTCAGGCATTTTCAATTCTTCGACGTGCCATGTAACGTCCTCGAAAATCCCCACTGGCTTGCCTTTTCCCGGCAAAAACACCGCCTCACCATCGACCACTAAAATCGGTGGCGGTAACTGCGCCCCCGCCACATAACGCATAACATTGTTGTCCATGTCGACAGACCCGGCGAACAGCGTCATGTGCTTGCCCAATCCGGTAGCCAGCATTTGACTATTGATGTGTTCTACCAGTCCCTGAGGGGCCATTGCCAATGCCGCGTAATCCTCTTCTAATTGGTGACGGCGAATAACACGCCCGACCATAAATCGCAGCAACACAGTAACAAACGCCGACGAGGCCCCATGCCCTGAAACATCGGCAAAGTAAAACAATAAATAACGTCCCAGCACCACGTTGTAGCCAACAAAATCGCCACTCAAATAAAGCGATGGCACGATCGAGTGCGATATCTGGTATTCCCCGGCAGACAGGGGACTTTCGGGCATTAAACTTTTCTGAACCTCAAGACCCGCGATTTGGTCCTGCTTGAGTAGCCGCAGACTTTCCTGTAACTCGTCGTTGGTAGACTCCAATTTAGCGCGATCGATGACTTGCTGTTGACGAATTGTTGCAACCTGCGCCAGCCGCGTCATGGTCTGCTCCAGCATATCACTGGTGTCACCCGCCAACAAAACATCGACAGCCCCCAGACGAAAGAACTTCGCCACCTGATCGTGATTCTCAGGCAATAGCGATATCAGCACCAGGTAGGTCGCGCAGAGCTGTTTAAATTGATTAATTTGCTGTTTAGAGCCCAGTTTGACCTGCTCAGCAGCCAGCACGATGGTTTGCATGTCAGAGCCCTGAGAGGCAGGCAGCGTCTCTTTATCTCGCAGAGTTTGAATAACTCTGCCAATGGCGAGGAATTGCGCCTCGATAACACCCGCCCTAACGCTGTCCTCGATTACCAGAAGCACAGCGTTTTTATTTTTACCCATCTATCTTCCAGCACCGGTTTTATTTCGTAGCAGCGGTCAATCACCGTCGCTCCTAACGCTCTAGTCAATAATCGTCATCGTCGCCAAAATCGTCTTCAATGACACCATCATTCACCAAAAAACTCTGTCTCTGCCGATAGACATCGCGGACAAACACGTAGCGATCCCCAGAAACCA
>Ga0115006_10002197_pt1 | contig 12684 bp, 10 predicted proteins | sample ArcOceMetagenome_3_FD_88943 | JGI IMG/M metagenome (GOLD analysis project Ga0115006, IMG submission 88943) | Marine eukaryotic phytoplankton communities from Arctic Ocean - Arctic Ocean- Svalbard ARC20M Metagenome | ecosystem: Environmental > Aquatic > Marine > Oceanic | place: Arctic Ocean...
AAGGGGGAGAGGAGGGGGGGGAGGGGGGGGGAGGGGGGAGAGAGGTTATTAGGAAACAATGTCCATGACGGGGGGACCCGGGCGCGGTCCGGTGATAGAGGAAACAGCGCAAAAGTGCGAGAGCGAACTCCCTCCCCCCCCTTCATGGTGTATGGTGCTCGTTGCTATGCTGGGCCCGTGTGCACAGCAGCAGCGCAACGCGACAGCGTGATGTGCCTACCGACCGACATTCATTCATTCCTTGTCAATAAACCCTCCTCCTCCTCCTCGCCCCCTTCCTTTTCCTCGATTCCATTTAGCGATTTATGAGAAATCTTCCCGCCTTTCATTTGCCGCCAGAATTTTTGAGTTTCCGTTGAGGAACACACTGAAGGAGGGTTCACCGCTACTGTTCTGGCACCACATCCCACAGCACACATGCTCACCTGAATTTGCGCCCTGACAGCCCTACGCCGCCATTTGGTGAGCCCCGACCCAGAGAACCGCGAAATTTGTGCCGGTGCGAGCCGCCTTGCTGCCCTGAGCCCGGAGAGCGCCAAAACACGCGCAAGAGGCATAAATTTACATCGTACGCCGCCCTGGGCACCGCCCTCGGGGGCTCTGGGACCGAGCTATCACTAGTGTGCATAAAGAATGCACTTTTTCTGGTACTCAGCAGCCCCGCCAGCCTGAGAGCTTGATTAGGAAGCAATGTCCACAACGGGGGTGTCCAGGGCGCAGCCCGGTGACAGGCCTTGCGCAAGCACCCTGGACAGGTCTAACCGGTCGCAAGCTTTCGAAGTTGAAGTCGGACTCACTGACCGCGGCACTCAGGTGGGGGAGAGAGAGAGCTTTATTAGGAAAAAATGTCCATGACGGGGGGTCCTGGGCGCGGTCCGGTGAGAGACGTTGATGCAACGTTGGATCACCCGTGAATGCCTATTTCTGAGCGCCTAACCCAGTAGGAAAGAGGGTCTGAACAAAAGACTCTAACTCTGCTGCCTCCGTGCTCGACGGTGCCTCCAGTTTCTTGCCAGGCGATGTGGTCTTGAAGCCCCTGGGTAAGACTGAGGGCTTAGCACAAAGAAGTATGCAGGCACACGTGTGCCCGCAAAGCGAGCAAAAGAGCAAAATGTACATGCGCAAGTGCAACATGCACGCGCACGTGCGCGCGTGCTAGCATCGAACCTCTGCTGCATGTCAAAGACGAGGTCTGGGTGATTCTGGAGGATTTTTTCGAGGCTTTTTGCAATCTGAAGGCTGCGCTGAAAAGGCGCCTGGAATTCACCTGCGCCCAATAGCAGCGATGCAGTCGCTCCGGGCGCCTGTGCACACACACACACACACATACACACACGCACACCACACACACCACACACACACACACACACACAGTTACCACTACCGATGCATCCCAGGACCTTGGCACTTCACCTCGAAGCGTGCACAAAGAGAGACATTGTGTGTGCGTGCAGAGAGAGACCAGCCCTCAACCATGCGTCCCCAGAAATGAAGCCTATGGAAGGAGACACGTACCGCAGGATCGTCATTACTGCTCTTGGCAACGCCACGAGTCTCGCCGCCGGTCCATCTGCGCCACGACATTTTGATGTTGGATCCGTTGCGCAGATTTGAAAAAGGCGTCAGGGTTATCGTTGGACTCTCTCGAGGCCTGTGCTGGAGGGGGGGAAGTGGCGAGTCCGCATCACTGTCCACTTGACATGCCATGTCGCGGGTTCTAAAATGCACACGTGCATTCGTTCCTCTTTCCCTCTTGTCTGGGCTATGCGAGCTGAAATCGCGGTCCGACAGCACCGACATGGGTCTCATTGTTGTTTTTGGCCGTGTGCGGTAGCCCCTCTTTCCCAGCGGGCTCCACTTCGAAAATTTGTCAAATGTCGGTTGCTTGATCGCGGCAGAAAATGTCACATCATACAGACTTCGCAGCAAATCCTTGGCATCATCCTCATCTGACATGTCTGACAAGCTTCCAGGCGGAGCGCTCTCGCTCCTCACGCCATTCCTGCCTTTCTTCTTCTTGCGTGTGCCCCGTCTTGCGACTGGTGCCAACTTCTTCGCCTCCTCCTCCCCCTCCTCCACACTGTGAAGCAACCTCTCAGAGATGTCGTCGGAAAGTTCGAAGCATTCCTTGAAGTCTACCCATCGGATTTTGCCCCGGTTGTGCTGATCAAGAAAGCACCAGAATGCCTCGAAGCGTGCTGATGTCGGATGGATTGCAATGGCACTGAGCAGCGCTCGCACCTCACTGCGGCTCACCAGTTGTCCGGGCACTTCCAGCATCTGCAGAAAGAAGCGTAGGGCTACCAAGCGTCAAGAAACCAGAAGCGCACATGCACAGGCACATGTGTGGATGCACAAGCTGAACGCGAACCTGAAATGCATCCGAGACTCCCTTGCGCCATCGCAGAGCTAGGCGCTGGCGAACCGTGTAGAGGAGGCTGAATAAACTGGCGGACACATTTATCTTGCCAACAGACGGGTCGGGATGTCTCCACGAGCGACAATCCATGTCCCACGAACTAGAGCCTGTAACCCAGCCAACATGCTCGAGTACACGAGAAATGGCCTCTTTGGCGTCCTGCACGCTGACCTTGCCATACATGTCGAGAATCAGCGGGTTCCTGTTCTTGTTCATATAGTTCCAAAGGGCTTCGAACTGTTGCCATTTGCTTGTCCCTGCCATCGACGATGCGTTATTGAACCAGATTGAACCAGGAACTTCGATATCTGATGCCAGCTGGGCAGCGGTCTTGTGCTAATGCTTATAGCAGTTGCCTTGCGCCTACACGCCTGCTCCGCTTGCTCGCGCGACTACCCACAGCACCTATTGCTTGCTTCCTTTCTCCGCGCTGCTGCAGCCTGCTGCTCTTTTGTATCCCTGGGCTCGCACGCGCTCAAACCGTTTTCTCAATGTTTTTATCGCTCTAGCGCTCTCCCTTTGCTTACCGCCCTTCTTGTCGTCTGGCATAATGCCCCAAAAGTGCTCAAATTTCTCGCGATCAATGAATCCATCGGATGTCTTTACCGCAGCAAAGGCGTCATTGAGGCTAAAACTCATCTGCCGCAAGTGGTCCAACAAATAAAACACGCCTGCAAATAGAAGCGACACCAGGAGCAAAGAGGATTGTTAATGTTCCGTGCGCGATCTTACACACGCACCACCACTACCAGTCGTCCAAGCCCGATGACCACGCACCTGAGCTGACATCATCATTCACCGCCGTACCAAGACGCGACATGGGTCGTGATGCGTCGCTGCCGGCGAGGCTACTGCGCGTACTAGGGCGCCATAACTCGGGTGCGCTTCGATGAGTCGCAATCTTTGTCTCTTCCTGACAATTGCACGCCTGCGTTAGGCCCTACATACACGAAACAGTTGCCATCCTCCGCGGATAGGCGGGCGTGCTACAGGCAACAGGATGAAGTGCTCGCCTCATCACTGCGTCGAGCCTCAATTATATGCTGCGCCGGGAAAGGATCCTTGCTGAAGGCCAGCGCCTGGGCACGTTCTCGCTGATACATTGACTTGTTCATGACGGCGTTATATCTGTGCTCCATAGCGTCATGTTTTTCTTTCCATAGCTTGACGTGGTTGTGCCGGAGCGTGCCACGCCAGTTCTGGTGCGAGTCGGGAGCTAACAGGTCGATGAGCATGTTGTTTTCGTGCGTTCGTGGACGCTCATAGTCCACGACCATGAACCTGCTGCCTCGCGGCGTCGGGACAGGCGTGTGCCCAACTTTCATGAGATCCCGAAAGTTGCTGAGGTATGCGTATGCGTAAGTGTCAAAAGAGGCCTACCATATGGCAAAAGAGACCTATTACACGCACAAAAGAGACCTACAGATATACTGGCAGACCTTAGCGCTGCCTCCGAGTTCTTTTTCATGCTTGACGTTGTCGCGTTGCTGACGAGCTTCATCAGTTCGCGCTCTTTAATCTGCGACGTTTTTTGTATTGCGTTCCGCAAGTCAGACCACAATGGCCCATGGACCACACTATGAGCAGCGCTGAAGCTTGCAGCCTGAGCACGCGAGGATCCTGCGTGCAAACCTTGAACGCGCTGTCGTCGCCGTCGGCTCCAAGTCGCAAGGTGTTCAACTCTTGCCAAAACCGCTGCTCGGTGCTCCCCAACTCAGCCGTTTGTCGGAACCGCTTCTGCTCAACGGTTGCCTTGATGGACTCTCTGACATTTGCGATGCGCTCCAGCATGCGCTCCACCGACCTGCCTGTCGCGTCTCGCAGCAACGGCACGGGTTTCCCGTCAGCTCCCGTGCAGCACGGGTGGGGCGATGCAGACGGATCTCGCGAGCGCGAACACGCAAATAAGGCACCGGCTCGCGGCGCCGGCAGCTTGGAGAGCACATTCCATATGGACACTTTCTCGCCGGGTGCGCCCAAGCACGACCACACGTCGTCCATCAGCTTTGTGGGGGGCGCGAGGTCGATACGCGCCAGGCTGGCCTCCACGTCCTCCCGCCCCACGAGGCCCCCTGCCGAAACCAGTGCCGTCAGCGAGGGTTCAACCCCGCTGACCAGCGCGCCGGCGCGCTCGCGCGCGCAGGAAGCGCGTGCACGCGCGCCGCGCAGGGCGCCGCGGAGACCTTCAAGGCCGCCACGCGCGCGAGAGACGTCGCGCAGATGCTCGCACGCGTCCTGCATTTTTTTGCTGACAGAGGGCGGCGGCAGAGGGTCAGACGCGGGTCCGGCACGCCAGGACGCGCGCGACGGCGGCGCGGCGCCAGTGCTCACCCGGCGAGGGAGCGCAGCATGTCGAGGGGGTCCGCCTTGGCGAGCGTCCGGCCCGGAGGGCCCATGGTGGCTGCGGGCCGCAACGAGGCGGGCGCCGCGCGCGCCCGGATCGCGCGCCCGCGCTAACAGCGCCACGCGGCCATGGCCGCGTGCGCACCCCGGCGCCGCGGCGACGAGCTCGTCGGCCCGGCCCCACGAATTCTGTGAACCCGGTCCCACATTTCGAACATTCATATGAAATTATTCATTATTTGACCCGTATGCGGGCAGAGGTCTTCATTATTTGACCCGTATGCGGGCAGCGGAGATTTTTTTGATTTTCAAGCCCCGGCGGTGTGCGCCGAGGGGCCTGGGCGTGGGGGCAGGAAGGGCGCTGGGGGGCGGCGAGGAGAGGTCCGGCCGGACGCCGCAGCATGTCCGCGCCGTGAGAGGCAGGCGTCGAGCATGGTGCGTTTCTGCGTGTGATCGCCCACCGCGCTGTGCCCGCGCGCCCGGGGCGTGCGTTGCGTGCGTGCGTGTGTGCGGCGCGGGCGGCGCGGGCGGCCGCCCCCGTGTGGGGCATGGCAGGCGCTGACGCGGCCCTGCGCGGGGGGGGTGGGCGTGCCGCGCAGGTCGCTCGCGCCGTCGCCGTGGCGCTGGCGTGCCTCGGCTCCCTGCTGGGCCGCGCCGGCGCGCAGTCGTGGGCGCCCGGGTTCCCAAAGCTGCAGTTTGGCGCTGCCGCGCTGTCGCCGTCGCTGTCGTTCCCGGAGTCGCTGGGATCCTGGATTCCGACGGGTGGGGCGCCGCAGGATGTGATCCTGCGCTTCAAGGTCCGCGACGCAGACAGCGCGGCCTACTTTACCGCTGGCAAGGTCACGCTCGAGCACCAGCTCGCGGGCTTCGCGGGCGGCGACAATGCGTGGGACAAGACCTCGCCGCATCTGACGGCGCTGCTCATCTCCGCGGCTGGGAGCATCTCCGCTGCGGGCGACAGACTCGCCGCGGGCGGCGCGGCAGTCCTGTGGACGGCAAGATCTGGCACGCTCACGGTGGCGCTGGACAATGTCCAGGCAGCCGACATTGCGGACGCTGAAATCGCGATTGTGTTGGCTGCCGCCAGCTTCGTTGGGGGCAAGGGCCCGGTCGCTCCTAGCTGTCTCGAGCGTGACGCGCCGGTTTACGTCAAACGGGTCGTACAAGCGGGAGGCGCGGAGGCGCCTGGCCTGCGCGGGGCTGTGCCGACCTCTGCGCCCGTCGGTTGCTTTGGCCATGCGACAAAGCCATTCGGCGTGATAGCAGACTCGTGGGACAGCAAGGCGATTGGGCAAAACGCCAACGCAAACGGTGTCGGCATGGACATGACCATCACCGTCACGCTGGCGAGCAGCCGGGACATCTACTCGGTGACGGCTTCGGTGAAGTCGGAGGTGGCGATCTCAGGTCTTGTTGGGTCGCAGACTTCAGACAGCAATGCGTTGGCCCTCGAGGTCCACGGCAACGAGCTCTTCAGTGCCCTCGAATTGTTCGAGACCCCGGCGGAAACTGCCGGCACGATGAACACAGTGAACACTGGGAGATGGAAGAAAGAGACCGGCACCCTCACACTTACTATCAAGGACGGCAAGAGGCTCCCGGCCGGAATTCCCTTCGTCTTTTCTTTCAAGCTGAAACTGCCCAAAGCTCCGTTTGTGTCAGGTGATGTGTTCATCATGGCAAAAACTGGCACGACGACAGTGATTCCGAACCAGCGAATGGACGCAGCGAGCGGCGACGCAGCTCCGCTCACGACCCGTGCGCGCACACTTATCGGCGCCAGGATAGGCCAGTTGGTTTCGGGAAGGGGGCAGGAAAACACCATCCAAGTCACGCTAATGAGCAATTTCGATCTTCAGAGCACAACTTCATCCATCAGTAAGATTACTGTTTCCGGTCTGACAGGCTCTGCTTCTAAGGATTCGAGTCCGGGGAGGCAGTATCCTGTTATTTCCAAGTCAAGAGACTCAGTGCAGGGAATTTTCTCTGACGGTTCTGCAGAAGACCGAGCCGGATGGTTCAAGAGCAAAGGGGAACTGGTGCTGCAAATCGTGAATGGCAGATTCTTGCGGGCGGGCACAGAGTATGTTTTCGCTGTAAACCTCCTCAACCAGGATGCGCCGCAAGAATCACCACTCGTGTACATCCAGGCGTCCGGCGAGACCGATACTGGCCGCGTCGAAATGCAACGCGGGGAGGGAATCGAAGCTCCCCTTTTCATCTCGGACCCTGCCATGTCCATAGCTGAGGTGAGTGCGCAACCGGTTCCAAAAATTCGTCCGTAAAAACAATTCTTCATAGACACTCTGAAAAGTTGCTTTGCTCTACAATCAGGTCTGTGTACTAACTAGCCTCTTTGCAAAACGCTGGATCCGAGCAGATTGCTCAAAGCACAAGCAGTGTTGGTGTTGAAAACACCATCACCATCTCATTGCAAAGTACCGTTGGCATTCAGAGCCTGCCAGGAATTTCGGGTGCTTTCACCATCAGTGGACTTTCATCGGGATTCGCAGGCAGTAGTCGACCTGTTCCTGTAACGAACCAGGGCTATAACAGTATTGAGGGTTTGTTTGTCGGCAATTCTGCAACCTGGGACAAGCCGGCAGGAAAACTGGTCTTCCAAATTGATGAGGGACAGCATTTGGGTGCAGGCAAACTATACGTCTTTTCTGTCGCCTTGAACAATCCGGGTTCCGCACAAGCGTCGCCCGACATCACGCTTGAAATCTCTGGAGCTCCGGGGCAGGTTGTGGCGATGAAGAAGGCATCAGGAAGTAGCGCACCTCTGCTTGTGGAAGCGCCCACCTTCAAGGTGCTTCGCATAGGACAGAAGTATTCCGGCGCGGCCGTGCCAAACGAAATTACGGTGACTTTAAAGCCGAATCTTAAGCTGTCCCGCCTCACAACATTTTTCATTGAAGGCTTGATAGGCAGTGGAACGAGCGACTCTGTGGAGTTGCCCGTGTCGGGATGCGACGGCGTTTTCGAATTTCAAAAGCCAAATGTCGGCCGGTGGAGCCAGTCCTCGGGTACGTTGGAGCTGAAGGCAGCGAAAGACATTTTGGATGCATCAACTGTCGTCTGCACCTTTGGGCTCATCAATCCAGCAGCACCTCAGGCAGCTGCCGAGGTCTCAATCACTGTCAAGAGCACAGCCGCTGGCCAAATATCAAATTTGATCGGGCCGGAAACGTTTAGGAACGCGCCAGGGCAAAGGTCCCCATTCATGGTGTCGCCTGCAACCTTTCTTGAAGCCAAGATCATCCAGTCGGCTCCCTATCCGGGAGAACAGGAAAACAGGATAACTGTATCACTCCAGTCAAGTGTTGCCGTGGGCTCGGCAGGTGGAATTGTATCTTCGATCACCATAACAGGATTGACAGGGAGCGAGACTTCCGATACGAGATCGTTGCCGCTCTCAGGCAGCTTTGCGACTAGCGTTGAATCCACTGCGGTGTGGACAAAGAGTTCCGGGACATTAATCATGACCATTAGCGACTCGAAGACGATGGAAGCAAATAAGCCGTACACCATTTCGTTTGTCTTGGCAAATCCCAGCCAGGAGCAGGATTCTCCGGCGGTAAGCATTTCCTCCTCTGGTGGGCAGGCCATAAACGTCATGGCAATGAACAGGGACACGAAAAGCTGTATTCATAATGAAGGTGATGTGGCACCGCTGTTTGTGTACCCTAGAGGCTTCCTGAAGAAGGCGATCGGAATGAGGGCGACATGGCCGCAAGCATCTAATTTACTCAGCGTCACCCTCCAAAGCTCTGTGTCAATTTCTTCCTTGCCGACAGCACAGACGCTCATCAGCATCACAGGGCTGAAGTTTGCCAGTAACTCTGATCCTGCTATCCCCATCACGTCGTCTGCGCCATCGCTGTTTGGCACGACAGCCGAATTCAACTCTGATGAGGGAAGCTTGGTTGTTAAGATTTTGCCCTCTGGTCAGGAAGAAGTTATGCAGGCTGGGAAGGAATATCAGATCAACGTGCTCGTGGAGAATACAGCCCAGGAGACTTTGTTTGCTCCTCAGATCACGGTGACGGGTCCTGTGAATATCGGTGTCAGTGAAATGACGTATGGGGGAGGGGATTCGCCTGTGCAAGTGACTTTCACGACTTCTGCGCCCAAAGTAGATGTAGGAATGACATTAAGCTTCACGGCCAGAAGTCAAATCTTGAAGTCAGACAGCATCATCGTGTTGCTGCCTGGGTTCTCAGGCACTAGCACGAAAGCAGAGCACCAGATCTGGGGAGTAACTTCAGATCCGCCGGCATTCGAGATTCAGGGCAGCGATGTTGAATACGGGGATGCCATGGCTGGAGGAAGTGCAGTAGCTGAGGCCAAATACAGAGCGGGGGTGGTCAGCAGAACACAGGTTGCGGCCGAGGACACAGACGGCGAAAAAGGCTCTACAATTGTCCTGGACTTGGCTGATGCACGTGTCCTTGGAACAAGCAATGTCTATGCTGGAATGCAAATTAGTATTGAAGGGAGTGGCTCTTATCACAGCATTTATCAACAGAGAGCGTCTGCTCCTCAACAGCCTGCAGTTGCCCACTTCTTTCCTAAGTACAATTACGGCGCGAACCAGGCTTCTGCCGTGCCCGCTGGTGCGATGTATGCGATCGTCTCGCAAATTGAGTTAACGTCAAAAGAGAACATTTGTGCCGGAACCAAAATCAGCATTACTGTCCCAGGCGGGTCTGGGATTATCTCCCCTCCTGGGGGCATTCAGGACGATACAAAGATTATGCTCTCGCATGTGAAAATGGGTAATGCACAAGCGGCGATCGGAACGCCTGACACGATTGCAGCTGGAATGGTCCCATCCTCGACGCACATCACGGTGACATTGGACGATACAAGGCCAACCTACTTTGGGCTTCCTTGGGCACCGGTGCGAATGCCGCCGCTCTCGAACGCGGTATTCATTGACGGGTTCAGGACAATAGTAGAGTCGAATGAAACTGCAAACAAAGTAACACTTATGACCGGGTATGGGCCGATGCGAAAGACAAGACTGTCATCAGATGCAGCGGTCGAGATGAAGGGTGCCAAGCTGAATCATATGAAAAACGTAGAACAGAACTCAGAGTGGCTGACTCTATCTTCAGTGGCAAGCATGAGCCCAGCCCTGGTCGAAGGGAGTTATCTGCAGCTGGAAGATGAAATTCTTCAATACACAGGTATCAAAGCAGCTGCAGTGCAGTCGATCACTGCACCTCAGACACGTGGATCAGGATGCAAGGACAGAAACGGTGCTGCGTGTGGTGCAAACGGCGAGTGCGCCTCTATCAGCGCATCAAACTGCAAGGATGCGCCATTGACAACTGTGCTGTTTTCAGACGGAGCCGTCCAGGGCTTCGCGCTGCGATATGGTGGTGCGTGTCCTGAGGTTACGTCCTCGAAATTTGAGATTACCCTGGCAGATGGGGTGTCGTGTGAGACGGATCCCAGTTGTGGAGCTGGATGTCTTGGCTCTCTGACAGCTGAACGAAATGTGATCAAAGTGCAACGAGCCCAATTTTCGTCAGTTGCAACAGAGTTAAAGACCTGCGAAACCACAAAATGTGAGAATATCGTGAAGCCGAGTAGCGTTTATGTGGAAAGTAATGGGTTGAGTTCGCTTCTGTATACTTCGTCGATAAACGAATTGAATCATGCGAAAGAGCAGTCCGTGAAGATTGGCTACAAGCAGATTGTTGACACGGTAGTTGCGGGCAACGTCACAAGCATCACTATCCCCCAGACTACTGGAACCAATTGCCGAGTCGTGAGCGACGGTGCAGCGGGTGCGCTTTGTACGGGTTCTGGTTGCGCTTCGGTTCTCTTTTCCGGTTGCTCAATTAACCCTGAAGCGTCGCCTACTTTTACGAACGGTGTAATCACAGCTGTTGAGGTCAAAAGTGGAGGCATTTGCCAAGCTGGTGAAGTTTTGGTGGGCAATATTGTGGTGGGCAGTAAGACCGAGTGCACTCAGGATCCAGCTTGCGGTACAGGGTGCAAATCATCCTTGGGCACTTCGAGAGATGTTCTGATCATTAAACACAGGCCAGTCGACAAAACTAGCGACATTACGCACGAGCCAGGTGATGAAGTGGTCAGGGTGCATCCTGTGGAAAGCAATATTGGCTACAAGATTGTGATGGTTCCGCCAACACTGTGTGCTGTTGGAGTAGGGAAAAGCACCAATCTTTCTGCACTTTCGCCAGGGCAATGCGCTCCAGCACCCAAGGCCGGAAGCGTCGTGTCCTGGATCGATCCCGAGACCGGTGATGTCCTTGCGTCGATGTACGCTGTAGAGGATGGCCTATTGTCGCTGTGTCTCGATTTTACGTCAGACAACGACAAACCATATTACCCCCCTGCATGTGCAGAGTCGTGCGACAATCGGACGGCTGATGGAAATTACGTTGCCTCCAAGCCTGTCAATATTTCATTGCAGTATGAAGGTAACAGAACATCTATTGGCGTGGTGCTTACGATGCCGATCACGTTCAACACTGCACGCGGTCGCCGAGCTGCACCGAAGGGCGGCGAGTTCAGGCTGAATGGTGATTGTAAGTGCCCGAGCTCGAAGGACTCTTTCGTAAATTGCACAATTCAGAGTTCTGGGGTGTATCAGGCACATCTGATGGAAGATAGCAAGTGCGCAAACGATTCAGTCAACGTGCTCGCCCTCGTGCTGGGCGTCACGGCAGGACTTGTTGTCTTGCTAGCCTGTGGCTATGCCTATTACACGAGGAGGGCCCCCAAGGCAGAACCCGTGCAGAAAGAGGTGGAGCCCGAGGAAGGAGGTGACGGATACGAGGGGCCAGTTTTCGTGGGCAGGCCTGTCCCGTTGACTCCGACGATGCAGCCTTTGGCGGTGTTCCCGCCCAACATATCCCCGGCGCCCATCAACATTTCGGTGTCTGGTGGCGCACCCGAGCACGCGAATCGTTCTCCCGTCCTTGCGGCCGATGCTGCAGGTTGGAACAATTCCAATTCTTATGTGGGCAGTCTGCCGGCCACTCTCACTCCTGCTGCACGCCCAGGATCCTCGCCCAGGCTCAGCATGTTGTCGTCAGGAGTGCCTCCAAACCCGTCAGAATTTCCGAGCCGAGGACGAGATGAGGGGTTGAGCATGAGCTCTCCCCGGCAACGGTCTGTGTCTCCAGACAGCCGAAGAAGTCCACCACGATCGGCTCGAGTGCCTTATGGAGTTTAGACACATGTGACGAGAGCCGATCTTTTGCTCTTCTCTTTCCCTTCTCAACATGCATCTCATGACGCATACTGACCTCACTCTAGCTCAACACTCACGTTGTGTCGACATTGTGGTACGAGCGTGGCGTAGCGTGGCTCAAAGCACGTGCCAGCTCCCACCCTTCCACACACGACATCTCCAGCAACCCACCCTTCCACACATATTTCTCACAAGACATACTCGTCACCTCTCTGCTGACGCCAAAAGCACAAATAATTTTTCAATAAACAGTAGAACAAAAAGAGACTCCAAGATTGCGCCCTGCCTGCTGCACGCTGCCGTTAGCGCACTGGAGCTACTGGAGCTACACCTCAGTAGCAAGGTTAGTGCCGCGCAGACTCGAGCACCTGCAGCCTCAGACCGACTTCAGACTGCACTGCCAGCAGCTGATCGCCATCCAACTCCTTCACAAGTGCCAGCACCGCGTACAACACGTTGCTCGGCGCGCGTGTCTGCCGTAGCCCGCTTGCGCTGAACCCGCCGCTGCCATACCCCAGTGCCACAGGTAACATCGGAGCCTTGGCGTCCCGCATCGCGCTGCTGGGGGAAGCGAGGAGCGACGGGGGCACAAGCGACTTTGTCGGGGTGTGTCCGAGCATGCCATGGTCACGGTCCCCAAGGAGGGAGGCCTCGGACCCTGTGTTGTTTGGGGTGTGTGTGGGGG
>Ga0115006_10002198_pt1 | contig 12683 bp, 9 predicted proteins | sample ArcOceMetagenome_3_FD_88943 | JGI IMG/M metagenome (GOLD analysis project Ga0115006, IMG submission 88943) | Marine eukaryotic phytoplankton communities from Arctic Ocean - Arctic Ocean- Svalbard ARC20M Metagenome | ecosystem: Environmental > Aquatic > Marine > Oceanic | place: Arctic Ocean...
ATCGACCGAAACAAATAAACCAACCGAAGAACAATTAAAAGAAAGAAAAAAACCAGATGAATCTTACAAAGACTTACCTAAATTTTTCATAAATCACAGAAATAATAACACAGATAAAAAAAAAGATACAAGAGATGTTGATATGTTGAGGAATTTAGCTTATTTGAAAATGAATCCAACATATATTAAAAAATTGAGAGAAACAAAGTGAATAATACAACCAAACACAAAACATACTTATGGAGGATTATATGAACAGCAAAGAAATCAAGGAACTTTTCGATGAAATCATGATCAAAGGTAAGTTAGTTATTAAAACGAAGGAACAATTTGCGAAATACAATGCTTTTCTTAAAAGAATGAGGGAATATGTTAATGATGAGCGTACTGAGTAGTTTGTGCAAGATAGGATACCTCTTGTGTGATAATGGTGTGTCTAGAAACCCATGCTAGATGTTCTCTGCTTGTTTTTTTAACATTGATCTCGTACGATTCGATAGATTTGCGTATGGTATCGATTGTGTGTCCCATAACTCGTTGCACCATTTCGCTCAAGGAGTTGGGTGCCATAGTGCCTCCCTTTTCTTTTTCGATTAAGTATGTTCGTTTGTTCTTGTCAATCGAATCATTAATTATTTTCTGAACTTTTTTGGATAATAACACATCATATGATTTGTATATCCCCGATGTTTTGTAATCGTTGAGTAACAGTCTTCCTGTTTTGGTATTGTAAAAATTATTTTCTTCGTCCATATCAATGTCTTTGTTTACCAGTTTAACACATTGGAAATAATTTCGCGGATTGATATGAATTGTATCATTCTCATCATACAACGCACGCGTATACATCACAGCGATGAGATGGTGTGTGGAAGCGTATTCAGAATTGTTTAATACATCTTCCTTTTTAAAAATGTTTTTGTAAACCGCTTCGTAGTTAAGGTCCTTTCTTCTGTCTTTTAGTTGATTCACAATTTGTGTGTTTTTGTAATTGTTAAATTGTGTTTTTAATACATCAAAAACATCATCCGTAGTTACATCACCCCTTATTTTGTTGTACTGTTTTGTCGCAATATCAAGGAGTTTCTGACTCTTGCTCAAAATGAACAATAGAAACCCGAAATATGCGGTAGGGTCCGAATATTTGTCGACAATAGCTTTGCTCAATGTTTTTACATTACAGAATATATCGGAGAACTGTTCGTTTTGAACATTTAGCAATTTGTTAAGCGCATTGACTCTTGAACGATAGTTTTTTAAAGTGGTTTTGTTTTCAACAAAATGGTCAAGAAGTCCGAACATTTCGTTTGTTGTGAACACATTGTTAGAGATTGATGTGTTTTTTGTTTCGAAAGGTTTGATATTGTTAATGAAAGGTTTCAAGATTTGTAGTTCATCAACAGTCCAATTATATTTATCGATAATTGCTTGTGATATAGATTTTTTGTGTCCTTTTTTAAGAGCTCTAATATGTCTTTTCTTAATCTCTTCAATGGCATCTCTAGGCATCTTTATATAGAGAGAATATTAATGACAGATGGTACTGATACCTTTGTGTCTGGTAATGTTAATTACACAATCCGCACACGATTTAATTTCTTCAAGATGAGTGACTAATATGATTTCGTGGAACAAGTTTTTCAAATTTTTAATTAATACCGGCACATTGAGAAGATTCTTTTGATCGAAACTACAGAACCCCTCATCAATGAACAACTGATTACATCTGAATTTGTTGATCCCTATCGAAGACAACGCCAATCGAAATGATAGACTGACCGCAAACGATTGCGCTCCAGATAACTTTTCAATATTGATCTCGTTGTTTTCATCCATGACGGTGAACAACACATTATTATCGATAAATTTGAATCTTAGTTCTAGTAATCGATTTGTGAATATATGGTTGAGAATGATGTTAGCTTGTTTGACGATGGCGGGTAGAAGTTTTTCGTTATAAATCCAAGATTTGTATACTTTGAAAGTGTCTACAAAGTGATTGAATAAATCTATTTTATCATTTAGTAAATTAATTAAATCTTCAAGCAAAACTTTATTTTTATTAAATTCTATTTCTTGGTTGCGAATAATCTCATATTTGGTAATTTGGATTAATAAATCTTTTTCCTTTTTTTCAAAGTGTTCAATATTATATTTCGCTTTAACCTTTTCATTTATAAAATACAGTTTTTTCAATTTATATTTATCTAATTCTCTATACAGGTGATACGCTTCGTTGCACTTATGTTGATAGTCAAACGATTGTTCCAAAATGTGTTGTTGGTCGATGATAGTCTGTTTCAGTATCGACATTTTTGAAAGCACATCGGTGCGCTCTGTTTGCCATGTATCAAACGCCTTGATTTGTGGTAGTACATCCAACCAATGTTTGTTTTCTTCTTCCAACTTATTCAGAGTGTCTATACTTTTTTTATTTTTAACATAATTGGTCCATTGATTAAATTGTTGTTCTTTTTCTCTGTATTCAATAACTGTGGTTATATCGATAGATTCGTTTGATTGAAAGTTTTGTTGGCAGGCCCAACATTCTGGATTGTATTTGTGGTCACCGATAGATTCTTTCTGTTCAGATAAAGCTAACATTTCATTCAATTCTTTGTTAGACAAATTAATTAAATTTTGATTCAAATTGTTTTTTAAATCGGTTATATCAAAATCTGGTTCATTTGGAATTTGAATATCGAATTGTTTACATTTCTTTCTAAATTTAATTAAATTGCTATTGAACACATTATAGTCATCTTCGGTCTCATTTACTCCTATTGGTTTAGTAGAGTTTAAGTTGTTCAAAGTATATTGTAAATAATCGTATTTATCATGTAACTCTCTAAGTTTCTTTATAAGTGTTTCAACAGATGTTTGTTTGTTAAATTTTAAACATTTTGATGGTTTACCGACAAAGTCTTCGTGTATGAATTGTTCAACACTAAGTTCGAAAGTGTTGAACAACTTGTCATGTTGGTCTACATTTAGGATATTCAATTCTTTTGTGATATTTGATTCTAGATTTAATATTTCTTGTAGAGTTTCTTCAGGTTTTTCCACATCGTCATTAATAGTTATAATTTTGTGAATAGGAATATTAATTTCGTTAAAAATATTTTTAAATTTAATTAATTCGTCTGCTGTCTTTTTATGAGAGGACACCATATTTTCAAATTCCTCTTGATTGAACACGCTAGATGGTTTGAGAGCGTTAATATATGTATCGATGTGATTTTTAAGATCTTTGTATTCTTTTTTAGATTCTTTCATTAGATTGGATATGTGATTCACCTTGTCCATATGGAGTACATTGTCAAGCAGTTCGATTTGGTCAGACATTTTCAATTTGAAGAAGTCGTTATCGAAGTTTTGGGTTACCATTGTGGACAGAAGGAAGTCCTGAATGCTACACACATTCTCATTGACCCATTTGTTCACTAGTTTGGTGGATGTCTTAATAAGGGAGTTATTTTCGTAAAGTTCCACTTTAAGTGTTTGTAACCGATTAGGTTCGTTCTTGGATTGTTTTTCGTAAAAGTGCCGTTTGATGGTGTAGCGAATATCGTTCACACTGAAATCGATAGTGATGTTTGAATCTGCAGAGTTGTGTGGTTTTTGTTTGTTGATAATTGACGAAGCTGATGTTTTGTTGTATCGTGACGGAATGGGTTCTCCGAACAAACCGATAATGATACATTCGAAGAACGCCGATTTACCGTATCCGTTTGGTGCGTTGATGAGACATATGTTGTTGTTTGTGAAAATAAACTCGTTATTCTTTCCAAACGATAAAAGCCAATCGAATCTTATTTTGTGAATTTGGATGGTGTTCTGTTTGTGGTTGAATGTGGAAGGACTATTTTCTATACTTTTAGATAATTTGGTATTCTTTTCGATTACTTTCGATTTGATGTTGGTTGGTATATCATCTTCAAACATGAGCAATGTGGAATTGTTTGATTCGAAATATTGTTCCCAATTGGTATTCTTGTTTAGAATATTTTGATTTCCGTGTGATTTAAAGAACTCTATGATGATGTTACTCGAGTTAAGGGATGATACATTGATGTTTGATAGGGAGTCATTATCTTGATTTAGAATGTTAGCACTTACAATATCAACATGTGCATTGATGTCGTGTTTTTCTAGTTCCGTTCTGATATTGTTTCTTATTGTAGAGCTGTTCTCTTTACAGTACAGACGAATGTGCAGATCGTTTGGTTTAGAATCGAGATCTAGGAACTCGTTCAGTGTTATATAGTTTTGGGCGTTGATATACACTTCGTTGTTCATCATTTTTGCATTTGTGCGACCTATGTTATTATGAACATGAAACTTTTCAACATTAGACAATTGATTTGTTTTTTCACAAATATTCCACACTAAGAAACCGTGATTGAAAATACTTTCACCAAAGTCTTGTTGCACCAAAGATCCAGGGTATCCGTAGTAAATGTTGTGTTTTTTATTGTATTTCGTGGATTGGAGATGCACATCACCAAACAACACCGCATCATACTCTTTGAACCATTCGAGTGGGATACCACATGTTGTTTTTGTGTAATTATGAAGCACACAATTTTGAACAGTGGCGTGACTGAGAGCAATATTGAGTTTGTTTGGATTGGTTTCGGGAAATGGGGGTAGATCGTCCACTAATCCCGAGCCGGACATCTTGTTCAACATATCTCGTATCGATACCAAACCGAAATGAATGTTTTCCATATCGAAGGAACATGTGGAATCTTTGTAATGGATGTTGTGGTGTTTATGATTGTCCAATAAAGCTTTGATAAGATCGTTGTTTTCGTCGTCGTTCTCTTGAATAAGATCGTGGTTGCCTTGAATAATGATAACCGGCATTAGATCGGCAATACCATGGATTAACTTGTAGAACAGAACAATACCATGCGACGAGATCTGTAATTTGTGATGAAAAAGATCACCACAAATTACACAAACAGATTGATTCTGTATATACATAGATCTGATGTGATGGATGGTGTTGTTGAAAACATTTGAATATTCGATGTATCTGGAATCGAAATAGTTACCTTTTCTGATGTGAACATCGGCGATATGAAAGATTTTGGTAATCATGTTATAAAGGTCTGTGTGATTAATGCTTAATAGTGTTTTATTTCAATTTTTTTATTTATGTGCAAACATAAATAAATGATTTGGAGTCAATTGCAGAATGATGACGAATATTACACTCCGAAAGAACTATGGGAGAACATCAAAGAATATTTACCACAAAAAGATACGGTTGTATGGGAGGCATTTTACGGCAACGGAAAATCAGGGACGATCTTAAGCGATCTCGGATGCACCGTGATCCAAAGCAATGTGGATTTTTTTGACGAAAGTAACAAAATTATTGAAAAATGTGACATGATCATATCCAACATACCGTTCTCAAAGAAAAAAGAAATTCTCAAACGATTGAAAGAGATTGACAAACCCTTTATAATCATTATGCCCGCTTCTACTATGTTTACGCGGTATTTAAAAGATACATTCGGGAACGATATACAGATTATCATACCGAAACAGAGAATGCATTTTGAAAAGAATGGGGTGTTGTTGAAACGAACATCGTTTGATAGTTGTTATTTTTGTTATAAGATGAATTTGAAAAAAGATTTAAATTGGTTATAATAAATCATTTAAAACACAGAAAACAAGATAAATATATATATAGATAATGGAAAATATCAATAGACATGTACTAGCACAGTTGACTCAACAACAACAAATTGTGTATATGACGATGATGATGGATAGCAAACAAATGCCTATGTTCAACCAGAACGAGATGAACGACGCGGCAGAGACCGGGAAAGTGATTAAAGAGATGTTTAAGAACAACATCTATACAAGTATGACTCTGGACAACGATGGTAAAATTGTTTTGGAATAAATAAAGGTACAATATTTTGTTTTTTGTTTAATCAATAGGTTCAACGGAAATGTCTTTAGGAATATCATACGAAAAGAAAGCTTCGGTGTGATGTATTTGTCGTTTTGGTTTTATATATAGTTTGTATGATTCGTTTTGCTTTAAATTACTAAATGTCAATTTATATTGTACAGTTTGTAATAAATTTGTTGAACCAAAATATTTCAATACACAATTAGGAATACCATGATCTTTATATAAGAGTTTATTAGATTTATGAAAGCGTCTAAATTTAGCTATTGAATCAATTACACAATTTTCACTAGTTGGAACAATAATCCAATCTAATTTTACACTACAATTAAATGCAATTTTTACTTTTGCTTCATTATGTGTTGTTCTTGTGATAATAGGATAATTAGGAAGAACAATGGGAAATGTGTTTTCACAATCCATTTGATCACCAATGGAAGTTCCAGTAATATAAAGTAACTCAGTAGGTTCAGCTGGATTGAAAGATGATCGATCATACTTTTTATTGCATGTGTAATATCCTCTATCATATTCTACAGAGGTATCTGCGTTTTCAATAAAATAAACATCATTTTTGTCACCATGTCCGAAATTAATTTTGTAATTTGTTCCATCTAATGTGATCGCATATTCATTAGCATCTGCTTCGTTGTCCAAATAATTAATAGATGGTTTATAAAATTTAATACCAGCACCTACACGATAACTAATACGATTGGGTGAGTTTTTAATCCATTTGTTAATTACAGTGTTTTTTATCTTATATTTATTATCGCCTTTATGATGGAATGAAAATTTATCGCCTATTATTCCTCTGGGTCGTTGATTTGTATCTAATTTGATACCTTTGAAATTAGCATCGAATACAGCAATATCATTGTTTGGTAAATATTCAGATGTACCTTCAACTGGTGAACCAAATGTATCTTTTATCTGATTAAAAATAGATTTTTCACATTTTCTACCAAGATAATAATAGACTCTTCTTATGTTATATTCATTATTTGCATTAGGAAACAATATTGATGATGTGGCAGGAGCAACAGGTTCACTTGTAGTAGAAGCAGGTGTTTGCGAGTCACTCCATTCTTCACAAAACTTATTCTGTCCTCCTTCGTCGTAATAAGTTACATACCGAATACACTCTCTACTTGTTGAAACAGTTTCAGATGGTTGGGAAACAGGAGCAGGTGATGGAGCACAATTTAATTTTTCAGTATCACATTCGGTGCATTTAGATTTTGATTTTAAAAAATTGAATAACTCGAATAATATTTTTACTGATCGTCCTTTAGATTTTATTGAATCGATTTCCCTTTTAGTGTTTGGATTTATTCCTATTAAACATAATGCAGTTTGTTGTAGATTTAATTTATCTATATACATTTGGGACTCCATACTTAATTTTAATCTTTCATTAGAATCTTTATATCTTTGTGATTGTTTCAATGTTATAATGTCGTTTTTAAGTTGATTTCTTGTAGAATCATTGATGAACGAATTACTTTTCCATTCTTTTTTAATTTCTTCTAAAAATTTTTGATACTTTTGTTTTTCAAGAACCTTATAAGCGGCGATCTTAGCAGCAGCAGCCTTCTCAGCAGCAGCCTTCTTCTCAGCGGCGATCTTAGCAGCAGCAGCCTTCTCAGCAGCAGCCTTCTTCTCAGCGGCGATCTTAGCAGCAGCAGCTTTCTCAGCAGCAGCCATCTTCTCAGCGGCGATCTTAGCAGCAGCAGCTTTCTCAGCAGCAGCAGCCTTCTCAGCAGCAGCCTTCTTCTCAGCGGCGATCTTAGCAGCAGCAGCTTTCTCAGCAGCAGCCTTCTTCTCAGCGGCGATCTTAGCAGCAGCGATCTTAGCAGTAGCAGCCTTCTTCTCAGCGGCGATCTTAGCAGCAGCGATCTTAGCAGTAGCATCGAGTCTAGCTTTAACAGCATCCGCCTCTGCTTTTTTTTTGGCTTGAATAGCAACATATTTCTCTTTCTCAACTTTTGTTAAAAGGGTATTTGTCTTTTTGAAATCTTCAAATACACAATCTAAAAATCTTTTTGGATTTAAACTTTTGTTACATTCAGTTAGAGATGAAAAATCTTTTTTTAAAGCAGTGTTTTCGTCTTTTATTGCTGTTAACATATTAGAGATTTGTAGTTTTTTATATTTTGGATCATTGTTACGATCATCAGTTATTTCGTTTTCAACATCTAAAAGAACTTTATGCTTATTTTTGACTATATGTAATTCATTTCTTAGTCTTTCAATCTCGTTCAAGATTGCCTCTTTTTCATTGTATTGGTTTATCGATGTTTCTTCTATATCTGCTTGATCAACACGAGATAAACCTAAATCTTCTAATTGTTTAGCGTGTTCATTCAATTCTTTATTCAATTGTTCTTCTTCAATTCTATTATTTTTAATAGCTTCATTTTCGCTGTTCAATCGTGTTTGATTGGACAAGAGGGCAACGTTTTGTCTATTTATGATATCATCTTGTTTTCTTTTCTCATTTTCTTCTTGTGTTCGTCTATCGTTAATTTCAGCGTTCGCTATGCTAGCAGATTTCAATAAAGTTTCTTCCATACTAAAACCTTCTATAATTGTATCTTCGTAGACATGTGTTTGTCTATTAATATTATTTCTCAATTTGTTGATTTGCTTGTTTGTGTTGCTAATTTTTCTTCGTAATGTGGTATCAATGGATTTGAAAGCATCCAACTTGGAAGAAGTACGAATAGCTTTATCGATTATTTGTTCTTCCTTGTTGTTCAATAAATATTTTTGATTTTTGATGTACCCTGTATCTTTATCAATTGATTTCTGTATATTTTGGAATTCGTCAATTTTGTCTTGGGTGAGTTTTTGTGAAGCTTGTAATTTGGTTAATCGATTGGTAGATTTAGATAATTTATTGTTGGTGTGAATTAATACATCCGAAGGGCAGTTGTGAAAAACACATTGAACTTGACCATTTGGTAAATCGTGCATAATACCTTGACCACATCTTAAGTTGCTGCATGTTATTTTGTCGAAATATTGTGGTTCGCTAATAAACGATTCAGTTGACACATCAACAGAAGGTGTGTCGTGGTACACACAATTCATGTATTTATTACCATCAATAGTTTCCTCTTGAAATTGACCATTAATCATAATTTTGTCATATGTTTCGGATTTGACATCTCCAACATGTTCTTCAGATGTATGTGTATATAATGATTTGTTACAAGTAATTGGTAAAACACACTCTTTTGTTTCACCGTTATAAGAGTTGTATTCGCATAGAATATTGCTGTTGTTGTTATCGGTCATTGAAAAATAACATGTTTCATTGGGATAATATCTACAATCTATAATATTATGGGGATATGCTGTATTATATATGAATTTTTGGTCTTCGAGATGACTGTAACATTGTAGATCGGATTGAAAATCACTCAAACCACACGGCTTCAATAGGTCATCAAGTGAATCGAATGTATTTGTAGTGTGTTCTTTTTTGGTATCGTATAAACATTTGTAAGTAGTCCCGTCAGTCATAAGTTCCACAGATTTATCGTAGAAATGTAATTCGCGTCCGTCGTTAGTACCATTTGAATCAAATACATGATAGTATGTTTTGTAAGGACACAGATCTATAATGTTGTTTTCTAAAAATTCGTTGTCAGAGAGTAATACACAATTATTTTCGATGTGATGAATACACTTGTCCATGAATATTTTTTCACGAACAAAACCGTCAGAATTGTTTGAAGTGTAACAATATCTTTGTTGAATGGAACATTGATTAGCACACCCAGTATATTTACACATCATATTGTCATTATCATCATTAATAGAATCACCTTTATAAGTTACACCTTTACCGTTAACATCGAAACATTGTTGCTCGAAATTTGCACAATTCTTAGATATATCTATATTGATATTCGGTTGACATTTAGAGTAAATATTATCATTTTCTATAATTTCGAATTGAGTGCCAAGTTTTGGTATTCCTGATATTACATCTGGTTTGATGATCAAACCATTATCGTAACTTCTATTTGTTTCATCTATATTATCAAAATTATAAAATTTCGCATTAGTACATACTTTATTGTTCAGTATTTTGTTATTTTTTATTGTTTCAGAGTCTATCTCACTGTTCCTTTTTATATTTCGATGCATTGCGTGTTTAGTGGACTCGAGTTGTTTATCGTTGCTTTTGTATTGTTGTGTTCTAAAGTCATGAGCAGCCGTATATTTTTCTTTGTTATGCGAATATTGATCGAACAATATAATTAATAAGATTAATAATAAAAAAACAGTTAGTATATTCATAATATTAATTATTAATTAGAAAAATAAAGATTATATACACTCATATACACAAGTATCTTTGTTATTTTTCAGAATATTTTTACCCGATACTACTAATCCACTTTTACATGTGAATTTATTATCACAGTCCAATGTCGGTTGAAACATTGGATCGGATGGGTGTACGCATTCATTCCGTTCAACCGAATACGCCCCACCCTTGTATACATCAGGAATCATATAAGTTTTTTGATTGTCTATAAAAGTGTTATCAAAATTAAAATTATAGAATTTCGAATAATGTTTACAGAAATCTTCATTGTAATCTTTGATTTCTTCATCAATTTTTTCAGTATATTGTGAATATTGTTGTTTGCCTTTAGAAATTCGATTTTTGTAATAAGTGTTGTATTTATCGTGCATATCATGCACCAAACCATTGTATTCCGAAAATGTTTCAGTATTGAACACATTCAACAAAATGCTAAAAAAGAATATAAACAACAAAACTTTTATAATCATGTCTTTAATATAAAAATACATTTTTAGGATTCTTCATCGATTGAAGCGAAGTGTTTGTATTTCTCTTTGATAAAATTGTTTTTTATTAATGCTTTTTTATCGCTTTCGATGTTTTTTAATGACACCAACTTTTGATTGGTTAAGTTGACAATCTTAATTAATGTTACAATTTCGGTCACAAAATCTTCGTATCTTTTATATTGTCTAGAGAATGATTCCATATTGAAATTTAACATCACACTGTCTTCTGTGTTGTTTTTTATTAAGTATTGATATTTATCTTTGTTCGCCTCATCGTCCATATCCCCTTCTGTTTTCTCCAAAACACCGAATCGCAACAAAATATCAAACAGAGTGTTATATAGTAACTTTCTATATTTCCGAATATCTTCCATATCATATGGGAAACAAACATCGAAACAGTAATCCAATTTATTAACGAAATCTATATTTGAGATATTGTACAGACTTGGATCCGATTTGATTTCGTTCTGTTCGTCGTGAATGCAATAGTTAACAAAGAAATCAGCACATAGCGAATCGCTCTTTTTAGTTATTTTGTTTTTTAAGTTTGCTTCCATTTCGTCTACATTTTGCACAAAAAACTGAAACGGATAAATGTCTTTCTCTTTCATTAACAAAACTTCCTTTGCTTCATTGTTAGTTTCCACTTCCTTCATGAACAGGTTAAAAATTAAATTTTGGTTTCTTTGTATGTCTTCCAGTTTTGATGTGGGTGAAGCGAACGCTATCAAACCTTGATTTGATGATGATATCTGATTGGTTTGTATATCCAGTTGTGTATTGTTGAAATGCTCTTTTTTGTTAAAATACCACAATGTTGTACCAATTAGAAGTAACAAAAATAGGGTGGTTAAACACTTTATTGTGACTAAACACTTCATTTTATATTACTAATTAAAAAAAAATTGATAAAATATATTGTAAAAAAAACATACTTTATACAAACAGATTGCCAATACACTATACAATCTGTGAATATGAACCACAAAGACTTTATGAAGATTCAATCCAATGCGCGCAAGCACATCAAGGAAAAATTGTACCTGAAGAAAGAAAAGAAAAAATTGAAAGACGAAAAGAAACAATTGAAAAAGAAAAACAAATTTTTGAAAACCGTTGTTCATGAGTTGACCGAAATGAACGAACAAATGAAACAAGAACTTAACATTGCTCTGAACACTCCCCGCAAGGTCGAACAGATCAAGGAGATTGTTTATGTTGAAAACAGTGAGAACATGATGATGGCATTCCTATTGTCTGTTATCACCTTTGGTTTCCTCAAATGCATGATGTTTCTTCAAAACAATGTCCGCGATGGCGGCAAAAATATACAGTCCAAATATGATATTGATACTATTGCATACAGCATGTTGACCTTACACATCTTGTATTTCTGCATATATTTTCAATGTAAATACTCGAAAAGCTAGAAACCTAGAAAATCCTGTTTATCATTTCTGCTGTATTTTGTTTCAAACCGTTTTATTTTTTTCATTATGTTTTTGTTATTATGTTTGAGGTAAGATTTAATTAATTTCTTTTTCAAACTTTCGTTAATATCCTCTATAGAGTTAATGTTACCCATGACGGTCTTGTTGTGTTTTTGTGCGTTACTTATGAACGATTCTACTAATTTAACATCAGTTGGGTCTCCTGCTCCACTTTGAGCAGTTTGATTACTATAAACTGAATTTTTATTAATAGCATTTGGATTAGCATTAGCATTTGGATTAGTTGCATTACCAGGAGCAGGTTTAGCATTAGCAGCAGCATTTGGATTAGCATTAGCAGCAGCATTTGGATTAGTTGCATTACCAGGAGTAGGTTTAAGATTACCATTAGCATTATCAGGTTTAAGATTAGCAGCAGCATTTTCCTCCTCCTTCAATAAAGTGGATTCAAT
>Ga0115006_10002199_pt1 | contig 12681 bp, 13 predicted proteins | sample ArcOceMetagenome_3_FD_88943 | JGI IMG/M metagenome (GOLD analysis project Ga0115006, IMG submission 88943) | Marine eukaryotic phytoplankton communities from Arctic Ocean - Arctic Ocean- Svalbard ARC20M Metagenome | ecosystem: Environmental > Aquatic > Marine > Oceanic | place: Arctic Ocean...
ATGTATGCCTTGGATGTATGCCTTATATGTATGCCTTATATGCACGCCTTGTATGTATGCCTTGGATGTATGCCTTATATGTATGCCTTATATGTATGCCTTGGATGTATGCCTTATATGTATGCCTTATATGTATGCCGTGTATGCACGCCTTGTATGTATGCCTTGTATGTATACCTTGTATGTATGCCTTGGATGTATGCCTTGGATGTATGCCTTATATGTATGCCTTATATGTATGCCTTATATGCACGCCTTGTATGTATGCCTTGTATGTATGCCTTGTATGTATGCCTTATATGTATGCCTTATATGTATGCCTTGTATGTATGCCTTGGATGTATTCCTGCACACTGTCTGATCCCGTGCACGTATGTGTGGTATGCCTTACATACCTTATGTGTATGCCCTACATGTATGCCTCATATGCCTTATGTGTATGCCCTACATGTATCCCTTATATGCCTTATATGTATGCCCTACATGTATGCCCTACATGTATACTCTGTACGTGCACACTGTCCAATGTTTGCATGGATGCTTTATTTTCCTTCACTTTTTCCCACTTTTTTTTTCACTTTTCCCCACTTTTTTTCCATTCTTTTTTCACTTTGTTCCCCTTTCTGGCACGCAGTGCTGCTCGGCGTTTGGGAACGTGGCCCTGAATGCGAACGCAAATGCGGCGATGCGTGTGAGCGTTGTGGATGCTTTGCTGGACGTCCTTGCCCGCCATCGTCATGATGCCGATGTCCAGCTCCGCGGTGTGTGTGTGTGTGTGTGTGTGTTCGTGTGTTGTGTGTGTGTTGTGTGTGTGTGTGTGTGTGTGTGTGCGTGTGTGTGCGTGTGTGTGTGTGCGCGCGCGTGTGTGCTCGCGCGCGCTCTCTCTCTCATACACACACACACACACCACAGGCATGAAAACGTTGTACAACTTGGCGGGGAAGAAACTTAAAGGGACAGGCAAGGGGGCTACCGATGGTGCAGGGCCCGTGGCACGCGCGCTGGCGCCGTCCTCCACCTCGAACAACTACTATTGCACCCGCTTGTTTTCCCAGGTATAGATAGACGCTTGCATGTGCAAATGCAAGGGTTAGGACGACTGTTGTATGCGCTGTTGTGTATGCGCGTGCGTGCGTGCGTGCGTGCGTGCGTGCGTGCGTGCGTGCGTGCGTGCGTGCGTGCGTGGAAAGATAGAGCAGGAGAGCATTTTACTTGAGTGAATCACTCGCAAGTTCTAAGGAGATTTAAGGGGAACGTACGTTGCATATCTGCGCCTCAGTGTGTATGTGTGTCGCATATGTGTGCCTTACGTGTATGCCTTGTATGTCTAGCGTCCCATGTATGTGTCTAAGTGTGTATGTGTGTCGCATATGTGTGCCCTACATGTATGCCTTGTATGCCTTATGTGTATACATGTATACCTTGTATGCCTTATGTGTATGCATGCCGCCTGTGGTGTGCAGGTGCCCTATGTGTATGCCTTCTTTTGTGTATGCCTCCTTATGCGTATGCCTTATGCGTATGCCTTATGTGTATGTGAATGCCTTGAGTGTGTGTGTGTGAGTGTGTGTGCGTGTGTGTGTGGGTGGGTGTGTGTGTGTGTGTGTGTGTATGTGTGCGTGTGTGCGTGTGTGCGTGTGTGTGTGCAGGTGGTAGATGGAGTGCTGGAACTACACGGCGACAGCGAAACCCTGGTTTTTTTTGCCCTGAGAAACTTGAACCGATTTGCCGACGCGGCCACAGTAGTTGTCGCCGCTCGGCTCCTTGCTCCGCCTGTCACGTCGCGCTTCTTCAGTGAGTGCCCATGATCTTGCGCGCAAACAAGCACGCGCACAAGTACGCGCGCACAAGTACGCACGCACAAGTGTGCACGCACACACACGCACGCAAACGCGCGCACGCAAACGCGCACACTGTTACTATGTGATGCTGTTTTGTCGCGCGGGCATGAGCTTTTGCTGCATCTATGCACATGTCTGTATGCATGCATGCCGTGCGTGCATGCACGCATGTGCGCGCGCGTAGTGTGTATTTGTGCCTGCGTATGTGCGTGCATGCGAGCAGGCACGCGCGCACGTGTGCGCACACATGCCACGTGCCAAGTGGTGACAAACGCAACTGTCCGTGGTTATGCGCACGTGGCGTGGCAGAACGGCTAGCTCATAACAAGCAGAGGGAGGCTCAGCAGGTATCATGTGTTCTCGTGTATATCCCGCCTGTCAACGCCGCGTGTGCAGCAGATTTGCTGCGCAGGTCACTGCTCAAAAGGGGCGCGTTGCATAGCACAATGGCGTTCCTATTTGCCAAAATGTGCAGCGCGTTTCCCGGACAGCAGGCCTCTGTCGCGCTGACAGTGTCGTTGCTGCGCTCTGCCGCATCGCGCGCTGCGTTTGCGGCTCCCCGCAATGGCGTTGTCTGGTGGTTTCTGTGTTTACGCGGTGCCTGTGGCCTGTATGCTCTCGACGCGTATGGAAAGTTGACAACAACAAACAACAATCTGTGCCCCCCCCCCATCCCCCCCTCCTCTTTTCTTCTTCCTTGCAAAGCCTGGGTCGTCTGAGTGGCGAAGAAGTCACGGAGACATCATCGAGGTGTGGAACCAACTGGTCAAGAAGGGCATTGTCAAGAATTCGTAATGTCAAACTCGGACGCTTTCACAATGTCCTGCTCGGCGTGCAGCGTGGTTGGAGACTGCACGCATACACCAAACATACGCGCGCACACACACACACATACACACACACACACGCACACACTAGCATGTTAAGGGCTGAATAATAAACGCCATGGGAGTGCCCGCGGTCTGTTTCGCGGCCATCGTTCAGACTGTTTTTATTTTGTACAGATATCGATGCTGGCGCGCGTATATGACGCAGAATGCGGCCATGCAAAGTATGAGAGGATTGAGGAAAACTATTTGCCTCCAGACAACAGCTGTGCAGGAGATGGTCGCCCGAAGAGGCCTCCAGAGGCGCCCTCGGCCATCCGCTCCTCGTCCTTGCTGGCCTGGTTTATCGTCAGGCCACTGCTTGTGTTTGAGAACTTCCGCTTGTCCTTGAGCAGTGGACTTGGTGTTGGCCCTTCATCTCTGCGCTCTTTTTCGCTGCCCTGCGTGCCGACGGCTGTCGTTCGTGGCACGGTTCCCGACAGCAACTGCGCTGGCGATGGTCTGCTGAAAAGACTGCCGCCAGGTGTTGGCGCTTCATCTTTGCGCTCTTCCTCGCTGCCCTGTGTGCCGGCGGCTGTCGTTCGTTGCACGGCTCCCGACAGCAACTGCGCTGGTGATGGTCTGCCGAAAAGACTGCCGCCATCCGATGGAGGACTCGTCGGATCCAACCGTGTGTCACTAGATGCTGGAGGCGGCGGTAGGGGTGAATCCAACGAGTCGTCCGCCCCTCGCTTGTCCTTGAGCGGTGGACTTGGTGTTGGCCCTTCATCTCTGCGCTCTTTTTCGCTGCCCTGCTTGCCGACGGCTGTCGTTCGTTGCACGGTTCCCGACAGTAACTGCGCTGGTGATGGTCTGCCGAAAAGACTGCCGCCATCCGATGGAGGACTCGTCGGATCCAACCGTGTGTGGCTGGACGCTGAAGGCGGCGGTAGGGGGGGATCCAACTTGTCGGCAGCCCCTGACTTCACGCTCGGCGTGCCGCGCGTTTGCCGTGCTTGCGCGATTGCATCCTGCCAATGGCCCTCATCTTCTGTCAGATATAACACGGCAACAACATAGCATCGCATGGTCCAAATACAGAAATAGAGAACCCGGACTTCAGGAGGTAAGGTGCCAGAGTCGAGAGCCTTGTCCAGCTCGTCATCGTTTTGATCCAGCACCAGCTTTTCATCTCCTGTCAAGCTTTTCTGCGAGCCACTGAATCCTGACGCAACAGTTTGTCGAGGTGGAGCAGCCGAGCGTGACACCGCCACTTTAGCCTTGGTTATTGATGGCGCCGTTGAATTCGCGCCGCCATCATCCTGAGACTCTGTCCCTGGCTCTGAAGAGCCACCTCCAAACATTCCTCCGAACCAACCGCCCTTGTTCTTCGGTTTTGAATCCGTGGGCAGCACTGGATCGAGGAAAAGCTGCAGCTTCACCGTCAGAGTACATGCTTGCTTGTCTTTACCGATTACTTGCGCCCCCTTTTTGTCATGCACTGCCAGTCCGGCTTCGGTAAAGGATGCCCGATCCTTGCCAGTGGTCAAAAAAGTATTGAGCCGGGATGCCGGGAGCATGGCCTGTCCAATGTGGTCATAACTTGTGACTGATGTCGCATCCCAATCCTTGAGACTCAGAATCAGATCACCGACCCCTTTTGCATTCACCTCTGCGCAATCGAATTTGAAAGTGAAATCTTCGTTCCATACAGGGTCATACGACTGTTTCTTTGCAGTTGTCTTGAAATTTTGGCCATCCCAATTGATCTCGACCAATCCATCACATTTACCCATGAAGTCCATGCTGGGGAGATGTTCGGCTGATACCACAGTCAATATCACTCGCGGGTTCTGTTCTGGTGCATCCTTGGCATCAGCACTTGGTTGCTGATGTTCGTGGGTATTTGCTGGTGCAGGGCTGCTGCTTAGATGCTTCATTGACCCAAATTCTCTCTGCGGACGCTCCTCTAAAGTGGTTGATTCAGTCGTGCATAAATCAGAATTGCCGACAACCCCATCACGCTGCAAAATGTCAAGGCCCGATGGCTGCGAGGGTTCACGGAAGCTGCCTCCCTTGCTCATCTCAACCGAGCGTTCTTCCCGTGTCTTCTTTGACCCAAATTCTCTCTGCGGACTTGGAAGGGAGATGCGCTTGCGCGCGAGCGTTACCATCCTAGTCTCGCCTGTCGTGTCACCTGGTCTGAAAAAACTGATAGCGACGCGTGAACCCTCAGGGCCTCTGACCATCTGGATCACTTCTGCAGTTTTGCCTGACACCTGCTGCCCATCGATCGCACACACCACGTCGCCCGTTGCAAGTTCGCCGGAAGCCGCCGCCGTTCCTCCCTGAATCAAGTCACTCACAACACATTGGCCTGATCCATTGGTAACGAGCTGCATTCCCACACCCAGGAGAGGAGACACAACTTTTGGAGTGATCGAGGGTGAAGCACCAACGCTTCGATCACTTTTGACAGCACCAAGCTTCGAGGGAGTTGAATCGTTTTCTAATGTTGACGGCCCACGGGCATCCCCATTTTGAACACCGGCTTGCTCTTCTGTTCTTTCCTCCTCTGCAATCAAGTCATCCGAGAGTATAAGAACAGGACGAGATGTATAGGTGGGTGACTATGGATGTTCAAACGTGTGCGCGCGTGCGTGCGACACTGCGTGTCCCTTAATGCGCACGTGAACGGTCAGGAAGATGCCATCGCGCAGGGAACAGACGTAAACACCACGACAGATGATAAAATTCAGCTGTCGGGCAGGATTCACGACAGACAACAGACCTGCTCTGGAGCCAAAGGGTTGGCAAATGGCGCGATGTCCATTGCGCCAAGATGTTTGCTGACATAAGTCTGAGCAGTAATCTGCCTGCTTGCATCTGGCACACCTGCACGAAACCGCAGATTGCCCACAGATGCCCCATAAGTATCTATCAAACATAAACACATACACTGCAACCGATTGGCGATATAAACTGCAACTGATCGGCAACTTAATCGAATGCAATGCGAAAAAGGGCACCTTCGAAAAACGGCAGTGGTTTGAAGGGACGGCTCTTTCTTGCACCATTCGCATAGCCCAGGCGCTCCCATTCCCACCTGAGCTTTGTATCAACTCTCAGGCACTACTGCAGGCACATTTGGTATATGTACACATGCTACGCACACATGCAAGTACACGGGGCGAGAAGAAAGTTCTGACCGTCGGCTTCACAAGTTGGGGCATCGACGGTGAGCGAACGTCAAGTTTCCGCGCTAGTTGCTCTTTCTGTCGCCCATCTCTTCTCACCTCACCATTGTTGACGGTTGATGATGCAGTAGAGTGTGGGTGTAATTTGTCAAGGAAAGAAGGTGCTGGAACCTCCTCAATCGTTGCGCTAATCTGCACGATGCTGCAAGCATCAACACACAGAGCAGGATAACATGCGCACAGGTTAGACTGCAGCACTTTTCCCGCAAGTATCAGCATTATGGCAAACATAGGAGCAAGGACATCTGTGAGACTTTGTACACAAAATATTCTGTCTTGACAGCAAACTGTACAACCTGTCAGGCTGGGCCACCATGTTCCTTACATCTCCGGTTGCGTTAGAGGCTGGCCTCGACTGTTGGTATGTGCGAGCAACCGGCGCCAGATCATTGGATTGTGGCAAAGTGGCCTTTTGAATCGCAGCCAACTCTGCCTTCAGGATTGTACACTGTTCACACGCGCTTGTACCACCCGCATTCTGCTGCCGCACAAATTCCGTGGTAGCAGTAGATTTAGCGATAAGATCAATAAGTGCCTCCAGACTAGGCAGACATTCTTTCGCCCACATCCCTGCGTGCTTGCTGAGCATAGAATGCACCATGTTCAACCCTGTCAGTACGCACTCTGCTGACTTGTCTCCTGCCTCGTGCGCTGCGCTGACTGGTTGGTGGTGCAGTCTGTCCGTTGCCTTTGCCATGTCTCCCTGCGTTGGTACCGCAACTCTGCCGTTTCTGCATAGACAGACACACAGGCATACAGGCATACAGAAAGAGTCAATGTACAAGGGATGAAGCTTAGGGCTCCCGGTTACGATTTGAACAAGATTGACACAACATGAAGAGGACCGCGACAGGGCCTTTCTTAAAGTTCGTTCTTTGCCGTCAGCGCCATTTTTACCGACATTTGGTCCGTGTCCTCCGCCTTCACCGTCTTCCGACCCAACTTGTTCATGTGCTTTGAGCGCCGTCACCTGCGATCGTCCGTGAGTAGGCCTACATGCTTACCCATGCACATTGTTGAGAGCACTGTGAGATGCATGAAAAAATGGTGACACAAGTATATCACTCACCAAAAGATATTTGTGAGACAGCAGATTGGCCTGAACTTCGAGGGGATTATTGAGCAGGCGCAAGGCATTGGCGAGCTTCCGCTGCACGAAATGGCGCAGGTTTTTTAGCAGAAGACCGCGGAAAGCATCAAATTCCAGAAACCCTTCGCTGTTGCAGAGCAACTCGTTTTCTGTGATTTGGCTCCAGTCCTCAGGTGTCAGTGCCACGAACCGACTCTCAGGCCCGTTATCGAATTCGTCCAAGTGTATTGAATGAAATTTGATCAGTCCGCTCGAGAACTCCTCCCTCGATATGCTGCCGCCGTGGTCGATGTCACAGAGACGGAAAAGCTGCTCCAAACGGAATTCTAGATCCTCACATGTCGTAAACTTCATCAGCAGATCGTCCAGCACGGGATCCAGCCTGCTGATCATCTGGTGCTTATCCACCATTACTGCGCAAACGGAGTCAAGAGCGGGTTTGTGAGTGGTAGAACGAGAAGAATAATGTTTTAGGCCCCAGCACCGAAGCTGCGGCAGTAAAAAAAACATAAGACTGCGCAACAAGATCTGACAAGCCACACTGAGCCGATGGCCACATCTTCAGATTGCGAGAATGGCAGTTGGGTTAAAAAGGGGTCTTAACCGTGTTCGGATTTCATAGCCTCTTGCTGCGCGTGCTCTTGCGCTGTTGAACACATTGAAGCAGAGTGCATTTGGATATGTCAGAGTACCGCACACACACATATACATATATATGCAGCAGGTTAATATAGCAAGACGGGGGGGGCAAGCAGTCAAACGTGATGTGGAGAATGAGACGGAACCTGAACGAAAGAAATTATCCAAAAGAACGGCTACCACGACTTGAACCAGCACAATTATCTGCACCAGCATGTACGTGTCTGTGTACCCAGACATACCAAGAATCACAGCACGGCGTCACAATTGCATGCATACACGATTTCAAAAACACCAAATCTGCTCGCGCGCCGAACGTTCAAAGTCGATCAGTTGGGTCGTCCTTACAGAAAAAGGTTGCCGCATCGTAATTAACATTGCCCTCTTCGTTGAAATTGGGGAGCTCGTGGTCGGGCCACTTTCCGATGAGTACTGAGAACAGAGTATGAAAAGACCTGGCGTAGGCGTGTTTTCTCAGCGTCTCAGTGCTGAGAGAGCAGCCAGGTGCGCGCGTGCCTGCTTGCATCCAATCACCCCTGCTATCAAAAAACAGAATAAACCGTACCGAGAAAACACGCCGAATGCAACAGGAGCTTTCTCAGCAAACAGCTCAGTCGCCACAGTCGTGAAGATGCTGAGGACCAAGAGCGCTATGAAAAGGGCATGACACATTGGAAAGATGCTGGCCAAGATGCCATTGATGATTTTGCGGAGCTCTTTGAACTTGCCGACTGCACGCAGCACGCGGAGGACTCGCAGAACTCTCAACTGTTTGATCCCATGCGAGGCTGCAGATTCGAACAGCAGGCCCGCAAGAGCAATCAAGACAATTATCATATCAAAAACCTGCCAACCGTTTGTGAAGAAATCCCAGAACCAATAACAAGCCAGATTCAGGCACAACTCAACAGTAAACCCGATGGTGCAGCAGAAGCTTATCATCTGAAGCGCATCGTACGAAACCTCCCCCTCCTGCGGTCGCAATTCGGCGTCTGCGATCGCCTCTGCCCAGCTGAGCAAAACGAAGGTGGTAAATACACCTTGGACCGCGCTGACTTGCATCGTCGCGCGCCCCTTCAGCTGCACACGTTCCCAGAAGTGTTTTTGGTCATAGCGCTTCTTGGCGTCCCTTCTGGCAACCTCTAATGCAGTCCGCCACTTGTTGCTCTGCTCTGCAGAGTGAACACGAAAGCAATACTTGCGTCCCCCGTTCAGCCCGGTGGCACTTGTCTCCACGACCCAGGCGTGCATATCGTCCTCGTTCTTGTAATTCCTAAGCGCCTCTTTTGCGAACCCGATTGGTTCGACGAACAGTTTGTCGGTGCTGCCGCCGTGTTCACCACGCAGCTCCCAAAAGTCGCGTGAGAACGGCCGCACACTCTCGATCTGGTGACAGAGGATAGCGTCGACGACCTCCGGAGCATCTCCCGGGTTTCCCGTGAGACGGCGCCGAAGCAACTCGCAGTGTTTCCTGATGGCATCCACCAGCATCTTCTGATGCCGCTCGTCAGAGCAGGCCAGGTCCAGCGTCGTGACCGCGTCCATAAGCTGCAGCCTGAGCCCCCAGCCCTGCTCGCTCTGGGCCTGCAGCTTCACAGAGCAGTCTTCCATTGAGAAGACATGCGCGGGGGGGTGCCCGTCCCCATGCGCCTCCTTGCCTTCCCAGATCTTGAGGCACCCGTCGCTGAGGCAGACAAAGACTGTGCTCCACTCGCTGCCCTGTCGCCACGCAACCAGGCACCGCTCCTCCACCGCCTCGTCGGCCGTGCACAGGAGCAGGTGGTCTGCAGTCAGGATCAGCCGCCACGCGCCCCAGAAGCCCCAGCAGCCCAGCTTGTGCACCAACTCGTCGCGCTGCCGCGCGTGATCCGGGGCCAGGCGGTGGAGGGGCTGCTCGAGGCGCGCTGCCTCTTGCCTCCGCTCGCGGTCTCTGCTTCTCGTGCCTCTTGCCAGTTGCCAGAAGCGCCTGATATGGTGGCGCGGGCCAGAGGCCTTGTCCGACTGTCTGGCCTTGTTCGCATAGCTGCGTGTGATCGGCATTGGGGCCCCGCCCCGCGACGCCGCCGCGTGCCCCTTACGGGCCGTACAAAACAGCTGGCTCCGGAAAAATTGGCAAGAAGGCAAAACTCGAGCTGTGAACCAATGCACGAACTGGCGACACGAACTTGCCAGTTTCAGTTCGTGCATTTTCAAGAGGAGCGGAGAAGGAGAAGATGGTGGAGGGAGAGGGCAGGAACTGGGTCCGACAGTGCTGGACGGCGTCCGAGCCGCGACGCGGGGGGCCACGCGTCGGGCAGCCTGGGGCGCGCGCGTGGGCCGCTGCGAGGAGGGCCGCGGTTGCGCTCGCCCTGCTCGTCGCCGCCCTCCCGCTCTCCGAAGAGGTCCCCGGTTGGCCCACGGTCGCCGCCCCGGCGGATGTCGTGAGCGTGCTGCTGCCCGCAGCGGCGGGTAGCGGCGCCCCGGGTGCGGCTGTGGCTGCGGCGGGCCCGGCGCCCGGCGAGATCCGCCTCAAGGGACGGCTGCACGTTCCGACGCTGCTGCGCGGCGAGCCGACGGCGCCGGCGGTCCTCCTGCTCCCGGGGGTGCCGCCCGTGGACGCGTGCGAGGATTTTGCGGTGGGGCTGCGGGACGCTGGCGTGCACTGCCTTGTCATGCAGTACCGCGGGTGCTGGGGGTCCGAGGGCGACTTTTCCCTCTCGACGCTCGCGGCCGACGTCGCGGCGGCGCTCGAGTGGCTTGCGCGGTGAGCCGCAGGAGGCCGCATGGGCGCACGCCTGCCGTCTATCCCTGTTGCCTGTCCTCTTGCACGCGTGTGGTGCTGGGGACCGCTGCAGTGTTGATGGGGCGGCGCTCGTGCCCGCGTGTGCGCAGGTTCCCGACCGTGGACAAGAGCAAGCTTGCCATGGTGGGCCACGGCGTGGGGGCCATTGCCGCGCTGTACACGGGCCTCGGCATGCAGGTGCCGCGTGGTTATCCGGGCGCGCGGAACGTGTGTTGCTGGCGATGATGCGCGCGACGGTAAGGGAATGACGGGCGTGCTGGTGGTGCAGACGGCGACGCTAAAGGAGAGGGAAAACGCGGCTGCGCGCGACAACGTCACCACGGAACCGGCTGGGGACGCGGAGGCGGCCCTTGAGGACAGGGCCACTGAGGAGGACGCTGGGCAGGGTGCGAAGGCAGGAGCCGCCGGGCGCGGACAGGACGGGGCGGGGGGGGAGGCGAGAATGCGTGTGCACGGCGTGGTGATGCTGGATCCTGCGCTCCTGCCGGGCTTCGACCACGCCCCGCGCTTCGACCACGCCCCGCGCGTTGACTCCGTCTGCACTCGCGCAGACCCGTCGCAGGATGCGGTAGAGGAAGGGGCAGGCGAAGCAGGTGCTGCGGGCGTGGCGGGCGGGGGGGAGGTGGGGGGCGCAGAGGGGTGGGGCAGCCTGCACAAAACGGTTGTGGAAGCATGTCTCGAGGTCACGTGTGCCATGCGACCAGCAGAGCGCAGGGCCGCTGACTTCAATGCGCGCGGCCTGCTGGCGAAACGGTCCGACGGCTCGTCGGCTGCACCTGGTGCTGGCGGTGGAGGCCTGGGGGTTATGCGCGTCAACTCCTTTGACACCCAAGTTCCAGGTATATAGGTTAGAAGGGATAGAAGGGAAAGCTAAGCCTTGAAACTCCTAGAGACCTGGGAGCCTCGGAGAATGTGTTCCCTTACTATAGAATGTGTTCCTTTACTATAGAATGTGTTCTCTTGCCTTATCTAAGCCTTGAAACTCCTAGAGACCTGGGAGCCTCGGACTGTCTGCCAGCACACCTGAAAATGAAACTCCTATACACTGGGGCTTCGGAGGGCGCCTGGCCGACAGTCCGAGCTTCCCAGGTCTCAAGGAGTTTCAGAAGGCCTTCTAACGCCACTAGGCCTACCACAGGAGTGGACACCGCCCAGGTGCAACCCAGAAATGTCAAGGCAAAAGAGAAGGCGATGCTGCGCAAGGCGCTCGACGAGGTGCGGGGGGTCTGCAGGATGGACGTGCTGGCCATAGTTCCGCGCGAGCGCGGCCTGCCTGAATGGTGGCGGCAGATAGATGTCCTGGAGCCCATGCGCCAGCTCAGACGCCAAGTGTCTTCCCTCTGCCGCCGCCTCCGGAGGTATGGGGCATGTATGTAAGGCATACACTTTTTTTTTTTGGGGGGGGGGTCTTCTTATCTGCTCTGTGTAGGGGGTTAGCGCACAGATGTAAGGCATACTGTAAGGGGTTGAACGCACAGAGGTAAGGCACACAAGGCATCGACGCATAGCTCTACGACATATAAGGCGCCTAACGCATAGATGTAAGGCATACGAAGGCCTAGATACAAGGCATCTAACGCGTAGGTTCGAAGCATATAAGGCATCTAACGTATAGATCTAAGACATATAAGGCCTAGATATAAGGCATGTAATGCATAGATACGAGACATATAAAGCAAATAGATACAAGACATATAGAGACATATAAAGCAAATAGATACAAGACATATAGAGACATATAGAGCAAATAGATACAAGACATCACAATAGATACGAGACATATAAAGCAAATAGATACACGACATATAGAGACATATAAAGCAAATAGATACAAGACATATAGAGACATATAGAGCAAATAGATACACGACATATCACAATCGATATATCAGGCGTTCAATGCATAGATGTAAGGCAATAGATATAAGACATATCAGGCGTTCAATGAATAGATGTAAGGCATGTGAGAACAGCACAAAGAGCTTTGCATCCGTAGAGCCGGTGTCTTTTCACATAGAGCAAAGGGCAACCACGAAACTCATGCCTGCATTGCAAGCACAAATTGTTTACCGTGCAAATATTTTGCCCTTTCGATCATGCGCAGAGCCGGTGGCAACAACGAGACCCTCGGCCAAGAAACACGGAACGTCACCCCGCTCAATACTCCTGTCCATGGTATCTGTATCATCAGCATATGGACACACACACACTCTCTCTCTCTCCCTCTCTCTCTCTCTCTCTCTCTCTCTCTCTCTCTCTCTCTCTC
>Ga0115006_10002200_pt1 | contig 12679 bp, 15 predicted proteins | sample ArcOceMetagenome_3_FD_88943 | JGI IMG/M metagenome (GOLD analysis project Ga0115006, IMG submission 88943) | Marine eukaryotic phytoplankton communities from Arctic Ocean - Arctic Ocean- Svalbard ARC20M Metagenome | ecosystem: Environmental > Aquatic > Marine > Oceanic | place: Arctic Ocean...
ATTTCATCATTAATAATTATTTCTAATATCAATCTATAGTCTAAGTATACTATATATCAATTTATTGAGTTCAATTACGAATCATAAAAGGTTAAAATCTTACCCTCAATGCTCCCGACATCACCAACCTTTGCTCACAAATTTCTCCCCTTTCTCCTCCCTTTCTCCTCAAATTACGCTCTTTCCTTTTGTCCCCTTTGACCGGGTCACCAAGTCATTAAGAGGGAGGTACTCTAGGAAGGTTTTCGGAGGAAAAATTCATCGGAAAGGTTCGGCTCTTTATCCTTCAAGGCTTAAACACCCTCTAAATTCCATGTTATATGAAATCAAATCGAAATCGTAATCGAAAAATCAAAATGGAAACTAATACCCGGCAAAAGAGAACTGAGGCTGTCTGAAAAGACACAGTTAATTAATTAACTGAGTTGAAATGAAAAAGGAGCTGTTGAAAAGTTTTTAAACCCTGTTTTAACAATCAATACAATAAGAAACCATTTAAATGTCATCATTTCACCTAACCTCACCATCTCTTGCGCCGTTGAACACGTGTACAACCAATGGCGCGCCATGGAACCCACACAACAGTCCAGCCTTCGGACGACCCTCGACCCTCATCTCCTCTCCTAGGAGATCAGCAAAGATCAGACCGAGAACTCCTAGGTCAGGTGCAGTTTCTTCCTCCAAAAAGAGACTGAAATTGGTCGGTGAGGTCGATAATATCCTCCTCTCTACCAGTAGACCCACCTATTCCTCGGGGATGAATGTTCCGAGGGCTCCATCCACTCCAACTACTCCATCCCGTAAACAGGCAACGTTCAGCCTCACCAGCCCTATGAACTCCCCACACCACAGGAAGCCCAGGACTCCGTCTGGTGATGGTTTTCTCTCTCCTCGCTCTCTCTCCTCGGACCTCGACAATCAGACTGGTTGCAGGTTCATACCGAAGAGGGACGGCGTTAACATGGACGTCGTCAGGCATGTCATCACAGCCGCAAACGGAGGGGCTGGAGGGGAGGTAGGGAAGGAGAACCCTAAAGACGGCAATCCCGGGGTTGGGGTAGCTGACGAGTTCAGGCGTAGGATGAGGTAAGAGAGAGCGACGGACGGCTGGAGCGAAGCGAAAGCTAGAACTGTAATACTAACAGATCTTCTTCTCGCCCCTCTTGTCTTCGCTTCGCTGCTCCCCGCTTGCTCCTCCCCTCTCCTCCCAGGGGGGCCCTGCTCTCCGTCGAAACTGAGCTGACCTCCAAGGCACCAAATCCCTCCACGCCCAACAATTCGTCCAATCAATCCACCCCCTCTACCCCCACCTCCACCACAAACCGCGAGAATGACCACAACTCCTCCAACACCCGTCTTCTCTCATTCAACGCCGCCCCCTCCACCCCAACCCGTTCCTCCCGTGTTGATCCCAACTGCCACGACAACATTCACGTCCTCTCAAAGTCTTCCTTCGGATACGATCCCGTGTCCATGTCGGCCGGAAAGGTGAGATTGGACGAGGGCGGAGGGCTGGAGCGAAGCGACAGCTAGTGCTTTATTCTAACACCACTCTTTATCGCTTCGCTCCTCGCACTCATCGCAGGTCAAACTCGGTCGCCACATCCCTGCAGCCCCATCTCGTATCCTCGATGCCCCTGAGCTCGTGGATGACTACTACCTCAACCTGATATCCTGGGGTGCCGAAAACGTCCTCGCTGTCGCGCTCGGACAGTGTGTCTACCTCTGGAACGCTGCGAATGGTAACATCGACCACCTCCTGACTCTGGACGGACAGGACGACTACGTCACGTCGGTGAACTGGGCCCAGGGTCAGGGATGCAGTCACTACGTTGCCATAGGGACCAACAACGCGTCTGTGCAACTATGGGACAGCAAGGAGCTCAAGCTCGTGCGTACGATGAACGGCCATACACAGAGGGTTGGGTCCCTGGCGTGGAACAAACACTGGCTCACGAGCGGAGGCCGAGACTCCGCGATCATCCAGCACGACGTTCGTGCCGCGAACCATAGGTGCGCCACCTTCATCGGTCACACACAGGAGGTGTGCGGACTCAAGTGGAACGACGATGGGTCCCAGCTCGCCAGTGGGGGCAACGAGAATTACCTGTGCCTCTGGGACGCCGCCATGAGTCAGAGGTGAGGGGGAGCGAGGGGCGAAGGCTAGAGCGAAGCGACATCAAAATCATTATGCCGTCTTTCTAAATAACTAACGACCTCCCCCTCGTCGCTTTGCTCATCGCAGGAGGAACGGGACGACGGACCTCAGCGCGGTGGCACCGAGGGTAATCCTCAACCAGCACTGCGCCGCAGTCAAGGCACTCGATTGGTGCCCCCACCACAGGGGACTGCTCGCTTCGGGAGGGGGAACTGCCGACAGGACCATCAAATTCTGGAACACAAACTCTGGGGCCCTCCTTAACTCCATTGATACGGGGTCACAAGTGTGTTCCCTTCTTTGGAGCAAGCACAACAAGGAGATTTGCAGCAGTCACGGTTTCTCTGAGAACCAGCTTTGCCTTTGGTCTTACCCTAACATGAACAAGATCACGGAGCTCAAGGGTCACACCGCTCGCGTTCTTCACCTGGCTCAGAGCCCCGACGGCAGCACCGTTGTAAGCGCGGCTGCAGACGAGACTCTTAGGTTCTGGAACGTTTTTGGAAACCCTCCGAGCAGCAAGAAATCGAGTGCCGTCCTCGGCGGAGTGGTCGGAGGATTCATGGGAGGAATTCGTTAGAAGAAGTGCAGGTGAGCTGCATTGCACATCCTCTCAGACCTAACGTCGCTCGTCAGCATCCCAGGTTGTGGTAACGACGCAGGCGCTTAAGAGAAATTTCAGACAGGACGCGTGTTCAAGAAATTAGGCATCAATCTCGGCCCTCGCTCGCATACTCGCTTCCACCACGCAGCTTCGTTAGGTTGTGTTAGCAGCTAGCTTTCAACAGGAGTTTTTTAGCTCCGGGAGATCACTCTCCATATTTTTTAAACGCAAAACAAAGAATGTTGTATAAACGCAAAAATCAATGGAATTAATCTCATCCCGGGTGCTAAGTCATTTCCATTAAAGCAGCACCCTCCACTGTCGCATTTTCTGTCACTACCGTGGCAACCGTTGCAGCAGTCCCACACTCCTCGATTGTGGTTGTTTCCTTTTCCTCTCTCCCCTCATCTGCCGCGCCCTCCACCGCCGTGCCGGCTGCGCCCTCTGACGTCTCCGCGCCCTCCAAGATCTTCCCATCCTTTTCACCGTCCCCCCCAGCGACCAAGGCAAGCAAGCTCTTGAGATTCTCACGGTTATTGGGGTCGAAATTCCTGAGTGCACCTCTAAAATCTTCGAACTTCCTTGCCATCTCTTCGTTCTCCCGCTGCTTCACCAAGAGTAAGTTTTCGAGGAATTTTACCCTCTTCGCCATGCCTTTATCTCCATCTTCACCGCCAACTGCATCCCTCGGGCGTTTCTCATTCCTCCCAACCCCCTCGTCATCCTCAAAGATGGCTATATTCTTGCCATGAAAGAGCTGGTGTTGAATCTGACCATCCTTACTCCCCCCCGTTCCATCCCCATCCCTTGCACTGTCTGCAGCCTTGACAAACAATTCCCTGGAATTGGCAAGTCTCTTCATGTCGCGCTTCTTGCTCGTAGAATCTTCATGAGGAAGTTTAGGCACGGCCTCCGCCAACCCTCTTAACTTTTCTTCGCCCATGCCACCGTGCTTCTCATACGAGAAGATGCTATCTTTGCCATACATTTCCTGAAAAGTCAAAGAAGAACGCTGTCCAGCCCCACTCCCAGCCCCAGCCCCAACGCCAGACCCAGACCCAGACCCAGCCCCGCTTTGCACCTCATCCGCCTCATCCCCTTCGAACATTTCAATGCCATCAATCACCCCGGCCGACTGCATTGCCTTCCCGAGGGACTTCCCCCTGGGGCTATTTCCAACCCTAAGGCCCTCTTCATGGCTTGCCTTCTCCAAACATTCCTTGCCGAAGATTTCCTCCAAATCTGCGGATTCGCCCTCGTTGCAGTTGAAGAGCATGCCGGTATATAGATCCTTCATCTTGGCCATTCCACATACCCAACCCCTATCGATCCTCTTCCCTTCGGTTTTGAGCATTCTTCGATGTTTGTTACATTTGCCGCACTTAACTATCATTATGGTCTTCGCAGCGGGGACTGTATGACTGCCAAATTTCTTGTTGTTCGTGCGAAATTCTTCATACGTTGCCATGCGAATATCCTTGTCAAGCTTCCCATTAGAGTCCAGGACACTGCGATGAGGGGGGGGGGAGCGAGAGGACGCGAGGGCAAAGAGTCATGTTAGGTGAAATTCTCGCACATACCGCGTTGTTTCGCTCCTCGCCCCTCCGGCCTTACCTTTCAAGCCTCTGGTCGTCATCTTCAAAAAGGATGTCCACAAGGTTCTCGTTCGGCAGGCTCTCAACCACCATGCCGTAAGTCCACCCTCCATCATCCTCGTAGTTCACTTTCACCCAGTCGTTCACCCTAGGGAAAGGCTTACCTTGCGGTTTCCTTTTGCCCGACCTTTTCTTTCCAGGAGAGTCGACCCAGTCACTGGGAACAATTTTATTCTGGCATCTCCTCTCCCGGCACCTCTGCCTGAGCGTCCCCTTGCCTCCAAATTTTCTCATATCTAAGCAATACGTGCAATACCCGCAGTCGGGAGCAAGGCAGGAATTACAGGAACCGCAACTTCTCATCTTCGTTCCAGTGCCAACCCTAAAGATCCTCCTCATCAGGCTTGGGTGAACGCTGTACTCCACCTCGTCGTCATCCTCGTACCTGACCACGTAAGTTACCTGGCCACCCCACTTATCTGGTTCGTTGATGTGGAGGATGACACACTTGTAAAACTTGGCCCCTTTATTCCAACGGGCTTCAACACGTTCCTTTTCCTTATACCTGGGCCATCTCACGTTTACCGCGCTGACATTATGTTCGATCTCCGACGACTGGTACTGAACGTCGAACTTGGTGGTTTTGAATTCAGCGGCCGGTGCAGGGAGAGGTGAAGGGGTAGGGAGAGGTGAAGAGACAGGGAGAGGCGAAGGGGCAGGGAGGGGCGTTGGTGCAGGAAGTATTGTGATTGTGTCCAACGAAGTCAGAGGGGCACCGGAGGACGCAGTGGTCTCCACGGCAGCGCCAGAAGAGGCTGAGTTGGACGTCATCGTAGCCTCCGTATTCATGACCCCGTTGGCAACCTCTCGCACGGCGACTGCCTGGTCCTCTCCGCTAATGTCGCCGCCAATCATTTCGCCTACGGGTTTCGGTCCTCCGCAATGACCACCTTCCGTTCCATCAGTGAAAAGACTGTGAGACTCCGCACTTATTGACTCCTGCTGCCCCCCGATTTCTGCACTCGCCAACTCGTGCACCATGACAATCTTCGCGTTGAACCATTTCTTAGCCACATTTTCATCCTCTTTCTGCTCCTCAAACGCTTGTCCCCTCCCCAACTCCATTTTGATCTTTTTGTCAATGTTCGCTACTACTTCCTCTTCGTCCAAGTATAGCATATCGCTGTGTTTTTTCGTAGGCTGAGCCTTTTCTTTCCTCAAACTCATTTTCGGTACGTCAAGAACGTCTCCTCCTGGTGGGATTCTCGTAACACTGCGATTAGCGAAGCGACGAGCAGAAGGATGTTAGTGATCTGTGGTCAGTGGTATGCAGAGTCGCTTCGCTGCAGCCTTCGCTGCAGCCTTCGCTCCTCGTCCGATCTCACCTTCCCCTTCCTAAACCCTCATCACCCACCCCCTCATCATCAAAGAAAACCTCAACGTAGCACCCCGCTGTGAATGGCACGACCCCATTCTTCATTTTGCGTACCATTGATCCCTTTCCATTCTTTGTTGATCTTGGCGTTGACACAACTTTAGCGTTTAACGCAGTGAATCCGATCTCGCCCTGGTTCGCGAGCTTCTTGGCCTTCTCTCTAAGAGCGGACCAGTTTCTACCCGTAGGCGCCCAAAACGCATCCTCATGCTGCCTCATATTCATGAAGCTTTCCTTGCTGTAATCCATATTGTACTTCTCGATGCAAGTCCTCAAATGGTCGATCTCTGCGACAGAGTACTTGCTCTTGTTCGTGGCAACGCTCTTGCTTGTGGCCACATCCTTGCTCACGACCACAGCAACGCCCCCTCCCTCCCCCCACCCCCCTCCGATAGGTCTCAGCGAGGGAACCTCTTTGGTGTTTAGGACAGTGAAGCCGAACTCGCCTTGATTTGCGAGCTTCTTGGCCTTCTCTCTAAGCGCGGACCAGTTTCTACCTGAAGGTGCCCAAAAAGCGTCCTCCTGCTGCCTCATATTCACAAAGCTTTCTTTGCTGTAGTCCATGTTGTACTTCTCAATGCAAGCCCTCAAGTGGTTAATTTCTGCCACAGTGTACTTCAGCCCCTCTTTCCCAACTTTTGGACTTCCACCGCCCCTTTTGTGGCTCTGACGACGGCCTTGAGTCACAACTAATTTTGGGTCGTTCCACCAGTCTTGGGTAGGCACAGTGTCGTCGGTGAAACCGTTCGCCTTAATCACGTCGTTAGGCACGGTCCACACTGAAACATTAAGGTCGCGGTTGTGAAAGTAGAAACTCCCAGAAGTCTTGCATTGGTGCCTTGACCAAGGATCAGGTACGACAATGTTTGCATTTTGGGGGGAGAGGGTAGGCAAAGGGGCTGGCGCTGGGGAGGGAGCTGGTGCGGGTGCAGGGGAGGGTGCTATTGCTGTTGCTTGTGCTGTTGCTGATGCTGTTGCTGATGCTGGTGCTGATGCTGGTGCTGATGCTTGTGCTGGTGCTGGTGCTGATGCTGGTGCTGACGCTTGTGCTGACGCTTGTGCTGATGCTTGTGCTGATGCTTGTGCTGATGCTTGTGCTGATGCTTGTGCTGATGCTTGTGCTTGTGCTGATGCTTGTGCTGATGCTTGTGCTGATGCTTGTGCTGATGCTTGTGCTGACGCTGACGCTGGTGCTGATGCTGACGCTGGTGCTGACGCTGGTGCTGATACTGATGCTAACGCTGGTGCTGGTACAGACACAGGCATAGGCAAAGGCACGTTTATAGCTACAGAAACTTCCTCAGGAGCAGTTGCGGCTGCCGGGGCTGGGACGACAGGATATTCAGGGGTTGCAGCAACAGGAAACGGGTGAAGTACAATCTCAATGGTAACCCCAGGCTCTTCCTTCACCCTTTTAACGATGTAGCGCCTTACATCAGCCATATTCTCGGGTATGCTCCCGGCCACCTTTGCGATTATCATGTTCGGGGAAGGTTTCTCTCCCTTGTTGCACTTTTTGAGGAACTCATCGAACCCCACTCCCATGAAATTCTTGAACGAGTCCTGGAGCAACGCGGGGCTTTCCTTACCGATACCTGCGACTAGGACTACATTCTTTCCAGTTTTAGGATGAGAGACGTCCTAAATATTATGGTATAGGAACGGAAGGGAAAGAGAAATGAAGGGTGAGTTATCATCTCGTAATTAGGGCAGTCTCTTGTCAAATAACGTTATCAACTTCTCACCTTGAGACGAAATCCCAGCTTAGAAACACCAGGATTGAACGTTATTACGATAAAAGTCATCTAAATCAGCAATTGAAAGTGAAGCCCGAAGACTCGATCAATGTAATGTTGACGGGTCTGTAATTTTTATATTAGACCGACGAGGTGCGTGACAAGGAATTAAAAACTAGAAGGCCGTAAATCAGATTCGTAATTCACTTTTAGGCGAAACAAATTTTTGTGGGTCCTGATGGCCATTGTCAAAATTGCCGTTGTTCTAATTTCGACACTCCTATGCTCGTGTGTATCCCAATCCCCGGACGAAACAGACGTTATCAATAACATCCATGGCCTGTGTCATGATACCCAAGGCGATGTTTTACCCTTCGTCCTAACAAGTCTAACAGAGTCCATCAGCGTCCTTCGTACCGTGCGTGGTATCGAAAGCACCGTAGTTGGCGAGATGATCAATTGCATGAAGCGTGTATGTTCGCCCCTTGAGGTCGACACGTTCAGCATTGAGGGTTGCGAGGCTGCAACCGAGTTCATGACTGTCAATGTTGACCAGGAACCTTTGGAGATGGGGACGTTGGACCCTCTGGTGGTTGCTAGTATGTACAACGACCTGGCGACCGGGGTTGCGAGTTTGGTCAGCGGTTATAAAGAGAGGTAAGGAGGGAAGAGCAAGGAGGGAAGAGCAAGGAGTGATGGGCGAGGAGCGTAGCAACGAGCTGAAGGGCTTGTTCGCCTTTGCTACAGCCCCTAACCCCCCTCCCCCCCTCAAGGTTTCTCCGTGCTGCCCTTCTCTACCGTCCAGGGGAGCTTGTAATATTGAAGAATCTTGGTTTTCTCCTCGAGCAGACCGGCCGTCACCCCGAAGCCTCCTCATTGTACGCGTCCGCCCTTGAAGCCCACCCGGGCGACCCGAGCTTGAATTTGATATACGCTTCCATGTGTCCACCTCACCACATGTCCTCAGAGGGAGCTAGGGAGGTTTACGAGAGGATTGTATCCAGGTTCCACCGTCTTCTTAGCGTTGTCAGCCACAATAGTATTAGGATGGACCCTGCTATGGAGGTAGGTCAGATGCCTCTAGGATGGCCGTACATGGGTTTCAATCTGAGGCCGCTTAACGAGTTACTTGGCAGGACGTACGAGCTTTTCTTCCCCATACTTGTTGAGGGTGGTTTGGACGCGGCGGTGGTGGAAGAGGAGGAGGAGGAGGGGAGGAGGCCGCTGAGGCTCGGGATCGTTGCGGAATCTATTGGCAATACGTCACCTGGGAACCTTCTCGAGGCAGTTCTGGAAAGACTAGGGGCAAGGTAAGGTGGAGCGAAAGAATAATGGCAAGGGAAGGAATTTATGCTAATTGCCCCCCCGACCGTACGTAAAAATCCAACAGGCCGGACGTGGATATAATATTCTTCAAGCCACCAGGTCTCTTGACAGATTTCTCTCAAACCCTAGATTCCATATCCTCCGAATCCCACACCCTCTCAATGTACTCAACCCTCGAAAGCCAGGGCGTTATAAGAGGTGCGAAATGCGACGTCCTTTTGTACCTCGCGTTGGGTATGTCACCGGCTACGTATTACGTTAGGTGAGGCAGAGCGAGGAGCGAAGCAACGAGCTGACAACGCATTTGCAAGCGGCGAAAACTGCGCTTCCGTACAAGACGCGCCCTCTCCTAAAGCACCGCGAAAACGCTCGCTCCTCAACTAACCCTTTTCACGATTCGCTTCGCTCATCGCAGTTTTGGTAGGCTCGCACCTGTCCAGTGTGTTTTCGGACACGGACACCCTATCACGACGGGACTAGGGAGCGTAGACTACTTTATAAGCTCAGACCTTTTTCAAACGTACGAGTATGGGGGTTTGCGGGATGGGGGGGGGGGAGGATACGAGGGGAAAAGATACGAGGATGTTGGGGTTGATGAGGTTAAGGATTTGGCAATGGGGAAGGACATTTTATCAAGTGGATTGGGACATCTTGGGTGAGGGCCTGGAAGCAAAGTGCACAGCAAAGGCGCACACTTCCGCCGACCGATTAACTAACAACTGCTTCCACCTCCTCTCAGGTTCACGGAACAGCTGGTTATGTTCGATACCCTAACCGTCCACTTACGTCCCCCCGTCGTTCGGATGGGTTCTGTAAAACTCTCAGATTACGGTCTGTCGGAAGGCTGGAATTACTACGCGTGCCTTCAGTACAGCAAGAAGATGCACCCTGAGTTCGACAAGGTTATAGGGGGAATTCTTAGGAAAGATAAAAACGGAAGGATACTCCTCCTCGAGGGAAGTCGTATATTCGTAGAGCGTTTCAAGGGGTCTGGTTTCGACGATGACATGCTTTCGCGTTTGGTGTTTGTGAAAAGGATGCCACGTTACGAACTCCTTCAAATGCTTGGACTTTGCAGGGCTTTCTTGGGCACGTTCCCGTGGGGTGAAGGGGTGACGAGCTTTGAGGCTCTGAGCATGGATCTTCCTGTTGTTGTCTTACCTGCTTTTATCACGGTTGAACAACTTGCTTTAGGACAACTTAGGATGCTTGGGATTGACAAGACTCTAGCTGCAAGCAGTGTTGAGGAGTACGTTAAGGTAGCTGTTAGGTTGGGGGGGGATGATGAATTCAAGGAGGGTATAACGGGGTGGATTAAGGAACAGAAATGGAGGATTTTCGGGGAGGGTAATTTGGACGCTGTCGCAAAGGAGTGGGGGAAATTCTTATTCAGAGCGGCTGGAAGGTAAAGGGGGGGGAGGGGGGGGGGGGATAAGAAGATGTTGTTGTACGCTACAAATATGCTTTACGTAAATTTTCACGTTAGCCCCTGCCCGACTCCCTTCCAATAACCTTAGACAATCCCAAGAAGCTCAACATCGAAATAAAGCGTAGCATCCCCTGGGATCACACCCCCAGCCCCCCTGTCCCCGTAAGCCAGGTTGGGGGGTAGTATGATCTGCGATTAGCGCGAGGAGCGAAGCGACGAGTAGAAGGTTGTTATTATACAGGGTTAGTTATAAAGGAAGGCGGTAAAATGCTTTTGCTGTCGCTTCGCTCCAACAGACCCTTCGATCCAGCCGACCCATCGCCCTTCGCTTGGCCTCACCTGTCTCCTCTCCCCAACCTTCATAGTCCCGAAAGCTTCGTCCCAGCCTCTGATGACCTGTCCGGCTCCAACCTTGAATGTGAAAGGACGACCGCGATCACGGGAGGAATCAAACTTACGGGTGGAGTCGAAATCGTCCAACCATCCGGTGTAGTGGGCTTTAACGGTGGCACCCTGGTTGGGGATTGCTCCTGTTCCTGGTGTGGTTACCTGGGGTGAGGGCAAGGAGCGGAAGGGCACGAGCGAAGCGAAAGTGGGAAGGTTTTATTAGTTATATCAATATTCGATGTTGCTATTTCGTCAATTCGCTCCATCTCCCCGCTCTCGTCCAATCTCACCTTGTACATCATGCCTGAGTCTGTCGTTGTGAAACCAGAGTCAGCAAGGGCTACATTTGGGGAGGTTAGAGTGACCAGGGAGGTGCCTAACGTAATAGCGACTGCGTTTTTAATGAATATCGAGCGTTTTATCCTGTGAAAGAAGGAAGGGAGAGAGTAAAAAGTAGGTAAAGAGTAGGGGTCAGCCGAGTCGATGGATATTTTGAGGTTTATTGATGGGTATTATTATCTTACGAGGTTTGTGGGATGTATGCTGTTGATATGTGGACTGCACTTAGTGCTCCAGCTGATAGTATGACAATTTTTGAGACAAGCTTCATATATTTCTCGTTCTACAGGAATGGAAAAAGTGAATACATACTGAATGAAACTAAAAGTCAATTTTCAAAACCTTAACATTATTTAAATCTATTTTTTATAATATGAAACGACTATATATTCTACTGCTATTAGTATTAATAGATAATAATATCTATAAATGTATAGGAGATGATATAAAAACAAATGACAGCGGTGAAGATGATGGAAAAGTCCATGAATCATCTTCTTCTAATTCTGCTTCTAATTCTGCTTCTAATACTTTTACAAAAAATGGAATAGATACAATAGACGACAATAACGATAATGATATAGTATACGAATCAGCAAATGATGTAACACCAATTGTTTATGATATTGAGGAGGAGGATGACGATAGGGATAACAGTGGAAATGGAAGTGGAAGTGAAACGGGCCTTAATGTAGTTGGTGGAATTAACGACGAAGGGAAGGAAGAGCAAGATAGGCAAGAGAGGGAGGGAGGGAAGGGGGAGGAGGAGGAGGGAAGTAGTAAGGAGGATGAAAATATTAAGATGAAAACAGAGGCACGTGGAGGGGAGGGGGGGAAGGTGGAGAACGTGAAGGAGAATTCCAAAGATAGTAATGACGACGAGAAGATAGGGGGGGGCGAGGAAGAGGGCGACGAGGCAACGGAAGCTGCCGAGAAGATGAATACAGAGGAGGTGGAGAATGGCAAAAAGGAGGTTGAGAATAAGGATGTTGCTGCAGATGGTCACGAAGTCAAGGATTCAACGGAAGAAGAAAAGGTTGAGGGAGAGCAGGGTAAGGTTGGGGAGGATTCGAAGAGCGAGGGGGAGGTCAAGGGTGGAGATCCAGCAGAGGTAGGGAAGGTGAAGGAACAGGAGACAGATGACAAGGAGGAGTCTCAACTTAACTACAAACCCGATGCGAGCGACCAACCGACCATACAGGACGACATCGACAAGGAGCCCTTGGGAGACGGTAAGGTCGGCGACGAGGACGAGAGGATAATCCTCAACTACGCGTCCACGTCGGCAGGTGCTATCGTACTCGAGAAATCACCAAACAGCAAAGGCATGAGCAACATACTCGTCAACGACAAGGACAAGTACGCACTGACACCATGCGAGGACAAGAAATGGGTCGTCATTGGTCTGAGCGAGGACATTCAGATAAAAACTATAATCATGGCACACTACGAAAAATTCTCGTCCACCACGAGGGAGTTTCAACTTCTCGGAAGCCAGACTTTCCCGACCCAGGAATGGATGAATTTGGGTACGTTTACGGCAAAGTTTCAGCAGGGTGAGCAGAAGTTCGAGGTATCAGAGCGTGCTCTCGCTAGGTATTTGAAGATAAGGTTCATAACACACTTCGGGAGCGAGCATTACTGTACGTTGAGCCAGATAAAGGTCCACG
>Ga0115006_10002201_pt1 | contig 12678 bp, 14 predicted proteins | sample ArcOceMetagenome_3_FD_88943 | JGI IMG/M metagenome (GOLD analysis project Ga0115006, IMG submission 88943) | Marine eukaryotic phytoplankton communities from Arctic Ocean - Arctic Ocean- Svalbard ARC20M Metagenome | ecosystem: Environmental > Aquatic > Marine > Oceanic | place: Arctic Ocean...
AGGTTGTCGCAGGACTAGAGAGGAGAGGGAGGAGCGGGTGGTGGTGGCGGTGGTGTGTGTGTGTGTGTGTGTGTGTGTGTGTGTGTATGCGCGCGCGCGCGCGCGAGCGTACAGAAGACAAGTTTTGTGTACCATTCTCCTCTCTCTCTCCTCTGCTCTCCCTCTCCATGGCACAAACATTGTACAACACACACACACACACACACACACACACACACACACACACACACGAACCCCCGCCCACCTAGAGCTTCGTTTGCGACTGCTTCCCGGCGTTGCCGCGCCTCCCTTCCCGCGTCTCCCGACCGATAGCGGGCTCGATTCTGCTGCTGAAGCCATCAAACCTCCTTTTGCTCCACCACCACCACTCCCCAACCCCCCTCCTCCTCCCACTCCTCGCGGGCGTGGGGGACGATCGCGCGGCTTTGCGCTCCGCGCATGTTCTGCATGTTCTGCATGCTCCCCCGATGCCGCCGCCGCCGCAGCAGCAGCATCATTCGCCTGCGGAGCTGCGGCAGCCTCCTCGGTGGCACCCACGGTCTGCGAGTCCGAGGCCGTGTTTGCTCCGCAGGGGTCCCCGGTAGTAGCAGCACCACTGCGTCCAGTGGCTGCGTCGCACGCGCCGGAGTGCGGGCAGGACTGGTCGTCTAGGTCGGTTTCACGGCCCCCGAAGCTTCGTCTTCGTCGTCCTTCCTCCTGCGCGTGCGCGCGCAAACCAGCACGCATCACCCACAGGCGCAGCCTCGCGCGACAGCTAAGATGCTCGCTACAAGAGATGGTGCGGACACCTCCACTTCTCGGGGCGGAGAGGGCTGCGGCGAGGCGCCCGCTCCGGTGCAGCCATCTATCTCCTCTTCGATCTCTCCGTGGCACCCGACCGGAGACTGGGCGCGCCCCGCTGCGTTGCGAGCGCGGCAGCGCGGAAGTCAGTGCCAGACCGCGCTGCGCGCATGTGCGTGTGCGCGCAGATGAGTGCCGGTCACCTGATATCCCCCCGGTTGAGACATCGTCCCCAGCAAGCTGCTCCAGCCCCGTGGCCGCGGGCAGTGCAACGAACGTGACCTCGTGCTCCTTCCGGCTCCCCGTGCAGCTGCCCGTTCGCTGCCGCACCACCACCGTGCGCTCTAGCACCCCCGCTTTCATGGCGCGCGCTGCCATCGCCCGCGGTCGCGGCCGAGCGCGCTCAGCCCAACATGGTCCCCCCAGGATGCCGCGCTGAGTTCGTGGCTCCGTGAAAGGCTCCCTCATTCCAGCATTCGGTCCTACGGTCCACCGGGGATGCACTCGGCGAGGGAACCGGGGCAAAGCGGCTGACGGTCAGCCGCATCCAGCGCACGTGCGCGGGGCGGGCCACCTCCTGCGCCGCTCCGGCTCCGCCCGCATCTCCGCACCCAGGCCTGCAGCCGGCCCCGCTCCAGCGTGTTTGAACCCGGCCACGGGCCCCAGGGGCAATGGGCGACGCGGATGCCAAGGATGATGCCCGCATACAGGCGCAAAAGGAAAAGAACGAGCTCAAGCTCAAGTTGCAGGCACGCGTCGTCCTGTCCCTGCCCGTCTGCGCTCGCCCTCGCCGGGCGAGCGCAGCCTGTGGCTTTTGCGCCGGCTCCACCGTCTGTCTGCACGCAAGCCTGGCCCGCCTGCGCTTGCGCTGGCCCGCACGCGTGGAAGTGCAGCGCATGCGCGCGTGCTTGGTGCCCAAAATCCCGCATGTGTCCGCTGGAGGTGGACCGGAGCGGCGCCGGCTTTCTCTAACGTGATTCACTGGCCCCGATGAAGCAGGCATACGGTGATGTGTGGGAGTACAAGACGTTCAAATGGGGACCTTTTAGCTGGAAGAAAAAGGTCCTGGGAAAAGTGCAAATGTGAATCGTACCTGCGCGCAGTCCATGCGATGCGCGCTTGTGTAGTGCCCTTGTTGTTGTCCTGACCTCTTGCCCACGCCAATGCCCCGCAGATTCCTAAGCAAGGAACCGAGGATATCCTGAAAGATGAGCGCATGCACATGATGGAACTCGACCCAAATGCTGATCCCATTCCCGAGGAGGATCCTGACGGGTAATCTGGGCATGCAGCGAATCCCTGCAGACGATGCGCACAAACGCTCGTGCACACGTATACGCATGCTAAAACGCCTATGACACGAGCAGGAACGTCATCATACCTGAGCCGGAGGAAGAAGGAGTGACGAAGCATCAATTTGATCAGTACGGTGCTGCCGGGGAGTATGTTGACGCACAACCGCAAAAACGGATGTCCATGGTCGCGCGATTTGGCAAAATGTTCGAAGTGACTGAGGTCTGTCTGTCTTTCCTTGGAACCATTGCTTGTGGTTTACAAACGCAAAGCTTTTTGGACCATCCAAAGCTTTTTGGAAAAAGCTTTGGATGGTCTGCGTTTGTAATTGCACACCTGTGTACATTCACTCTGTGCCAGCGACTTGCCCATGGCGCGCTGCATTAGCGTGATATGTAGCTTGACGCTGTGCTTGCAAGGTTGATAAAGAGCCCTTGACGGCCCACAAACCCAAAACTGCCTCCCAAATGGCCTTTTTAGGTTAAGCCAATGGACGCATCTCTTCACGGAGAAGAACACGCTGCTTCACCGATCGCTGGGTATGAAATCACATCTAAGCACACGCGAGAGTCTCAATTGAAAGACACGCGTGCCATCTGTCTTGTTGTGGGTTGGAGTGGATGCCATCCCGTTGCTGAATCCTCATGAGTGTGCGTAGATCTCCTTTGGCATCTACGGGCGATGGTAAAAAGAAAAAGAAGAAAAGGCGGAGAGGAAAACAAACAGATGATGCTTTTGAAGTAGACGCACCGTACAGGCCCCCAACTCCAGAAACGCATCCGGTAAGAGGAAACGTCCCACATGTCATTCGAAGCAGGGAAAGACTCAATTGAGACTGAGTTTCCGGACGGCACATATTATTTGCACCGTCCACTCACGAACGAGAGCCCTCTAGGTGTATCGAGAGACGAAGATGGATTCGTCGGAGCCGGCGAAGGAGGGCTTCCCGTGGGATCTGCGTGCTGCGTGGCAGGTATGTGCTCTTGCGCTTTCCATGGCGCCGGCGGCGCCCCTCGGCAAGCCCAGGTGCAGGCTGTTGGCACTGGGTCCCATTCCCGCCGGCAGGAAACTTTCCCATTCCTGCCAGCAGGAATGGCTTCCCATTCCCGCCGGCAGTATGTTTGACACCTATGTTTGACACCGGCAGTATGTTTGACACCTTTGACACCAGTTTGCATGTGTTTGTGCATCCACTGTGCAGTGCATGCAATGTGTGTGTCCTTGACTGTGATCTGGGCAACATAGATATGCGTAAACACACACGGTGACACGGTAAACACGGGTAAACACACGGTAAACATGCGTAAACATACGTGGCGACACGGTAATCACGCGTAATCACGCGGTAAACACGTGTAAACACACGCGGCGGCACAGTAAACATGCGTAACACACAGTTCTGTGCTTGTGTGGCAGCCATACCGGATCTACATAAGCGCTACCAGCGAAGACATGCTGGGAGAACTCAAGTGCATTTACGAGACCATCATCCCCCAGCTACAGATCGATGGAAACAAAAAGCGCATCAGGTTGTGAAATATGCGACCCGTCTACATACATCATACGCACGCGCGTTCATTCGAATCCACTTTTCGCGGGTCGTCATGTGGACTGCACCAGAATCTCCACTACACACTTTTGTACTCAAACTCAATATCTTTGACAGGGTGGTTCCAATCTACCTGCAAGACGGCTTATCCTCGACTGAAGTGCACAAATGTACCATACAAATGCGCCTCCGCGAGATACAACGAGCACACTGTTGTTTGTTTCTCCAAGGTTCAATGCTCTTCCTTCAATATGTCCTTCCGTCCACCAGTGCGTCCCTTTGTCTTGGACTTTAGTTGGATTGATGCATCTCGTTGCAAAACAGGACGCGTGTATGGAGACGTGCCTACAGAAGCTTCGCAAACGGCTGCTGGCGAGGAGTTTTCTTGGGTCAGCGCCTATGAATTAGGGCGGTCGTATCAGGAGCTCGAAGTCTGCAGTGTGTTCCCCGAACTACAGGTATTTTTCCTCCCCCCTCCTGTCTTTCCCTCACTCTCACAGATTCATTTCCACGCTGAATCATGCACGAATGCATGTGCGCAGGTGACAAAGGATTCATCAAATGAGGATCGGAAGAGGGCACGCATTGCAGCAGCTGAAAAACTCAATGGTGTCATTGATAGTGGACTTCCGCCTCAGCGCTATCTCATTGCACAGCGTGGTTTCAACTTTGTGGCCTACGTGCCAGAAAACATGAAACACGTCTTTAAAGATCCAAACTACCGGTAAGCACTTATATGAATCGTGTTTCGTGGATTTGAGGGTATGAGTGCACATGAGGCGTGAATATGTGTGTACTCGCGCATGTAGGTGTGTGCGAGATGCAGCGTGTGCGTGAGGTGTTATCAAGACTATAGAGGCTGTCACCGCTAACGCTTCGGTGTGTCTGCAGTCGAGACGTGCTGCAGCGTCAATTGCGGACGCGTGTTGCCAAAGCTTGCGCGGGCAATGCTCTGGTAGATCTTCTGGATTACCAGGTGGAGTTTCAACAGGCACATGAAAACGGTGTTTACGACATTGGGGGATTAGGGGAGCTCGAAGACTTCATGCTACGCAACTGCAGGGCGCACATGGGTCAATTGTAAGTCTCGTTCTCAAATTCTGCTGGCTGTTCTTCACTGTGCCCTCGCAATCCGTTTCTGACTTGATTGCGACTTGAACAGCTTCTCCAAGAATGGATTTAGAAAGTGGATGCGGAAAAACATCGACATCGAGACAGCGGAGCAGGCTGTGTGGGCACTGAACGCAAAGACCACAACCATGGCGCACGGCAGGGATGATGAGATCTACACAATGACAAGATACTGCGACAGTCAGTCTGCCATTACGCCCTTGATTATTACGGGAGGATCTGGCGCGGGCAAAACGTCGCTCATGCTTAAATTCATGTTGCATTATTTGGACTTTAAGGACCCCAATCAATCCGATGCACTCGTGTCCAAGGGCTGGCGGAGACGCGCAAAAATGATGTTTTTATCGCATTTTACGTGTGCTAGCTCTTCGGCGCGTAACCCCGTGCGCATGCTCAAAAGATTTTGCACTCGAATTGCAGCTCACTACTACCTTGACAAACCAGAAGACGTGCCAGGAGATTATCTGGGCCTCTGCAAGAAATTCAATTCGTACTGCCGCAGTGTCGGTACCTCGTTCAGGGGTGACATGCTGATGGTCATGGTGGATAGCATGGAGGAATTAGACTTGTGGAATATTAACAAGGAATCGTATATTCCCGATGATGAAGCCTCAATCATTGATTGGGTGCCCGAAAAGCTCTCAGCTATGCCCCTTTTCCCCGTGCGTATGATCCTTGCTGTGGATCCGGATGCAGATCCCGAGACAGCACGGCGGCTACACAATAGGCAAAAGGCGCATCAGACCAATGAGATATCTCTGCAATCAATGGATAGGAACAAACGGATGGAGGCATTGAGGAACATGCTCGAAACGAAGAGTCGCTCGGCATTTGATTTGGAGAAGGTCATTCGAAATCTGGCCAAAATGGATGCGTGCGGTGTGCCCATGTTCATGCACTATGCTGTACACGAAATCTCGCTCAACAATGCCTCACCAGAAGTCATGGAGATACAATTGCAGCATCTGCCCAAAAATGTGTCAGATCTCTGCTTCCAGGCTATTCTGCGCGTGGAAAAGGAGGTGGATGGTGGCACAGGGTATGTGCGGGAAATATTGATGCTGCTTGCCTGCACACGACGCGGATTGCTGGAAGTCGAGCTGTGGCAACTCATCAAAATGCAGTCTTCCAGCGTTCGAAGGCGCCCAAAGTACTTCCGATTTATTGGTGCTTTGCAAGGGCTTCGGCCCTTCTTTCGTGCATTGCCACAATTTGTAGATCGTGGCGGCGAGCACTGTTATTATGTATGCCACGGTTTGTTTTCGCGGATTATAACGGCACGTTTCATCGCAAATTTGCACACCGAGCAATTGTACCATCGCAAACTTGCAGATCTTTTTTATCAAGTCTTCCTTGCGCTGAATCTCGATCGGCTAAGCAATGGTGCCGACCGCTGGCTCCACTGCCGCATCATTACAGATGAACAGGCGAGGGGCCTGGGCGAGGTTGTATATCATGCATGCCAGGCCCATATGTTCATAGAAGTGCGTGAGCTCTTGTGCAGCCTGCGTTTTGTCGAATTGCGCATCATGTTCGATCAGCTTGCAGAGCTGCTCCAAGACTATGAAGTTTGTGTCAAGGTCATGAAGCAGTACGATATACGCGATGGGTTGCAGCAATTGGAAGATTTCTATCGATTTGTGAAAATCAATGCCTTCGATCTTGCTGCGCGCCCATCCAACACGTTTCAGCTCGCGGCAAACTCGCCGATATCAACTGCGCCTGCTGTTGTCTCACGCGCGATGCTGGCATGCAGGTGAACTCTTCTCAACCCTGTTTTGCTGCCCTGTTGCCTATTAATATCATATACGCATCTCTGCGCCCTTTCCAATTGAGTCCATCGATTTAAATGACTTTTGAGTTTGTATGTTGCAGCACGGAGCGCCGAGTATGGCTGGAGCTGCGTAATAAGAAGCAGAACCAAGCATTGACGTGCGATTTCGATTGCGGCTCAAACATCACAGATCTGTGCATCACACCAGATTCTCGCTACGTCGGTGCAGTAGCAGATGACAATGGTAAAACGCAGACCATTCACGTGTTCGACACGTTCCTTGCGATTCGAACGGCTGAAATGAGGGATTTTCAGCAATACAATACCTGTGTGGCCTTTTTCCCATCTGGCAACATGATTGTCTCAGGTTCTAAGCAAGGAGTTATCACCTTCTGGGACGTTCATGCGCAGCAAAAGGATGGACATATGAAAGCGCATGATTATCCAAAGGACAAAGATTTTGTGCGTTCGACCATCAATCGTATCAAAATCTCAAATGACATGCGATTTATGGTGACGGCTGGCAATGATCACACGCTGAAGTTGTTCGATCCGAACCATCAAGACCTTCAAGCAGTGCTGAAGGGACATCGGGGACCGGTGTTAGACGTGGATGTTAGTACCGACAATCGCTGCATCGTCTCTGCGTCTGCTGATAAGACGCTGCGCGTGTGGAATGCTGACACACACCAGTGTCTACAACACTGCATTGGGCACTTCGGGTCCGTGGTTTCGTGCGTGTTCGGTGGCACGGGCCATGCTGTCTTCGCAAGCTCTTCAACGGATGGATCCGTGAAGACATGGCAAACAGATACTGGCGCAGTTATTAACGCATTCATGGGCCACAAGGGTTCTGTCAATTGTGCAGCGATGGGTGTGACTGGGCCTCAGGTGGTGAGCACGGGCACTGACGGCACAGTCCGCGTATGGGACACATCAGATGGTTGTCAGATAGACCAATATGGACGAGAAAAGCCGGAGCAAGTGACAATTCCTGAGGGGCACAAAGGTACTTGCAACCGCTGCCTGCTGACCAAAGATTGTCTAAGGGCCATCTCGTCAGGTGTGGATGGATTTGTGAAAATTTGGAAGATGCGCGGCGGACACGAAAAAAGGATCAATTCTATCGCGTTCACTGAAGACCGGACACGAATAATCACGTGCTCGGACGATAAGACGGTCCGGTCTTTTGATGCTGTGTCAACAACAGAACTGACCAAAATTGTCGGGCATGTGGGTCCAATCAACAAGCTAAGCACGAGCCCGGGAGAGACGAGTTGGCTGCTGCACGGGTTTTCAAGACGCGGGCGCAATCAAACCACAGACACATGTGTAATTGCCACTGCTGCGGATGATCATGCGGCGGCGATATACAACATTAATACCGGTGTACGAATGCAGAAACTCGATAAGCACACAAAGGAAGTGCTGAATGTGGCCTTTTCGCCCAACGGCAAGCTGGTGGGGACTGCGTCCAAGGATGCTTGCATTGGGATTTGGGACGCGTGCACTGGCAAGCTATTACACATGCTTGGCACAGGTCCTAGCACTGGGATGGGTCACACAAGCGATGTCAATGGCATATTATTTACAAAGGACTCTGCTTCCCTGCTGTCGGTGTCCAGTGACACGTCTTGCCGAGTCTGGGATGTGCAAGATGGTTATCTCAAAGCGCTCTTGTCTGGACATACTTTGGCTGTGTATTGTGTTGACTACAGCCCGTTGTCGGACCGTGTGGTCACTGGCAGCAGAGACAAAAGCATCATCCTGTGGAACATGTGGAAGGTGTGATTCTGCTATCCCGTGCTTGCCCGTATGTGCGCGAACGTGTTGTTTTGTGTGCGTCGAGGGACTCTGCAACTCGATCATACTTCCCTTTCCCAAAAATTGTATTGTGCAACCACTTATTCAATTTCTTTCACAGGCAACCGGAGTGAAGACTCTGCGCGGCCACGTCTCCGGCTGTCTCTCTGTGACGTTTTCAAAGGACGGACGAAAGCTTTTTTCTAGCGGCAGGGACAAACTAATTCGTGTGTGGGGAGTGGATGAGGGCAATCACAAGGGCTGGACGCCGGAACAGGGCTATGAACCAATGATCCAAATGACTACAGTGCAGAAAAAGGTCCACAACTACTTTCTGAAGCCTCTCATCGTGAAGGCCGTTCCAAATGACAGGTACTGATTCGCAAATGCTTCAATACATTTAGTGTGTCACATAGTGGCATACGGTTGCTTTTTTTTGGCCTTTGGGAGTAGCATTTCTGTTGCTGCTTGAGAGTTATTTGGGTTTGTTCTCTCGACCTGCGGTGAAAAAATTGATTGGCTGATGCTGTGGTGTCTGTGCGATTTCATCGTTGTTTTTTTACATTTATGCAGGTATGTGGCAGTGGCCTATGAAACTGGGGACATAGATTTCATGCAGATGCAAAATCACAACGTTGATATCTCTATCAAAGAGCATCACGATTTCATCACTGGTCTTGACTTCACAAATGATTCTGAGAAGATGTGCACATGTAGCATGGACCGGACTCTGTGTATCTTTGCTCTGCAGGTCAGTATGCGCTCGATGTTCTTTGTTAATTCTCGAGATTGATGATGCAGGTGTGTGTACAGTGGAGGGATACTTATTTCAAGCTTACATTTCTTGGCAGTTCTACTCCGACTCCCCGAGAAGTGTTGCTATGTACAAACAAGATGCTGGCCGACTTCATAACGTGGAGTTGATTCACAGACTTGCTTTATGGCCAGTGAAAGAGCAGTGGCTCTTGTGCTGCGCATTCAACGGTAATTCTATCCGCGCGTCTATATAACCCTTCTAAATTTCATTCGAATACTAGAACTGGGATCCTGAAATCTACGTAGAACATTTCCAGCAAGAAAATATTGAGATTGTGTTGACACAGGAAAAGGCAATGAAGTAGCAGTCGGGTGCGAAGATTCCTTCACATATCTCGTTGATCTGAACACGCTGGTAACTTCGGCCATAGAATGCGACTAGAATGCGACTCTCTGCTGCATATCAAGCTGTGCATTCAACCTGGTCGTTCACACACCCTGCGTCCACGAACGTTTCATGTCACAATCAGCGTTAGGCATTTTTTGGTCCCTCCTGATGTTGTTTCCTCAATCCATCTCTGGCCCTCGCTTTCCTTCTCAGGAGTTTCGCAAGCGATTGGAAGGACATTCATTCCGCGTGACATGTCTGGCCTACGACCAAGAAGGCACCTGGATGGCCACGGGATCGTATGACAAGACGGTTATCATATTTCACGGTACAGTACGTCTATGCCCTTGCTTGTCTTTCACTTATCGACTTGTCTAGAACTCTGATGTGTGAATGTCTAAACGCAGGAGAAACTGGACTTATGAGAAACAGGCTTGCACACTTTGGTGGCGCGGTGTTGTGTCTAGGCTTCCTTCCATATGGCCCATTCATATGTGCAGGCTCTGTGGACAAGTCTACTAAAGTCGTCCATGTCCTCACAGGTGTGTTTCCCTTCTTTCTGTGCGTGCTGACTGTTTTTCCGGGATTTGCGCAAATCTGCGCGCACATTCGCAAGAATGGCAGACTCTTGTACAGCGCACTAATCAACATGTACAGGTGAGCTTCTCTTCTCGCTGGCCGCGCACTCGTTGGCAGTACGACACTTGTGGGTCACGGGCGACGGTATTGTCGCCACCGCATCAGACGATAAGGAAATACGTCTGTGGGATTTGCGCCTGCCATGGAACACGGATATGGGGTAAAAATCCGCAAAAGAATCCCGTGACAGAATAGAAATAGTGCTTGCATTCAATTGCTGACTTGTGTTTTTTCCTATAGCACGCGAATCGCAACTTGCCGCGGTCACAGGTCAGCAGTTACAAGCGTAAAAATGACAAGATCGGGCACCGGCATCCTTAGCGCGTCGCTTGATGCCACGATGATTTTGTGGGACGCGGTCAACGCGTCGCCTGTGAGAGTGTTCTTGGGACACAAGGGGCCCATTACTGAGGTCCTCCTGATGGCCTAGTCTGCGCCAGCATATTTGCGCGAGCCCACTTGCTGTAGGGTCATTTATCAGGCCAGAGATAACAAAGGATGGAATCGCAGATGATGATGCTGGAGCCCGAGGATGACTCTTTTGTCGATCCGAAAAAGAAGAAGAGCCGAATTTTCGGTTACACACGCTTTGTGGTGTCGGCTTCCATGGATTGCACAATTCGCGTTTGGAACGTCATGACCGGTATCGACGAATGCTTTACGGTATGGAATGCGTGCGCGCATGAAAGCATGCCCGTCTTGCAGCATGCTCATTTCATGTATAGCGCATTATCTGCTCCTGTCCAACGGAATTATTGAGACTGTCTTTCTTCCCCACACCCTGTCTCCTTTTTTGTCTTGGATAGAGGTGTGATCACCCCGTGGCGTGCCTAGCAAAGACGCCTGACAACGAATCCTTCGGTAAGAAACTTGCAGAGAGCATGCAGTATCACACTCGTTTCATGTATCAGAAAATCTAAATGTAACTCTTGAGAATTTCTCCCAGCTGCCGGCGATGATTATGGTGGCTTGCACATTTTCAAATTGTGGAACTTGCACCAGATTGGAGACTTTGAGAGAGCTGCGTCATTCTAATCGCCACCATATCATCATTTATGAGCATATTCGGGAGAGGGAATGAAAACTTCGGGAGGGTTTGAATCCTCCTCTTCCAGCTCCTCAACCACCACAAGGAAGGGCTGACCACCCTGAAAACTATGTCAAAAACTGTACATGCACCACTGTAATAAAACTACACTCCCATACGTGTCACTCTGGCTAGCCTGGTCCATGCTCAGAGACAACACCAACATGGCGTGGGCCCCCAACCTCTCTTTCCCGACAGAAATTCAACAGCGAACATGCACGCATCCTGTCATTCTGCGTCCCTCACAAGCGTGCCACGCCATGGTGTAGGTCAAAGGTAGGCGTAATTCTCAGCAGAGTCACTGCTCATCGGAACCCATTCGGCCACCTGGCTCACTCGCGCGCGCACGCACACGAGACACAATCAGAGCGTATGCATCAACCCGTTATTCCAGCACAGCATTTGCGAATATCAATGAATTCCAATGAACTTCGCCTCCACCTGCTCGTCCACCTGCTCGTCCACCTGCTCGTCCACCTCCTCATCCACCACCACCACCACCCCCTCCTCCTCCTCCTCCTCCTCCTTTCTCGTCATCAACTGGTATGTCATGGCAGGAAGGACGTTGGGGCGAACCCGTGCATGTGCGTTCATGCGCGTGTGCGCGTTGCTGTGCGTGTGCGCATATAACTCTAGGGAACGAAATTGCATAGAGGAACACATTTGACTAACATCGCAGCGCAACCTTGCAGAATTCCTGCTGCGCGTATGCGCACCTAGTTGTAAGGGCTTTCGGACGTTCTGACTCTGTCACAGGCGCGCGCGCGCGCGCGCGCACACACACACACACACACACAAAGACCATGCTCTCAGGCACCTGGTGAGCCTTGACATTATCTATCACCGCGCGATGGGCGAATTTCGTGACAAGTTCCTCCACGTTCCTCCTCTTGCCCCGTTTCAACCTCCCCATCAACACCTCTGACTCATGCGTAGAATCCTCCTCACTCCGTCCCTCCACACCTCCCACCCCTTCCATCCTTCCCTTCCCTGCTCCCTCTTCCTCTTCCTCCCCTTGACCCTCCCCCCCTCCCCCCCCAGCCTCCCCCCGGCCCGTCAGTGCGGCGACCATGGCCTCATCGTCAGATACACGCGCCCACTCAAGCGGCGTCCTCGCGCGGGCCCCCGGAACCACATCATCAGGTAGCACTTGCTCAGCGTCCTCCAGTCTCAGTGTCTTTGATGCGCTGCCGCCGAGTGGACGCACGTTGAGCACCGGCTGCGGGCCATGGGTTCGGTGAGAGAGAGAGAGAGAGAGAGAGAGAGAAAGAAAGAGAGAGACGGACAGAGAGAGAGAGAGAGTGTGTGTGTATGCATTCATGCATGTGTATAATGTGTTTACATGCATCTTGTGTGTGTTCCGGACCCAGGTTCCGGTGGGGGTGAGTCAACGTGTGTGAATGTAGGGAGGGGGGAGAGGGGAGAGAGAGAGAGGGGGGGAGGGGCGAGGGGGAAGGGGGGCGAGCTGCGACTGCCAG
>Ga0115006_10002202_pt1 | contig 12676 bp, 14 predicted proteins | sample ArcOceMetagenome_3_FD_88943 | JGI IMG/M metagenome (GOLD analysis project Ga0115006, IMG submission 88943) | Marine eukaryotic phytoplankton communities from Arctic Ocean - Arctic Ocean- Svalbard ARC20M Metagenome | ecosystem: Environmental > Aquatic > Marine > Oceanic | place: Arctic Ocean...
ACGTAAAAGTTTGCCCCACCCGAAACAAAGGGGTCAGGGTTAGGGGGGGACACCCAATCAACAAGCTTCTCACCGGTTGCGACAAGGACAACTTGGAACTCTCCATTGTTCCATCCGTCTCCGTAAGAGTCGAAACCGTTGAGCTGGTAAACACCAGGTTTCATGCAGATCTTCTCCTCCCAGGTCTGTAACGAGGAAGAGTTTTGTTAGTTTGTTGCGGCTGGAGCGAAGCGACAGCAAAAGCAACATGCCACCGCCTTACATGATAATTTCCTCGTCGCTTCGCTCTTTGCCCCGCTCTTCAACTCGCGTCGCCTTACCTCCTGGTTGTAGGTGTTCTGATGTTTAAGGCCACTATCTTTGTAGCAAACGAACTCGAGCCTGTGCTCACTGCCGTAAATATCCATTTTACTCTCAAATCTGACCATCGCGCAATCAGCATCCTTGGTCACAAGGTCCCAGCCATCGGAGGTATCAGCGACGCCAGAGCAAGTAGACATGGTTGCGCCACCGGAGGCACCCTCGCCTTGGTTCCAGGTTTCAGATTCCTCAGACCAGACGTAAGGGGCTGGAGTCGGAGGATAGATCCAGGTTTCGGAAGAGTAGCCGTAGTCGTACTGCGATGAGCGAAGTGAATCGCGAAAAGGGATAGGCAAGGAGCGAAGCGACGAGTGGAAGGTTGTTAGTTATTGTGATGTAGTAGTATACGGGAGGAGTGTAGCGACGAGCTATTGGTTCTTTTTAAAAGAAAGATAGATGGCACGTTGTCGTCCTTCGCTCCTCGCTCAGCCTCACCTCGCTTGAATCGTAGTTTGAGTTGTAAGACGTCCCGTCGCTGTCGTAGTCCTCTGACCAGTAGTCCCACTCTTGAGTCCTTCGCAAGAGGTTACTGGCGAGGTTACCCTCACCAACCTCAACACTGCCATCAGGGGCCTCTTCTTCACCTCCAGGGCCCCAAAGGTAGTCATCAGCTGACTTAACAACAGCTACAAACTGAAAGAGAAGGACAATACTCGCGTGCACGGAGAACTTCATCGTCTGAAAGGGAAAGAGGGCAACAAATGGTTAGGAGAAACATCACACATAAAACATTTTGACTTACGGGGGGAATGGAATCTCATGGACTAGGCAACTTAGAACGCCCCATATTAGGCCACAAGCTCTCTGTCGACATATGAAACTACGAGACCACAACAAATTGAACTTCCAAGGGCCAGAGGAGGCAAAACCTTCCCTTGACGCAAGCTCTCAACTCGAATCAAAAATGTTCCTATTTCCACAACGAATGAAGGAGATCCGGAGGCATAACTCACCGATTAGCCTAGCTCAAGAACCTTCCAAATACGTCGTAAGCCTTTTCGTGCAAAAAAGACTTCAACAGATATAACAGACTTCTCAAAGAGCGGCACAAAATTTTGGCGAGAGCAAACACGCGAAGCGATTGGCATGGGGCATTCCTTCGGACTTTTCAGGTTGGGATCACTTTTACATTCTTTTATCTTTTACGGATGTAGATATTATTAATACGGTCGGATAGGTCACGAAACGTTCATGATAAGTGCGACGAGGCAACACTTGCCACCGCGGCATGGGTGCAACGGGGTTGTTATTGATTCTTATCTCAATAGCGTGTTTTTTTCGCTATATAATGTTATTAAACGGGAACTTTTTGCAATATCTCGTCAAACTATAGTAACGATAAAGTGGCACAACTTTTGTCACGACGCTGTGCTCGCATCCAAGGCCTCAGAATGTAAAAAATGGTGGGTTCGGTATGAGGATCCAAACGAATTGAAAAGAACCCAGTAAATCAACAGATTCCGGAAATATCTGCGCTTAACTCTTGGGATGGAGCCTCCCACCCGACCGTCAGCCCCTACATCTTGCGTTAGCCCAAACGTGAAAGAAATGGGGGAGCACTCTGAATCTGGATCTGCGTCTCCCGCCCCAAACAGGTCAATTTCTTCCTCACTTTCATCTGTTGACAGCAGTTGGAACTGGAATCAAGCACAGACAGCAGATGGACGAACATACTACTTCAACGAGAAGAAGCAGGTCAAGTGGAAGCTGTCCCTGGAGGAGAAGGTGAGGGTGGGACTGAGAAGAGCACCAAGGATGATTTATCTCTGCCTTCATCTCCTCAAAATTTCGCCCCCTCGTCTTTTACCTCACCATCCCTCCACATTTCACTCCCCTCCTTCTCCATAATGTCTCTTCCCTCAGATGAAAATGCTGCAAACACTAGAGCTGTCCTTTCGCAAGATGGAGGGCTTCATGTACAAGCGTGCTCCCAGGCACACGGACAGCGACAGGCCTTCGATTTTTCGCATGATGACGCCTCACCAGTCGCTGTTTAAGAGAAGGTACTTTGTTCTAGAGCCCAGTCAAAAGACCCTCTTCTACTACCCAGATACTTCCAAGTCTCCCCTCTTGGGGACGGTCGACCTCACCTCCGTCACTGCAGTGTCCACGAATGTCAAGGATAAGAGCGACCTCACACAGCTTCCTACAGAGTACGTCCTAAACGTCACAACTCTAAACAGGGTCTGGACCTTTGTTTGTAACACGGGGGAGGAGCAAGCAGCTTGGAACCAGTGCATGCAGCTGATGATATTTCAGAACACTCATCTTTTCCAGCCCCAGTACGGGACTACAGCGAACCTGCTCTCCCCACAAACAGCCGCACATTCTCTTTTTGACTCCGGGGCCGGTGAAAAGAAGAAGAGTACAATCGTTCAAAGCGTCAAAGGCAAAAATAGCAGGGTCAGCACAAACGAGTCTATTGCTACCAAGATTGAGCATACTCTGGCCAGGAAGGCAGAGAATGGCCCAGATGTGGACGTTGTATTTCACGAAGATATCCGTTCAATGAATAAAAAGAAAAGGGGAAGGTGAGAATGGACGAGGAGCGGAGGACGGAAGGCTGGAGCGAAGCGACAGCAAGAGCTACTTCTAACATCTATCTCCCTCGCTTCGCTCATCGCAGCCGCCTTGTCACTATGTTTGGGGGGAAGAGCCAAGAGAGTGGAGAGAAGGAGGGGAAGGACACAGCAGGCGAAACCAACAGGCGAATGACGAGACTGTTCAAGTCGCCAACAAGCCCCTATGGGGGTGATATGGAGAAGCAGGAGGAAATCGTCGAGCCTTATAGGGCAAGGAAGGGACAAGCTTTCATGACAGGAAACTTGCCCCTTGACTGCCCATCAATCTGCGCTTCTTTCGATTTCCCAGCTATGCCCTTCTTTCGCACTCTCACGCGCCTGGGGTGCGAAGCAGACAAGCTCAAGGAGTTCCTTGACTTGAAGTCGAGAATAGTTTTCGTGAAGGAGGGAGACTACATCGTAGAGGAAAACGGTGCCATAAAGTCTATTCACATCATCATGAGTGGAGAATTTTTGCGCCAGAAAAATATTCACGGAGATCAATACGGAATCTCAGTTCTTGAGTCTGGAGCTTTCTCCAGCATTGAAGAGTTCTTCACCCTATCTCTGGGGTCTTACATAACATCAGTTGTCGCGGGTTGCCACGGGGTCGTGCTTGAACTCGACGCCCCTGGATTTGGCACCTTCCTTACATCTCAGGGCGTCAACACAAGTTTCCCTGACTTCTTCATTCCCTTCATATCAGATCTGCTCTCCTGCGTGCCCCTCCTTCTCGACCTCCTCCCCACCACCCTCAAGTTGATTGCGGCTGAATTCAAAGTAAAAAAGTTCCTCAAAAAGGATAGGATATTTTCTGTCCATGCCAAAGCCGCAGAGGTGAGAGGCAGAGCGAGGAGCGAAGCAACAAGCTAGCAACGACATCTCTAGTGACGAAAACCGCGCGCGCTCGTATTTCAAAAAGACGCTCCTCCTCCGTAACCGCCACAATAATCCTCACCCCTCATCCTAACCCTTTTGGCGATTCACTTCGCTCATCGCAGTTTGTCATTGTGATGAACGGGACTGCCAAAGCAACCCACGAAACGCCCAGTGGGACACAAATCGTTGGTCTGTACAGCAGCGGGGACTGGATGAACGACGAGGCAATCAGACAGGGGAGGAACTACGCTGTGGACCTCACCTCTGTGAGCGACACTGTTTTTGTGCTCACCTGCAGCATAACGGGGTTCGAAAAGGTACTCAAACTCGGAGGTTCAGACCTTAACAATAGCATACACAGGGTCGTCAGTGGTAGGCTGGCACAAGCTATGTCGAAGTGTCCTCTCTTCTTCGGGATGAACGCCCTAACAAGCAAGTTTGCAGAGTTCATGCATTTTGATGAAGTGCCTGCTGGCACCGTCATCTGCAAGCAAGGTGGAAAATGCGATGGTTTCTACATCATTCTCTCCGGAACGATGGAGGTCAGCGTGGGTGAAGTCTTGGGCATAAAGTTGAGGAGAAGCGTCGTCAAGGACGTACTGGGAATCAACGATTTCTTCGGAGGTTCATGGCTACTTTCCCAATCTCTTGGTGCTCTCGCAACTGTCAAGGCCACGTCACACTGCGTCTTGCTTAGGACTCCAGCAGAATCTTTCAATGAACTGTGCAAGATATGCCCTCTCCTTGAAACACGACTTAGAAAGATGAGGGAACAGGAAGTCAAATCGACGGCTAGGGAGGAGGACCTCGTCTCGGCTGTTCGTGACGCTGTTCGATTAGGAATTTAAAACCAAAATTTGTTCAAAAGATTTGTATATTCTTTCAACCTTCCTTCACAAGCTGACGGAGCGCTGCAAGGTATGCCAAGTACTTCTCATCATAGCCGCAATTTTCGTCATTTTTATCACCAGGATCGCTGTCATCCTTGCCGTTTTCGCTGTCGTCGAAGTCGCCGCTGCTAGTAAGAATTATGAAAGCCCTCTCAAGCTTTTGTACTGCTTCCCTCACAATCCTCTTCCTTGTCAATCTATATTCAACCGCAGTCTTCTTCCGTAATGACGCCTCCGCATTTTCCTTTCCCAAATTGAGAGAGGCAAGTTCAGCCTCATCATCTCCTACTGAAGTTGTCCACTCCCCTTGGCCAACTTCCCTAATCAGACCCATTAATCCGCTCAGTGCCCGTACTTCTACATTTTTGTCGAAAGGCTGCAGGAGATCAAGAATATTGACCTCTAGGTCGTTCCCGGTCTCATCAGGGTGCACGTTCGAAACCCTGAACATGAGCAGGCCATCATCCGCAAACACACTTTTCTGCAACTTGACTGTTCTCACACTCCGGTACCCCAAGTCTCGAAGGGCGGATCTACGCAGTTCGTAAGCAGCAATCTCTTTGGGACTTTCGCCCTTGATTAACGAAGCCCGAATGCTCACTGTCTCCCATTCGTTGTTCATAATGGCAAAGCCGTAATCTAAAAGAAGGTGAGAATTATCTCTCCTGCCGTAGGAATTAAAAACTTCGCACCCCCGACTGTAGCAATTGTTACCGCTAGGAAACAGAGTGAAGACCCCCGAATTTTCTCCTGGGTCAATAGTGCCCCCCCTGGCCCCTCCGACCGTCCCGTCGCCGACTGTGTCCAAAGCATAACGAACAGGGAGGTTGGCATGGTTGAAGCAGTCGGCTAGGGGAACGAGGCTTGTCCAAGGCAGTCGTCTGCCGAAAGCTCGTGCTTGAATAATATGGTAGGACCAAACAAAGATATCGGAGGAGATCCTGTCAAGCGCTTCAGTCAAATCAAGGTAAGCGGCTGGATGATGCTGTTGGGCATACTTTTTGACCCCTGCAACTATTCTGGAGTGCATCCTAACTTCTGTAACACTTCTCTCCTCAGCCCTGCGAGAGATGACTGCGGCATGTTATTTTGGGCATTAGCTGTCGCTTCGTTCCTTGTCAATCTCACCTTCATCCTGCAACATTGCCCTCTCGTTTTCAGGCCACTTCGAAATAGTCCCTGGGTCGGCGGTCTCGATTAAAAAGGACAAGTAAGGGTGGAATGATGATGATTCTCCTTTCACAACTTCCCTGCTGATGCAAAGTGCAAGCAAACCGTCTCCCCCCAAGGTTTGTCCCGTCCACATTTCTCGAAGAATCATGGCTAAGCTGTCCTGGGGATCCCTCAAGCAGTTGGGAACACACACCATGCACTCGAAAGGTATACTCACGATGGGCTGGTAAGGCTCTATGTCTTGTTTTGCCAAGGCGCATCTATACCCCAGCGTGGGGTGGAGGCAGGGAAAGGAAACACATGGGAACGAAGCACCGCACGACTCTAACCACGCTAAGAGAACGACAGTCGGAGGGTCAGGAGTGGGCGAAGCTGGCCGCGACATTCCTCCAAGGAACAACTGTCTTTTCTGTTAGTCATTGAAAATCAGTTTTTGCCAGTTTATTTCTCTCTAACCATGGCCACAGTCTCACAGATGGTACAGATGGCAAAAAACGACGTCCAAGAACAACTGGACGCATTCAAGAGCGCAAAAGTCGGAGGGGATGGTGAGGCTGAGGGGTGGGGTCCGGGGGTGGGACGAAGTTGGGATGGGCTAGTGTGAGATTCAGCGAGTGCTAGAAAATTTCTGGCAATCTAATCGCGGATATATGTTAATATAAACCCGAAAATAGATTCACTACCGACGGATAAGTCTTTGCTTGCTTTTATTTCTAACGCTTGCCCTAACCTCTATCTTCTCTTCCAGGCACACAGGGAGCATCGCAGAAGGAAAAAGATCGAATGACGTTTAATCCCACCCCCCATGGGGGAGTTTGGGGGAATGAAGAGAGTTATCAAATGGCAATGAAAAATTACACCCAGTTCTTGGGGAAACATCCCGTGTGGGGGAACGAGGCAGTGACTGCGCAATATCCAGTGAGGGAGGTGAAGGTGAGTAGGACGGAGACGACGGCCACAACCAGCAAGGTGCACGGGAGGCGTGCTAATCCCCCCCCTCCCCCCCCCATGAAGGAGTCCCGGCATCCAACATTCACGCAGGCAACTTGGTGGCCCTCTGGGAAGACAACTCTATACCAGTACTGTAAATGCCACGAGAATAAGAATTCTTCTAGGTACAAGACGAAGAGGTTGCGCCGAAATCACTGCCCAGAGTGCGGTTACTGGCAGAATAAGCATGACGAAGAGTACGACTGGGATCCAGTGGTCGACAAGACTAAGGGAAAGCCTGAATTAGGTAATGTCATAGAGGCCGTTCACGATATAAAAGGATTTTCGTTCGACCAAAATCACAAGAATTCTGGGCTTCTCACAGAAAAACAGAGTATAGTTGGGAAGGCGAGGGAAATAGGAGGCCAGGGGTTGATAGGGGAGAGTTATGACGCCAACTTGCACACAAGGCAGATGGACACTAGCACCCCAGACGGCCCGGCCTATTATAGAATGAAGGAAAGAAACAACACATTACAGCAGCAGATGGAAGACAAGCGGAAAGCCGACTTGATTGCCAAGGTGCAGAAAAAAACCGAAAGCCAGTTAAGAAACGAAGCCAGAAATCGGGAGCCTAAAGTCATTGAGGGTATGACCCTCAAATTTGAGTGGGAGCTTGGAGAGCCCATGCCTTACGGAGCAAGAGACAAACCTGAGAAGGAGGTTGAAGGCCCAGCTCGGAGGAGGCTTGATAATAGGATTATGACGAAAATGGAACTGATGAAGCAGCCACACAACGTGACGGATCAAGTAGCATACTGCAAGGGAAACATACTGAAGGAGATGCAAGAAGAGGAAAAGGCCGGGAGGATTGGTAAGGCGCTCAAGTATTACCAAAGGGTCAGTGAGGGCAGGAAGGGTGTCTTGAAGGAGATCATGGAGGAAGATAGGGCAAATGAGAGCAAGAGAAAAATGGAGGAGAAGAAGGTCATCGAGGAGAGGAGGTTGCTTAGAGAGCAGGAGGCCAAGAAAAATTCTGTTTCGAAGGGGTCCATGGGGCGAGGGAACGTGAAGGATAGAATGATGGCCAGGACCACTTTCGGGATGAAAAGTTTGCATAGCGACAAGTACGTCGAGCAAAAGAGGAGGCAGATGAGCAAATTTTTGACGGTTGGCGACGACGAAGAGGAAAAGAAGAGAAGGAGAAGGAAGAAGAAGAAACGGGAGAAGAGGGAGAAGGCGGAGGCGGAGGAGGAGAGGAAGCTCACACCGCTGGAGCTGGAAGAAAAGAAGGAAAAGGAGGAAATGAGAGCGAGGAAGAAGGAGAGAAGGAGACAAAGAGAGATTGAAAAGGTCGTCCAGGGGACTAAGAACGTTGTTGGCCTGCATCGTGAGGGAAAGGGAGGGGGCGGAGGTGGGGGTGGGGGGGATAAATTCGACGACGAGGGAAGCGTGGGAAGGTGAGTGGAAGGGTGCGAGCGAAGCGAATGCCGTACAACCCTTTTGCTGTCGCTTATCTCACCTGAAATATTTTCTCCAATCCCAGTCTCGTCAGCCAGGGAAGTCTGGTTCTTATGGATCTTTCAGCTCAGCAGGTGGCGTACCAGGCTCGTATCGAGAGGGAAGCAAATGAGAAGGAGGAGGCCCAGAAGGAGAGTGTTGAGAAGGAGGTGAGGAACAAGGAGGTCGCGGAGGACATGGTGAAGGGGATTGAGGGGAAGAAGGGGAAGAGGAAGAAGAGAGGAGAGGAGGGCGGGGAGGGGGGAAAAAGTAAGAAGGACAAGTCCTCCAAGAAATCGAAAAAGAATAAGGAAGGGGAGGGAGGAGGGGAGGTGGCAGGGGTGGTAGGGGATGTACCAGGGGATGGACTTGAAACGATGAAAGGGGGGATCGTAAAGAAGCTAGGAATGATGAAACTTCCGCCCATGAAGTCGATTCGAAGCTGGGGAAGGAAAAAGATTGGGCTTGAAGTTGAGGACGAAACATTGACTGAAGTGGACCTTGAAAAGGGAGAAGGAGGGCTAAAGGTTGAGGGCGGGGAGGGCTTAAGTGTAGGGCCAGGAGTTGACGGAGAGGGGAAGGAGCCGGGGCAGGAGCAGGAGCAGGAGCAGGAGCAGGAGCAGGAGGAGGCGATCAAGGAAGCTCTGCTGTTCAAGCTTGGTTGGGTTCTTTATAAGGTAATTAAGTCGACCCTCTGGTTGCTCGAGCGTCCGCTCCTCGTCGTTCCGCACAAGTACAACCCATACAAGCAGTGGAGGGCCAAGCAGATCGCCAAGCATCTCATGAGGGAGAGCACAGGGGCCAGCTTCATGGAGAGCCAAACGGGGAACAAGTTCAAGAAGAGTCCCGTAATGTTCGTGGTCGACTGGATCGGACAGGTGAGGCTTGCGGGGAGCGTAGCGAGCTGCCTAATGTCACTCTTTACGCTATGCTAGCCCCCCTGCTCGTCTCTTCGCTCCTCGCCTAACCCTTTTCTTGCTTCGCTTCGCTCACCGCAGTTCTTGCACGAGAGGTACAGGCGGCTGCAGATTTTTGCCACCTCCATCTTTCTCTACCTTTACCGCATAATAACTCGCCACAACAGAATATACACCTATGACGACCTGGAGGGTGGGGCCTACGACGGCGACAACTCTCTGGTGGTGCGATGCTTCGCTCAAAAGTTGAAAAAGGGGATGGAAAAATTGGACGTGAATGGGAGGACACCCGACGGGAAGACACCTATACAGTGCTGCTTCGAGGGACTCCTGGACGTGGACAGGAGGGGTAAGGAAGAGGAGAAGAAAAAAGCCGACGAGGAGGCCGAGAAGATCGCGGAGGCTGTGGAGGAGGGGGAAAGCGAGACCAAGGTAAGGGGCAGGATGATACTGTCTGGGATGATGACAGGCTTGAACAGGGTCGCAAAGATGACAGGCATAAAATCCGACCCAGTTAAGAAGTACAACAAGACCCTCGCGACGCTACTTTCCATGGGGGCGGACGTTCTGCTACCTCAGGACGTCGACTCTTCCCCCGGTTACTCCTTGATTCACCTCGCGGCAGAGGCAGGTAACTGCAAGCGGCTTGCCTGGCTCCTAACAAAGGGCGCGAGGGTGGACACTGAAACTCTGCTTGACGGAATGACTCCTTTGCATGTTGCATGCATGAAGGGAAAGAGCGAGGCGTGCATGATGCTGCTTACCAGGGGAGCGATGGTTGACCCGAGGGACAAATACGGGAGGTAAGGCCAAGGAGCGAAGCGATGAGTGGAAGGTTGTTATTTATATGCATACAGACGACAGGTCGTTGTCGCTCCATCACCCCTTTACCTAATAAAACCTCCCTTCTCTCCTCTCCTCCAGGACTCCCCTCCACATGGCTGCGGAAACAGGGGGAACCCACGTGACCCGCGTGATGCTCCTCTGCGGTGCGAAGAAGAGCATTTGGGACGACAAGGGTAAGACGCCTTTCGACTACGCTGTTAGGATGGGGAGGCCCAGCACTGTCGAGAGCATACTTGTTTTCAGGGCTGCTAGCATGAACAGCAGGCAGAACATTAACTTCCTTTTCCACAAGATGCTAGCGGATGGGGAGCATAAGGAGAAGAGGCTGATGACGGTTAGGGAGAGGAGGATGGACGACGCCGGCGACGCTGCTAGGGAGACCGCCACCAAGGGTTTGAAACTCCTCAAGTGGGGGGCTAACATGGTCAAGAGCAGAATTAGGATCATTGACGGAGCGGCGAGGGGGGAAAGCGAAACACCGAAAATGAAGGCGGAAAGGGAGGCTAGGGAGAAAGAATTAAATAAGGAGGGGGGGACTGTTGGGAGGGCGGCTAAGAAAACTTGGGGGAAAGTTGCAATGGCGGTGAAAACTACCGGGCTTTTCGGAGGGAAGGAGAAGATTGATTTGGATGCTGTGGATGACGGGTTGGCGGAGTTTGGGTTGGAGTGACGAGCGAAGAGAATCGGGGAGAAATAGTACTTGTTCTTGTTAATTAAACGAGATGTATATTTAGGGGGGGGCGATTGTCGGAGGTAGGGTTAAAGTCCGTATTATCGTCCCAGGTTCCGGCTGCGTCTTCTGATCCACGTGAACCCCCCAAGCGTTGTGCCTCATGTACACTACAGCGTCCCCCATCGTGTTATCGAACCCGTGGGAGATGACGGGCAGGGCAGAGTCCCCGAGGAGGAGGTAGACCATCGCCAAGCGGCCCAAGAGAAGCTCCAGGGACATACCCCTGCGATGAGCGAAGCGACGAGCACGGGGGTTGCGAGCGAATTGAGAGAGAGAGGGAGAGAGGTGTTATAACAGTAGAACAAAGCACTAGCTGTCGCTTCGCTCCAGCCCTCCGCCCAGCCTTCCGTCCTTCGCTCCTCTATCCAATCTCACCTCCAACCCCAGAGGTCGAGATCGTAGTCTGGGAAGGGTAGGGAGGAGGTCAAGTAGTCGCCTGGTGCAACGGGGACGGAACGGGTATTGTCGGTGAAGAACATCAAACCCTCCAGAAAGGCAAAGGAGAGGAGGATGGGGACGAGGGTTGGGAGGAGGGAGGTGGGGATGGTCTCTAAGTGCGACGATAGAAGCGGGGAGGAGCGAAGCGACAAGTGAGAGTATGTTAGGTATTGTGCTGTAGTAGTATACGGTCGTCGCTTCGCTCCAGCCGTCCTTCTCTCCTCCCATCCTTTGCTCCTCGCTTGGCCTCACCTGGTTGTTTGATGGATGTTAATATCGTAGGCAGCAAACCTGGCGCTCCCCCTCTGCGATCGACAATGCTCGACACGAGAAGGCCGAGGAGCGATAGTCTTGCGTGACGGAACTCCGACACTCGTTGGGATACAAATTGCTCGTTTGACAGCTTTGTAGGGAGGGGGGAGGGGAAGGTTAGGAACTCATTGGAAAATTTTGAAGGGGTTGAATAGAGAGATATCGGGGGTATTGATGGGGTTTTATATCTATTGGGTATTAGGATTGATTTATTAGAGAGATATTGAGGTTGAAATGATTGACTTCGGGGAAGAAGGATTATTGAGAGGCATAAATATAGGAGAGGAATCATTATTAGAGTTTTATACTTAGATGAGAGGGGGAGAAGGGGGGTTAATGAGATGAAGGTTGGGATGATGGTATTATTGGTATGATTGTGTATCGTTATTGTTATATATTGAGGAATAATGATTTTCAAGTTTTTGCTCAAAATTCAAAATCCCTTTAAATTATTCGTAATGTTATTATTAATTATATTATTATCATTTATGATTATATTATCATCGGGTTATGTTAATATAAATGTATATAATATACGTTATAGTATAAATATTATACCACATCGACAAAGATTACAATTAAGGAGACAATATTTTTATAACAAAGACATATCAAATAGAAATAAGTATATAGGAGGGAAGAATCATTGTCAATATATCCAATTATACGGAAATATTGACGATAGATATGGAGAAGATGATAATAATAATGATATTTCATCCGACCTTGCTGCCATGATGAAATCACTAGAAATAGCATACAATATTGATACTAACGATGATAATATTGATATTATCGACGAAAGAGAAAAAGGGGGATGGAAGGGAGACGGAAATTGGGACGCTGAGAAGAGAACAGAGAAAGAGGAGGACAAGGAGGAGGACAAGGATAGCAACAATAGCAACAACAGCAACGAAAGTAAGGAATTAGGCAGGGATCTACTCGAACGAACTTTCAAGAAGGACCCTCCAACCCAACCCTATCTACCCCCCCCCCCTTCCCCATCACCAAACCCACCTTCTTCACCACGTGACCTTCTAGAGAAGAAGTTTACAACCCCCTCCCCCCCCCCCCCCCCCCCCCCCCCCCCCCCCCCCCCCCCCCCCCCCCCTCCCCCCCCCCCCCCCCCCGCCCCCC
>Ga0115006_10002203_pt1 | contig 12674 bp, 8 predicted proteins | sample ArcOceMetagenome_3_FD_88943 | JGI IMG/M metagenome (GOLD analysis project Ga0115006, IMG submission 88943) | Marine eukaryotic phytoplankton communities from Arctic Ocean - Arctic Ocean- Svalbard ARC20M Metagenome | ecosystem: Environmental > Aquatic > Marine > Oceanic | place: Arctic Ocean...
AAAGTTAAAAGTATAAATAAATTGAAAGGAACTACCTACGTTTAGCGATAGCGATAGCGTTATAAGTACATTGCAACATATGTAGCATAGCTCGAGAGTTGCGTCTACTGTCAGATTAATTTAATTTACCTTTCGATCGAAAGGCACGATATGCGCGATTTGTAGATTAGCATCTTTCGTTAATAGTCACTTCCTAACCTAGAGAGAATAATATCTTCGCATAAATTGCATGTCATCTTGGTATCGGTGTTCCTGCAAAATGCGGGCAGCTCGGATGCGTCCAAGTTGGCTGACGAGCATCTTCGGCAAACCAAAGAAGAGCAATGACCACAGCAGTACTTCTTACCGAAAGGTCCAAAGGCATTCAGGCATCGCATGCACGTGGGACGTGCTGGAGGAGTAGCCTGCTTGATGGAAATTGCCGACAAGACGCGCCGGAGATCGCCCTGATTAGTTATCATGTCAGTGCACAGCACATCCGGCAAGCCCGCGTCCGCCCAAAACACCTTCCACGACGGTGGCTTCCTCCAGGGCAAGTGAAGTTGGCCTCCCGCTTGAAGTAGTTGCAGTGCTCCGTCAATGTCTTTGTGATAAATACAAAGGTGAAGAGGTGTGCAACCACTGAGAGACGGTAGGTTTGGATTTGCGCCGTAGGAAAGGAAGGTATCAATCAGTTGGCGATATGTCATTTTGCGTCTCCTTTGGCCTTTGTTGTGGCAAATGAGATGCATCGGGCTTTGACCTCTCTCGTTGACGATGTTGGGATCGCTCCCTTGGCTCAAGAGGATGGTGATCAGTTCATCGGCACACTCGTTGTCGACGACGCTGGCGAGGTGGAGAGGGCTATTTCCGTCTCGGTCTTGATAATTGATATCGACCTCTGCAGGATCTGTCGCCATGCAAAGCATCTGAGCAATTTCGCCGCTGGGCGATAGATTTGATGACACTGATGATTCGTATGGGATCTCAGAGTATGGACCATCGAAGTGGGCGACCAGATGAAGAGGCGTGAACCAACGTACAGAATCAGCCACGCTAACATCGGCCCGATGCGCAAGCAAAAGACGGACAGCATCCACATCTTTTCTACGAACCGCGAGATGAAGAGCACACAAACCATTCTCGTTGGGTATGTTGGGATTTGCACCGCCTGCAACGAGGAGCGTTTCAATCATATCAGAAGACTGGGCATAGTGTAAGGGAGTGTTTTGCGCGTCATCCTGTAGATTCGGCACTGCAAAGTGTTCCAGTAGAATTGATGTCATGTCGAAATTGGAATTGAGAACTGCCAGATGCAGTGGTGTCCTATCGTGATGCCCACCTTCGTTTATGTAGGCATACATATCATCGCACGAGCTGATGAAATCCACGAGAGCATCTACATCCCCAGATCGTATGATTTGGTGGAGGGGTGTTTCCACCTCATCATTATTGAACGAAGCATTCAACGTGTTTGGTTGCCGATAAGCTGCCATTTCCCTAGAGCCGGCTTTTCGGAGGGAATATTTCCGGGGACTATCGCTGAATTGACTTTGGCTAACATCATTTGCACTGCTGCCGTGGCTCTCAGCATCGGTAGGCGTACCTTGCCTGCCCATCAGAAATTCTACTCGATTCATCGCAAGGCTCCTCTTTGAGGGAGATCCGAAGATTCCGGCGGAAAGAGGAGTGCTGCTTGATGTGCTCTCGGCTTCGGTAGCTGCAGGAGTATCGGGTGCGGAAGATTCGTTTTCCTCTGCTGCGGCGCCGACATTTCGTTTTCTGGCAAAGATAGTCTTGATCGGTGGGAGCTCTTCGCCCTTTTCTTCCTTGATTGATTCTAGTTCTTGTCGTAATCGCTCCATCTCCATGTCCTTGGCGGTACAGGCATCGGCCAGGGCACGAATTTCTGCTTCTTGGGCCGTCGGTGTCTTGGGGAAGTCGCGATAAATGACGGAAGATACCTGTGATGAGCCTGCGACGCTTGAGTGTGCACCTTGATCCACGCTGTTGGAGTCGGACGCCTGTAACAGTGCCCTTTCTTCATCTTCCTGTCGCCGGGATCTGTGGCGAAGGTCTTCTAGCTCCTGCTTGGCTCGGAGCGCTTCTCGTCGCAATTCATCTCGTTCTCTGGCAACATGGTTGAGGTTTCTTGCGTCCGATTTTAATTGCTTCAACAGGTTGCGGGCTCTCCGGGACCTGAAGAGTTGTTGGATATTGATGACGAGGCGAACTGCGGCTCGAAAGCGTCGGTAAGGGCCAGCCATTCGCCAAAATGACTGAAGAACAACAGCCTTGCGGTCCTGATTTATCGTTGCATAATTTGCCCTCGCAACCCTTCCCCTGTATCTGCGTTGTCCCCAAAGAGCAATGGAACGAGTGTTGGCGTAGTCGTCGTACGCAATGAATCGTCGCCAGGCTGCCTGAATAATCGCTGCGCGATAGAAATATCGTACTGTCTCGACAAAATTCCTCGCTCTGTAACCTCGGAAGACTGTCTGTATCATAATTACAGATTCAAGAATAAACATGTAAGAGTCCACACAGAGATACATCCGAACAGCGGACTGGATCTTGGTAGCTGCGGCAGCTAGTCGCTCTGCCCGAAGCAGCTCAAGAGCCTCGAACGCTTGTTGCCTCAGAAAGACCTTGGTCGTTCCTATTTGGACGCCAACGGACAGGAGGTCGTGAGAAAACTCCTCTGCCTCGTTCAAATCTTTTGCGGGTAAACGCCCATGCTGATGGTTCCATATTTGCGGAACAAGAGCATCTACAAGGATGTGACAAAGATCGTGTCGTTGGTGGCGCTTCGCTGAGTCAAATGTATGCCCCCCAAGGAGTCCATATCTTTGAACGAAGAGAGAGTGCGGGTACCGTTGTGGGAATCCAACACGCGATACACGAACAGCCTCCAAAACGCCTGCGCATCTGAGTTGGTCGGCGATGATACTCGGGACGAAGTTATCAGGCACGAGCTCGTCGTTCGGCTTGAGACACTTTATGTAATGTGGAGCAGTCTTGTCGATTCGGTCACGTAGCTGCCGAAGTTGAGAGGAGAATTGATTACCAACACTCGCTCGAGATAAAGAACTTGCCGAGCGCTTCAAATATGGGCTGCCCCTCGCCACAGGCGACGGCGCACTTGATGGCGACGAGAATACCGAGAGCATCTCACCGAGATCTTGCAAAAGTGGTCTTGAAGACGATAGCAATAGGTCGGTAGTTTCCTTGGGTAGCTCATCCTTATTCTTTGCGAGGAATGACTCTGAGTTGTATTCGACAGGACCTGCATAGTGTTGGACCGAGAAGCAACCGAGGGCCTTGGAACGATCTGACCCGATAAAACGAGGATGGTCCGCACATATTTCGTATGTCTTTGCCACAAATGATTGGTCGGTGCACTTTGTCAGTCGACATTGCTCGTCGAGGATGGAAATGATGCCTGTGCGTTTCTTCTCAATGAGATCGAGTACTTCTTGATTATCCGGAAAGTCGATGAACGACCACTCGATGCCCTCACGTTCATATTCTTGCTGCTCGAGCTTGAACACATATTGGTTGAATTGGCTTTGAAGCGTCTCGTTGCAGTAATTAATGCACAGCTGTTCGAAGGAATTCACAGCAAAAGATTCGAAGCCAAAAATATCCAAAATGCGAATTGCCGACGAAGAAGATACAGATGTAACACTTCCAGGCTCCGCAAACGTGATGGAACTGTTGATCTGATCCACAATGTATCGAAAGAGCGCTCCGTACGTAGCCATCATGAATGCTTCGAGCGCCTTGGCCGCCTGATCACGCGACAGGACCTTCCGCAACACTTCACCTGCTACCTCGATGTGCGATGTACAAAGGGCATCATTTAGTGCATCGGCCGTGACGCCAAGCAAACGAAGAGCATTGGGAAGTGACGGATTGCTCTCGTCGAGCCAACTGCTTCCATCGTGGCTCCTTCCTTCCAAGAACGAAAGGTTGGAACAAAATAACATAGCGGCGGGTACAGACAGAATTTCCAGTTGTTCCTCAGACGAAAATCCCACCGTCGTCATGGCTTTCTTGAGGTCGGCATATGTGCTGGCATCGCTCACACCGTCCCTCCGATCAAACGTGCCAGACACAGATGTAATGACAAAGTCTTCCGGCGTCGCATGGCGCAGACCAAGAGTGGACTTCTCAGGCTGCGATGCCCCGGCGAAGATCTCATAAAGTATGTGAAAATTACGCTCTCCCCGCCCCTGTGTAATCAATCGAACCTTTTCCAACAGATATGTTTCAATAGCTGCCCCCGTCAGCGTCCCCGACCGACGGAATTGCATCTCGATAAATTTTCCAAAGCGAGAAGAGTTGTCATTGCGGATGGTCCGGGCGTTTCCAAAACTATGAGACGAATAAAATCAACAGTTGAAGAACAATGCGTTAGCTACCGGCAGAGCTAGAAAACTTCGGTGGAACTTTGTTTCAAGAGGCAAAGGGGCACAAACAGCGAGGACACTACTAGTAGCTACGTAGTTGGACAGACTTACCTCTCAAGGATGGGATTGGATTGCAAAACTTGGCCCTCGGTGCCCCCCTCCCCACCACCAATGCCCGCACAATCACCCCCCGACTGCTGCTGCGACAAAGTGGCCAGATATCTCATGACAATCTTTGTCGTGACGGTTTTACCGGCACCTGACTCTCCGCTCACCAAGATGGATTGGTCGCCAATACCTCCCGAGCGGTTGTCCTCAAACGCTCTCATCATGGCTCGAAATGCCGCATCGGCAACTCCAAAGGCATGCGGAGGCCGCCTATCGACGCCATCATCACCCTGACGTTGCCAATATCGTCTCATCATTTCCGCCGAATACAGCCCCGCAACGGTCCGGAACGGATTGCACGCCAACAGGATCGGTCCGGTGCTGGTGTACACCTCGCCGCCGTCGTACCTCGTGCGGAGGCAGTGCACCACGGCCGGTTCGTGCAGGTGCGTCAGCTCGATCAGATCGTCCGGGGGCAGCATCGGCGTCGTGGCAGTGACGTCCGTCGTGCTCCACCAAGTGTTGGCCGGTGCCGTCCCGTCCCTCACCTCGTCGCTGCTTAGTGTCAGGGTCCGTCCGGTGTACGACGGGTAGTCCTCATCCTGTATCGTTATCGTGAGAGGTAGTACTGGTTTTGAGGAATCTTCCTGTATATTTTGTTGTTGCTGTCGTCGTCCGTTGGGTAGGGGGGTGGAATTGCTCCGATGGACAAATGCTGGCGACTTAGCGCCATTCTGCTCACTGGCAAACCGAGGCGATGCCGCCGATGATCCCACCCTCCGAAGCTTGACGTGACCAAAGGGACTGGCAGGCCCGTCCGCATCCGAGGAGGTCGATTGTGCGCTCGTTCCATTCGCGTCATTGTTGGCAGCTGAGATGCCGCCCGCCGCCGGAATGGCCCACCCCCTCACCCAGCCCCAATCCTGCCCCGATCGACCGCCGCTGGCATTCTCACCGCCGTCTGTCGCTGTTGCGCCCCCGTCCATCATTCTCCTATTGCTGTCCCGGCCAAACTGCCGCCGGGCCGCTAGGCCCAGAGCCGCGCCACCAGCACCCGATACATGATGCCGGTCCAGCAGCGACGTTTTGACCCAGATCGGATTGCCGCCGGTGGCAGCGGCATTGCTGGACGACGATGCGCCACGAGCCGTGTTGGACCGAGCCAGCACATCACGTGCTGCTGCGCCAATGGGCGGGTCACCACTGCCGCCGGTGCCAGGTCGAGGACGGACGCGGCCCGCCCCGACACTTGTGCCTCCGCCCCCACCCCCTCGCGAGTCGCTGAACCGTCTGCCGGCGGTGGCGGCATCGAAGGCCGTGCGTGGAGTGGCGGCGGTTGCGCCGCCGCCTCCTCCGTGCTGACCGGCCGGCGGGATGCCGACCCGCGACGGATTGAAGGGCATGTATATATTTAAGGCCTATATATATATATGCGCTGCTGCTGCTCTCTTGGGAAGAGATGGGGTATGGCGGCCGGTCTTACCGGTTACCGTCGCGGCATTGGAGCATGCAATAAATAATGAAACGCCATCCAGCAATTGCGCCATCGAACGAATGACGATGACATGGCATGAACGCAAACGGGACCAACTTGGGCGACGGGACCAGTTTGGCGCAAACCGCGACGTTTTGAGAATCCAACACCGTTCCCGACCCCTGGGCATGCTCGTGCGCTTCATGCCCATCATTTTGGGCATTTGGTGCGATGGAAGCAACAAGTCGAGGCTCTCTTGCCGGAGGATATGGCAAAAGTGGAGGTCGTCCCGATCACCTGGGAATAGAATAATCGATATATGTAGAAATGTACACACTACGAGATCTTAAGCTTTTTAAAATATATCTACATGTAGATCTAGGTAAAATAATGATTTACATGCATTGAATTTTCAACTCTTTTAAATATTAGAGGATTTTCTACACCCATGGCCGTGTCAGATAGATGTAGCACAAGGTGTTATTGTATATACATTGGAATTCCTATTAGATCTACAAATCTGATATAACATCAATCATGTACTTGTATGGCAATTTAGTGGTATTATTGTCCGTCAGATAGATTCGATTCACATGTTGTCAATCCTGTCGTATCCTCACTGTCGGCGGATGAGGTCAGTGACAAGTCGCTTGCTTTCTTTGCGGCCTCGCGATCTCCAAGAGTTCCAATATATACCTCATCCAATTGGTAGCCCATAATTTTCTTCTGGACCAAAGCAAGCAACCAGGTCGACTTGCTGATACCTGAAGCCTCCACGGCCAGACAAAGATAAATAATCCAGTAGTTGAGGCGAAGGTTAAGAAAGGCAACAGGAAAGGAACTGGCGATGATACGCCATGATAGTGATCCGATGAGTGAGGTGATCACAGCTCCAGGCATTCCAGTGTTGAAGAAACGCTGGAGACCGTCGCTTATTCCAAAGATATTAGGCTCTTCCAGTGGTCCTTTCATGTGAACGTCGCAAGTCATAATGCGAGCGAGAATGAACATAAAGAGCGTCACTAGCACCTGTCGACCAATCAAGAAGGACTGCAAGTTGGAGCCGCTGAAAGTGAGCTCGCAACTCTTGGCAGCCCATTTGTGCTTCTCGGTTTCGTCAGGGGGTAAGTTCACCACTGCGAATAGAGCAATTTGCATACCTTCCAGGATACCGACGAAGATCAAAAGAAGAACAGCGAGAATTACCGAGACCGAGTCGGGAAATCCAGGCCACATGGTTGTCTGGCCATAATACAATGCCACCAGCGTCATGGCACAAAAGTAGCCCAAGAGGACGCAGGAATAGAAAATGCGAGCCCAAAAGGTGAAGTTTTGCCAAAGATTGCGCGCAGGCTCGTTCGATTCGATGGCCTTTCCCGTTAGGTTGGCAAACACAATTTGTACCAAATACACGGAATGCAAGAACCCCGTTGCGTCCAAGAAGAGAGACCCGTACGTCGTGAAGAGGCCGAAGTACGTGTTGACAAAGTCGAGCATACAATTTGCAGCATTTATTTGTGCCACCTGCCCGAGCATGACGGCATTGGCAGTCACGGCGATCCCTGAATGCAGCAGAAAGTGGGATATGCGATCATCCAGACCCCATATGGAGACAATGGGCTTGGGAGCAGCCATGGCGTTGGTGACGTATACGACAAAGACGATTAAAAACTGCCGTCCGACGATGAAACGCTCCATGTTGTCTCCCCTGTGCGCGAGAAGCGTACTCTTGTAGGCGTGCGGGTGGCTGTGACGGAAGAGCGCCTTGGGGATGGGCTGCAAACCGACGAGGCAGCTTTGGCTGCCCTCCATTTCCGCCAACCAGAGGATGAGGACCCAAAATATGGCGATGTAGAAGACGAGGTCCGTGGTGCTAAATTCCTCCGTACCGACAGTTTGTCTGGTGGCGATGGACGCAGTACACACCCACATGCAAGCGAGCAAAAAGGCCAGGGAGACGAGGCACTTGATGCTGTCCACCAGGGATGTTAGGACCGTGAGAGGCGCGATATTGCGATCGGCCTGGTGCAGGACCTCGTCTCGGTGGTGCTGGTCAATGTCCTCGTGAGGGTAGTGCGCGACGTGTCCATACTCATCGGCGACGTGGATGATCGTAATCTCATGCAGTTTCTGGGGAGACAAGAATTGGTCACGCAGGGAATCGCGGCCGTGCTTGTTGGGCGTCTGATGAGCGAACGATTGCTTCGCTTCCGCGTCATTATGTTTCTTGGGCGACTGATAAGCAAACGATTGATCCGCTTCTTCCGTGTCATTACTAGTATAAGACACTTCCGTATAAAAACCAGAGGTATGGATATCGAGGGATACACTTGAGCTCCTCCTGGAGGTCCTGGATACAGCACTATCATTCTGAGTGTCGTCTTTGTGTTTCGGGAGGAGGGGATCGTTCTCCGCCTTTTCCATTCTGCAATTGCTTGTGCTGGCCTGCATATCTTCATCGACTGAAGTTCCCCCCTTGTGAATTTCGCTTCGAGCTTGTTATGTGTTTGGCAAAACTGAAAGTTCGTCGTCGTTCGTAACGTTGGACCACGTTCAAGATTCTATCTTAGCCGATCGAATGTACTCGGCAGACGGCATGGCATTCGGTTGCCAGCTGCATTGAAACATGTGCTATTCTTCGCCTCAGGCAAGCGGCAACCGCCGCCAGATATCTTTCCAAGATCGCTCTACGGTATCTGGAAGGTCAAAAGTGTGGTTCAGCGTGTCCGTAGAAAAAGAGTATTTAAAAAGAGCGGAAAAAGTTCTCGAAGAATCTCGAGCAAAAAATCCAAACCGCCAAAATAAAAGCACACACTCACTCGTACCCTCGTACCTCGTACTAGTACCAAGGACAATTGCCAAGGATTGCTCGTACGTGTATCTCCAGCCAGCTGTGTACCCCCCCGCGCCTTTATCATCAAAGAACAAAGAGAGCAGAAGGCAGTGCCACCTTCTGATCGATTACCACGGACATAGCTAGCCACGATACCGCGTATGCATCGAATGCTCAAGAGTCTATTGCCTGTAGTCAGCCTACTCAATTGTCAGATACAAGGATGAGATTCGGAAATGGACCCTCTGCAATCGACGGCGCACAGGCAAAACGCCGACTGCTGCTGTCGCCCAAGCTGGCCTTTCTAGTGGTAAGCTTAGCCCTGGGCCAATTGGGAGACGGCCTCAACATTTTCCAAGGGATATACCTCGTCGGCAAGGGCTGGAACGAGGGCAGCGTCGGCATCGCGCTCAGCCTGATGGGCCTCACGTCCCTCGTCATCCAGCCCTTCGCCGGCGACTGGGTCGACAAGACTCCGGTCGATCGGCGCGTCTTTCTGTCCGTGGCCAGTCTGGCCACGGCGCTGTCGGCGTCAACCATCCTGCTCGTTCGCGACGGCAACCGCGACCACGGCCTCATCTACGCCACCAAAATCGGCGAGGGGGTGGCCTCCTCCTTCATCGGGCCGTGTCTGGCGGCGCTCACTCTGGCCACGTTCGGCCCGCGTAACTTCGATGCCGTCATGGCCTCCAACATCCTGTGGGGCCACATCGGGTCGGTATTGGCGGCCGTCCTAGCGGGGTGGGTATCCTACGTCATGTTCCCGAACATCAAGCTCTGCTTCCTCGTCATCGGAGCCTCGGCGCTCGTTGCGTGTTGCTTCGTCCAGTTCTTGCCGCAGGGCGACCCGCTGATGGGACGCGGATTCACGGGCAAGGTCGCCATGGACGAGCATGGGGAATTAGAAAAACTGGAATCGGAAGATTCCGACGACTTTGGCGACGACGCGGAAACACCCATGAACAGTCGCATTGATGGCGGTGAGGAACCCGTAGCCACATCCTACCTGGAGGTATTTACCGACGTCAGAAGTGTGATCCTCTGCTGTACCGGCTTCTTCTTTCAGTGAGTTTGCATTTATTTATTTACTGCATTTACATGTACTACATTTACTCTCGACCGCACTAGTATTTCCAATGATGCTGGACTATTTAGTTATACTCACAGCTTGGTTCATTTTCTTTCTCTCTCTCCTTCTCTCCTCTCTCCAGCTTTGCAAACGCCAACGTGCTGCTCGTCCTGGGTGAAATGATGGGACACGATAAGGAAACCAATGAGAAAAACGGACGAAATGCCATTCCCCTTGTCGCGGGTGCCATTGTTACGGCACAAATCACAATGGCCGCGGCTACATACGTCGGAGACAAGCTAACTGGCCGTGGCGTGGGCCGCAAACCTCTCTTCCTAGCAGCCCTCGTATGCCTGCCCTTGCGATGCGCACTCATCATACGGCTCAAAGACGCCGGCGATGCAGCTCTGCTGTCGACTCAAATCTTTGATGGAATTTCTGGAGGCTTATTGGGTCTGGTACAGCCCTATTTGGTGGCGGATATTACCTTTGGGACGGGCCGCTTCAATGTTTTGAGTGAGTGCATTTATGAGGGATTGTCGCGTCGCTGTTCGTTGCTTGTGTTGTCCTATTCCATATTCCTTTACTAATGAAACACGTATATTATCCTCCTCCCTCCCACAGTGGGCGTCGTCGCATCGGCGTTTGGTCTTGGGGCGACTTTTTCCAATTATATCGGACAGATGGTCGTAGAAAAGTTCGACCATGTGACTAGTTTGACGGCTTCTCTTGTTATTTCCCTCGTTCCAGTGGTAATCTTTCTGTTTATGCCCGAGACTCTCGGAGCGCGAGACCATCACCGTCAATCGCGGGTCTCCCCGAAGAAGCCAAACTATCAACAGGCGGAATTTAGTCGCGTTGAAATCGACACTGTCAGCAGCAGTCCCTACGGCTCATTTGACTGAGACTCGAATCCTCCGATTCAGAGAATGTAAAATATTGATGCTAGCTACATGTACCACAGTAGTCATAAACAATAAATGTACCAGACTATTTATTTCCTACATGTATGTACATGTACTAGCTGACGTCGCAAAAGAAAAAGAAGGCTTTTTGCGGTCAAAACGGCACGCCGTCAAAGTACCGGTAGCCCTGCGTTGGAACAAAGGCCCTAAACTACGCCAATCTGTGTATATACTACTACTAAGTAGTATAGTAGATCTATCTAGCTAGCTAGCCAGTGCACACAAGCACCAGTCATGCAATAATTGTACATGTAGTGACAAAATCTTAAAATATTTACATCAAAACAGGCAAGAGCATGTATTCAATAATCAAATGAATAATACATGCGCTTAACAAGCACATCTCAACAAACTCAATCGCCATTGGACTTCGCCTCAATGTATTTTCGGTAGGCAACGTAGTCCTTCACAAGTCCCTCCGTATCAGCACCACCGCATTCCAGGTCGTCAGGCAAATCCTTCTTGAAGTCGCCGGCCAGGAGGTTATGCAGCTCAGTTTCAGGAATCATGTGAACCTTCTTCCGGAAGTCGTTTTGAAGCATGGGCTTCATGATGCTCCAGATCTTCCCAAACCACGAGGGCGGGTTGACGATCAGGAACATCCGAACGCGGACCGGAACTCGACCCTGCAACGCCATCATGAATTGATGACAGTACGAAACGGAGAAATTACTGAATCCCCAATCATTCATATTTGCTAGTAAAGCAATGCCCTCTTCGCAACTCTTCTGCTTCTCCACCATCGATTCCATGCAGTAGACGAGATTGTCAATGATCTGTTCGGTCGACGTCACCTTGGGCCAGTAGCGAGCCGGCTTCATGTAGAAGACATCGTGTCCAAACGACGACTTGAGATGGGGTAGAACGAACAATGTCTTGGTCATGAGCTGAGCCTCAAGCTTTTCGGCACTGAGATCCAGATAGTGAGGGTTGAAGTTCTTCATTACTTTGAAGGCAGGCTCGACGGCAAACTTCTTCGGTCCCGGCGAGCATCGGGCGAAGCGCAAGATCATTGCGTCAGGATATTTATGACCACGATCTTTCTTGTTCCAGCGGTCCTTGAGCTCATCAAAACACGCCTTCTCTTCCTCCGAGAGCGCAGCAATCTGTTCGGCCGTGGTCAGCTCGTCGGTAGGTGCGAATCGCATTGGACCGTCGCCAAGCGCTTTCAGAGCATCCTTGTAGATGAGCTTGCGGTCGACGTTATCGAGGCCACTAATTATTTTGGATTCATTGGCGGGCATCTTATCTTTCGTTTACTTTCTTGTGGCGGAAGAAGAATTATCGATCAATTACGTGTACTTATTGAAGATGCTTCGCCTTACTCGCCGATGTCGGCCAACTCTTTTGCGTTACCGACCGTACCGACCCTCCTTTGCTTTACTTATTGAAGATGGTGATGGGCAGCGATGCGAAAATTGCAAATAAAAAGCATTCCGATCTTTCGGGCGTCTGTCTGCCGCACGGTCATGCCAACTGTCTCTCCACACACGGCCAACCCGCCACTGTCTCGATCTCCACAACGCCAACCGAGCGAGAGCCATGCCCCGCCCTGCATGCTGTATGGTCTGCCGATACCGTAGCCTACCTTCCAGCGTCGGTGGCACCAAGAAGTAGCAAGACAGCAGCGAGGTACCATGGCGCCCACCAACGGCAAGAAGAGGTCGCTGGAGCACGTCCAGCAAGGGCCGTCATCGCCGGCAGCTCAATTACGAGTTCCACGGCAGCATGTCGAGGCCAGGAAGCAGCTGCCCGTCTACAAATACAAGACGGAGATATGCCAAGCCGTCGCGGACAACGAGGTGACGCTCATCGTGGCCGAGACGGGGTCGGG
>Ga0115006_10002205_pt1 | contig 12670 bp, 13 predicted proteins | sample ArcOceMetagenome_3_FD_88943 | JGI IMG/M metagenome (GOLD analysis project Ga0115006, IMG submission 88943) | Marine eukaryotic phytoplankton communities from Arctic Ocean - Arctic Ocean- Svalbard ARC20M Metagenome | ecosystem: Environmental > Aquatic > Marine > Oceanic | place: Arctic Ocean...
ATTGAAATCTTGCTCTCTCTCTCTTTCTCTCCTCCCCTGCCTCCCCCCCACCCCCCCCCCCCCCTTCCCCCTCCTCCACCCCCCCCCCCCCCCCCTCCTCCTCCTCCTCCTCCTCCTCCTCCTCTTCCTCCTCTTCTTCTTCTTCTTCCTCCTCCTCCTCTACACCCTCCAACTTGCCCTCGTAAATACCTCCGTATCCACCCTCCACCCCCCCCGCCGCTGCCCCATCTCCCGTGCCTTTCCTCTTCTTTCCAAGTTTTTTCATTTTCTTCATCATACCTCCAACGACACCCATTTTCTTCCTCCCTTTATTCCCTTGTTCTTTCACTCCCTCTTCCTTGACCTTTTTCTTCCTCCTCCCCCAAATTCCTCCCTTCTCCCCCCTCCCCTCTCCCTCCTCACCTTCTCCATCTTCCATCTTCCTTTGCTGTAAAAATTTCTTCTTGGCCTTCTCGATGATTTTTTCTCCCCTCCGTTCCCTCTTATCACCGTCACCCGTCAAACCCGAGGCCTTGAAGAAGTCTATTAAACCTGTTACTTGACCTTTCGTTATCTGGATAACTAGAGGTACGATGTTTACCTGTTGGAAGAGAAGCAAGCGGACAAAAGTTAGCCTACTGGTCTCTATGACTGGTCTCTATGATAAGTTAACCTCCCTTCTCGTCGCTTCGCTCCTCGACCCTCACCTCAAAGTGCCTAATCAAGAACTCCCAATCGTCACTGGCTTCCCCACCCTCCCCAACAACCAACAACACGCTGACCATGTCAACCGACCCGCCCTCGTCCCATTCCATGGGGAGCCTCGCAACCCTTCCGCTACCGCTCCCGAACTTGCCCCTTAGCTTGTTCGAGTAGCTGTACCCGAATCCTCCCACCATGTTCCTCTCCTCCAATGCCGCCGCCGGATGAGCTCTCTCATATCCGTCCACCCTCAGCGAGTGCATCCCAAGGAGGACAGATATATCCCCCCCCTCGTAACTCGAAACCGTCACGCCCAAACCCGAGGCTCTGAGATTTATGAAGGGGTCGCGTTTGCCGTCCCAACAGACCATCTCCTCCCCCACCTTCAACTCGAGGGCCACCTCGGGGAGGAGGAGGAACAGCTGCAAATTAGGCCTGACCTCAAGCTGCCTCGTTCTGCGATGAGCGCGGGGGTTAGGTGTTCCGATTATCCACGCCACTCATTCCAACCATTTTCGCGATTCGCTTCGCTCATCGCTTACCTTAACGTGAACTTGGATATCCTATCCTCCAAACTTCTCAAACACTCATTAGCCTCCGCCTCTATCCTTTCTATCCTCCCCCTCCCCTCCCCTCTAAGTTTCTTGGCCTCCCAACCCAGCTCCTGTCTCCTCTGCCATATCTCAATAATCGTCATCTTCTTTGGGTCCCAAACGGCCTCGTTCAGAATCTTCTCCTTCTTCTCGCTCTCCCTTTCCTTCCCCTCTGCGTCCTCTCCCTCATTCCCCCCGACCCCGAAGTTGTCAATGAACGAACTAAAGATTCCAAGCTGCTGCTCGTCGATGCCCAAGTTGAACTTTGCGGCCTCACCCCTTATAACAGCGGAGGGCATCAGACCAGTATGCATTATCAAAGCGTCCACCTCAACGGAGTTTACGTTGTCCTTGTCGTCGTGGTGGAAGATAGGCAGGAAAGTACCGAACTTTCTCCCCCCTCCAACCTCGGAGAATACTTCACCCTCCAAAATGGCGGCTTCTAGGCTGAACTCTTCCTCCTCCTCCTCCTCCTCCTCCTCTTCATCCTCTCCCGCTTCCTTGTTCATCTCCCCTCCTTCCTCCTTTTCACCCCCCCCCTCTCCCACTATCACCTCCTCCTCCTCCTCCTCCTTGAACGCCGTATCGGGCAGCCAAACGACCCCCGCTCCTATATCGACATCAGCGGGCGCCACATGAAGTTGCGACCCCTTGACGCTGCACATGAAGACTTCCGTCCACCTCCCTCCCCCCATCCTGAATATAAGACCCTGAAACCTCTTCACGGCCTCCTCGTCATGCAAGTTTCCATCGAAACTCCCTCCTCCGACGCTACCATCTAGACCGAGGCGGTTTTGGAGAGTCACACGAGAGAGGGCGAAGACTGCGATGGGCGAAGCGAATCGCGAAAAGTGTTAAGATAGGGTTATCGCTGTGGCTTTACTGTCGCTTCGCTCCAGTCCATCGCTCACCTATGCAGCCTTTACCCTTGTTGTCAATTAACTGGATCTGAGGCTCTATTATCTCCATGATTAACATCTTCTTCATCATCTGTCCCTGCGATCTCAATTTGCTCCCCCCGTCTACTACGTCTCTGCTCATGTTCCCCCTTTTTTTGTTAGCTTCAAATTGCCTGTTGACGAATGCTTCAACCGAGAGGTCAGTGTCCCTCCTTCTTCTTCCTGACCTGGGACTTCCGACGCTGCTACCACCGTCGCTGCTAAATCTCCCGTCCGACGCAAAGCTCCCGTCCGACGCAAAGCTCGAACCAAGGCCCCCAATGTCGCTTTCATCATCGTCTACCCCTAACTCATCCTGCATACCCATGGCAATGTCAAGGTACTCCCTCAAAAACGCAGGAGGCTTGAACTTGGAAGTCACTAAGGAGAACGTCTTCTTTGCAACGTGCTTTCCGAGGGTTAGGAGGGCTGAATTTGCGTCTTCCGTACTGAGGAGCTTGAAGCCTTTTACAGAAACGGCAAACAAGAACTCCTCGGGAGAAGCGTTCATGGTAGTTGGAGCCTCAGCCGCCCTCATTGAGGACCGCGAAAGCCTTTGGTGCCTAGTCTTCATGTGAGAGGACGAGACTGATTTACGGTTTTCATCCAACGACGGAGACGACGCAAAGTCCATCATTCCCCTCATCCTCAAGTCCTCCCCGCCATCCTTTTCCTCCTCCCCTTCCCCTCCTATCCTGCTTCTGCCCCCCCTGACGCCAACCCTCTCAACGGTGAACAGGAATTTACCCCTGCTCCCGCTCGTCTTCGTGCAGATCCTCCCGTTAATGACCCCAGTCGATAAGGAGAAGCTCAGCAGCACCCACGACGTCGAAGGCAGCAGTATCGCCCCCATTGCGAAGGGGTCCGGCAGACGTTTTTGCTTCGGCCACTTCTTCAGCATGATTGAGATCCCGACCTCCTTCTCCAGTCCCATCCTTATCCCCACAACATCAGCACCCGTCACGGGGTTACCGTTCATGAAGCAAACCTCCATACCCTCGACAGCGACGTCAAACTTCACACTTACGGCGTGGGATATCAGTGCATTGAATCCAAGGTTGATGCCAAGGCACTTTTTAGGGAAGGGTGGGATGGTGGACAGGAACCTAGTCAGCCTGACCATCTGTTCTATGGCATCGTCGAAGAACAAAGTGACGGTCGGAAAGTCGATGCAGCGCCGAGATATCTCGTACTTGCCCCCGCCGTAAGCGAGTTGATACGACCTTGAGTTACCGTCCGCGTCTTGCAGACCATTTGACAAGCAAACTGAACCAGTCACCCCGAGGCCCTTGCTCTTGAAATCGGACTTCCTCTGCACCCACGTCGTTACCTCCGAACCAGTCGAAGTCACGAAGGGGTGGAAGAAGGAATAATCAGTCAAGGATGACCACGAGAAAGCCACAGAGGCGGAAAAGTGGGGGAGGGATACGAGCGGTGGCACGTAAGGTTTCGAAGGAAGGATACTGACATTAACGTCAACGCCTTCAATCTTGGCGATTCTATGTTCGTACTTAACGTCGACGAACCCGATTCCAACCCTGATCTTGTCTTCCGTCTCTTCTTCTTTGCCTCCCAGCACCTCGAGTTCAACCGACTCTATAGTGACCACAGCCTTGGTGTTCACAACCTGCCTGACGAGGTCCCACCAAAGCCACTCCCCTTGCCCCTCCTTCATCTTTCCGCAGACCCCCGCAACTTCCTGCATCGCATAAAGGCTCGTGGTCCTGAACGCAGCCCGTACGTTCCGCGCGTGGAGGCTAACGATGGCGAACACCTTAGGAAGGTGGGAAGGAAGGAGGAGCTGCACCTCAGTACCGCCTACATGGAAGTTATAGGGATTGTAGAATCTCTCAGGAGTCTTGGGCAAGCATACCGCGGAAGAGCAACCCATCAGAACCTCTTCGACCTCTACCAGCGGTTCCATCTGCCCCCGAAGCTCCACTTTTAGTCCCGTAGCGTTAAGGTTGATGTCACTGGAAGTGAGAAGCTCGAACTGGACGTCGGATTCAAGTATGCCCGGCATGTTCCCCCTAAACAGTCCCACAGTGTGCTTGGTGGCCTCGACATCGTGCTTCGGGAAAGTCACGTCAACGCCACAGCTCTCTACTGATAGCATCAACAGCGAGGGGGGTGAGGCGTCGTTCTCCGTGAGGTTGTACTTTCCCTTGATTATGGTTTGAAGCCTCTTCTTCTCCCCCTTTGTTCTATTGATCCACGCTGAGCTCCTTGTCTGAGGGTCTAAGGACTCGTTGAGTTCCGCCGCAACGACATGGTGGGGCGCAATACACACTAACCAAGCCTCCATCGGGTCGTCAACGACTGAGAATACTACATTTGAGAGGTTCAACCACACCGATGGTTTGGGGGCGGTCTCGAGAACGTCACAACCAGCTTCTAAGAGAAGAGGAGAAAAAGAAGCATCGTGAGAGAGTGGGGGAGGGCGCCAGAATAGTTTCCGGAAGGAAGGCTTCTCTTCTGGGGTCCAGCTACCCTTCTGATTGAGGAAAGCTTTGGCCGCGGCCCCGAGGTTCAACAGTACGGGACGGAGGACAGAGCTGTAGTTCTCAATCCTGTGAGGTAAGACGATGAAGACCTTGACAATATTAATCCTGAATCCGTCTTCTTTTAGCAAAATGTCGTCTAGCGACAACGGAGAAGATGTACCGCAGAGATAATGGCGCACGCGAAGATCAAACAGCTTCCTTCCGCTGGTGAATTGGAGCTGCTTGTCAAGGCAGTGCTTGAGATGGAATTCCGAGACCTTGATTATGTCCTCATCAATCAGGGAGACAACGATGCCGTTGAAGGAGAACTGCTCTGGGAGCTCTTGAGACACGAAGTTTTGCACCTTTACGGAAATCAATGACTTTGGTGGCGTTGAAGAAACGTCGTCTGTACTTGGGAAGGCCATGTCCACGACGACATCACTTATCAGCAGCCTCTTGACAACGTTCCCGTCTCCACTCACAAGGAGGGGGAGCATATTTTTGGCTTCTAGGTACGCGTCGGGGTCGTCATAAGGTGCTGTGCCTGGGAAGGTGTTGGGTTGGTTGATCTCCATCTGCTCCCTCACCATGAGGAGCATATCCCAAACGGAATATGTGATATCACGGGCAGCATGGACTATCGCAAGCGTTCTATCGGCCGTCCAGTTGATTCGGACTTTCCGCGCGAAGATATTCAGGTGTTTGAAGGATGTGTACTGCTCTATTGCGAACCACTCCACGTAGATGGTGGGAGTGGAAGATTGAGGAGGGACCGTTTGCATGGTAAGCTCGGAAAGGTGGAGACGGAACTCCTCGTGCGCGGTAATTAGGTCCTGCGATGAGCGAAGCGACGTGTGGAAGGTTGTTAGTTATAGTAATACGCAGATATGCAGTACACTCCTCATCAATCTCACCTTCTCGAGTTCAAAGGTGAACCCTGCAACAGAAACCGACTCCGTCGTGTAGCCTCCGGACTGGCGGAGTTCAAAATACTCAGGAACGGAGGGAAGGACCGACGCGGTGGGCGGAATGGTCGAATAAGGGAAGAGCACCGTAATGTCCGAAACGTTGAACTTGAGATGCAGGACGGGGTGCGATTGCCCGGAGTCGGAAGACTGAAGAAGGGGCTGGTTGTGATTTCGGGACAGCATTGACTCAAACATATTGTAAAGAGGTTCGACGCGGTCCATTGTTGCGGTTGGAATGTCGGTCTCGTAGAGCGTGAAGGTGAGCTTGAAGTACTTTGTTAACTGTGTTACCCACGCGCCGCCGTGCATGAACATTTGAGGTACGACTTCCGCGACTACCCTCTCGCATTCCGCCGAAATCTCTATAACTGACGGGCTTGGGGAATTAGTTTGAGGAAGAGGAGGCGTGACGGTTAGGGAAACGCTGTCGATACCCAGCAATCTACGATGACGGGTGAGGCGAGGAGAGAAGCGACGAGCGAAAGGTAATTAGTTAGTGTGCTGTAGCAGTTTACGGTCGTCGCTTCGCTCCTCCCGTCCTTCGCGCCTTGCCCAATCTCACCTAAGTCCTCCCTCGTCGCCTCCTAATTCTATCCCCAACCCGATGCAATCCACATATATCTTGGGCATGTTCTTGTTTGTTTCCAGTTGAGTAATTCCTCTGAGAGCTGATATTGTGAGCGAGAGGTTCGATGTCTGCAGGGGTAGGTTAACATTCAGACGTACCAGGGATAGCGTGAAGGTAAGACGTTTGATCAACTTCGTTGGAGGGGCAGCGGGAGATGGCGGCAGGACAGGGGAATTTGTGGGAGGCGGAGGGGCAACGCTCTCCCTTGCCTTAATTTTATCCTCGCACCAGTTTCCAACCCCATCAATAACCTCCATTCCAACTAGTCCAAATTCAACCTCCGGCGTCCCCAGTACCTCCACGTCTAGTTCCAACCCCTCTTCGTCCTCCCTAGCGTTGAGTTTGAGGTTCATTCTCTTCAACGCTACAGGTCTCTGCCTCCCTGACGAGTTCCCGAGTTCAGCGTGCAGTGAGTTTATCAGGAGGGTAATGTCACCCTCTGTGACACCGACACGTGAATCGAACGCCTTTGCCTCAACCTCTACGTCATCGATGGATACTCTGAGGGTCATAGCGTCCTTGTGAGGTGGGGTGAAGGAGGTGGACAAGGATATCGATGATAGAGTAAGCAGGATACGGGTGAGAGGTAGAAGGTCGAGAATCTCGGATATCGGAAGAAGCTCAGAGAGGAGGTAAAGAATTTCGTCCGGCGTCGGATTCTTGGGTTCGTCGACTGCTTCACCGCCTTTGTTGGGTACGACGGAAGATCCGCTTTGGAGGGAGGAAAGTATTTCCAGTTCTTCCTCGCCAACGTTTACATTAACGTCGCCCACGTCGAGCTGTGAAGAGGAAAAGGGCACGAGAGCAAAGATAAGAGTACGTTGTTAGTTATAGCCATAGCTATCGCTTCCACCCTAGCCCGATCTCACCTTGACCCTTCCTGGCGCTATGCCTCCCCTCTTCCCCAGCCTCCATTTCATGGTGAGTTCAATACCCTTAACTTCCACCGTAGACGTTTGGGTCGTTAAGGAAAACGGCGACACGGAGAGCTTCAGTGTGCCTGCGCAGAGGGCGTGCTGGAAAGATAGCGTGACGATTGGAAGGTTCAGGTTTATCCGCACTGTTCTTTTGGAGGGAGACGAAGGGAGGGGGAGGGATATAGAGATCGATCCACCTCCCACGCTCAGGTCGAAGAAACTCAGGACCCAGAAAACGAAACGGAGGATGCCGGTACGGAGGAGGAACTTGTTTAGGGGATTTTGAAGGGAGAGGAAATCACGGAGGTTTATGGACGGCAGCGAGTTGTCCCTTGTGAGGGGTGGGGAGTGGGGAGGGAGCTGTGGCGTAGGAAGAGCGAAGTGAGTCTATGAGAGTTTCGAGATGAGCAAGTGAGGAGGAGCGAGCGTAGCGAGCTGCATATTGTTCTGTATAAAACCTTACTAGTCGCTTCGCTCCTCGCCTAATCCGTTTCGCGATTTGCTTCGCTCATCGCAGCAACCCTTCTCCTCCCCCTCACCTTGTTCTCCTCCTCCTCCTCTCCACTCTCAATCTCCCCAACCTCAACCTCAACGTCCGCCTTAACCCCTGGAATGTGTAGCCCCACGATTCCCGTCTCCTTAACGTGTCCGTTGTCCCTCTCTGTCAAGGACAGGAGCATGGACTGAAGGTGGGTGAGGATGTAGGAGAAGGAGAATGTACCTATCCACACTAAAGAGCAGGGGGAGAGGGAGATTACGCAGAACCTTACGTACGGGTGGGTTGGGGGTGTGTAGATTAGGGTCGAGGGGAGGAAGAGGGACATTAGTAAGGTTAAGGCGAGGGAGAGGAGAAGGAATGATAACTTTATTAGGAGAAGGATTTTTACGGGAATTTGAAGGTAGGGGGAAAGAGGAAATATAGGGAGGGTGGAAAACATTATAAGATGGAGTAGGGAGGTAATATGAGGTAAAGATGAGGTGGGATTGATAACAGGATTTGGGGGAAATAAATTGGAAATGAGTTACAGCACCAAAGCGTGGTTGCTCGCCAATTTACCACGTTGCGTGCGCAATCCCTTCTCGTTAGGACTAACCGCGACGGTTTTAATCTGCATCTTTATCGCCCTGATTGTGAAGGAAGTTGCTGATCCTGATGAGTCCTTCGAGGGTCTCCAAGACGCATTCATGATTTCGTTGCCATGGGGAGGGTCACTTGCAGGCGTGTGGCTGGTGCTCCTCATAATGGCACAAAGGAATGTCGGCGGACCTGGTGCCGTTTTAAAAGTCATCATCTGGATAGCAGTGCCTGTGGTCGGCTTTCCCTTGTTCTCCATCTTCATCGCTATCCTCCTCCTGCTCGCCCCAAGCTCTGTCTTACCACCCAGCCTCTTTGCTGTACTCACCGTGTGTGGTGTTGTCGTATCGTACTCCATCTATGACCCCGACTTCGAAGACTAACCATTGTGACGAGTGAAGCGAATCGCAAAAAGGTTTAGGATGTGGGACGAGAAAAATAGTGGGGCTTGGGAGAGAGCACTTCTTGAACGGAGGTATATGCGCGATCTGTTGGCTTTAGCCAACGCTGCTGATCATAACTCGTCGCTTCGCTCCTCGCTCCGTCTCACCTGTCCTCTATGCCGCCGATACCCATCATGGCCTCGCTCGCGGTCCTGGCGTGGCCCGGCGGCAGGCTCATCCTCGGCGTCGCGATGAGATGCGAAGCGAATCGCAAAAAGGGTTAGGATGAGGGATGAGGATTATTGCAATGGCCACAGAGGAAGCGCGTCTTGTGCGGAAGTACAAGCGCGTGCACTTTTTGTAGCTAGCTTTCGCGTTTCCAGGGAGTCCAAATTCGATCATTTAGAAATGTAAAATACTTTAGGAACATATTTAATTACCTATATCTTCCATTAGTAGCGATAACGATACATTTCTAGGAAGATATAATGCTTTTGTATAAACTGTAAAAAATCAAGCGTCGCCGCTTTGTTCTAATAACCTCAAATATTACCAAAAAGTGCTCATTTTCAGAGCAATTGAAAAATGTTTTCACAATCTAGACGTGCTTTACCTTTAGTTTTGACGACTTTAACTGCAATATCTATCAATAGTGCACCTCAAATTCCCTCAAGTACATTGGATATCTCAATAAATTCACCTTCCTCGTCAAAGGGACGGTCACTGTCACCTTTTTCTCCTCCTTTATCCTCTTTATCTACTAAACCATTAGGACAATGGGGTAAAACATGGGGTTGGATAGCAAATACAGATGCCTATCATTTCAACAAGTATACATCAAGCCTCTCAAAAAGTGTTGGTTTGTTCTCATACCCCTCCCTTACCCGTGGTTTGAAAAATCGCGCCCGGGACGAGTTGAAGCTCCGCGCCTTATCCGCACGTGCCAACGACGCCGTTCGTTCTCAAGACCGAGTAAAGATGGCTGCGGTTGCGGAGGAGATGTCAAGGGTTGCTTACGGGAAGGGTGTAACGGCGCAGGGGAGACAGGAGGAACTGGAGAGGTACGGGTGCGTGAGGTGGAACGGGGAGGTTATGGAGGGGATTAAGGGGGCCGCGGAGGGCAAAGGGGTAGTGGAGATTGGGGCTGGGAACGGACAGTGGAGCAGGAAGCTTTGGGATCTTGGGGTTGATGTGGTGGCCTTCGATGACATGAGCGGGGTACCGCTTAACAGGAATCTCTACCACGGGGGCACGAAGCCATGCAAGGAACACTTCTTTCATAATGTTAGGAGGGGGAACGAGAATGTGTTCAGGAAGGAGAACGTGGGAAAGGTTGGGGTGGGAAGGGTTCTGCTTATAGGTGAGCGGGAACAGCGGGAAGGCAGCGTCAACCATGGGTCTATAGGATAAGATTAACATCATCTCCCTACTCGTCGCTCTTCGTTCCATCTCAGTTTTCCCCGACAGGGGTGTTTGGGCTCGTAAGGCTGTGGAGCTATGGAGTGCCCAGTCTCCCCTCAACAAGACTCTTGTATACGTCGGTGAGGGACGGGGGGGGGCGAACGCGGACGATGGACTATTTGACCTTCTAGAGGGGGAGGGGTGGAGGGTCGTCAAGTTCTGCGATATCGGGGTTAAAGGGGGGAAGGGATACGAGAAGGCGTTCTTCATGGAGAGGGTCGAGAAGATAGAGGGGGGAGGATAGAACGACGAGACTTTTGGTCGGTAAAATGTTGTGAGATTACTTTTTAGTTCATAAACCCAGAGTCCTCCAGGTTCTTCTTTAGGATGATGTCCTTGCAAGCGTCGAAGACAGCCTTAACATTTTGGGAGTCTGTTTCGTTGGTGACGTGGTAGAAGATGTCCTTCGCGCTCTCGTTCTTGATCATGAACTGCTGCAGGATAAACTTTATTCCTGCCTCATAGTCAAAGGCTGGGATGTCGTAGTCCTGCCACTCAGGGACGCTTTTGATGCGGACTTTTTGGATCTTGTGGGCGAAGAGATCCTTCTTGTTGAGGAAGAAGATCATGTCTGTGCGCTTGAACCATGAAGAATTGCAAACCTCGGAGAACAGGGCGAGAGATTCAGTCGGAGGGAATATAATCGAAGTCCGAGATTGTTTCCATGCTGTTGAAGTATGCGGCGGTACTCTATGGGAGGAAGGGGGGGAAAGTGGTGCAATTGGACGTATGTTAGTGGAAAGAGAACAAAAGGGGCTTTCTTGAATCCTAAGGACGCCCAAAACTCACTTCATTGATCAGGTACTCCGCCTATTTCTCCCAAGCATTCTGAATCCCCGGATTGTTCCATAGAGCCATAACGTGCTCTCCGATGTCTGGGGTTAAACCTGTCTGATCGTCCGCATCCTTGATGAACCTGAGTTCTGTCTGCGCTTGGATGTCGTTGTGGAATCCTATCTCTACGGTCTGGTCGCATAAGATCTTGATGAAAACGAGGGTGTTGCTGTGTATGACTTTGATGCGGCCTCCTCTCGTCACCCCCCTGCCCCTCCCATCATAAAACCAGACTCGATATCAATGGGTAAACTGCCGGCTACAACGGACGGGGTCGAGTCCCTCTTTGATAATGGCATATCACATAAAAGGTTTGTTTGGAGTTTGAAGGTTGGGGAAAGGTGGTTTTAGTTAAATACAATGCACTCAGGGACGAGTTTAGGACAGACGGAAGGAACCATAGAAAGCAGCGAGGGTATAGGTATATTGGAGTCGGATATCAGAAGAAAATCAAGTGATATCACTGAAATCCAAGGCTATCTAACTTCCCTCTCTCCTCTGGAAAGGTCGAAAACTTGTTAAATCCCTTGCTTGTTTTGTGTTAAGAAATCAAAGCCCTTCAGAATTCGTAATCCCCCCCCCCTCTCCCCCCTATTTCCCCTTAAACGATGTTCCCCAAAAGTTCGTCCTTCTCCCCTTCCCTCCCCCCCCCAACCTGGTAGCTCGTAACGCTAGGCATCATCCTGTCGTAAAGGTTTGCCATGAAACCCTGATCGAACGGGTTCCTGTACCTCCCGTTCCCGTCGTGTAGGTACTTGTACCTGAACAGGTTGGAGTGTTCGTTGGTTGTCAGGTTCTTGTGGATAAGCTGGGTGTGGTAGCTCAGCATCATCAAACCGGGGAGCACGAAAAGGCACACGTAAAGCCCGACGGTGCCCATGAACCAGTCCCACCCGTTCCTTCCTAGGTACTTGAACACGGTCACCATGAACCCCACCTGGCTGAGGCAGTGGAATAGTATGTAAAGGAAGAAGTACTTGTAGTTACACATACCGACGCCGTTGCTTACGAACGGGCAGTAGTGGTCGAATATCAGGGTACACTTCCTCTTCACCCTGCAGTGCTTGGACCTCGTGGGTTTGACAATGTGGCAGGTGTGGCAGAGGGGAGGGTGCTTAACCCCCGCCATGGCAACCTGTCCGTCGTTTGTGGTTTCCCTCCCCAGTCCCTCAAGCACCTCATCGTACTGTTCCCCCATCCTCTCCGCGAGTTTCCTAAGTTCCCCGTCCTTCGATTTCCTGTCGATAACCCCCGGGTCCGTTCTGGAAGTAAGGAAAAAGAACGTCCACATCAAACCCATTGTTACCAGCGTGTACATATGCAGCGTACTGCAGTCAACGAGCGTGTCAGTCGCGAGAATCCTCGCCGGGTACGCCGTTAGTCCAAGGGCCATGTGACATACCACGAACCAGTAAGGCCACTTTTGGTGTTCTACCCCCCTCCCCTCCCCCATGAGGAGCGCCTTGATCTTCCGTGGTTTGACAAGGTCGCCGATTTTAACCCCCCACCCCCCGTTCCCACCCTCCATGTCCTTGAGCACTGCAACTACGTTCATCTTCTTCTTCTTCAACGCTAGATCCAGAGGGGTTTTACCCTCCTTATCCTAAAAACGAGCGAAGCGAGAGGAAACCGTGTTAGACGCGCTCTATCCCTTCTTATCCTTCCCCCGCATCCCCCCCCCCCCCCCCTATCTTCCCCCCCCCCCC
>Ga0115006_10002207_pt1 | contig 12667 bp, 13 predicted proteins | sample ArcOceMetagenome_3_FD_88943 | JGI IMG/M metagenome (GOLD analysis project Ga0115006, IMG submission 88943) | Marine eukaryotic phytoplankton communities from Arctic Ocean - Arctic Ocean- Svalbard ARC20M Metagenome | ecosystem: Environmental > Aquatic > Marine > Oceanic | place: Arctic Ocean...
AGTGGTTGGATGATTCTGCTTCATTGTAAGTCTTGCTAAAACATTTGTCTTGACGCACATCGTGTGCTCCGACATATGCTGAGCAGGACGGCACAGATTCGACAAAGGAGATGGACTCTCCTGAGCATGAAGCCAAAGTCCTCGAGCTTTTTCAGGCTCATCCCTTCGTATTCATTCAGTCTACAGAATCAGGTATCAGATGCAGCATGCAGCCCCACGTGAACCGTTCGTGACCCACACCATTTGCGCAGCTGAGCTTAATCGATGACGCAGGTCTCTTCGAGGGCTACTACACACACCCCAGCGAGCAGAAGTTCGTGTCCGACCTCAAAAGGGCCATTGTCAAAGATCTCAACCCGGTCTGACCCTCTACGCCTGCTAGCATGCCTCCATGCGGTGGTGCTGTCGTTGAGCGCAAAACTTATGAACGACAAACAGGTTATTGGAGTCAACCCTGCACTGGAAGCCAAGGTTCGTCATGGCGAGTCTCTTATCTTTCAAATGCACGAAAAGGTGAGTCACTCTTGCTTCTCGTAGGCGTCCATCCGAAGCGCCAGCTTTCACAAACACCTTTTCGACAAGGCTAGTTGCTTGAAGATGCAGACGGTTCCAGGGTGTCGCCCCTTGAAGGGGTTTTTTCATTGCTGCGCTGCTATTTCCTGATAGGGCGCGATGCACCGTGGCTGGTGAATGGAAACATAGCAAGATTGTCTTTGAGTGCCTTGGCGCCGATCTAGTCATACTCCTTACATGTGGTCATCGCTATTTGATTTCATCCGACGTCCCTTGAGCAGGACATGAATGGTCGTCACCATGCTGTTGTAAAGCTCTCAACCGACGCCAACTCCAAAATCAAGACCGAGCACGTGCGCCAGCTGCTGCAGCAAGGCGAAGACGGCCTTCCCGACCACCACTTCGATCAGGTTCTCTGAGATGATGCCCCTGCTTGTTTGCAACCATCTATCATGCGGCACAAATCTCAAACTCCTGTCATCCGGAGTCGATTGCTGGCGAAGTACACTGTGACTGCGAAAGTATTTTGGCTCAAGAGCACGGTGGTGTGAAATACACTAATACCCTTGAATGCATGCACTTATAAACCATCACGACAGCCTGGCAACGAGGCTTGGGGAAACGAACATAATGAGCCCGACTCCTGCCCCTACCCCGTGGTCAATATGGAGGAGACAGACAACGGAAAATCCCACAGGACCAGTACATCGGATGGGGATGAGATTGATGAGTATGATGAGGATGCTGAAATGGGGCTGGGATCGACGGTGCCCGAAACTGTGCAGGTACACACCCTTGAGACCATGTCTTAGCTTGGCAGTCTCTACCCATCCTGCTGCACGCCGGCGCGCGTTTCCCTGTCGATTTCCATTCGTCTATTCCTGATTACTGTGCCTCAACCAGGCCAGCAGTCAGAACGAGCAGGAAGAGGAAGAGGCCACCGGGATGAAACCTTTCGCGTTCGATGCCTACTCACAAGTGACGTATCAAGTCAAAAAGATCTCGACAATTCCCAAGGAGGTTATTTGTGCCCCACATGTCGATGCTTCGACTCGCCAGCAAGAGTTGCTGCAGCGACAGAAAAAAGAACAGCTCGTTTTGCGTCCATTTGACGAATTGTTCACAAAAAAAGATTTCCAAGTGGAAATGGAACCGACTGCAGTCGAGCATGAGGTATGCTTGCACCTTTCTTACATTCACTCATGCCTGTTTTGCTGTAGATCAGCGACTCTCTCTCTCCTGCACCGTTCTGATTATCTATGCACATCAGGTGCAAATTCTGATGGCGATCTCAGCCAAGCAAGCAGAAAAGGCGAGGGAGCAGAAGAAGCGTCAGCTTGCATTCGAACCTGGTCAAAGCCGTAAATTCCAGGAAGGCTGCGAACACGGACAGGTGCGAGGGGCTATGTTAGCCCTTCTCAAGGGACCCGACACCCAGCGTCGCCGCGATCTTTCCAAGATGTTTCTCGCCGGATGCTCTGCTGCCGTCAATCGCGACGAGTCAATCCAGCAGGATCTGGTGACGGTCGCCAAAGACGTGTCGGCGAGCAAATATATCAGGAGTCGAAGCCTTCATGCGCTCTTGGGATCTTTGCGATGCCCCACCGAATCGACGGTGAGCATTCTGCACCAATCTGACTCGCTCTGGCTCTTTGTGCCTGTGTGCCTGCCTTCCTGCTGCGTATAGCGCATTCAGTTTGTCTGCCAAGCACGCGGCATTCTCCCCACGTAGCCATCCTGACTGAGCAGCACGTGTGCGCGTGTATGTGGGGCAAAACGGGTGTCCAAACAGGTGGAGGAGGTCAAGCAAATCTCTGATTCAGAAAGCAGGCAGTCTGAAGTTCAAGAGGCGGCTACACTCGTGCTGGGTGGTTTGCTGCGGAAGCATCGCCAGTGCAGGGCCTCTCGGCCTGGAGCTTTCTCTCACTTCGAACTCGATCTGAATCGGGACCTGCATGCGGCCCTCGAAATCAACGACTCAGGGCGGGCTCAAACTGTGCTTTACGGCATGTCAAACTCTGCATCCGGAAGCCATCTCGACGCTATCAGCCAAGCCCTCAAGACTCATGGCCGTGACATGCGATCTATGGGGCTCAAGGATGCCGCCACGAGTGCCCTCACCGAAATCGGCCAACAGGACACCACCCACGACAATGATTTTCGCCACAGCCTCCTACAAGAGCTATTCTCCCCCCCGCCCCCTCCCCCCGAGTCAAAGAGCTCAAAGAGCTCAAAAGACAAATGTCCTGACCATGAACAATACGAGATCCCGGCTTTGTGTTACGGCTTCGGTGTGCCTCCTTACAGCACCATCCAAAGCACGTTCGACCTTGCAGGGGGAATGGGTTCCGCAGAGTCGACGAAAGGAAAATGCGCAAAGTATATCTACAGTGAGGCGACACTTGGTGTAAAAGCTAAAATGGGTGGGCCCTTTGAAAACGTACAAGGGTTCGATCCACTCGTGTTTGACGTCCTGAAATTGACGGGTCAAGGGAAGATGATTTCAGGACGTAAAGTCGGCGGTGCTCTTAAGGTATTTGGCTTCGTGCGCAAATCTTGGGGAAGTGGTATCATTACGCCGGAGGGATGTAACGAAGGTTGGGCGGACAAAATCAACGACTTCATTGGCGATAACCCGTTAGCTAACGCAGGAAGTCATTACGGCAACATAGACAGTGATTACAACTCATTCGTTGGAGTCTGCGGGTTCCCTGAGTGGGAGTTTGACACAGAGGTGTGGGATCTTACGAAAAAGATCATGGTACCTGGCGTTGAGGCGCTAGGGTTTGTGATCGGGCCAGTAGGAATCGGGGTTTATGCAGATTTTGTGTTCAAGGCGGAATTTTCGCTCGGAGCTATGGCAGCTTGGCTGAGCGAGTCTGATGCTGACGCCATCATTGACAAGTCGAAGAAACGCGTCGATGCCAAAATATTTGGAAGCTCGACGACGGGAAGCGGACCTATCTTTGGTGGAAACAACGCTGACATCCCCAATCTTTTGTTTTTCCAGGAAGACAATACGAAAGACGGCTGGGAGGAGAAAGCCCAAAATTGTGCCCGGGGCGGTGGAGCTGGCTTGGTCAAGTTCGAGGTTGGTTTGGGAATCGAAGGTGGCGTCCAGGCAAGCATTGCACTTGCTCGCGCTCGCCTGGGAGTTCAAATCATCATCGTCAACCTCGAAGCTCGGGCCAATGGGGAGTTGCTCAAGACGGGCGTTGGCAAGGAGGTGTGGCTGGAAGTTTCAGGCTTATCAGGAAGCATCCTCACGTATCTAGAGCGCAAAAAGATTGGTCCTGGTTGGAAATCTGTGGTTGAGGCGACGATATGGGCATGGAACCCTGTTGTCAGGTAACCGCACATCTCGAATCGGAGCCCTGCGCGCAGGCGTGCTGCCTCTCGTGGATCCTCCGCTGCTGCGCAGCTTCCATAGTCTTGCTCATGTCCCATTTATTACCCGTGGGTGTAAGCCCTCTCATGCAAGCATGACCTGCGAAGTGTGACGCCTCGCTTCTGGACTTTTTGTATCCGCAGGACGGGCAATCTTGTGTGCAAACATGACTGGTTTGGAGGCAGACACCATGATGTGTGCCGAGACGCGTACAATGACTGCTGTGCGTCGCCAGAATGGGGTGAGCCGCAGACTTGTGCGGACGGCTATCAGGCTGTATCTCAAGTTGCTAATTCACCGCAGGACTGCGCTAATCCAGATTGTTATCAGTATGGTGACGTCAAGGGCATGGGCTGTTACAAGTGCATCCCGGTCGGGCACGCTATGAACTTTGGGTGTCCGACCGTGGTGTCGGCGGAGCCTTGGAAAAAGGTTGCTGATTACTCTTGGACCAAAGTGGCTCAGGCTCTAGGTGCGCTCCTGGCTTCTTAAAAGCATGCTTTCTGGTACTTTATGGTTACATGCCAGTAAAACAGATGGGGGTTGGCATGGCAGGTAAAGGTTATGGCGCAGTCATCCAGAATCCGGGGGCGTGGCTTCTGAGTGATGGAAAGGCAAGCCTTGCTGAGATCATTTGCTTCCGAGGCAAAACGTGCACACCGGAAGCAGATGATCTTATGAAATCAGCACGTGGTTCCAAAGCGCCACCAGCACCACCGATTGCTGCCAAGGTGACCCAAGCTCCCCCCATTCGAATCGTGTCTCCACCGTATCTGCCATTGCATTTGCCGGCTAACATTTATCCACACGTGGAGCAGGGCCAGGGAGCAGGATTGAATGCCCCCAACAAGGCGATGCTCGTTTTCAAGTCACAGATGCTGGGCACCAGTGGCACCAATTTGTTTGACTGTGACTATTTGGTACGTTCACGTTTCTGTTTGGGCCGGGCACAGTGCGCGTTGTGATTCGGCTCTCGAGGGCCTGAATAATGTCGTCCTCTCTAATCACGTCAGGATCCCTATGGCGTTGGCTACCGAGGTTCTGCAGCTACAGCCGCAGATGGGAGCCCCTGCCTGCCCTGGCCACAGGTGCCTTGTCCTCCCCGCTGTCTGATATCCCGTCCTCTGAAATATCATGTAAATCAGATCTCAGATAAAAAGAATATGTGATGGGTGGCAGAGCTGGGCGGTGTGGCATCACGGATCGGGCCTCGTGAAAAACCCTTCTGCCTGTTCGGACCTGCCGGAAGACACCCAATGCTGGGAGGCCTGCCTCGCGCAGCAAGAGGTGAATCGACCTCAGCAACCCTGTGAATGTAAACTGACGTTTGCTTGCAATTTCTCTCCCGTGCAGATGCTGATTGCAGCACCGCAAAACGTGTAACACATGTGCGCTGCACGCGCCTGTACGACTCTTGCGCAGACCAACAACTTCTGCAGGAATCCCAACGACTCTGCCGAGCCTTTCTGCAGGTGTTATCTGACAGCATATCAAAAGTCGAGGCCCCTGATTTGAGCAGTCTCAGAATGACTCTCAGGAGCAACATCGACAGTCAATGTGTTGAGAAAATACCTAACTCACCTTCACTGCTTTCCCAGGACCGGAGGCGATGATGAGAATCCTGTTTTCTCAACTTGTTCCCAGCTCAAGAAATGTTCCACGACCTAGGGCGTCATATTCGCGAGGTTGCGTGAGGCGTTCTCTCTCGGGTGTTTATTTATTGCTTCATGTGCGCGTTTCATACTCTTTGATTTCTGTACGCTCCCTCTCCTTTTGTGGTGCTTTCTTTGTTATCTGTTGTAGTTGGCCGTCGTTTGTTTCCCTATTATATACCCCCGTGGTCGGCGGCTGACCCTTGCTTGCGTTTGCGTTGCGCGTGTAGTGTGAGAAAGTGTAACGTGGCCCGGCGGGCGCCAGTTACACGGGCGGACTGTCGTTGGTCTGTCCATGAACGGTGGTTTTGAGCGGAAATAAACCAGTTTCTGTTCCTGTTTATACATATACATATGTATATGTATATACATACTCGTCTCGTCCCTCGTTTTCTCCCTCCCTCCCTCCCTCCCTCCCTTCCTTCCTCCCTCCCTCGGCATGCGACTCTCTCTTCAGGCGTTGCAAGTGCAGCGGAGGCAGTGCCGGGGGATGTGCTACGAAGGATCTTGGAATTAGCTGTCGTGATGCCAGAGGCCGCCTACGGGTACGGGTCCCTGTGCCACATAGTCGGTGGCCGGTACGAGGAGTGATTGCGACTTGCAGTACTGTATGAGGGGTGCTTGCGGCTTAAGAGTGATTTGCGACTTATGGGGAGCGATTGCGACTTTTGTGCCCGCGGGAGCCGTTAGGAGTTCGCTTGCAGAAGTGACGCTGCGGGCCAGTGGCAAAGTTAAAGATGTCTGCAGATTTCTGGAGAGGTGGACTTGTTTTCCTAGTAGAGTAGCGTCTCTCTCTCACCCCCCCCCCACGAGGAGACAGGCGAAGTGTACTGTATGTGAACTTACGTGTATGTGTAGCACCATCTGTGTATAGGCCAGGCCCTTTATATACATGCAAGGTGTACGGCATAAAAAGCGCACACGTGCCGTTTTATTCAGTTTCTCCCTTGTGGCAGTCTGAGCTCTCCCGAGAGATGCGGGATCCGCTGCGGTTGGGCGCTCGGGGAAGACAATCCGAATTCGATGGGGACTCTACTAAAAGGAATCTTTCAAGAATATTCTTCCTCCGCGTGTGCAGCGTGGTAGATTTTGCATTCTTGGGCACTTAGGCGCTTCGGCATTACCACCGATACGACAACGGAGGGCGGTCATAGACATCCATGACGTATTCTGCGCCCCGGGAGGGGTAGTGACCGTCATACCCGTGCCAGCGCGGATAGTCGTTGTAGACTATCCGAGGCTCTTGCTCACTCCAAGCATCGTAAGAAAATTTCGATGGATCAGAGTCGCTGAAATTGTGTATGACGTTACCGTCCCCATCGACGCTCTCCCACTCATATACCTGTAATTCCCAATCGAATTTCGTGAGCGGAATGCTGCAGACACAACAAGGGCGCGCAGCAGCGCCACGCGCACATGGACGCACACCTCTTGTTCCTCTAGCGTTTTCCCAGCGGGCATGTATTTCGTACGATACAGGTAGATAGTGACACCAGCCGTGATCACGAAACAGGCGACAATTATAGCGATGATCGCTCCCACGTCAAGGCCCCCTGCAGCTTGTAGACATTCGTGCAGGGACAGAGCACCACGTCACCAACATCGTCAGACACTCGCTCACTTGTGCGAACGCGTGCACACCGCAACACACACTCACGAGCGCGGCCTCGCGTGTACTCACACACCCGGTGTGCTCGATGCCGTCGACGCGGGCAGCTCACTCTTTCCTGGACACGCCTCCGTGTCCGCCGTGGCTGGCGCTGTGGTACCGATGCTCGAGTTGAGGCCCTCCGCTGAGAGTTCACTGTTGATATTGGCAGTGAGATCCACCGTGTCCAGCGCTGCATAGTTCACGTTGCACACACGGGTTTGGACTAGAACCGAAACAGAAGCATTCCCATCTTGGCGGCGGAGTGATTCAGTAATTGAAAGGATTTCGACATTGTCAGCGGCCGTTCCAGTAGCCCTGGCCACTGCCGCCTTGTACTTGATCTGCGTTGACTCGTCGAACTCAGCCTTTGAGTAAGGCAGGGTGACGGATAAAGCGGCCGCGTCATCGCCGGCTTCAAGATTAACTGCCGTTTGCGTGGTTGTTATTGTTGTTGTCGTTGTCGTCGACGTCGTCGACGAGGCAGTCCTGCCGTAGCACAAGTATCGCTTCGCTTCTGGGCACGGAAAATCAACCAGCTCATAAATGCCCTGAACGCCCATCAGAGCGCAGTCTTCATATATGTAGTCACCCCAAGCGACGTTATCGGGCTGACCGACAAACCACAGGGTACTGCTGTCGGGCAACGCGGAACCGTCGAGCCATTGAAACTGCCCGCCATTTGCCGATCTGCTGGCACCCACCCAGACTTCAGCGCCGTCGAGAGGTGGAAGAGCAGATATGTTTGCGGGGTGAATGACGGCAAGCTGCATCGACTTGGCTTCGCAAGCGCCCTTTGCATCCGCCCACGCCCTCGTGTCTGCGGGAGGCGAAAGCCAGTACGGACTCGGGGCCTCCGATGGAGCAGGTGTAGCTGGACTCTCGGGGACGCAGCACGTCCCAAATACGCCCTCTACACCCACACCGCAGCCCGCCACGCCCTGCACGTATCTGAAACCTGTTTCACACTGTCCGCTGGGGAAATTCCTGGCGCAGCAATCGTTGTCCAGCTGAACACCCCCACCATTTTCAAGTTTCACTTCTCTGCACTTGGACGGATCATGGTTGTACGCTGTGAGGCCGCAGCCTGCGGCCAACGGGATGCAGGTGGCCGCGGCGGCGAGCAGCACGGCGGCGCTGCATGTGCGCCTGCCCGGCACCCCCACACGCAGGGCATGATGTCCTGCTGGCGTGATGCTGGCCTGCACTGTGTTGATGCAGGCTGGCTGTGTAGCGCTCCAGTCCACCCGTTCGCAGGCCCGGCCTGCGCGACGCTGCGAAGCAGGACCCATGTTGAGACCCGAGCCGTAGTTGGTCCCAGAGGGTCTCCTGGGGGCCTGCAAATTTGTACCAGCGGTTGACCAGGTGCAAACGAAGAAGTATTGGGAACAGAAGGAAACGGCCCATTTTTGGGTGCGCTCGCCTTTTGTGCGGCACAGTCACGGTTTCCGTGACTCACTGGCAAGGCTCCAAGTCACTGGCCGCACTGGCATCGGCCGGCCCGAGAGAGAGAGAGAGAGAGAGAGAGAGATTTATTAGGAAACAATGTCCCGGGGCCCGGGCATGCCAGCCGCCGGCGCAACACTGTCACCGTGACTGTCACGGTTGAACACCGTCACGGTGACGATGGGCCGCGGCTGTGATTCACTGGCATTTCGCTTTCAAGAGTAGCCGCGCGGCATTCTACAATGGCCTGAAGAGCAAAGTCTGCAAACAAAGTCCTTCTACACCACCACACCCTCTGCAAGTTCACTTCATCACTGGCGTTTCCCCCGCCCAGTTCTTTGCGCGAATCTTCATTCTACCACGGACTCGGCCGCACGCGTCGGGTTTAGGCTCTTCGTTGGATTTATAACAACAACACACACTCTTCAAACTTGATCTCATAATACTCACTACATTCTGTGTCATATTCAAACCGCGCTGTACAGTATCTGCGCGCGCGCATGCAATCTCTCTATTTTTCAGTCCGCATATCGACAGTTCCAGGCAAAATACTCCATGACAGCCTCTAGCCCCTTTTCAGCGAAGCCTGTCGGCAGAAGATTGCCTGCATCATGTGCAACACAATTGTAATCGGTCAGCATCCGCGGACACACGTGCGCGCGATGATCACGCGAGCGCGCACACGCACACACACGCACACGAACACGCACACGAACACACGCACGCGTGCGCGCGCGCGCGCACACACACACATTCTCTCTCATCATTGCCTGGATTGTTATCGAGGTCGAGCTTTTCGATGCGCGTCAGATTTCCAAGTTCAAGAGGCAGCGAACGGATCTGGCGCATGCGCACGTGCATGTGAGTCGTCTGTATGTGATGCTGACGACAAGCATGTACGCACGTGTGCACACGCGCCCGCCTGTGCGGGCGCGTGTCCGCGCGCAAATGCCGCGCCTGCACCGTGAGGATTCACACGGAGCCCACACAAGTCGGGGTTTAGGTTTAGGGTTTAGGGTTTATTTAGTCGGGGCTTGACACATATTAGGCCGCATATAAGAACACATGTAAGGACACATATAAGGGCATGCGCACCCGTCAGAGGCATAAGAAGAGCCTTAGTGTCGACACTCAAGACACAAATTCAAGGCACAAACAGGAAAGACGCAAGTGCATGACAGGGGTGAGAAAGTGAGAAAGTGAGAAAGTGAGAAAGTGAGAAAGTGAGCAAGTGGACCTGATTGCCGTCCAGCAGCAGCTCGCGCAGGTTGGCCAGTTGGCCGATCAGCGTCTGCACACGCAAGAGGTGTTATGCCATGCGCGGTTGGAGGGTTGGGGTTTAGGGTTTAGGGTTTAGGGTTTAGGGTTTAGGGTTTAGGGTTTAGGTGCAAGAGCACAAAAGGTGTCATGTCATGTGGTTTAGGGTTTAAGGTTCAGGGTTTAGGTTTAGGTTTTAGGGTTTAGAGTTTAGAGTTCAAGTTGGAGCCGTGTGCGTTGCCACGGAAAGTGTGGTGCAACGTTTTTGGGTTGCGGGTTTCGGGTTTAGGCAGTCATGTTTCGGGTTTAGGCAGTTATGTGATAGGAGGTGTGCGCGTTGCCACGCAACGTGTGTGTGCATAGGTCACAGTGTGGAGTTCAAGTGTCTGCGTGTTGTTCGTGGTGTTTCTGTCGGTGTTTCTCTGCGAGAAACACTGGGGAACACACACAGCACCCATGCACTTGGCACCCAACACCTGCAGCCTTGTGTGGTTCAGGGTTTAAGGTTCAGGGTTTAGGTTTAGGTTTAGGGTTTAGAGTTTAGAGTTTAGAGTTGAGGGATTGGCACCCAACACCTGCAGCCTTACACTGCATGCATTTCCTCACGCATGCACATGCCACAGAAACTACAAAACGCACACCGGAATGGCTTCGATGAGGTTGTTGGATACGCGCAGCTGCTGCAGACCCGTCAAGTTGAACACCTCGTTGGCTATCTTTTGCAGCCGATTACTGTGTGCGCCACGTGCGCGGGGGGGATTTGTTGCGGACATTGGGTTTGTAGGGTTGAGGAGGGTGTAGGCTTCAGGGTTTGAGTTAGGATGGGTCTAGGATGGATTTAGGTGGGGTTAGGGTTTAGGGGTTGACATGCTGACAATGAGGGTTTAGGGTTTAGGGTTTAGGGTTTAGGGTTTAGGGTTTAGGGTTTAGGGTTTAATTATAGGATTTTGGTATAAGGGTTGACCTGCTGAAAATGAGGGTTTAGTGTTAAGGTTTAGGGTGTAGTGTTTAGGGTTTAGGTCATAGGGTTTAGAGTTTAGGGTTCAGGTGATAGGGCTTGACCTGCTGACAATGAGGGTACAGAGGCGAGTGAGGTGCTTGATGTCTGGTGGCAGTTCTTCGATCTCGTTGTTAGAACAATCCAGCAGCACCTGCATCAAGCACATGACCGTTTCCGTTTTAGGGTTTCAGGGTGAGGGTTCCGGGGAGGTTAGGGCCCGGGGGGGGGTTAGGGAACCGAGGGGAATTAGGGTTTCGGGGTTAAGAGTTAGGGGTTAGGGTTTATGGCTCATGCGCTTGCGCGCGAGTCCGAGCGCGCGCGCGCGCGCCGCGTCCGCAATCCGGCAGAGACGACGTCTGAGAGCGAGAGCGAGCAGGAGTAGCGCGGCGGCGGCGCCATGCGTCAAGTGCGCTGCTGTGGGTACACACACATACACACACACACACACACACACATCCAGAAGGAAAAAGGAAGAAATAGATTGACCAGGGCGCGGAGAGTGTCAATGTCCTCAGGTATGACGGATATGTGGTTGTACGCCAGCTTGAGGAGTCGGAGCTGTGTGTATGATACACGCATGCACACAGACACAGACAGCAACACCGGCACAGACAAAGACAGACTCAAATAACAACATAGACACAGACATAGACACAGACATAGACACGGACATAGACACAGACGCAGACGCAGACACAGACACAGACTCAGACGCAAACCCAGACACTGAGGCGTATGCGGGCAAACAGGGGCTAGATTGATAATGCTGGTCTGCATGGTTTCTGAGCAAGGGCAGTCTGTCTCCCTGGCAGACATTAGGGTTTAGGGTTTAGGGTTTAGGATTTAGGGTTTGAGGCCTAATAGCCACGTGCGGTGGCTGGGATGGGTCTAGGCTGGACTTACATCAGATATCAGGCCTAATATGCGGTGGCTAAGATGGGTCTAGGATGGGTTTATATCAGATTTCAGATGGGTTTATATCAGATATCAGGCCTAATATGCGTGGTAAAGATGGGTCTAGGATGGGTTTATATCAGATGTCAGATGGTTTTATATCAGATATCAGGCCTAATATGCGTGGTTAAAATGGGTCTAGGATGGGTTTATATCAGATGGCAGATGGTTTTATATCAGATTGTAGGCCTGTCAGGCCTGATAGCCATAATGGTATTGCTCATTGTACGGATAGAAGGGATAGAAGGGACAGCTAAACCCCTAGTAGGCCTTCTAACGCTACTAAGCCAGATAGGCATGTGCGGTGTGGGCTCCTTCCGCCAGTGGTGTAGAGATACACGCATACGCCCAGCCACACAAGCCACACGCAGCGGAGGCAAAGGAGGCTGTCTAGGCGCATACTCACACATGCATGCACGTGCACACGCACCTGCTTGAGCTTGGATATCTTCTCAAACACCCCGTCCGTCAGCAAGTTCCGCGACAAGTTCAGGTTCGTTAGCTGCGTGTGTATGCGTGTGTGTGTGTGTGTGTGTGTGTGTGTGCGCGCGCGCGATTGTGTGTGTGCGTATGTGTGGGCCCGCCGCACTCCCGCTCTCAACGAGCACGATAAATCACAGGCATCAACAAAAAGTAAGACCGCAGAGCCCGCAAGTTGCGGGATAGCTTCCAATTGATTATCCGGCATCACTAAATTCTGCAGCGATCCCAAATCCAACTCCCCCCATCCCCAACCCCCCCCCCCCCCCCCCCCCCCCCCCCCCCCCCCCCCCCCCCCCCCCACTCCCCCACCCCCCCCCCCCCCCCCC
>Ga0115006_10002208_pt1 | contig 12666 bp, 18 predicted proteins | sample ArcOceMetagenome_3_FD_88943 | JGI IMG/M metagenome (GOLD analysis project Ga0115006, IMG submission 88943) | Marine eukaryotic phytoplankton communities from Arctic Ocean - Arctic Ocean- Svalbard ARC20M Metagenome | ecosystem: Environmental > Aquatic > Marine > Oceanic | place: Arctic Ocean...
CTCTCTCCATCCTCTCTCCATCCTCTCTCCATCCTCTCTCCATCCTCTCTCCATCCTCTCTCCATCCTCTCTCCATCCTCTCTCCATCCTCTCTCCTTTCTTACTTTCTTCCCCTTACTCTCCCCTCTTCTCCCTAGTCTCTTCCTTCTTCCTCACTTTCTTTCTGCATTCTTCTCTCCCTCTGTGCCTCTCTTCAACATCCCATTTGGAGATAGATTGGTGGGTGAGGGGAAAATTCAGAGGACCACCACGGGCAAAGGTTCCCACTCCTCAAAATTCTGGCGGCCACGAGTTGCACTCCAACCCTCTTCAAAATGCTGGCCAGCCAGGCGCGCGTTGCGCGGCGACTCTCGAGACTCGCCCCACGGGCGCAGCGCACCCCCCTATGCCCCCGAAAGAACTGCCCATCCAAAGCTGCGAGGCGCCAATGGTGCGCCTGATCGAGAGGGATAGATGAGATGGATACAGATGGAGTGAGAGATGCAGGGAAGAAAGGCAATAAACGAGCTGAGCGAGACACCGAGAAGCTGCGGGGCAGGGTTTGCCACAGCGCGGGCGGCGTGGGGAGGGGAAGGGTGCCAGATCTGCGTCGGCGGCGCCAGGAGTGCATCCGACGGCACTCCGACGGCATGCCGGCATTCTTACACTGCCTGTCCGGGCCGTGTCTGGGTCCGGACGGCCGCTCCAAACTCTTGGCCTCGCAGCCTCCCCCTCGCCCCCTCTGACACAATCTGCGGTTTTAGGTATGTTTGCAGACCTCGGCCAGGCGGGCCAGGAGCAGCAGCACAGGTGCGCGGCGAAGCGCCCGCAGGCGGGCGCGCCAACGTCTGCGTGCGTCTGCAGAAACGCGCCTGCCGCAGCGCTGAGTGATGATTCTGTTGATGATGGGAGTTGAAGACACGCTCGCAAACAACCCCACAGCTGTAGTACGGGTAGTGCGGCGTGCTACCATGGGGTTCTGTATCATTACGGGATATTTTACTCTACGGAGCTTCAACGGTAAAAATATGAGACCACAAAGCGCCCGAGCGGCGAGAAAACGCGGGTCCCCCACACACCGGACCAAACAGCAGCACACCGAACGCAAGACACGATGGCCTTTCTGTCCTCTGTCTTTGGCAAGAAGAGGTCCCTGCCCCAGCGCCCTCGCGCAGCTCTGGCTCTCGCGCCCTCCATTGGTGCCCTTGCACGACCCGGCTCCCACGACTAACAGGCCCTGCGGCGTGTGCAGCAACAAACAAAGCAAGCAGGAGCTCGAAGCAGGCCTGCAGCAGCAGCAGCAGATGCTGATGCAGCAAAAGGCGATGATGCAGCAGCAGCAGACTGCGGGCGCCCAGCGCAAGCCCTTTGGAGACGTTGGAAACCAAAACAAGGCCCCGCAGCAGCAGGCTGCCGCGCCCATGCACACCAAGAAGCTGGAGCCTATGGGCTTCCGGGCCGCACCTATGATGGACAATGGACCTGCCCCAGTCGACACGGCGGGTGCGCAGCCTGTCGTCGACTACACGTGCAAACCCGCGACCTCTCCCCTGATGGAAGCCACGTGCAAGCTATCGGACTTTGGAGGAGAACTGGACGAGCGCGTCCAGAGTCTTCATGACGTCCATGGCCATCTCAACCCGCACGCCGTGAAGGTGTGTCCGGGCCCGTTGTGCTATTGTTCGGTGTGTGCTTCGCCGCAGCCGCAAACTGACCTGACCGCCTGCCTGTCCTTGCGCGCGTTCAGGACTTCGTCGAGCAACAGATCAAGGAGCACCTGAACCACGCCTATGCCGAGATGGGCGTGCAACTCCAGCAGGCGTCTCATTACAAGGCCAAAGCGCTGCAAGGTTCTAGCTGGGAGCCTCCTTCGTCCCAGGTCAGGCCCATGATGGGCACGGCTGGCCCCATGATGATGGGCACGGCTGGCCCCACGATGGGCACGGCTGGACCCATGCGCATGGGCAGTGCTTGTCCTTCCTACCAGTCCCAGATGTCGGCTCATCCCCATGCTCCTTTCGGCCGCGCCTCCAGCTCTGCTTCTGCGACGCCCTCGACGGGCGTGTATGCCATGTGAGGGACGGAAATGTGCAGAGGATCTCCAGCGCGAGACTGCGCTCCTGCTTCTGCTGGCCTGACCACCTGGCCAGCGTGTACACTAGCTAACTAGAGTCCCAGTCATCAAATCAAGCACCAATGCAAGTGATAGACTCACGTAGATTATGTTTGATTCAGTTAACCGCGCATCGAGCGCAGTGACATTTCATCTGCCGAATCCTCCAAAACATTAAATCACGCAGATTGCTTGTTCTGTGCGGCCGGGAGTTGAATCCTCCGAAGCAACCTCAGCTACTCGTGGCTTGCGCACTCGGGCAAGTTCGGCCTGTTGTTTTTTGCGGCCCGGACGGCCCGGACGGCGCCTGTCCGGGCCGATTTCTCCGCCCGGACAGGCGAAGCTTCGCCTGTCCGGGCCGCCAGGTGCTGTCCGGGCCGCAAAATCACAGAACAGACAATGTGCATGATTTCTTGCTGGGGCCCGGGGGTCAAACGCGCAAGCGCGTTTGCGGAATGTCGGTTCTCGCTCAAGTCAAAAGAATGTCGGTTCTCGCTTTGAGTCAAAAGAATGTTTTTACTCGCTTGCTGAAGCCCCACGACAGGCGCATCGCATCGACTTCCCTCGCCTGTCTCTCCCCCTTGCCTCGATAACACAAACGCACAACACAAACACAACACAAACACAACACAAACACAACACACACACGCAAGGCCCTGCCACAGGAATAACTCTTCGCAGTTTTTCACTTCTTCTCTTTGCTCTTGACCTGAGCCAACTGCTGCTGTGTCGAGGACGCGAGCGCATCATCAATCTCTGCTTGTGCAGAGGCCTCAACACCACTGGCCCACGTCATGTCCAGCTCGCTCTTTCCCGCGTCGCTCTCCGCGGTGTGGAAGACGACCAACACCTAGTAGCAAGCGAAAAGTCAGAGTTGGTTCAGACGAGAATCTACCGAAGAAACTCTCAGGCTTCGGAGAAACTCTCAGGTTCGAAGCAGGCTAAAGAGAGCGTTTTGAGTGTGCGTGACCAAACGACACGATCACACCGTACGCGCTCACGTTTGTCCGCACCAGACTTGTGCATACGCATGGACAGAAGACTCTGAAAGAGGACAATGTGTACCTCGTCAGAGTGGCAGACAATCGGAGCGGGATAAGCGGAGCCGGTGAATGACTTGTAGGCGGACGCCCAGTTGATCACATCCTCGTTCTTGTACAGCGCCACGTTCTCGGGCCCGACGAAAATGGAGACGCGGCTGTCGGAGCCCATGAGCTTCACGTTCGGGAAGCGCAGCACGATCTCAGCGCTGGGGGACTTGATGATCCACCTGCAATCGTTGTGCTCGGGTTCGGTGGCCGTGCCTGCAGGCCCGGTGGAGATGGACCCAGTCGCCCCGTAGATGGTTTTGAGTCCTGAGCAATGCGGCGGCGGCGGCGGGCGGGGCGCGGGTTGCGCAGGTTGCGGTTTGGGCGGGTGCAGCATGGCGTAGTACACGTTGGACAGGCCGTGCCAGTACGAGAGCTCCTTCTCCATGTCCTTGGCCTTCTGTTCCTCGGAGTCGACAAGCGCAGACTCGTCCGCGTCCTTCTGGTGGCTTGCCCGCTCCCTTTCTGCGAGTCTCCGGTGCTGAGCCGCGAGCTGCTTGTTGAGGGCGTCCACCTTCTTCTGGGCACCCGCCAGCAGTGCGTCCCAGTTGTCGCACCGTGCGGATGCGCCCTGGCAGATTCCGCTCTCCAGCTCCTTGGCTCGCTTTACCATGGCATGGAACCTGTCGTCGATTTTCTTCTGCTTGTCGACGTCGTCCATGACTGCCCCCATCTCCTTTTGGATCGTGGCGGTGGTGCGGAGGTAGTACTCCTGCTGCTCCTTCTTCACCGCCTCCTGCACCTCCTCCTCCATTTCGAGCTCAATCTCGTGCTGCAGCTCTTCCAGCAGCTCGGGGCGCACGAGCCTGTAGACGGGGTCCGACAGCTCGTCCTTTGTGCTGTCCTGGTGGAACACGTCGTTGATCATGTGCGCCTCGCCCTTGGTAAAGGACATCTTTTTGACCACGTACATGTCAGGCGGGTCAAAGTGGACGCCCAGCGCCAGGGCGTGCCCCGCCAGGAACTTGCGCCCCCGCGCCACCAGCTCGTCCGCCGCCGCCGGGTGCTGCGTCAGGTGCGCCGCCGCCACGAGCGCGCACGACAGCACGACCGCCCCCAGGGCCCACGCGCGCTGATTCCCCGGCCGGGCATGCCCCCCGCGCTCGGCCGCGCCATACTGCGAGGCCGCCGCCGCGCCCACCGCGGGCTCCCCGCCGCGCTGCCCGCTCTCCGGGTCGTGCGCCGACGCAGCCTCGTCCCGTACCGCCATCGCGCGCTCCCCTGTGCGTGCGCCCCCCAGGTCCGCCACGCCGCACTCCCCGGCGCCGCCGCCTATCTTGGGCGGACTGCGAGGGTTTAGGTTGCAAGAAGTGCTTCTGCCGGTTCAGCTAAACACGCCTCAAAGTTGCTGGGGCGCGGGCAACACGAGGGCGAGCGGCGGGGAGGGAGGGCGGAAGAGGCGGGGAGGCGGGAAGCCAGCGCGCGGGCGCGCGGGCGCGCGGGCGCACGTGGACGGCGTCGCACGATGGCGTCCGTGGTGCACTTCCACTTCCGTAACGCCAAGGCGCAGGACATGGTCAAGTTTGAAGGGGATCACGTCTCGCTGCAGGACCTCAAGCTGCTCATCGCCAAGAAGAAGGGGCTTGCCAAGGCGGCGGAGATCGACTTTGCGATCACCAACACTGAAACCGCCGAGGGTGCGGCTGCGCCCCCCGCCCTGCGTGTGCGCGCGTGCGCGCGCGCCCCTTCCCTGCCTCCCCCTCACCCAGCGAGACCTCCTCGCCTGCCGCGATCCTCCACGCGCAGCCCCCGCGCGCCTGCTGCCGCGCCGCGTGGGCGCGCGCTGCGCACACAGCACAAGCGAACCTGCTGGAACGCTTTCATGCCGTCGGGGGGAGGCGCTCGGCGGCCCTTCTGACCGTGTGCACGCTCCTGTGCAGAGTACACCGATCCCGGGACGTTTATCCCCAAGGACACGCGCGTAGAGGTGCGCAAGGTCAACGTCAAGGCGCAGGCCCAGGGCCTCAAGGACGCCCCGGAAAAGGCCTCCCTGTGAGTGCGCGCTCCCGTGCTGCTGCGCCTGCGCGTCGCCTCTTCTTGCGTTCGTCTTGCGGTGTCTGTGTTGGCTGCGGGGAGCTGTGCCAAGGGGCTCAGGCCTGCGCGCGTCCCGGCTCACGCCGTTCGTGTGCTCGCTTGTGCTGTGTGCGCAGCATGGCCGCCGTTGCAGCGACGAAGCCGGCGTCGACGCTGTGGGGCGGGCAGGAAGACGACGCTGGAGAGACGAACGAGCAGGCGCAGGGGGAAGAGGAGGAGGAGGACGTGGACGAGGTTGCCGCGCTGGAGCGCATGATGAACGAGCAGAACGCCGAGTGGCAACAGAAGTAAGATTATGTCCGACCCTCTCGTGCTTTTCCGTCCCGTCCGCGCAGACTGCCGTGCATTCCCTTGCTGCGCCTGACGCGTTGCTCGCTTATGGGCCAGGGTGCATGAACAACGACGGCAGCAGCAGCTGCTGCACACGGGCGGCGCCAGGCCCCAAATGTTTGGTACGGCTCAAGCTTGCTTGCGACTGCCGCAGCGCTCCTGCTTGCGGAAGGCTTTCAGCAGCTGCCAGAATACACAACTCTGCTTCCTTTTCACGCTGGCGCTGCATGTGTTCTGCTCTGCGCCCCCCCTCTACGGTTGTTGCAGAGCAGTGTGTCTCACGCGCATGGCTGGGGCTGTCCGTACACAGGAGGGCAAGGTGGGGTCTATCCAAAACCGCCGCCGCATTTCATTTGCAATCGCTGCAACATCCCGGGGCACTGGAAGAGAGACTGTCCGACGAAAGACGATCCTGCCTACGACCCGAAGAAGGCCCCCGTGGGCATCCCGATGTCGCGAACCAAGATTATTACGGAAGAGGAAGCGGCCGCCTCATCAGAAGGCGTGATGAAATTGCAGGACGGAAGATACGTCCAGTGCATGCCGAGCGAGTACGTGCAGAGCCTTGTTGTTCATCCCCTCATTAGCTCTGTATCTTTCAGCGTTTGTTGTGCGCAGAAATCTTTTTGCGAGAGCAGTGTGTCTGTGATGATTCAATACAGCACGCTGTCCCGACGACGGGTCCTCGTCCTCCGTCCATGCCTCTTGCCTCGATGTACATGTTGCGTAAGCGTCTGTTCTTGAAATGTGAAACGCCATCCGTGTGCTGTGCTTGCGTGCGGCGAAAGCCAAGCGTGTTCTTGGTCTTGCTTGATGTTTGATGTGTATTTGAGTGTGTTTCATGTGAATGTATTTCATGTGAATGCCAGTGTCATCTTCTTGTTTTCTCTACACAACTACTGTGTTTTCTCTACACAACTGCTGTGTTGTCTAGCTCAATGGCTATGTAAGAAATGCGGGTGTGCCGTGCATGGTGGTCTGTGTCATACGCTGGTGCTGGGCGCCAAGGCGCTGGCATTATGCGTGCTGCTGTTGTGCTTGGCGTATTTGCTATTCGTACGCCTACGGACTTGCTATGCGTGGCGGGTAGCTTCGCGGAACGGGAGAGGCGGGCGTGCTGTGGATTGAGGACTGAAAACGCCTGTTCCATGGCATAGCGGAGGGTGGATGTGAAAGCACAAGTGTTCGTCGGGCGTCTAGCAAGAGGAGGCACACGGATGGGAAAGTGAACTGACAGCCTGGCAACTCACAATTTGATTGACGGGTGCTCTAAAGAGTAATCTAACCACATGCATAGAGAGGAGTATAGTGTCGGCGCACACACTGACGGGATGCTTGATGGCCCTTTTGCGGTGGTACAGAGCGGACTTTGATAAGGCGATAGGCGCTGGAGAGTCGAAAGTGCATGTCCCTCCTGACGGGAGCATTCCAAAAGAGCTGCAGTGCGCGCTGGCTGATGGTTCACTTATTTGGGATGCCGTTATCCTGCCCTGCTGTCGGCAAAATGTGTCTCGACAAGTTGTTGTGCCACGCATACAAGACAGTTCCTCCTGCCCCATTTGCATGACGCCAGATGTCACAGTCGACATGTTGCAGGAAGACAAAAAATTGCAAGCAACTGCCAGGGCCTTCCTCCGCTGTGCAAAGGAGAAAGGCATCACTATCCAGGGAATGGGAGTACCCGCAGAAGCGAGCAACGAAAAATCTGCTAGCAAGGGTGAGAGAGAAAAGGGAGGAGAGGGTAGTGGCGGCTCGCCGCATCGCAGAGAAAATGGTGGTGAGGGCGCGGCTGATGGCGGGGGTGGAAGCAAAGCGGGAGGCGAAGACGGTGGCAGCGGTGATGATAAGGCCAAGGGCGACGGCGAAGGCGATGCCGGCAACGAGGGAGACACCACCAAGAAACGTAATCGCAAGAAGAAGCGGGGAGATCGCGGCAGCGGTGGTGGCAAGATGGGCGACGGCCGTGGTCCAATGGGCCCAGGCGGCCCTATGGGTGGACCTGGCGGCATGGGGGTTATGCGGCCCGGCGGCACATATGGTCGGGGAGTGGGGAGCTTGGCGAACTTGGGAGGGGGTGGTGACAGGGGCCGTGCACCCCCCGGGTTCGATCCTCGCATGATGCCTCCGCCTATGCAGAACATGATGGCTAACATGATGCAGCGTCCTGGCTTTCCCGAGCCGCAGGGCCCGAACCGCCGCGGGGGTCCGCCTGGCATGCCGCCGCCGCAACATCCTCCGCCTCCGGATGGCATGCGGGGTATGATGGAGATGATGCAGCGAATGAATGGGGGGAACATGGGCGGAGGGCCCGGGAGAGGAGGGGGTTCGCGTGGTAACATGATGCCCCCCGACATGATGCCCCCTGGGATGATGCCTCCGGGCATGGGTGGGTCTCGCGGCATGCGCGACGGGCCCAACAACATGATGCCGCGCGAGATGATGAACATGATGAAGAACATGCCGCCTGACATGATGAACATGATGTCGCCCGATATGATGCACATGATGCAGAAGATGATGGCACAGTCTGGTGGTGGCAATGGTCAGATGGGCATGTCTGGCATGCCCAACATGGACATGATGGCTGCAATGGGGTTTCCGCACTGGATGATGGGGGATGGGCGGCGAGGCCGCTCGCGTTCCCGCTCTCGCTCGCGGTCTCGGTCCCGCTCGCGCTCTCGCTCGCGAGGTCGCGGCAATCGCGGGGGTGCTGGTGGCGGGCGCGGAGGTCGCGACCGCAGCAGCGACGCGCGAAGCCGTGGGGGTGCGCGCAGGGATGACAAGGGCAGAGATGAGAAGGGCAGAGACGAGAAGGGCAGAGACGACAAGAGGGACGACAAGAGCAGAAAAGAGAAATCCCGCGACGGTGATCGCCGTCGTGAGGGTTCGAAGGAACCCCGAGACAAGGACGACGCCGAAGTTGCCCGCAGCGCGGATGCTGAAGGCCAAGAAGCGAAGGAGGGCGAAAGTGCTAAGGAAGTTGATCGCAAAGATAGCACTGCAGACGGCGACGAAGCATCGGCCAAGGCTGACGGCGACGGTGACGATGCTGAGAGGCAAGCGAGAAGAGACAACGATCGCGAGAAGGATAAAGACCGCGGGCGTGGCAGGGACCGGTCGGGAGAGGGTGACGACGACAGACGCAGCAAGCGTGACAAGGACCGTGGGAAAGACGACCGACGAAATCGCTCGCGTGAACGCGATCGGTGCGTTTTATGTGTTGTGGTGTTGACGTGCTTGCTCTCCGTGTATTTCCCATCGGCGGAGCGTCCCCGCTTGCGCAATGTGATTCGATTCCTTTGAGTGACACGGAGTTTGCGCCTTTGTTTGGTGGGTCACAGGGGGCGAGATGATCGCCGCGACCGCGATCGAGATCGTGACAGGGAGAGAGACCGTGATCGAGAGCGAGACAAGGGCAGGGATCGGGACAGGGACCGTGATCGCGACCGTGATCGAGATCGAGACCGTGACCGTGACCGAGATAGGGATAGGGACAAGGATCGGGGCAGGGATCGTGATCGAGAGCGGGACCGCGACCGTAATCGGGACAGGGACAGGGACAGGGACAGGAAAAGAGACGACAAGGACAGGTGCTCTCGTCATCACTCAACGCTGCTGTCTGTTCTGTGCTTGCTGTGCTTGAGAAGTGTGCGGCATTGTATGCGCGCACACACCAGCACGAGGTGATAGCATATGCGCATATCAAAAAGGGCCGGCTTGATGTGCCCGACCACGCATGTTTCTGTGAAAAGCTGGATTTCGCGCTTACGCCTTGCCTATTCCTGTGTGTCTGCGTGTCTCTCTCTCGGTATGTCAGAGATCGTGAGCGCGACCGGGATCGCCGCGACGACAAGGACAAGGATCGGGATAAGGACAAGGATCGGGATGCGCGCCGTGCCGAGGATGATCGCAAGAGCCGGTCGCAAGATGAAAGCCATGACAAGGACGGCAAGCACAGCCGCGACCGTGAGAAGGAAGAACCCGCCAAAGCCCGGCACAAGTCTCAGGAGGAGGAGGAGGAGGCGCCTCGCCGGCGGCGCGGCCGTGGAAGAGGTGTTCTTGCTGTATAGTGTGTGTCATTTAAAAGCAAGTGCATGGGTGAGCGCGGAGCAGGCTCTCTGCGCAGTGCAGACACCGATTAAACCCCAATCACAACACAGCAACGAGCGTACGTACATGCGAGAATGCCCCCCCCAAAAAAAAATGTGAAACGAAAACGCCCGCAAGAGCAAGTGCAAGTGCTGGAACTTGTTGTCTGTCTTGGTTGCTGACACCACGCGCACGCATGGATCGCAGGCTCTGACGAAGACTCAGAAGATGATGCCCCCGCGCCGGCCCGTTCGCCTCCCCCTGCCGAGACTAAGGTTGAGGAGGGTGATCAGCGCAAGACTGTGGAGACTAGGAAAGAGGGCAGGAGTGCGGCGGATGGTGGTGATGATGCCGGGTGAGTCATAAGTGTCGCATGTCGGGTGGAGAGGCAGAGGGCAGCCCCTGTGAATTGGGGTTTTGTGTTTGTGAGGGAGTGATTGTGAAGGACAGCGTTTTGTGTGAGGGTGACAAATCAATTGTTTGCGATTTGCGTGTGGGGCATGTTGATGGACAGGTCGAAAATCGTCGACATTTTTGTGCAAGGGATGAGGAGCAGCAGGTCAGCCTTGTGGCGAGAACTTTTGCATGTGTGCATGCATGATACGTATGCCTCGGCATGCTTCCTTGTGTGTGCATGCACTGTGTGTGTGTGGGTGTGGGTGTGGTTGTGTGTGTGGGGGGGGTGCACATAGAAACATACCGCCACACAAAGGTCAAAGATGCACGCACTGTGTGTGTGTGTGTGTGTGTGTGTGCATCATGTGTGAGGGAGTATGCACAAATGATCTGAGAGAGTATGCAAACATGATCTGCCTGCATTTACGTCCTGTGTAGGTGCATGTTTGCAGTGTGTTTGCGTGTGAGTGTTCGCGCACGTAGACAGAGAGAGGGCCCTGTTAGCGCTGGGCTATAGAAGGACGCTGACGATGAAGACGTGTTGCCAGTGCCAAGGACGGCGAGGACCGCAAGAGACGACGCAGCAAGGGCGACGATCCAGACGATGCCAAGGTCCCGTTTCCCTTCTCCCCTGTCTCCTTCTCCCCTCCCTCCCTCTCTCCTTCCTCCCTCTCCCCTCCCTCCCTCTCCCCTCTCCTCACCGCCGCGTCCTCGCCCTCTTCATCCATCTTTCCTTCCCCTTCGCTGCCTCCTTCCATCCGTCCCTCCCCCGGTGGTTGGCACACTTTCCGTGAAGGCACGGGCGGAAACCGCCAACGCGTTCTTTGGTTGAATGCGCGCACGAGCACGCACCGGCAGTGACTAATTGCGCGTGAGAGTGCGAGTGCGAGCGCCAAAGTGCATGGGCGATATGTGCGCGGACAAGGCGGCTGTGCTCACGGATGGACACGGATGCGTGCACTGCAATGCAGGAGGCGGAAGGCGGAAAGGTGCCCATTTCGCAGCGCCTGGGTAAGGTCCGGCGCGACGAAGGAGACAAGTCCGTTCGAAGGGGCGGCGGCGGCGGCGGAGGCGGCAAGCTAAGCGTGACCGTCAATCTGTCGTGAGACCTCTCGCTGATGCTCGCCTCACTCGGTATCGGACCCTGGTCATGGGGACAAGGGGAGACGGAGGAGAGGATGAGATCTGTGTCACAGAGACAAAGAGTGGTGTGTCTGTCTTGGTCTGAAACAGAGGCGATGTCATCGCAAGCAGAGGCTGCAGAGGCGAGGAATGATGTGATGAGACATCGCTTGTCTTGGGATCAGGCTTTGGGTGAGGCAGACACGGGTTGGAGGGTCTCGCTTCGTGGCACACGTGAGGTGTTTGCGCCCATGTGTCCGCTATCAGCCGGAACAAAAGCAAAAATATCACCAGAGCCCTGCGCTGTTCGCTGGGACGCAACGTGTGCGAGCGGCGCACAGATTCACGACCGCGCGCGCGCGCACACACACACACACACACACACACACACACACACACACACACACACACACACACATCACTCTGAGTAACGATCGAGGGACTAGCGCAGGCGTGCGCAACCGTGGTGTCAACCACGGTTGCGACAGTCGTACCGGACTGCCCTCCTCCCGTCCTTTGCTCGATCGGGCCGCCCCCCTCCCTCCTCCTTCTGCCCTTCCCTGCACGTCTCCCGAGGATAGGCGCCAGATGCAGTTCGAGCGTGCACACAGGGTGGGAGTGGGGAGGTTTGTTGCTGTGCTCGCGCGGGAGAGCAGCGCAGCAGTGGCGAGGCTTGCGGAAGCAAGGACCGGCCAACAGTTTTGCTTTCCAGAGTGTAGAGGAGCCTCCGTCGTGGGGATTTATATGCATGCACGCATTAGACATAGTTTGAGTGTTTTATCGTATGGTATTGGTGCCTCGCGCGAGAATGTTCGTGCGGTCGCGTTGATGGGCCCTCATAGCGCATCTGCGCATACTCGAGTCTGGCTTGTCTCATGGCCGAGTTCGGAGTGCGTTTGGTTTGAGCTGTTTGAAATAAAGCGGAAAACAAAAATCGACTTGCTCGTGGGTGGGCAGGGAGGGAGGGAGGGAGGGAGGGAGGGACGGGTTGGGGGGGGAGAGAGAGAGAGTAAAGTTATCACGTATTACATGATTATATTGGCGTGGGCGATATACTACCACAAATCACCAGTGCTTGACGTGCTTGTGAACGCTGTGTTTCTGTTAATCTTCTTTATTGTATTTCGCTCCTCCGAGCGAGGGGGGTTGTCTGACCGAGCCCAGGCAGCTTACAGCTTTTGATCAGAGAGGCTACAGAAGCTTACAAGTACATCTTACACAGCTTACATGTAGAGGCTACAGAAGCTTACAAGTGCATCTTACACAACTTATGTGTTACAGGTACTGGCATGCAGCTTGATACGCCATCGCCTACTGACCCTAAGCCCGCCGGCCCTCGGACAGCCGGCCGCACTTGCACGCGCCACCAGAAAGCTCGGGCCCCCGGATGGGCAGAACACCCCAGGGACACATACACGCCGATCGCATGTCGTTAGCGTCAGCTGGCGACGGGCGTCGGATCCCTTTACGACATGCACTCGGATGGGTGTTTGTACATGCACACACACACACACA
>Ga0115006_10002212_pt1 | contig 12654 bp, 12 predicted proteins | sample ArcOceMetagenome_3_FD_88943 | JGI IMG/M metagenome (GOLD analysis project Ga0115006, IMG submission 88943) | Marine eukaryotic phytoplankton communities from Arctic Ocean - Arctic Ocean- Svalbard ARC20M Metagenome | ecosystem: Environmental > Aquatic > Marine > Oceanic | place: Arctic Ocean...
GCAGTATTTTTGATTTCGACAATCTGGGAGGGTCCAATGGGGCTGATTTCATCCAGGCCGCACCCGTGAATGACGACAGCATGATCGACTCTTCCAACATCCATGAGAGTGTCCGCCATGAGCGGTGCCAGGCCGTCGTCGAAAACTCCAATGACGGCGTGTTGGGCTCCAGCAGCATTTGTCATTGGCCCAAGAATGTTGAAGCAGGATCTTATTCCAAGGGACTTGCGAACGGGAGCGACGAACCTCATTGACGGGTGGTTGATGGGCGCAAACCTGGGAGGAGGGGGGGGGGTGAGATCGGACGAGGAGCGAAGCGACGAGCGACGGCTGGGCGGAGGGCTGCAGCGAAGCGACAGCTAGCGCTATAACTAACAGGCCCCCCCTTCGCTTCGCTCATCGTCTCCCCCCCTACACTCACATGAAGGCTATCCCAGTGTCCTCGACGCACTTCTCAACCTCTGTGGGCTTCAAATCGACCTTCACGCCCAGCTGTTCCAAAACGTCCGCACTGCCGCACTTCGAGGAGACACTCCTATTTCCGGCCTTGGCGACGATGCAACCAGCCGCAGCACATAGGACAACACTAGCAGTTGAAATATTGATGGTGTCGGCACCATCCCCACCAGTCCCCACAATGTCAAGCATTTTCTTGTCGATATTCACCCTATTGCAGCCGTTGTTCATAGCCCGAACCATACCTGCGACCTCAGACTTCGTCTCGCCCTTTTGGCGAAGGAGCATCAAGAGAGCCGAGACTGCAACGAGCGAAGCGAGAGAGGAACGAAGTGAGCGAGGAGCAAAGTGAGCGAGGAGCGAAGTGAGCGAGGAGCGAAGCGACGAACAAGGGGGTTGGAAAGGAACTGAAAAACTGTGTTTTAGATATAGTGGTGGGCGGTGTGCTGCTGTCGCGTCGCTCCAGCCCCTCCAGCCCTCATAGCCTAGTCTCACCTTGTAGAGGATCAAAGTTGCTGTGGTAAGAAAGTAAACGGGAAAAAGCGATCTATGAGCGGTATTCGAACATCTTTAAATCCAACGAGCGACTCAAATACGTCAAATTGCTCTCAAACATCTCAACCCTCCACAGGATTGTCGACACCAGACCGAGCAAATGCTAGAGAAAAAACATATCAATACCCCACGCCTACTCACTCCTGAAGAATTTGTCCAAATATCGCCTCTGTGTCCGAAGATCCCAAGTCTTTGCCGTCAATCAGAGTTTCCAAGTACTTTTTCATCGAAGGAGGCTCGGCCGAACTTGCCCTCAGATGGGAACTTCCCCTAACACGAACACCAGCCCTTGCTGGTTGGAAAGCTGTGGAGGTTGTGAACGCAGAGGCTACCGTAGCTAAGAGAAAAGCGAGTGAAAACTTCATCTGGGTGTGAAAATGGCCAAAATGGCAATGCAGCAGGAAGGAGGAGATGACAAGTTTATCCCATAGAAATGTCGAACAAGACGCCTCTTTTGAGTATGGCCGGATGGTAGGTAACACCACTGTAGTACCACTGTGCTTTTTGCAAGTTTATTCGAGCTGACCAGGGTTCATCCTGTGCAACTATATTCTCCCCTTCCCGTTGCTTTCCTCATGTATTTCTCACCCTTGCTTTGCTCTCGCAGGCTGGATAAGGCCTCTTCTACATCAGTCTTTTCGAACTCCTTCCAAGTTCGTTACTGTGTCCTGACGAAGCATGCTCTGCACTGGTTTGTCAAGGTGAGCGGCGAAGCGAGGCGAAGGAGAGCATATTGTGGGAGGGGCGATGTGCTGACAGCAATCCGCCTTGTACGGTCACAAAGAAGTGAACACCCCTGCTGATCTCGCACCCTTTGTTCTTTCTCGTCTGACCCTTTCGCTCCTCTCCCTCCTTGCAGCATCCAGATGGTAAAGCGGGCGGGAGGTGAGTTGACAACTAGGCTATTCAAGATCTCATTTTTACTGCACGCGCTTTGCTCCTGGCACATACCACCTGCCCATATTGCTAAGAACCTTTCACTCATCGCTACGCTCCTCGCCCCTTCCACTCATCGCATCGCTGCTCATTTCAGTGATGAGCTCTTTGGCACCCACAGAGGATCCCTGGCCCTCTCTACTATAGATAAGGTTTCGGTCGATCGGACGACGCTATATTTGAAGACTGTAGAGAATAAGGATTACAAATTTAGGGTTGCAAAGACCCACTCTTCATCCAGCACGCCAACCATAAAAAAATGGTACGAGGCGATTCAAATTCAAAAGAGCATCGCGTACAACAAGAATAATGCGAAAGATGCTGGCCGCTCTCGCAATGCTTCCATCTCTGGTTCCTACGTTAGCCCCACACCGACCATCACCCATATCCTTCATGATTCTACTTCAGCTGTCCTTGCCACTGACACTTCCTACGGGACGACTGTGGTTTCCTCGACGGTTCCTGACTCTGAAACGATCACCATCCTCCTTTCCGATGGCACCAAGGTACCTCCGATCCCGATTCCTTCCTCTGCCTCGGAAGTTTCCACAACAGTGCCTCACCCCACTCTTGGTGATGTTACCATTACGACTACCTACAGTAGACAGCTTTTGCGGAAAACTCCAACGCTCGTCCAGGCGATATTCTCCCTTCCAATCTTTTCTTTCGGGCTTGCCCACGCAGTTCTTGCTGCGAGCGAAACCGTGGGGAAGCTTCCTGTCACTGTTCCCAACACGATCTCTGAGCTCTTCCCAACTATTTTCGTGGCCGTTATTGTGATTAGCCTCTTTTTCTCGCCTACTGTCCTGAGGATGTCCCTATGCATCACCTTGAAGCTTCCTGGCTGGGACCAAGGCAAATGTCAGAAGACTGAGGTGCTTACAGACGAAGATCTGAAAGCTGACGCGGCAATCGCGTCGGCTTCTGCGACTCCTGATGAAAAAACATGCCTTACCACCATTGCTGATGCGTTCAGTGCCGCCTACAACGAGGAAACCAAGGAGATTGAAATAGAGAAGCTTCTCGTGGCAGCAAAATCGTTCCTCGAAATCCTTCGCGCCCTTGGCCCTGCCATGGCTCTCGGGGTCAATGACTTCCAGGGCAACTGCAAGAAGGCCAACAGCTTCTACGAAAAGGACAAGGTCGCTCACAGCAATATGAAGGCCCTCTTGACGGCAGAAAAGGCGACAGGTATTCACAAGCCAGGAGGAGTCAACAAGGATCCGTCATCTGCGGCGGGCCTCCTATGGATGAGGCGCTCCGTTTCGTTCCAAGTTGCAATCTTTAATGCCTGCCTTGAATCGCCGAATGGAACTTTTGTCGAAGCTTCAGAGAAAGCCTACGTCAAGGAATTGGAGCCCTTCCATGGGTGGCTCCTTAAGAAGATCTTCGGCAAGGTAATTGCCAACGTTCCTTCTAAGACTGACTTCGAGGAGAAGATTGCTCCCAACGTGACGTGCAATAGGAGTGAAGTGGTGGATAGGGACATCAAGTACTTTGTGGCAAAGGTTGGACCAATCGTCCAAGTATGGAGAGAAGTCTTCGCAGATCTTGACTTGGAGGACGTAAGGAAAGTTTAATAGGTCATAATTAATAAATAGGGGGGCCATGGCCGTTAAGATAGAAAAACAACACCTCCTACCCTTTCCCTGCTGGTAAATCTCCTTGCCCTTTGGCCATTATTTTCCGGACGCCTTTACCTGTTTCGTTCTTAGTTCTTGTTCTTCGTTCTTTTTCGTTGAATTGGCTGTTGTGAGGCTCAACATTTCTTCAACAATACGCTCATAATATCAATCTGCAGTTAACCCTAATCCTTCCCAGAGCGGGTGAGACATCTCTGACTCCCCTGCAGCGCAATGTTTTCACCGGAACAGAAGGTTTCGGGGGAAGAGGGCGAGTGGTCCCGGGAGGCTAGATACCAACGGAATATGGCGGACTATTGTAAAGAGTTACCAACAAGAGAGGAAACAGCCCGACAGTATCAGAAGGAGCGACAGCATTATATGGCAAACAATGACAATAATGAGGAATTCGTAGATATGCGACCTTACACGGCCGGGAGCCTGGGGCGCGATAGGGTGGGGACGGGTGATTTCACAACTGTCAGTCAGTTTGCGTGGGACAATCATAGGATGCAAAACATGAGAGAAGAGAGACCTCAGGGTCCCGCTTACGGGAGGGCGAAAGAGAGGGGGACTGGAATGGAAGAAAGCGAGGAGGAGCATTTGAAGAAACTCGAGGAGCTGAAAGCCAGAATGATGGATACAGGAGATAAGAATATGTCAGCAGCCTCAGAACTGCTGCGGTCCATCGAAGAAGGGACCGCGAAGAAAAAGTGTCTCATTCCGCACGTACATAAGCCTTACGAGTGGGACGCTGACAATCCCAACGTTGGGATCCCTTGGCCTGACGTCAAGCCGAACGTACGCGCCAAGGGCCCCGCTTTTGATAGGCTCAAGAATGAAGCAAAGAGCGACGTAAAACAGTTTGATCATTTCACAGGAACGTGGATCATGCCCCAGCAAGATAGGAATACCTCAAAGAAACACTTGGATTTGAACTACAGTCCCTCCCTGAATGCATACGTAAAAGGAGATGTCCTCAGCGGGCTGAGGAGCAAAAAGAGGCACGATAAAATTGTCGATGGTATGGATTACTTGGCATATACAAAACTGGACGATGCGACTAGAGCGGAGCTTGCCAAACAGGAGAGGAAGAGAAGAGCTGACGAGGAATACGAAAGAGCAAAGCAGGCTGTTCACGAAAGGAAAATGCATCGAAACAAAATGACCGAAAGGTTGGCAAACTTAGAAGTGAGAAAGAAAGGAATCGGCCGTGGGGCGAGGCCTGGAAGACGCCCTAAAACCGGTGGAAGGTAAGTGAATATGCGGATAGAAATTTGCGGACCTTACATTTCACAACTAACCCCGTTCTATCCAGCATTGAATCGTCAGACTTCTCTGTGTCGTCCTACGGGAGTATCTCAACTGCCTCTTCGTTCCTGGTACCAAGTAATGATAAGAAAGACAAGGGCCCAGACATTCTTATCATTGATCACGGGAAACAGGAAGAGAAGAAGGAGGCCGACTCGCAAATTAGTCAAGATGAGATAGAAATGTGGGAGGGCACGAGGGTAAAAACCCCACTTTGGGGACATTTTGGTAGAGGGACTAGTGCTGGATACACCCCTTTTGCAAGGCTAGGAAGCGCGAGCCAAGAGAAATTCAGCGGGTGGATGAAAGATTTGCGATCACTCGTCAGCAGAGGTAATTCGGGAACGCGGAGTGCTGAAGGTGAATATAGTGAGGTCGTCAAAGGGGAGGAAAGTGAGAAGGAGAAAGAAAAAGAGAAGGAGAGAGAAACTTTCTCTCCAGCTTATGTTGCCACAGGCGGGACGAAATCTGGCATGCCCCAGTCCAAGAAGAGTGTGCGACCCTCTGGAAGGAGGAGGAACAGAAAGGATAGGAACTCCGCGCCAATGGGAGACGATGGAAGCATGATATTTGAGGAGCAGAGCCTTGAAAGTCTTAGTTTGGAAAGCAGTGGGGGGGAGGAAGATAGCAGCATGCTAAGTAGTTTAAATAGCGGGAAGAAAAAGAAAAGGAAGAAAAAGATGCGCGGCGTTGGAGTCGGGGAAGACCTCGGGGCGATGTCAGATGGTGGCAGTTCCCTCAACAGTTTCATGAAGCTTAACGATGACGATACAATCGTGTCAATGCTGTCGAATGAAGACAGTTTCGGAGATGGTAGTATCGGAAGTCTGACCATGATGTCCGACTTAACCGACGGAGACGCAACAAAGAATAGTAGAAGAAAGGAGGGGAAGAAAAAGAAGAGGAAGAAGCAGAAGAAAAGGAAGTCTCAGAAATACGATGACTTTGATGACGCAACGATTGGAACCGATGAGGGAGGGGGCGCTCTTGCAAGAAATCTGAGCGCATATGTTAACAGAGATGATTCTGAAGACGTAGCTCCGATAGCATCCTTCGAGTTTATTGACGACCTTTCGTTATCGTCTCAAATGGGAAGTGTAAAATCGAAAGCAGGTTTGAGCGGAAGGTTGGAGGCTGGTGGAAGGCACACGGAACCAGATATGCACGATCAACAAAGGGATGCAAGAAGTGATGCGAGAAGGGCAAGCAGGAAACGAACCGCAAGCTTGAAGGGAGGCGAGGTAATTAATGAGAGTCCTAACTCGAGTCCCATCTTGTGGGAAGCGGGGGGAATGTTGGAGGGGGAAGAAATTGGAAACGAAGTAACAGATGGGCAGGGTGGAGAGCAGACGTTAGACAGGCCAAGCAGCTCCCAAAAGGCAATCTTAGCTGCCAAGGCTAAGGGACTGACAGCCTATAGGATTATCAACGCGGGGAAGAATAAAGTGGCGAAGAGAGCAGAGAGACTCGAATCCTACCTTATTAAAAAGAAAATGTGGAAAAAAGAGTGGAGGGTCTCAGGAAAGGATAACTACGACCAAGGAGTCGGATTCAAGAAAGCCAACGCGAATGCAGTGGTCCGGGCCAATTCATTCGGGACGAGACTGGGGGTGGCTGCACTTTACGGGCTAAGCGCTGTATGGTCGAAGACGGCTTACTTGAGTTACATGGCTGTCTTCGTTCTTGGAGGAGGCGAGGCAGCTTCGACAATGGGGCTCAGGGACTTCCTGATCAAGAGAAGCTTGACACCGGCGGAGATGCTCACTGCTGCGTCTGATGGGGAGAGAAGTCTCGTCACCAGGGCCTTGACCCAAATCAAGGATAGGGTCAAGGTGGACGTAAGGGACTATGCTGGTAAAACTGCGTTAATGTGCGCCATTGAGGCAAGTAGCTTAAAGCTTTCGCAGGAAGAGCTGAGAGACTGGAGCAGGAGCCAGAGAAGGCAGAGGATTGTGAGATTCCTTAGAGGCAGAGGGAGCACCCCGGACAACCCAAAGGTCATTATTGCAATGAGGGAGAAGAAGTACAACAGAGTTTTAGATCTGTTGCTCATGAAGGGGGCGGATATCAATGCGCACTGCACAGGACACGTCGACGAGAATGTCACACCTTTGCACCTCGCCGTAATGGGGGGTGAGGTGAAGAGCATCAAGTGGGTATTGGCGAAAGATGGCAAGGTGAACGGTGTGACAGAAAGTAAGATGACTGCACTCCACTTCGCAGCAAAACTCGGAAAGTGCGACGCTGCAGCGTACCTGCTGACGCAGGATGCAGACATGATTGCTAGGACCAACATTGGGTGGACACCGCTCCACTTTGCGGCTTACAGTGGGGGTACCGTCATGGTCAGGATGCTATTAAAGGCAGGGTCAGACAAGGGCTTGAAGGACCACAAAGGGAGGACGGCGGCAGACATTGCTGCACTGCACGGAAATAGGAGCAGTTTTGAGTGCTTGCGAAAGTGGAACGATGAGGGCTACAGAGCAAAGGAGAACTTGGACTTTTTGGTGTCAAAGATGGGAGACTCAAATCTGTTCGGTTAGGCTAATAGCGACAATGTTTTTGTTGTAAACGCAAGAATTGAGTCAAGGGACTACTTTGGCTGCGTTTCTAAGCACCACTGCTTCTCCATTTTCATCGAATCGCTGTCATCTTCGCACTTTTCCTCTGTTACCTTAATATCGTCCTTTATGGCAGAGACCAACTTCTCAACACTTTCGAAAGGAAGCTCGTCCCTGATGTGCCCGATGATTGACAGACGGAGGACCTGCGATAAGCGAAGAGAGGGACGAGGAGCGAAGCGATGAGTGGAAGGTTGTTAGTCATTCTGCTGCAGTATGCAGTCACTTCGCTCCGGCAGTCCTTCGCTCCTCGCTCCGCCTCACCTCTCCATAGAAATCATCAAGCTGAGTCTCCCCGCAACTCGAGGATGTTCTATGGCCGGTGTCCTCGGGAGGGGCGATGAGATGGGGCTGTGATGAGCAAAGGAAGGCATTTAGTTAGTGGTAGGCAAGGACGAAGAGACCTGCCTCCTTCACTCCTTACTCCATCTCACCTCGCAAGTCTTCTCTGAATTATTATACGTGGGGTTGAATCCGATACTAACCGCAGCTTTATATATCATGTCCTTGCCCTCTATACCCGCGAACCCGTAGTAAATTCCTGGAGACAAACCATCAAACATCGACTGTGACGAGCGAAGCAAAGCGCAGAAAAAGTTAGGATGGGGAATAATAGGTATAGCTTCGGTTTGACGAGAGGTAAATCTTGATAACAAGCACTCGCACGTATTATTTATAGCCAACGCTGCCGCAAATAGCTCGCTTCTTCACACCTCATCCAACCCTCACCTCGCCGATTTCTTCTCTTGAAAGATTGGCGGTTGGTATGCCAAGCTCTCTGCTCCCCCTCCCAAACCCACGAATAACAGACGAACGTAGTCGAATTGGAAAGCTTGAACTCATCGTAATTGTCGAGCAACAAGCGACCGAAAATATATGACCAAAGGTTTTGCTCATGCAAGAATGAATGCTTACAAAGCTGAGCAGCAGAAATGGAAGGGGCTCTCTTATGACTTAAAAGATTATGAAATTGATGGTAGTGCGTGGTGGGAAGACTCTGGTCTTGTTGATTTCTCAAGTGAAGAGGGTTTGGCGTCGAAGAAGGTTGCTATAGATGGACTTTCAAAGTCGTCTCCGGTGTTTGGGTTAGATGGTTACCAAGGATTTTACTATATGCCGGGATATTTGGCAAAGGAGTCTCGGGATATGTTAGCTTGGCTCTGCTTGACGGAATACTGTGAGCCTCCCCACGACACAAACATAGCCCAGGTGCCAATGAAGGCGCATGAGAATGAATCGTGCATTCTGAGTATGTGGGCGAAGTATGTTGGTGGAATGGACTGTACGAACCACTATAATCGCCTTGGGAAGCTTGCTTGGAGCACCATGGGTTACAACTATGACTGGACTTTGAGGGCATACCATGAGGGAAAGCGTTCACCATTTCCTAGGGTTCTGGAAGATCTAAGCCAAAGAATAGCAAGTGTTGTAGATCATGATGTGTATAACCCGCAGGCGTCAATTGTGAACTTTTATCACACCAAGAGTTTGATGGGGGGACATCAGGACGACCTTGAGCTCACATTTGACAAACCAGTAGTGTCGATGAGCTTCGGTTTACCAGGAATCTTCCTTTTAGGGGGGCTGACAAAGAATGAGAAGCCGACACCTATCCTGGTGCGAGACGGAGACTGTATGGTGATGGGAGGGGGGAGTAGGCTGCGATTTCACGGACTTGCAAAGGTCCTGGGGAAGGATGTGAGGCTTCCTGAGTCGGTGAGGGGAGAGGGGAGACGGGTAGATCTAGAAGAGGAGGAGATGCCGAGGTTCCAAGAGGAGAGAGTGCAAGTTTGGAGATTCTTGGAAAGTCACAGAATCAATATCAATGTTAGGCAGGTGCTCCCTGACGGGTGTGACAGTATAGGTGATGTTTGAAGTAATGGCGGTGTTGTTGTTGTGTTACGATGCTTTCTTTAGTTTAATTGTGTTGAGCCGCTGGGAATTAGTTGTTGTGCTTCTATATTCTATGGGGCGAAGAGCGAAGCGACGGGAAGAACTGGACCCAATTGTAATCCCGTAGTAGTGCACGATCATCCCTTTACTCCAGCTGTCCTTCGCTCCTCGCTCCGTCCCACCTATGCTTTTTTGGTCTTCCCAACAACCAAATTCTTCATAAGGTCAACGCCCACGGTAATGAGCCGCGAAATGAAAAATCCGACTGCCATTAACGCCATGGATTCGATCCTAAAGTTCTCAGTGAGTGAAACTCCTGGGGGCGGAACAGGGGGGGGGGATAGCATGTAGTTGAGGTTTAGGCGGGAGAGGATGGAGAGAGGGGTAGCGAAGGCAAAGTAGAAGATGCCAGTGGTTGAGCAGGAGAGAAGCCACCACTTTAGGAAGTCCACGATGCCACCACTGGCCGCAGGAACTTTGGAGGTGAGCAGGAAGTAGAAAGGGATGAAGAGAAGGAGAACGTGGTTGGCCCAGAAATACTCGATCTCAAACGGCATATATAAGTCACCAGTGTCCGCAATCGCAAAGACGACCCAAACAAGGATCTGGAAGCTGTACCAGCACTGAACGATACAATACCGAATGGTTGGGTGGACGACTGGGAGTGAGGTGAGGAAACAGCAAGTCCAAAGAACGTTGCAGGGCATGACCATGAACGCGAGCTTGTTCTCGTATCCGGTGATCTTGTACCAGACCTGGGCAGCGAGGCACAGAGAAGAGGTGATGCGAAGGGTAACAGGAGGAGAAATTGACTCAGAGAATTTGATGGTCGCTTTGGGAGAGGTCAGGGAAGGGACGAGGAGCAGAAGGATCACTGTGAAGGCGGCTGTAACAGCAATCGTCTCGGTGGCGAGGCGGTTAGGACTCAAAAACCATGTCGCAGCCATCTCACGATGACCAGGATCTAGGTCCTTACAATACGCACGAGGGTTCTCAAAGCAAATGTCGTAGTTGTAGTAGCCACTCTCCTATTCGTGTTTATGCGTATGTGTGTGAGTTTAAAGGGTTTCCAGATGTGTTAGAACGTGGCCACTATCGGGGATGCTACAATAAAAACACTTTGAATCTCGCAACTGCTGACAGGAGGCTGCAAAAACTAGCTCTCTGGCCGTCGATCGTCGATGGACCAGTCAAAGACAAGCTACTTACAATTCTAGGAATAGTTCCATCGACGATGCGACCGCCAGAGAGCCAGGCGTAGAAGTTTTCCACCAAACCAACAAGCATTAGAAATTTTGAGCAAATAAAAAACAATAAAGCTGTCATGAAGCGAAAAACTACCGAACTCCGTTCACAAGGTGTAGGTAAATTCATCCTAGATGTCGTAAATATTATATTGAAGAGGAGGATAGGAATTTCCCTTGTCGGCGTCAGTCCCGAAGTCGCCAAGGCTGGTCAAACAACACAGGGTCAGGTTGACGCTCTAGATCAAGATGCGTCTGATGTTATCAGCAAGGTGAAGCTTTGGTTGGAAGGGAAGGACGGTGTGAACGTTCATCTTAGGACTGGAAACCTGAAACGATTTAGTTTCCTCCTCCTTGCGAGGGAGGGTGGTGTGGAAAGGTGAGAATGGACGCAATGTGAAGGACGGCTAGGGGCGGTGAACGACTCGAGCCGCATGTAATGCCCTATTCTGTTAAACTAACTCCACTCGTCGCTTTGCTTGTTACAGCTGGGACATTGAGGTTGAGGATGGCGCAGAGACGTACGGGATTGAGAACGACGGTGAGGATGATGAGGGGGCGGGTGCTGTCTTGAAGAGGTTGGAGGCCGAAGAGGGGAAGAAGAGGGAGGGGAAGGACGAAGAGAAGACGACAGCTGCTTTGGGTGGAATGTTTGTTTCGATGGAACTTGAATTGAGGCACGGTGTCGATGCAGAGGAGGCGAAGAAGGCGAAGGTGGAGGGGGGGGGGGGGGAAGAGGAGTGTTTCACATCCCCGACGCCCTACCCTTCTATCACTCGTCCTCCTCAATCCCCCCTTGTTCCCCCCATCAAGCTTGGGAGGTTCACTTCGCAGTCCGAACAGAGGGTGACCGTCTCGAAGTGCATCCTTCCCCCAAGTCCCGGCTCCAGACCGGTGATTTTCGGGACGTTGCCTCCGCCCTCTCCTGATCAGCTCAATTTCAGCCAGACGACCAAGACCAGTTTGAAGACTTTCGGATCGGAGGAGACCAAGACGATTGTTGTCCAGACGCCGGTGGGAACCTTGCAAGGAGAAAAGACGGGGGTTGTGTACGAAAGCCTCCTGCACATGTGCTTCTAAACGTAATTCTTTGGTTTTCAAAACATTTTTCACCGTTTACAGGCTCCAAATCCTGACGCCGTGGTCTTCCCCGCAGCTCGCGAGCTCGGGCACCTCCTGTCCCGGCCTGAAGGCGATTTTGTTGACTGTCTTCTTGTGTCCATTTGGCATTTTGTCGATAAAGACCTTGAGGGATGTGAAATCTTCCCCAATCTCAAGGACTGAAATAACCCCTGATTCTGTACCCAGGGCGAGGAGGTTGGGGTTTGGCTCGAATCCAAAAGCCATGGCAGTAACAGGCTCTCCAATCGTGATGGTTTGGACCGTCTCCGGGGGCGATGTTGACGTGTCCCATATCTTGACGGTCCCATCCCTGCTCCCCGTCGCAAGGTACTTCCCCTTCTCCCCCTCCCCCTTGCACCAGTCCAGGCACCACACGATCCTCTTGTGCGCTCCGTCGACCCTGACCCTCAGCCCAGGATCCTCCCCCTTTTTGACGGACCATATGCAAAGCCTCCTGTCCTTCCCACTGCTCGCTACCTTCGTTCCTTCCCGGTTGAAACCGAGGCAGCAAACACTGGACTTATGCCCCCCTTCCAGTACTCCCTCACAAACGTTAGTTTCGACGTCCCATACCCTAATGACCGCACTCTTCTCATCCCTGGCCTTGTTGGTAGATAGAAGCACCGGCTTCTCCCCCCTCGTCGCGTTATCACACGTGGCATTGGAGGCAAGCGTGAGTATCTCCCCCTCCGCGCCTCCCATCTTTCCGACCTCAAGCCAGAGCGTCTTGACTCCCAGCTCCCTCTCCCCAGGCAGGTTAATAAATTTGCCCTCTTCCTCCCCCTTGTCCTCCTCGTCGCTGTCCTCTATATCCTCCTCCTTCAGCCTATCAACGTCCCCCCCCCTATTACTAAGTCCCAACGCCGGCACGTACGCCCTCTTCTCCCTCCCCCC
>Ga0115006_10002213_pt1 | contig 12654 bp, 7 predicted proteins | sample ArcOceMetagenome_3_FD_88943 | JGI IMG/M metagenome (GOLD analysis project Ga0115006, IMG submission 88943) | Marine eukaryotic phytoplankton communities from Arctic Ocean - Arctic Ocean- Svalbard ARC20M Metagenome | ecosystem: Environmental > Aquatic > Marine > Oceanic | place: Arctic Ocean...
CAATCCTGACTTCTCGTCAACCTTCGGCCGGTCTTTGACGCATTTGGACCCCCCCTCTCTTCCACCTCTTGGCGGGGAAGGAAATCCCTTTGAATTTGATGTCAATCCTCCCCCGTCCCCACGTGCCAAGGCCTCAAAAACGTCAAAGCCCAAAAGAAAAAAATCACGGAAGCGCAAGGCTGTCGACGCCGCAGACGACTCGTCACTCACGTCAACATCAACCTCTGTTGGTCCCTCTTCCTCCAATGTGTCCTTCACCACTCAAAAACCACAGCATCCCATATCAGGTGAGGGGGAGCGAGCTGCCTAATGCTGCTCTATGCGATAAGCTAACCTCCCTTACTCGTATCTTCGCTCCTCGTCTAACCCTTTTTACGATTTGCTTCGCTTATTGCAGTCTCCACCTACGCTCTCGACGGCTCAGCCACCTCAAAGCTTTCGAGCATCACTTCCTTGACTCTGGGCTCGTGGCCGTCGATATCACATTCTGCCCTTCGGTCGCTTTCTCTCACTCTCGGTCCTTCCCTTAAGCACGTCTCCTTCCGAAACTGTAGAAATCTCACCAACGATATGTTGGAGGGGTTTGGATGTAGACTTGTAAGCCTCGAAAGGTAAGATTGAACGAGGGCGGAGGGCTTTCCAGTTCCATAATTAATGCCTTTCACTCAATCGTCGCTTCGCTCCTCCCCATCGCAGCCTGGACCTCCAAGGATGCAAGTCAATCGGAGACCAAGCGTGCAGGGCTTTCAGCGATTTCTGCGGACTCACGCTGACCTCTGTGGACCTCTCTCATTGCTCTCTTCTTTCTCACGATGCCCTCGGCTGGATTTCTGGCTGCCTTGGCCATAACAAGCCCTGGTGCAGGAACCTAAGATCCATCGACGTAAGCGACTGCAGATCCATCAACGATAACGGTCTCGAGTACCTCAGCAAAGGTTGTAGAAAACTCAAGTATGCCGCCTTCAGGAACGATACAAGGGTCACGTCCAAGGGTGTAACGAAAGTTGCAGAAGGCTGCAGGCACCTTAGGGTGCTCAACGTTGAGAATTGCGACCAGGTTGACAACAAGGGTCTCATCGCACTAGGGATGAATTGCAAGGAACTTAGGTGAGATTGGACGAGGAGCGAAAGACGGAAGGCTGGAGCGAAGCGACAGCAGCATATTGTCCACCACTGTAACTAACAACCTCCTACTCATCGCTTCGCTCCTCGCCCAACCCTTTTCGCGATTCGCTTCGCTCATCGCAGATCTCTCAACTTTTCTAGGGTTTCGAGTATTACCGACCACGGGCTTGCAGCTCTAGGCCTAGGGTGCTGTAGGCTACAGGCACTGAACATTGCCGGCGCAAAGAAAGTATCTGAAGCTGGTCTATGCGCGATTGCACAGCACTGTCCCAACCTCGCGACCCTCAACTGTGGTGGCTGCGAGTTGGTGACTCGCAATGGCTTACTTGCGCTAATAGAGGGGCTGGGATATGTGGCCGAGGCTAGGACTTTCTTTGGCTTTATTCCAGTGAAGGACAGCACCAACGTTAAACTTAAGGCACAGCAGGAGATAATTGAGGTGAGGCGGAGCGAGGAGCGAATGAAGGCTGGAGCGAAGCGACAGCTAATGCTATATTCTAACAACTCTCTCGCTTCGCTCATAACCCCTCGCTCGTCGCTTCGCTCCTCGCCCAAATATCGCTCATCGCAGACTGACGCTGCAACCAAAATCCAAAATGCATGGCACAACCTCATCATCAGACGCGAGGCGAAGAAGATGGTACGTTTCCTAAAGCGGGATGAGGCTGCTCTAATTATTCAGCTTTCCTTCCAGCGTTATTTGAAGCGAAAGGTGCACTGGCTCCGTCGCTATCATTACCACCGGAATCTGGCCTGCATCGAACTCCAGCGCTGTATCAGAGGTTATTGGGGAAGAAAGAGGGCCACAGTGCTGAAAGAGTGGTGGGACGACTTGAAGAGGTAAGTTTTGATCAACAGTAATCCCGCCCCGCCTTGTCCTGGCCTATTTATTTGACCTCTAATCCCCCCTTACTAATCCCCCCTTACTTGTCGCTCGCTCCATTGCAGAAATGAGCACTACGCTGTCATGCTGCAGGCCAAGGCACGGGGACATCACGTCCGCATTCACGATAAACTTGTTGCTCCCGCCCTCGTCGTCCTTCACGAAGAGTGGGAGCAGGCGCGAAAGAATGGCGCTGCAACCAAGCTCCAAGCCGCTGTCCGTCGGATGTTGGCTAAGTTTAGGGTCCGTGGATGGAGGGAGGTCGTCGTCCAGAGGTTGTGCGACGTCGACATCTCCATATTGGTTTTGCAGCGCACCGTTCGTGCCTACAATGCAAGATGCGAACTTGCGAGGTTGCTGCATTATGCGGAAATCACAAGGAAGCTCCGGGATAGAGCTGCCATAAGGATGCAAACTCTTTACAGAATCGCTGAGGGCAAGTACGGAGGACTCATGAGGGGAGAGGAGATGGCTAGAATGAAGAGGATTAGGAATCGAGGTGAGGCTAAGCGAGGAGCGAAGGACGGCTGGAGCAAAGGACGGCTGGAACAAAGAACTATAATACTAACAGATCTCCTCCTCGCTACGCTCCTCGCCCCGCTCTTTGCTTCGCTCATCGCAGCATGCCTTCATGTGCAGAGGGTGTTCAGGGGTTTCCTCGGGAGGGAAGCCAAGAGGGCAACCATGTACGAGCACGAGACCGACATGAAGTCAGCTTTACTCATTCAGCGCGTCTTCCGCTCTACGCGTATCTTGCACTGGAAGGATATAAAGATGAACAAGGTTGCAGCGTTTGTTTACAAGAGGCAGCAGCTGGAACTACAAGAACGCCAGAGGTGCGCGGACATCCGCAACCTGCAGCGCCTTGAGGGGGCACAGAAGGATTCAGCCAGCGAGGAAGAGACTCACGTTGACGTTAACGATCTCTGGCAGGAGATGTGGGACGATACCCTGCAGAAACCCTACTGGCACAACCCATCATTGCAAACTAACACGTACGAGAGGCCGCTGGTTTATGCCTTCGAGAGGAGTTTGATCGGACTGAAGGTTCGAATTTACTGGCCCATGAACGACGAGTACTTCACTGGAAAGGTCACCAAGTACAACAAGACCAAAAAGAGGTGGAGGGTCAATTATAAGGACGGGGACCACGAGTGGCTGGACTTTGAGATTGAGCACGAAAGGGTGCAAGTCTTCAGTGACGGAAGCTGGAAGATGTTCAAGCTCTACCAGCCCCCAGTTATGGACCTGATGAAGGGAAAGATCAGGGCGCGCAAGGAAGGGGAGAAGGAGATGAACAACAAGAAGAAGATTGCGGAGAGCTGGGCCTTCTTGGGATTCGACGAGGAGAACGAGAGAAGCAGGTACCACAGCATGCTCGTTGACGAAACTAGGCTTAATAGGGAGGGTGTCATCTTTGACAACTGGGTGATTAAGTCAGAGAAGGACTCTGCCAAATGGGTCTACTATAACACAGTGGACGAGAAGACCATGGAATGGGACCAGCCTGATCCTCGTCTATCTCCAGCAGAAGATACCGAGATCATGAAGCTCTTCAAGATCCAGCTGATATCCGATTTGAGGTTCGGGTCCTACTTCTGTAGAGCCCTTGTAGATGAGTATTTCGCTGTCGAGGACGTCGAACAGAAGAGGAAAATTCTTGCACGCCTCAAAAAGGACAGCGCAAGCAAGAAGATGGCCATTGCACTCGTCAACGCTTCCAAGGTTTGGGAGCCCAAGGAGTTCAACGAAATCGAGGAGCTTGTTGAGTGCACCTCGCTTCAAAAAGTCATCAGTGAACTATTGGACGCAGCGGAGAAGACGGAATGGGGAATGAGGGAGGTAAGGAGGGGCCTACTGAAGATGGGAGAGAAGAAGGCCACCATATGCCCCAAGTGCCACTACGAAGTCGAGGACGTCAGTGCAACTTATTGCGCAGTATGCGGCTTCAAGCTGTGGGCCAGTGCTGCAGGCCAGGAGTCCATGACCGAAGAAGAGAAAACTGAGCAAAGGAAATTGTTGCACAGGAAGACCGACTCCAGCATGAGAAAGGTAAGGGCAACAATGCGGGCCACTAGAGAATTCCGGAGCACCCAGAAATTAGAGTTCGACGTGTCTCAGCTTGACCTCTCAGGCAGCGATGATGACGAAGAGCTGGGCTTGAAAGACAACGAGGAGAAGAAGGACGTCGAAGACAAGAATGATGTCGAAGAGAAGAAGCAGGAGGTGGACCTGGAGGTTGAGAACGCAGCCCTTGAGGGCGGAGTGAACGAGGATGAGGCGAAGGCAAAAAAGAAGGTGAAGAACAAGAGGAAAACGGCGGGGTTCAGGAGAGAGTCACAGGGAATGATCGAAGTCAAAGTTTTCGACGACTCCAAGGGATAGCGGGAAAAATGTTGTTTATGTTTAGAGTACAACATCATTTATTTTCATTCATAACGACTTTCTTTCTTCGCTTTCTCCTCCTCTCACTCCTCTTCCTGTCTCATCTCTCTCGTTCCTTGCCGGATCAAACGCCGCAATTTTGAATCGGTCTCAAATTCAACTGACTGATGAAGAGATTTCAAGATGTAATGTCCAAGTTAGTCGTCGAACTACGAGGGATTGTCATGCCTACGTCACCTCATCCAATCCTCAAAAACCGACGACTTCGCTTCTGGCACCTCGTCGGTACCTTTGTGCCACTCGGTTTCATTCTTGAGCTTCTTTCCATTGTCAAACGGTCTATTCGTAAATGGTGTTAGAGGGACCCTAGCAGACCTTATTACGACAGTGTGGACAACACCACCGCTCAGATCACGCGGGGTTACGTTGACGCAGTAGCTTTTAATGTCACTGTCAGGATCCTGAAACACCTCGCTGATTACACTTAGCCCCTGATACTTTAAGAGTGCCGCCTTCCTACCCCCCTCCTCCATGCTTGTGACGTCTAAATAATAGAGGCCACTGACGTGTGTGTTCTCATTTACTGCTCCCATGAAGGCTTCCAACCGTTCTTTTTTATTCTTGTTGAGGAAAATGAGCATGTTGTTAATCTCGCGGTTGAAGAGGTTCTGCAAATCAGTGTCGTTCATGGGTTTCTCCATCATCCCCTCCATCAATTCCTTCCTGAAAGCGGCCTCGTCCATTCGGGTTCTGTAGCCATAGTGGGCCCTACCTTGTATACCTCGATAATGGTCCGTGCCTTCTTCAATTAGTCTATGCTGTTCTTTGAAGAAAGCGTTGTCCGTCCATTTGTAGGCCACCTCGGCCGCGCCCGGCCCAGCCGCCCCCCCTGTGCTGCTCGGTGTGGTGGCGACGAGACTGCGCAGTCCTTGCCATCCATCCTGGGTTGGTCCCATCTCAAGACCAACGAACTCCCCCCCCCTCTGGATCTTGCTCTGGTCGTCGTCGGATAGGTTCTTCGATTCTACGAGGATGAACGCGCCCATTATATGCGAGGATGAGGTTTGAGCGACAAGGAAGAGCGAAGCAAACGAGTGAGAGGTTGTTAGACGGCTTCATCGTCACTCTTACACTTGTTCTCGTTGCTTATTCGGTTCCCACCACAGTTTCTTTCTCACCTTTGTGTCGGTAGTATATAGTACTTTACAAAGGTGCACTGTCGCTAACCCTCCATCACAAGCAACAATAAACCGCAATATAAGGACTATGTTCGCCGTGCCTCGCGGTATCTTATTTTTAACGAATCATGTCGCCTCCAATATAGTGATAATGAAGCATAACCTACAAGTTGACCCGAAACCTTGTTTTGGGTCAACAGGGAACGATCTTGCTTTGTCCTCTGACCTTAGGGGCTTCCTCAGTCGCTGCCTCTAATTTCCGCTTATATATCCGTTGTGACTTATATGAAGCCGCTTGCGCCTCCATACCCATATATCATGGGCCCCAAGCCCCTCTTCCAGCAGTGCCTCGGTGGCAGATTCATGAATTTCCTGTAAAGTATCCCCACTTCGTTCCGTATTGTAGAGTTCACATTGGAAACGCTCAAAATCATTCTCATAAGTACATGCGCCGCAGAATCACTTTCGTCGTTTCGTCATTGGGTTGTAAACCACAAATTTACCACCAAAGTCATCCCAATCCCATTTGCACAACCTCCTAGCAACCGAATTGTGTATTGTTACTGCACATATCAACCCTACCTTCCTACCACCCACCCCTTAAAACCCCTTTGATCCAGTCACGAGTCAAATAGTCACCAGAAAGAAGGATCATCCATCTCCCTCCACGACCTTTTGAGGCTTGATCAGGGTGCCAGACAACCTCGTTCGTAACAAAGTAGCCCTAACCCCGATTACTTCCCTCAAATACTATCACACCATGAACACTAACGCCACCGAACAAGGATATTCCTCCTCCTCCTCCACGTCTGAAAACGAGGTTCCTGTTGTCCCTCCATTATTTCGCCTGAAGAGCCCTGAATTCGAGAAGCAGTTCCAGATTCTGCTGAAACTAACCAGAAACAACAACACATATGGGGTGAGTTTACAGTACGGCGTTCTTGCTTTATGGAAACTTGGGTTGCAGTCCCTCTTGGCCCCCGTGTATGACTTCACTCATTTCCATACTCACTTTCTCTCCTCCTCTCACAGGGCAAGGCCAATGCTATGTCCTCAGATCCTAGTTGGAACGTTGAGGAGACGATGGGAATGCTTTTCCGAGCTTCCTTGGTGACAGCAAAGGACGAGGTGAGTCCTGTTCCTACCAATCACTTCTCAAGGTCCCGTTGTTTGCACAGTAATGTTCACTAACCCCTTATCTGCCCCAACCCCCTTTCCCACTCCAATCTAATTTCCTGCCCCACCCTCCTTTCCCCTTCCGTAGATCCTCAACCCTCCCTCCCCTACCTCTCCCTCTCCCTCTCCCTCTCCTTCCGAACCCGATGTTCCCTCCTCCGCCGAGCCTGCAACCTCCATCTACGACAATCCTCATGGATTTGCGTGCCCCAAGGCGCACGAAGTCTTCAGGTGCAAGCTCGCCCCCATAATTGTTAAGAACATTTGCAACCGCAATTCTGTTAGCGACCACTTGAAGCTGTCGCCAAAGGCCGAGGAGATCTGCTCTAGGATCCTTTGTCACTTCTGCGAATGGGCCGTGCGTCTAATCCACATGCAGCATCCCTACGTGCTCAACTACGAGATCTGGTTAGGTGAGATTGGACGAGGAGCGAAGGACGGAAGGCTGGAGCGAAGCGACAGCTAGTGCTATGTAAAATATATCTCTCCCTCGCTTCGCTCACAACCTCCTTGCTCTTCGCTTCGCTCCTCGCCCTGCTCTTCGCTTCGCTCATCACAGAGAGGCTTCCCATCCTGGTGGATATGGGCAACAACAATTCTAATTCTTTCTACAACGACTACGGTTTTGATGACATCCCTCCACAGCCCGGCGACCCGAGAACCGCCCACAGAACGTCATCGCGAAACCTTATTTTCCCTCCTAACGAAATCTGGGTCCGAGACTCTGCCAATTTTCCTACTCAGTTCACCACCCCCTTTGCCCACCTCGCTGGCGAAGCAAATTGGGACTTCACAGACAGTTCTGTAAGTACCTGCGTCATGTTCAACAACCAACCTTACGCCAGCAACTGGAACCAGAATACGAACAGCTGGGGGCTGAGCAACGATGGTAGCAGCAACAACAACGAGAACGATAATTATGCACAGTCCGTCCACGTTCTTCGCTGCACCAACACCCTGCTGCAGTTCCGCATCCAGGACACGATTCTGGAGCTCACTAAGCTTCCAGGCGTTTCGGTGTCGGTCCTTCACGTGCTTTACCAGACTTTGGTGGGAAGCTTGAATCTTTCCAACGAAGAGGTTAGGAACGACTTTATCTTGACGAAAACGAATAATCTGTCCTTGTTGGTCGTGTTCTTTAACAGCTTCGACCCCAACACCATGCTCAAGGACAACCAGGATCGTCAAAGCATCTTTGATTTTATCAAGCTTGTCGAAACGAGCCTCACACATCACCTCGCCACCAAGGAGGACACACAAACCATGGCCCATCACTTGAACCAACTGAAGCTCGACATATCCCTTCGCTTTTTGCGGACGCAGAACCTGCAGGTCCGAATACTGGGATTGAACCAGATCAAGGAGCGCCTCGATGAGGTATCGGAAGGTTTATCAGTCGCCCAGCGTACCTACAACAACGCGAGGCAGAATTACCACCGCAGGCGCCGTTCCGATCAGAACCATTTTGGGCAGCACCAAAACTCCCATTACGGCGTTCAATTCAACCAGCAGCAGTTGAGGCACAGCAGAAACAGCAGCAACACATCCATTGGAAATTCGTCTGCCAACACCGCAACGGCTTTCGACAACACCAATCGTAGCTTGTCTCCCCAACCGTCACAGGTTATCAACCAGTCACCCAACCCCCCTACCTCCCCTTCATCAAATGACGTAATGATCAACGAATCCGACAACGAGTACGAGAACGAAAACGAAAACGAAGCCGATAAGAGGACGCAGCAGTACGTTGGAAACGATTATTATGGCCCCAGGGGATCTGGCTCCTTCTCTGATGACGACGAGGAAGAAGAGGACGATGACAATTTTCACTCTGGGGTGTTATCTCATGCCAGGGCACAGGTTAGCAGAGTGGTGTCTTGGCTCACTGCCACGAGGCTTCTTGAGACCCTCCTATCTCCCGACTATCTCCACCTCCAACTGCTCAAGCGGTGCAAACCGATCCCAGAGTTTTTAGCCAAAAATGAACAGCTCACCGATGACCACATTAGGGTCATTTGGAATGCAGCTGTGCAGTCCTCGCACGAGTCCATTCGTCACAGCATCTATGAGTTGCTCCAGTTCATAATAAACAACTGCGAACTAACCGTGTCCCAGATGACGATCATCGATTTGGGGTTTGCTGAAATGAAGCCCTCCGAGCATGACAACGTCTCCACTTTTACTCTCTATTGCCTTGCTCGGGAGGGCGTCGGCCTTTACCATTCCCAATCTATTCAGATCCCACTCGGCTTTCACAGCATGTGGACCATTGTCCAGGACCACACGGATTCCTCTCAGGAGGTTAAAGTTATAACTTTGACCCGGATAACACAATATCTGACGGATATCGCATCTGATAATCCCGACTTTATAGACTTGGCCAACAAGAACCTGTGCAAGTTGGATCAGCAGCGTTTGGGACAAAGTGAGAACGGGAGCTCCGGAGCAGTTAAAGTGGGCAACAACAGAACTTCGCTTGTGAGAAATATGATCCTAAATCACGTCTCTGCCGTCACCCTGCAAGCCATCCAAAAATCGCATTCTGTTGTCCAGGCCCTCAACATTTTACACCGGATTCTGGTAATCAATCCGCAGTTCAACGCACGGAATCACCCACCGCACTACGTTCAAATTTTTGCCGCGAGCATGACATTTCGAACCGACATCCTGTTCAAGATCGTTGCCGACCTCAAGAGCTACTTCGCTTCCAATCCTGTGCCGGTAGCGACCCCATTCTGCGATGCACATCGGCGTATATCGGATCCTTTTGCTTTCACCAACACACTGACCACGCAGCTCTTGCGAATCTATGAGGAGCCTAGGGACGAGAATGCCCCGCCTCTGATGCAGATGCTTTACCGTCCGGAGGTTCTCGAGGGCTTTCTTTCGATCAAGGTCCCCAAGGAAATATCGAGGAATAGCGCTATCGCAAATGGAGGGAATACGACTGCCCACCCAGCGGCGGTCATGATGGCGCTCTTATCCCCGAGTACGAGCCTTCAAAGGCACCCGCGTTTCAGGAATTACCTTGTCACGTATCTCTACAAGTACTGCGATAGATCACTCAACCTCGTCGAGGTCGACGTCGATTGGATGAACCTCATATCTACCGTCCTCGAGCTTTACAACATTGAGTCCAAGCACCTTGGGAGGAAGGTAACACAAGAAGGCAACACCTTTCCTGCCCTCGGAGTCGACAATGAACCGAATGGGATCGAGAACACCTCTGTCAAGCTTCAGTCACAATTGCTTGGGATCGACCTCCTTTGGAAGATCATCCTCACAGTTGAGAGTGTCGAGGTAGCTGAGATGGCAACGAAGCAGCTGATCTCCTACTCACTTCTTGTACGCCACATCGACAACTCCCCCCCTTCGGACCTTTCAAACCAGCATACCGACTTTATGAAAAAATGTATGGAAACTTTGCAGTCTGTTGGGGACGACGCCACCAAGATCGTTCGCTGCCTAAAGGCTACCACCGACTGCGCGATTCTAGCCATGGACAGTGCAAAGGACAAGGGCCTGCTCAAGGGACCCGCTCAGCCCCATGGTCTCCTTGGATTGGGTGTTCCAATCAGAGTCAAAGTCCAGCTTTGCAAGTGGCAGAATTCGGCGCAGGATGGGACAGAAAAGGCGAAGGAGCGTCTTTTCATTAAAATTCAGAGCAACGATAAAATGCAAGTGCTAAGGAAGAAGATCTGGGCTTGCTTGCTCAAGGAGTTCACTGGGGCGGGGACCAAAATGTTGAAGGCCAACAATGCCGATGGAGGCGCAAGCAGCAAGGACACCGACTTTTCCACGGAAAAGAACAAGGGCACCACTTCCGTTACAGTTATCGACGTTGACACGGGTGCGGAAGAAGTCACCACCTCGACCCCGAATATGACACGCAGCCGTGCAGGTGGCAGCATGAGGAAGAGACGTAACTCAGATGTAGGCGCAAACACTGATGACATTGTCAAGGCACTCTCCTTCCCCGCGATAGCATATATGGAATTTGAGACAGCGTACCGTCTTGTATGCTCCGGGAAGGAGCTCAAGGATGACGAGGCCATCCTCTCCATGTACAATGTCGTGAACAATGCGACTGTCCACGTCGTCAGCAGGTTCGGGAAAAATAACGGTGCTAATAACAGCGTAAGCTTTCCCAACAACGCTTTCACTGGCCCCCAATTCGGTGGAATGTCTGGCGGTGGGGGCAAAGACCTCTTTGGTTTATCTTCGTCATCCTCGGACCAAAAGGGCCCAGATGAGCCTACGACCCGACCCGTCGATGGTGCTATCAGTCCCGTTTCGTCCCAAATTGGTCCCTGCTTGCCGCCTCCTCCTACTGCCATGGACGATGGAGGGGTATATGCTCCTGTTGCAATTGTAGACGATGAGGGAGAGGCCACCGTAATCAACGACATGGACTTAGTCAAGGGCCAGGATAGCGTCATTCACAGCAGCGCAGGCGCCCCCCCTGACGCTTCGGATGGCAACATTGGCGATCCTCCCGTCACCACTTCTGAAGCCGATGTTTTCAACAACCCTCTCCTGGCCCCGATCGCGGTTGTCATTGAGCCCACGAATATGGAAATACTGTTCAGGCTCCTCAAGGTGGCCACTAGCCAGGAGGTGACGAAGTTGGTGTGGTCCTTGTTGATGAGACTTCCAACGGACAAGCTCCTTCTTTCAGACATGCGAGACCCCTCCAAGGTGGAGAATATCTGGAATACGCGGCTTCCTCACGACGGCAGCTCGTGTTCTCTGCTGTACGCTCTCAAGCTTGTCGAGTCTCAAGTATCTAGTGACTCGAGAAAGAGAGCCGAATTGGTTTTGGCCGAGGAGGCGCAGGTGATGGAGGAGGAAATCGCGGGGAGTGCGAAGAGGAGAAAGGTTGACGGCACTTCTGAACTGTCCATCGCAACCACGTGGTGTGACAACTTTGTATCCTCTGGAGGGCTGGAGCACATCATCAAAATCCTTTTGCAACGCCAAAAGCTGGAGAAGGAGAATCTTCTCTTTAAGCTACGATGTACCAACTCCCTAATTAAGCTCCTCTCCTTTTTCCTCAACGACGAGGCTTCGGCTAGCCACTTCACTGAGGTCACCCTGAAGAGCATCTTGACTTTCACGCTCCAGACCATTGTGTATTCTTGCGATAAGGAGCTTGAGAATGCCTCGTTGGCTGAGGTGCTCAAGGAGTTCGGCGGGGTGAGCGAGAATTCGCTGGCCCTTGTCAAGGCAATGCTCAAGATAGATGGTGGAATATTTTTGACGAATGTCGTCTTCGACACCCGAAAGGGAAAGGGTGAACTACCCAAGCTTTTCACCGATGCTGTGCTGGCGTCCCTTATCAACACACCGAATTTCAGAGTACGTTTGCGAGCCGCAGATATTTTCAAGGAGGGCTGGGTCAACAGTGAAAAAGTGAAGCCCAAATCCCTCAAGGCGATGCTCAGCATGCTTGTCTGGGCGACAACCTCCTGTAGAGAGACCGAGAACAACAGCAAAAGCGACGAGATTTTTGGTTTGATCAAGGCCATTCTCAACAAAATCTGCTGCAGTGCACTCACTGAGATTCCTGACGAAAGTTTGGCCTTGACGAAGAGCGACAACAAGCTCCTCTTGAGCTGGTCCAAAGGGAAGAAGGGAGGCAGGAAGGCAGGGAAGCGAAAGAAAGCCGGGGATGATAACAAGCGCGAAGAGTTCCGGGTATTCCTTCCCGACAACAAGGATTCCTTACCTCTCTCCCTTTCCAAGCTCGCAATTTGGTTTTGCGAGAGGGTGACGACCAGCGAAATGTACGAGGAGAGAAGAAACGAGAGCTTTGTCGACTGCTACCTGATCGGAGTCTTCGAGTGCTTGACGTGCCTGTTGGAGAAATTTGGGCCGGAACTCAAGAAGATCGTTGGAAACCTTGGG
>Ga0115006_10002214_pt1 | contig 12646 bp, 22 predicted proteins | sample ArcOceMetagenome_3_FD_88943 | JGI IMG/M metagenome (GOLD analysis project Ga0115006, IMG submission 88943) | Marine eukaryotic phytoplankton communities from Arctic Ocean - Arctic Ocean- Svalbard ARC20M Metagenome | ecosystem: Environmental > Aquatic > Marine > Oceanic | place: Arctic Ocean...
GACCTTAGAAGGGTTGACGAAGCCGTTTCTCGAAAGACCTTAGACCTCAAAAGGGTTTACGTCAAAGGGCCGTGTGTTTCTTTGTTTTATGTAAACGACATTGGACTCGGATCAACAGGGTCCCGGGGGCGCACCAGTGGGATTCCCTGTGTATACCCTTCCGAGTCACCTTAACTCTGCCGCGGCGTGACCGGGCCAGTGACTCGGACTCGGACAGGTCACCCGCGACTCCGGACCGTGTGGAAGTCTGAGTTGGTTAGAATGATCGTTTTCAAAAAAAGAAATTTCAAAAAAAGAAATCGATTCATGGTAGCGGCACTGTAGCCGATCAGCGGGTGGCGGCAGTCGCAGCGCATGGGGGTCATGGCAGACCCAATAGAGGCCTGCGAGGTAGCCAGGCCCGCTCCCGGCTCGAGCGTGCTAGCATCGCGTGGTGTCTCTGTCGCTGTCGCAAGTCTGAAGCTCGTTTGAACAGGAGGCCCGCAAGCTGATGGTTGAAGCTATCATAATGGAAAAGCATGAACCCCGGGACGCGCACACTAAGTTCATGCTGGCCGTAGAGAGCTTCGACATCTTTTTGCGGGCAGTGCCGCAGGGCCCCCGCTTTCGTGACCTGGTGCCGCCCCATTCCCTTTACGTCTTGCACGCGTTCCAACGCACTAGCAGCGCGAAGTCATTTGAATTGCCCTGATGAATTGCAGGCAGAGAAGGTGCGCACAATGCGCACGACGTGCGTGCGCATGATTGAGTCCCGTCCGGAGTTTTCACAGCTCTTCCATGACGCTCGTGACTGGTCTCCTGAACAACCGGTGAGGAAACAGAGTCTGAGCTCTCAAAAAGAGGCGGACAGTTGATTATTGGTCTGGAGAGAGAGTGTGTTGTTTATTGGTACTCCTTCAGTAACTCTCGCACTAAGTGCATTCACTGCGACACCTGAAAGGGATGGAGAGTTGATGTTTGGTACCACTGCATGCATCCCTGTATTCACTTATAGCCATAACCCCGTGCAACAGGTCAGTAGCTGCTGGTCCCTCAGATGCATTACAATGTCCACTGACCCCAGTCTTATCCTCTATTCAGGACACAGAAGCCTCGCCCGAAAAGATTGATGCGCAGGCTTCGGTCCATCAGATTGAAACTCCTGCAGCGTATGTCAGTCGCCGCCAAGCTAGTGAAGCAAATCATTTGTCGGAACCTCAGATGGAGCCGCGACTAGCTGAACTCTTAGCCAGACGGAGGGCAGTAGCTGAGCCTTCAGAACCCGACAACGCCAATGATGAAGAGCCATCATCTTCTAGGGTGTTTTCGTCCTCGTACCGCGACTCAGCGCAGATTGCCATTCTTTCTCAGGCGGCCGAAAAGAGGCGATTGCGCGAAGAAAAAAATCTGCAAGCTGCGGACCAGGTGCTCTCAAACAAGCTGCAGAAGGCCCTAGACTACGAGACGGCGGAGAAGGACAAGTTGAAGGCGTTGTTACAAACCAAAGCCCGTGCCGAGCGCATTAGACTGCTTCTTATGCAGGCACTGCCAGAGGGATTAAAGGCAGATGGGTCCCGGCTGGTTGATGGTGATGAAGTAGGCGCAGAGACTCCTGTTTCCATCCGCTTGGCCAAGATTGAAGAGGAGTTGGCGGAAGTGGAGATCGCGCGAGAGGCCATGCAGGATCGACTGACCCAAGCCGTGATTGCAGCTGAGAAAATACGTGGCGAACGAGAGCAGGTTATTGGGATTCTTGCTGCTACTCGCAAGCGCAGGGATCTGATGAATAGAGCCGCTCAATTGACCAATGCTCCAGATAGACATGAGCACGTGCCCGCTGGGCAAAAACATCATGATGGCAGTGGTGCCAGGGTAATGGGTCGAGACGAAGGGGGTGATAATGAAGGTGCGCAGATTGAAGTACTGCAACACCGTGGTGGTGTACATGCAAGAGAAAGTCCCAGCGGAGGGGCGACTGAGGCAGCAAGCAGGGCCCAGGGTGAGCGGAGGGACAGACCGCTGACTCCGCAGGTCAAGGGTATAGGCGGAGCCGGAAGGCAGAGGCCCCAACCATACGAGCTGTCGCTCTCCAGAGTGGCGGCTGAAGAAGCTCGCCTTGAATCGCACACCGTCACCCCAACGGCCGAGAGTGACGTGCATGCTTCACCACGGTACGGTGAATAGGGGAGCGATAGTGCATACACATGTGTGCATGTATACACGTGCCTGTAAATGTTTCTTGTTTGTGTGTGTGTGTGTGTATGTGAATGTGAATGTGTGAGTTCGCTTGAATGAATGAGTGTGTGGGTATGTCATACACACACGCACACACACACACACACACACACACACACACACACACACACACACACACACACACACACCACTACATCATTGATGTGCCACGGTGGATGCTGGCGCAACCAGCGCCCAGCAAATCCACCTCTAACACAGCTGCATATGCATTTGTACTGCCTCCAGAAACGTTGACGGGTACCGCGAACGACTATCTGCAGCACTATCGCCCGCTCCATCGTTGTCCCCTCGAGCCTACAGCGGCAGATTGGAGTCAGGTTGTGTTGGCGTACGCCCGCGCAGAATCGCACATGTCAGCTTGGTGATCACTATCCATGGGATCCCTGACAAAACACTCTCCCCAATCCGCTCTCTCTTGCTCTGGGTTGCCATCAAACTCAGCTAACAACTACTATGCGCCGTCTCCAACGCCGCAAGAGAGGGCGTCTCCTTCGATTCCGGACTCTCCACCTGCGACGGCACGGGACGCGGTGTCTCCGAGCTCGAGGTCTGTCTCACTTACGATCTGCCAGAGCCTTATGTTCATGTGTGTTTGCGTTTTTGCGTGTGTCCGCGTGCATTTCCATGCCCTGCGATGCCATGCTGAATTGTTGAGTGATTGCAGAGCTTTTGCGTTGAGTAGTTGCAGAGGGCTTTGCGTGTATGTGGTGTCTATTGGAGCTCGTTGTAGTAATGAGTGTGGCGTTTGAGCAGTGCTTGGAGCCAGTCCTCGAGCAGGGGATCCGTTCTGCAATCGTTGTCCGCTGCGCCCTCGGAACCCGGTCAGGCAGGCAGATGAGTAATAGCCATAGCACGCCAAAGCGGCAACCGGATTGGAGTGGCCGAGGCAGAGAGGGATAGATTGTGTGCGTGTTCATGTTGACTGGCGGGTCTGAAAGGCTGTGCATGCTACGCTACGCATCTGACCCCCAAACAGGACAATGGGCGCCAGACCTGGTGACCATGGTACGGGATCGACGCGGAGCGGAGGCACGAGACGCGTCGGCACGGAACCATGAGAACAATAGCCGCGCGATCCTGGGCCGGAAATCGGGCTCGCCACTGAGCAGCAACGCGAGTCTGCGTGGAATGTCCGCCTCTCCTCTGAGCAGCAAGGAGCAAGCGGGCAGCAGGAGCAGAGATCGCGCACAGAATGCGCGCGACTCGTCATTCTGTGATCTCTCGTCAGACTCGGAGAAGGAGGTGCTGGCGTTGCATTTCTGCCCCTGCTCTGCAAGCTTGCAGGCGCTGCCCTCTCTTCCATCAACCTTGACAACGTGCTCTTTCAGCCCGTGCAAGTGGGGCCCTTGCTGTTGCCCTGCCCCCCCCCCCTGAGCTCGCATCCATCTGAAGACTACCGCTTCCACGTGCCCCATGATCTTTGCGCAGGGGTGGGATCTGAGCACCTACACAGTCGACCTCACGCGGGATGTGTCGCCGGCTATGAGCATGCTGTCCGACGAGTCGGATGGCATGCGCAGCTTCAACGAGAAATCTGTGGACGTTGGCTCTGCGCGACAAGCCTCGCACCACACCTTTCGAGACTTGCGCGCCACCGCGATTGCCATGGCTGGTGGCACTGAGGAGAGGACTAGTGATCGTCTGGGGGCCACAATGGCAAACGAGACTCCAAGTCATTTTGCCCACCGGGGTCTATCGTTTTCTCAGGTGCTGCTAGTGCACCCGTAATTGCAGCGCTCACCAGTATGTTGCATACGTCGACACCTGCACGGCTGCATACCAACGTGCGATGGTATATGAATGTTGTCATGACACCCGTAATCGCATGCTAACATACGCCTGGCGTTTTCCCTTGTACGCGTCTCCGTGGGAAAACAGCAGACGCCTATAAGGACTGCGGATGAGACTGGCCCCAAGATTTCCTCCGTTGATGCCCGCTGGCTTCACCCCGAGCATCCTTTGTCCCAAAGCCGGGGCGAATCAGAAGCAGGCAATTCGCAGGACGCTGCTCGAGCGCTGTCCTTTGACAGCACGGGCAGCGGGCTGCCTGCAACTCCTTCTCATCTATTTGCTGCGTGTGAATCGCCAGAGGCCGCAAGGAGAAGTCTTACCCACTCTTCTGTGCTTTTGCACGGTCGTGCGCATTTGTTGGAAACTCCCGGGGGAGAAGGAGGAGGAGGAGGAGGTGGTGGTGAAGGACAAGAAGCAGGGCGCTCAAGTTCAAGGCGAGAAGACTCCATGTCGAATCAGACTGCCTATTCATCTGCCCATTCATCTGACACTAGCACAGCGTATAGCAAGCTGGTGATGCAAGGTACTGTGAGAAGAGACTCAGGCAGAGCATGCACTGCTCAGGGGTTGGGTTGCGAGAGGCGGTGACACTGACAGAGGGACCAAGTGACAGAAAAACTGGGCGCGCGCGAAAGAGAGCCGTGATTATGATTGAGAAGTGCGTCCCAGTCGTTGACAGGGTTGATTTACACGTGCAGGAAGCATGATTGAATCTTTGTCCTCAAGCGAATATCAGAGCCGAGAGCAAGAACACGCGCCACAATCGTCGGATTCCGATTCACGGAACTACACCATGCTCATGCATTCTTCCATCAGTGCCAACGAGAAGAGGTCGTCCTATAATGATATCATGGATGACCTCGGCGCATCTGCTGTCCATGCAGGTCAATCAAGCCAAGTTGGGGAAGGCATGCTGCCAGAAGACTACGCGCTGGTCACAGGCCGTACAGTGATTGGATCTCGCAGTATTCTCGCGGGAGCAGGCACAAGAGGCGGGCGGCGAAGAGGTACGCGGGGCAGCGTTGGGCGGGCAGACTGTCTGCCGGACGCACGAGAAGAAATGATCCTGCAGGCCAGGTCTCTTTCTCTTCCACGTGTGCGCTCAAAGTTGTGCGCTTGCGCTGTTACGCACGCACAGCGAATGCGCACGTCCAAATAACCCCCATCAGCCTTGCTCGTTTCCACAACAGTACCGGCTGGACATATGCGTCTCGTCATGTTGCGTGTGCGTGTATGCGCGGCGATTAGTCGCGTACGTGCACGTGCACATGTGTGTGTGTGATTTTGCCTGTGCCTGTGCCCGTGCATGTTCGTCTGCACGATGGCAGCATTGCCCTAGCGACAATTTGCGAGGAGATCCACGAGGAACTGATACAAGTTCGACAAGGCATAGAGTCAGCTCAGGTACAGCACGCGCGGGGAACAGCCGTACAACATCATTTGGACGCAGACATTCAGCAGCGGCAGCGACGTGCCGACATGCCCTGCAGCCTTGCGATTTCTGAGTCCGAATACTTTGCAGATGATGACAATCAAGCGGTGATGTGGCCCATTGCTGCTATGAATTCACTATGAAATCACTATGCAGGCCATTCACTATTGCTGCTATGAAAACACTATGCAGGCTTTTCACTTCCCCCCATGCTCTCCACCTTCTCTCCACCTAGGACTGGCAAGGGCGTCCCTCCTATTTTTTGTACGTGACTGACATGTGTGCACATCCACACGCGCGCATCGCATGCAGGCTGCTCAGGTGTATCAGATGTGGAGCCCGTATACAATATCCAATACCCTCGACCTCACCAACGGGCATGACGCATTCTCGCATCTCGACGCCACGGGCGATTCGATCAGCGGCTCGTATATTCCGTGGTACCCGCCCGCAGATACCCCCTGCAGGTATAAGCATCAATGCATCAACGTCTATGTACGACAAAAGGTTCCTGCAATGACATGCAGGAATGCGAGCACCCACACCCGCACGCATGCACACACCCGCACGATCATGTGCACAGTAATGTAGTGCATCCGCGTTTCCCGCACATGCCATTGTCCTTGCCTACGAGTCCCGGGTCCATCACCCGCAAGTGTGTGCATCTTGTCATGACACCTGAGGGATGCGGGCAACAGCAGCAGCGCCTCGCGCATGTCAAGTGTTTCGCGCATGTCCAGCCGTGCCTCCAGCTTCGACCTTGACCCTTCGAGCTTTGCGCGGCGCTCCCCGCTCCTGCACACGGACGGCCATTCTCTGTCCATAGGCGTTGACGACAGCATGCAGGTTGCACAGAGCCCTGTAGTCGCCCCGCACTGTGATCTAGGGGCCTTACAGTTCAGATCAATTGAGTGAGGGTGTGCATGCGCAAGAGGCGCGAGATGAAGCGAGCGCCTGGAGCAAGCAATGATCCATTGAGTGAGCATGTGTTCATGTGTAAGAGCATGCGCGAGAGCACCAAACGTGGCTCACCTCCAATGATGACGATACTCATGCAACAGACTAAGCCCCGCTTCTCGTACCGGTCTGTCACTGTCATACGCGCACTCTAGATTGTACCAAAGTCGCACAGGTCGTCTGGCCGCAAACACAAGTCGCGCGAAGGAACCAAGCGCGACCGCAACCGGGAGGCCGCGCGTGAGCCCGTGGACAGAGGACAGGAGGTTTTGAAACGCGAGACGCGAGCTCGTTTATTTCGCAATTCCTCTCCCCAGGTGCTACCGTCGTCATTTCTACCCCCCCTGCTCTCTTTAGCACTGTAACCTCCGAGGAAAACCTCTCATACGCTTGATGTGTGATGTCGATACTCGAGTAGCTCGGGAAGTTTCCAGGCGTCCTGAGGGCGATGGAAGGCAACGAAGGAGGAGATGCGCTTGCCAGTGACCTGGCGGCTCAGATGTTGAGGAAAACAAGAACAGGTCGCCCTGACGTTCCAACACCTCAGGTATATGACCTCGTGTGAGTACATGCCTGTGTATGCTTGCGCGTGCGCCCGCGTTTTCGAGCCTGTTTGTGTGAGGCTTACCGCTCTACCGCTCTATACAACTCCACCTCTGTTTCCGGAAGCTCACTGCTTGCCTCCGTTTCTCCTTTGCATTTCTGACAGAGATATGCGCGAAAACTGTCTGAGGATGTGCGCCGGCTTGATGCGTCCCCGCAATCTGGAGCGACTCCTGGGAGCGTGATGCTCGATGGCGAAATTGGCTGGGAGGATCCGAGCACTAAGGTAAGAGTGAAGCAGGGGCTGGTAGCATGGCGGCGTCGGACGTGCGGCCCTAAATCGGCACTGGATCATACATGAAGTGTCACATGCATATCGCTTGAGCGTGCATGAATTGCTACATGTACATCATCATCACGCGCCTAACCTGTTCGGATCTGCGCTATCCTTGCGTCAGGGGGCCTTTGAGATTTCGGGAAGCCCGTCGATCTCTGCCGGTGTCCATGCCTTCGCTTTTGCCGCGACATGTTGTAGTTTAAACACAGCGTGTCTCTGTGGCTGTGTTGTTGTCCCATGGGCAGTTGCTGCTGTGCTAATCGTTGCGCTTGTTCCCCGTTCCTTCTTGCGTTCAATGTGTGTCTCAGATGAAATCGAAGAACGAATCCTACTGAAGATCGGAATGACCTTGGCGGTGTGACTCCTTTCTCGGCAGCACTAGACCCGACAGCACTAGACCCGATTCTAGTGCTGTTTGTGTTCGGATGCACAGACTGTGAGCCAAGTCCAATATGTGAAGCACGGAAATGAGACAGAGACCTAGTAGATAGAGAGCGACTGGAAAGGGAAAAAGAGACAGAGGGAGAGAGAGACAGCTGAAAAAATGGGCTGGAGAGAGCTGGAGTTTGAGAGAATGAAGAGCTGGAGTCAAAGAGAGAGAGAGAGCTGGAGAGGGGCAAGGGTGTAGGAGGGGGTAATAGGAACAGCATCTCCGTGACTGCGGGTGAGGGTTTGAATTTTCAGATCAACGCTTCGACCATGGGCACATTTGTGTGGAAGGGTTGTTTGAAGAAGCATCATTATCTTCTCAAGAAACATCATGCTCAGTCCTCTCTTCACCTCCCTTTTCTGACCCACGGAATCCCACACAGGTACAAGCACCCTCCTCTTCGCGCATTATCTCGAGTTCATTGTTCGTATTTACAAAGACGGGCGTTCTGCTTCGCCAGTATCAGCAGTGTTCACTACGGTGGGGGCAGGCAACAGCTCCCACCATTCACGCACTTGCCTCTGCATCTCCCGGCTCCAGAAGACGACGGTGTCAGAGGCGCGAGCTTGGTTGCCTCTTTGACCCGCTTTGTTGTACGCAAGGCCAGCAACAATGATGGCACTTACGACAGCCGTGGCTGCGACGCGCTCAAATGGCGCGACACAAAGCACCGGGACTATCGCTGCTCCGCTCCACAAGCCTGCTGCGGCGGCCGACGAAATGTTTATCTCGGCGCGATCGGGAGCATGCAGAAGGGCGCGCAACGGGTGCCGGAAACCAAAGCTCAAAGTGATTGCCGTCGACATCATCAGCCAGGGCGGAATGATGACAAAGCTCAAGGCAATCACAGTAAGCACACAACCGACTATCAGCAAGCCAAGGGCAAAGCGAAGCGACAAATCATTGTCTACTGACGCAAAGGCAGAGTGAATCTTGAGCAAGCAGACAGTGGCTCGATTGACGTACGAGTCAATTTTGGTGATGACGCTGTCGAAGTTACGTGCCCGTCTCAGCACACCGCGAGTCTCCGGGTAGTAGTACTCCACCCTGCATGCGCATCACATGGCAGTGATTGACTAGCGGTGTGCAATGCGGCGAACAGAGGAACAGAGCAAACATGACCACTTGTAACAAACATCTAGAAGACCGGTATTCTCGCGATTTTCGTTTTTGAGTCTCCATTACGTTGGCGGCAGCGGCGAGGATCACGACGGCGGGCGTATAGTGCAGCATATCGAAGAGCACTATCACCTGCAGCAGCGCAAACAAAGCGCCCGACGTGCCCGGGTTCTCCCATCCCAGCAACGAATGCACCGCATCCCGGAAATGCTGGACAGGCATGGTGATGAGGTTTCTGATCAGCCGCAGATTGTGCTTGATCCGTCTGATCCGCCTTTCCTCATCCCCCGGCAGAGCGGCGAAGGTAGCCTGCGCTCGTTCTGTTCCTTTAACGAGTTCCCGGCGCTTGGCAGCGGCAGCAACCACAGCGTCTGCAGCACTCATTTCCTTGTTCGTCATGTCGACTGCGCTCTCCCCTACCGCACTCAAATCTGGCGTACGCGATGCACCGCCCCGTGCGTCAGGGGCATCGGAGCTACCTGGCCTAGACAATACCGGTCCAGATTGTCTGTGAGCAGCGGAGGTGACGGCGGCAGAGGGATCGAAAGAATTCTCTCTGCTCACAGCACGCGAGGCCGGGTGGCCGACCGTCCGGTCCCTCTGCTCTCGGTCCGTCGAAAATGCCGCTGCCACAGCCTCCGCAGCCCTGTGCTCCCTCTCGTCTGCAATCCTCAGCAGCTCAGCGAGCTGATCGGGAAGGAGTGAGTCTTCGGGCTCAGACTCGACGACGCTAAAGGGAAGGCGGCAACGGTTGGGGCCTCCATGGCTCGCGAGCGACCGCGCAGCTCGCTGTCGGACCACAGACCCCACCAGTGCCGCGCTCACAGCAGGCGGAAGCACGCCGGGCGGCTGGTGGAGACGCTTGACGCTAAAGGCGTGTGCTGCCAGCACCTCCATCACGGCTGCCACGAACGTGTCGCGCAGCTCCGTGTTCATGGGAAAGTTGTAGCGCAACTCAAAGTCGGCCATCCTGCCGTCTTTGCCGCGCCCGCGCCGTCTTATCTTAAGGCCGGAGTCAGTGACGCCCAGCCCCCACGGGCCAGCACGACACGCCTCAACGTGCCACTCGCCCTCCAAATCGTCACCTTGCGAACGTGTGTACAGGAGCTCGATCTTTTTGAGTTTCGCCATGTCGCCGCCCATCTTAGAGGCGACGCGCTGTCGAATGGAGCTGTTCTGTCTCCAATAGAGAGCGTGCGTTGTCAAGATGATTGTGCCCGAGGTTCGTGGCGTGGTAGTCATGTCCTGCACCAGGTACGAAGGAATGCCCCCTGCCATGAGCACCTGCAATCGCGGCCGCGGTATTTCGAGGCACGTGCGCGCAGAGTCAGCCAACAGATGCATCTGTGCATGTGCATACGTGTTTGTGTGTGAGAGATTGTGTGTCTGTGTGTGTGTGTATGTGTGCGTGCGTCCGTGTGTGTCCAAAGACGCGTTCGTTAGGACGAACGTTAGCGTTAGCGGTGGAGACGAGATGCTTCCTGAAACGCGCACGAGAGCGACAGCAGGAGTTCCGATGGAGCGGGAGTGGGGACGTATGCACGCACGTTCGCATGCACACGCCTGCGCAATCAGCTCAAGCAACCTGTTCATCCGCAGTCTTCACGCCTTCCAGGATCTTCTCCGCTGACATGCCTGCGCACAAGCAAAGACACACCACATCAACTTTCCTCTAATTGAATGCAAACCACACCGGTACGCACGCAGACGGTACCTTTTCTGACGCCGCCGACTTTGGCCGCGCCTGGCGCAGACTTGGACCCGATGCGCTCGCAATACCTGCCCGGCACCTTGATGGTGAGAACCAGCCACCCGAGGGGCGTCCTAGTCGTGGGGCGTGCTGGCCGTGCGTGCGTGCGCCCGCAAGCCTGCAAGCACGCTCGCCTCTCATAAATTTACACCGCTTCAGAATCTCGGCACTGATGTAGCGCTCCTCGCCATCTTCGTCGGCCAGCTGGTCAAACGTAGCGTCGGCTGTGATAAAGTCTGCGAGGCCCATCTTTGGCGCCAGAAGCACCTGCGCCGTCGGCCCAGCCGGTCATGCACACACAAACACAGGCGCTGCGGGAGCAGACGTGCCCCCGTGCGCACGAAACCAGGGCAGTGCCCGCCCGCCCGCGCGGTCCGCCCGCCCGGCCCGCTAACCGCCCGCACGCGCGCCCGCTCGCCGGTCCACCTGCCCACCCGCCCGCCCGCCCGCCCGCACGCACGCACGCAGCGCACGCCAGAGCAGCGCGCTGGCCTCGGCCTCTGCGGCATACCCAACTTTCCATGGAGATGCCGCGGGTCGGGCTGTCGCAGAGCTGCCGGAACGCGCGCGCAGGGTCACGGCACGCTGGGAGGTCCTTGGCGCCCGCGAACCCTGGCGCGGATGCATTGTGTGGCGCCTCCATGTTCCCACCACGCCTCCCCTTCCGCCTCCCTCCCCCAACCACGAACATCGGCAAATCGAACCCGCGCGAACTGGAGACTCTCAAAGGGACTTTTGCATGGTGTCGTGCAGGGCCCTCCTCACGCTGGTGGCGGGGCTGGCGAGCGTGTCGGCCGCGACGGCGTTCGTGCCCTCGCTGCTGGGCGTGCCGGCGAGGCGCCACGTGCAGACATGCAGAGCGGGTGCCCCAGCACTGCGCATGGCCGGCGTGGGCGTCCCGGGGGGCGAGTCGCTGGCAGAGCAGGAGTACGAGGTGCCGCCCGGGTGCCGCAAAGTGCGCATTCCCACGGTGTGATGAGGAGTGATGTCGCGGAGGCTATACACACGCGCCAAGCTCCTCACCCGCAAAGGCGTGCGTGCGCGCTCCGTGCACGCAGTCTGTCTCCGTCTGTCTTCGCTGCTGCTGCTCCCTGCTGCGTCTCTCCACCTGGCTATGCTGTGGCTGTCTGTTCTGTGTTCTCTGCCGCGCGCGCACACACACGCTATCACACTCACTCACTCATTCCCTCTTTCTCTCTCTCTCTCTCTCTCTCTCTGCCTGCTTTTTCCTCCCTTCCTCCCTGCAACTCCACCCTCCGCTTTCATTTTCCCTGCACGTTAACGTCAGCCGCTGGGGCTTATTCTAGAAGAAGTGGAGGACGGTAACGGAGCGGTGGTCAAAGGTTTCACGGAGGGAAGCAACGGCGAGAGACTGGGGGTCAAGATCGGCGAAACCTTGGTTGCGTGCAGGTGTGCATCAAAAGAGCAAGAACGCGCCCTGCTCGGGTTCATTCTGCCCGCGTTCACGAACACTGACGCCGCATCCTAGTCCTTCGCTCCATGCGCTCATGCATCCCTGACTTTTGTCCCATCATACCAACTGTCCTTTTGCTGACGCTGTCCATCTGTGCAGCGCCACGTCGTTGAAGGCAGGGAAGGAAGGAGGTGTGTGTATGCGCAAAGAAGAGTGTGCGTCCGGCGCGCTCGCGTTTTCGATGTGCGTGAGGAAGGGTGGCGCGTGTCTTTCTGACATCTACGCTCGTACTCACGCACTTATGCACGCCCATGCACGCGTGTGTGCACGGGCTCGCAGCCTTCAGTAACACGGGCTACGGCGGGAGGCCATTTGACAACTGGTCCATCGTCATGTTTCCTTGCACGAACTCACCTTTCAAGCAAATTCTATCGGCGATCATCAGGTGTGTCCTCCCCGTCATTCAGCATGCGCTTTCTGGCTTGCTCCATCACATGTTCGCCAACGCTGCAACTGTCGGTTGCCCTCTGTAACTGTTCGTTGCCCTACTGCCGGCCATGTGTGCGGCTCCTTTGTCACGGCACTCGCTGCCGCATACTTGCAGCAACAATCCGCGGTGGGGAATCAAGGAGGTGTCC
>Ga0115006_10002215_pt1 | contig 12643 bp, 9 predicted proteins | sample ArcOceMetagenome_3_FD_88943 | JGI IMG/M metagenome (GOLD analysis project Ga0115006, IMG submission 88943) | Marine eukaryotic phytoplankton communities from Arctic Ocean - Arctic Ocean- Svalbard ARC20M Metagenome | ecosystem: Environmental > Aquatic > Marine > Oceanic | place: Arctic Ocean...
CCTAACCCCACCCACCCACCCCGCGCAGGCGTTACCAAACATACACCGCAACGATTTACTTTGCAACGAAAATGTTCTCCGTATGGCGTTCTAACGCTGCAACCCAAAAGCACCATAACAAGCTCCTCGCCTTTCATCTTCTGAACTTTACAGTCAAGAAGAGGATTTTTCCGGTGTGGAAAAGGTTCGCGAAGACGTCAATAAGGGTCAATCGGATGTCTGCCTCCTTCACCCTCAATGTTTACATGTCCAAGTGGACCTCTTTTATCGATATCCTTCTCAAGGAGCGAGCCGAGACCCAGGCTGCCCTCTTTTTCGAGAGAGCCCAACGCAAATCGAGAATCTTCTCGGCGTGGATGCACCAGACGAAGCGGTCCATCCGGCTAAGGAAGGCGTCTGGCAAGCTTGGAAATGTAAGGATTGGCCGGGAGCAAAGGACGGCTGGAGCGAAGCGACAGCAGCAGCATCAACTGCATAACTATGCGCTCCTCCCTTATACAACATAGCGCAATACTAACATCCGACTGCTCGTCGCTTCGCTACTCGCAGACTATAAGGGGCAGAATCTGCCGCAAGGCGCTCATTCACTGGGACAACAAGACGATATCTCGCCACAACGCGAGGATCAATTTCAAGATTCTTGACGCGAAAAAGAAGGAAAGTCTAGCCCGGTCGTACAAAACCAAATGGAAAACGGAGACGATGCTTCGTCGCGCAAAGCGTATGTCTGAGCTCCTGAAGGTTTGGAAGGCATTCTTCGGGGGTATCGCGCTATCCAAGCGGTCCTCTGAAAACATTGAGCTCGCAGAGAGATTCCGCTACGTCGCAATGGCCAAGTTGGGCGTCAACAGCCTCTTTGTCAACTGGAAGAACAAGTCTTACCTGAAAGGTGAGATCGGACGAGGAGCGAAGGACGTCTGGAGCGAAGCGACAGCAAAAGCAACATACCGCCTATCCATTTAACTAACAAGCCTACTTGCGCTCGCTTCGCTCATCACAGCTTGTGACTCGGCCGCGGACACCAAGAACCTTAAGAATCGTTGCAGGTCTGCCCTTAGCGCTCTCCTCTCCAACGCTCGAAGGCGCAAGGAAGAGAAAATTGACCTGCGCTTGAAAAGGACTAGGCTCAGCTTTGCAAAGTTCAGGCGGCAGCTCTACTCGATCGCCCAGGCCAAGTCCCTCGCCCTACTTTCCAGAATTTTTATGTCTTGGAAGGCCAACACTCGCATGGGGATTCTACAGCGTGAGGGAAAGTTTTCCATTCTCCGCTCCCATTTCAATGTGCACACCCTGAAGTCTTGCATGGAGACGTGGAAGGACCTCCTCAACGAAAAACGCCTCCGCACTAAATATTACTTTGTGGCTTGGATCAAATACACCGCTTCCCAGACTTCCAAGAAGGAGGCCCTAGATGCAAGGAAGGAAGAATTAGCCGTCATTCGCTCCCACATTCTTTTCCGAAGGTGGCGAACGACGTTTATCTTGAGGCGATTCCGGAAAAGGGGGCTAGATGCTCCCTCGAATAGGACCCTTTTGGCCAAGGCACTTGCGATGTGGAGGCAGGAGGCCAGGGATGGTGTCAATTTTAGAAAGGCTGGAACGTTCCTCACGAAGCACCTAGGATCATTGAGCCGAAAGATATTCCTGAGCTGGAAGGAACATACCAAGTACGTTAAGAAGGAAACGAAGCGACTTCGCGCCCTCCGCGTCGCGAGAACGAAAGCTGGGTCCATGGCCCAGCAAAGGGACAAGAGACTTGTTTCACTTGCGTTTTCGGCTTGGGAGGAACGTGCGATTGCTTGGGTGAAGAAGCAGAGTGTTACTAGGGACTGCGATGACTTTTACGAGATGGAGACTATGAAGAGAGCGATGCTCAAATTCAAACAAATCCTCCGAAAGAGGCAGAAGAGGAAACTGGCGTCATCCTTCCTTGACGAGCGAAAGGAAATTCGGATGGAGAGGGTGCTTTATGAGTGGAAAGACGTCATGCATTCTTCGAAAGGTGCCCTTGATGCCCTGCGTGCAAGGAATATTCTGAGAAAATTCCGCCAAAATGTGAAGTCCCAAATCCTGGTGAACCAAAATTTGTCGGCCCTGCTTGTCAGGCATGATTCGGTAATTCTTAGGGGGCACTTCAGCGCTTGGGCCGTCTTTGTGTCCTTCAGGAAGGCCAAACTTTCGTCCATGTTCAAGGTCATCAAGAAGGGTTGGACAGAGGTCGGTATGAAAAGGTTCAAGAACGGCCCAAACATTGTGGGGGGCATTACCATGATGAAGGTCGGAAAGAAAATGGAAGCGAGAATTGCTTTGAAGCTGGGCTTTGCGTCCTTCGTCGTGAACAAGAGGGACAGCAAGACCTACGATCTTCTGTCAGGCGTCTTGCAAGGCCAGCTCGTGAGGCTGGCGTTTGAAACTTGGGAAGATGCCACAGACGTCAACTTGTTGAACTTTGAAAAGAGGCGGATCAGCCTAAACCTGTGGAAGCAGTTCATGAGGTTGAAGGATAAGGAACACGAGAGGTACACCCTCAAGCGCTTGCAAAGATCTGCGTTGTACAAGTGGAACAGGAATGTCGATCGGCTCAGAATCGAAAAAGAGAGAAGGCTCGATCTAGCAGCCACTGTTGACAACTACCTTGCCGTTAAGGAAGAAGAGAGGGTCAAGGGGGGCTTCAACACCCTCCTGGTCTTTGTGTCAAGGAGGGTCAGGAACAGGCACTTAATCAAATCAGCCGATGATCACTACGAAATGTGGAAGCGAGGAGTAGGTTTCGACAGGCTCCGGGCTTCAGCTGCGTCGAGACGGAGGCGAAGGGAGGGTAAGAGGATGGCGATTGCCCATCACAAAAATGGCCAAGTGCGAAGGTGCTTTTCGGCTTTCAAGACGGAATGGAGTACCAGTAGTGTGAAGAAGGAGGGGGGTATTGTGAGGGAGAATTTTATTGTGACCTCGGGCTCTATTTCTGGTACCGAAGATGGGGAAAGGGGCGAGGGGGGCATATTGTTGACATCTGTCTCCAGTCCAGCTGGGGTCTCAAAGATGTCGATTCGAGAACTTTAGAATGTAGAGGAGTCTTATGTTTGTACATTAACGCATTTTGTATGCAATTTATCTTATTAAAAATTACGCAGGGAAAAAGTTGTGACCTGATGTTGGCCTTTCGTACCCTCATCGCACTCACCATTTTGGCATCTTCCTCCGCGATTCCTGCGAAGTTGACAAAAGTCGATCTTGACAATTTTCCTTCCGCTCGGTGCCTTGATGGTTCACCTGGAGCCTACTATACTCAACCCTCATTGTCGTCCGACCCAAAGAAGTATGTATTCTCCCTTCAGGGGGGGGGCGAATGCACGGGATTATACGATTGCACGTCCCGGAGTCAAAGCGACCTAGGGTCGTCCGATCACTTAGCTTTATCGCTTGATATTTCCAGCCAGAGATTCCTGAGCCAGAATGAGGAAGAGAATCCCTTCTGGTTTGACGCGACACACGTGCGCGTAGCTTACTGCTCCGGTGACATTTTCTCCGGAGACGGCACGCTCAACGAGGAGGTTGGCGGCTTGTACTTTTCAGGGGCAAGAATCATTGACGCTGTAGTCAAGGAAGTGTCAAAAGGTGAGATTGGACGATGAGCGAAGCAACAAGCAACGGCTGGAGCGAATTGACAGCAAAAGAATTACATCGCATTCCTACATAACGAACAACCTTCCACTCGTTGCTTCGCTCCTCGCCTCATCCCTCATCCCAACCCTTTTCGCGATTCGCTACGCTCATCGCAGACTGGGTAGGCGGAGAGGTAATTCTCTGGACGGGGGAGAGCGCCGGTGGAATCGGTGCAACAATGAGCGTGGACCGAGTCGCACAATCACTCTCCAATTCAACCGTCATTGCCGCCCCCGTCGCTGGATTTTATTGGCCAACACTGTCTGAGTATCACGGTGAGGGAGCCTCGCCAATCGATTATCCCTTTACCCCTTCCGACTGGGTGGAGATGGCCAAAACGTGGTCTTCTATGCTTCCCTCAAACGATTGTGCAGGGACTGTCGATGTCCCTGAGACGTGCCTGACCGCTCACATCAACACACCCTTTCTTGAGAGCGACATCTTTTTCGTCGAGAGTCAGACCGATAGCGTCCAACTGTCTCTTCATAATGGCATTGGGGAGGAGCCGGATGGTTCGGTACCAGCACAAACCGACTATGTCCTCGAATGGACGGCGAATATGACTTCGTTTCTCAGAGAACATCTCACCACCAATGTGGGGGGAAGCAGACGGGTTGGCACGTTCAACCCCTCCTGTTACACCCATACTTCTTTCTCTGCCGACAAGCCTCTAATTAACGGAAATCATTATGCCGACGCCTTCTACAAGTGGTACTTTGAAAATGACGCTGAGGTAATGCAAGACACGTGCGACGATGGAGTCTTCCATTGTAACCCAACTTGTTAAGTATGCGTGTGCTAAAACCATAAACGTGTATCTTTCATCGTACAAACAATTACATCATTGAATCAGTCGTGAATTCCTCCCTTGACAATAATATCCATGCTCAAGCTCGCCCTCCTCTGCTGAACGTTAGATATGCTGCTCCTTCTCATGCTGTCGCGCCTTATCCTAATCTCCTCCTGTGTGAATCTGGTAGATTTTCCCAAGTTCTTTTCGACATCGGCCTCTGTGTGAGCTAACTTCATCTGCACCTTCATCGATGCCCTCTTGTGGAGGATCTTCTCCTCCTCGTTCTTCTTTTCCTGCGCTAAATCCGCATCCCTTGCTTCCGTTCGCTTTATTCTTGCCTTGAGGACCTGCAGCCCTTCCGCCTTCTCCTCGGAATTCTTGGCCATGATAGCGTTGAAGAGCTGCTTCCTCGAATACATGTGGATGAGCGTAGAAAACGGAAGGAGGCGGTTTCCCAGCAGTCCGCTGTGGAAATCTTCAAAGAGTTTCAGCATGGCGTTGCTCTTGCCGCCCTCCTCCTTGGTCATTACCATCTTCACAAATTCCTGAAAGTCAATCTCTCCGTCTCCACTGCTGTCGTATTTCCGAATCATTTCCTCCAAGTCTTCCTTAGACGACACCAGGCCGATGGATATCAGCGGTTCCTCCAGCTCGTCTACTGATATGTCCCCGCTCCCGTCGGCATCGAGAGCCTCGAACCACTCTCGTAGCATCTTCTCTTGCTCCATTCTCTCCCCCATCTTGTCGCCCCTCCCCCTCACAGTGAGCCAGCGGAGAGTGTTCAACTTGAGCAGTTCCTCCTTCTTCTCCGGAAGGTCGGGAAGCGCTTCCTCCCTCTTCGCCTGCATCGACTTGGTGTGGTTGAGCATAAGCTCGGAGGAAGTGAGCCATATGTTCTCTCGAGGCTGATCCCCGTTGCCGCCGTCTTCCCCCCCGTCAGTTTCTCCGTCGGCTTTAACATTTTCCGCGCGAGTTTCTTTTTCCTCTTCCTCCCCATCGATCACCAGCCTCCCCCCCTTCCTCCTCAAGTGGAAGTCGTCGACGACCTCCCTGCTTGCAGGGCCTGAAGTCATATCGGACTCTATGGTGTCTTCCTCCCACCAAAACTCGTAGAGTTTTGGATTGTTCCTCGGGTCTATGTTATTGTCGTTGCCGTCGTCATCGCCGTCTTTGTTCCTATCTCCCCCATTGCCTCCCCCCGTCTGCCTCTTGTTGTTCATGTACCTCTTCTCGTTGGCGGCTTCCTCGTCGGCGGCCGCTCTTCTAGCGATATCCCTCTCGATCTGCGACAGCTCCCTGTACTTTGTCATCTGATCTTTGAGGGGGGAATCAAGCTTGGGGGATGATGGGCCCCTCCCCCCCGACGACCTTGCAGGTGAAAACGAGGAAGACATTAGGTAAGAGTTGATCACGTCTGTGGAAGTCGTCGTTGGGGCGTTAATCGTCCTACTGGCCGACGAAGGGCGGGCACCTTTGGGTGAATGCGACTGCATTTGATTTATCATCATCATGGCAGTCTGGCCAGGCGATGGGGACAGGCGTTTGCGCTGGGTGGATCGGGGCTGGGGCTTCGATGGTTTGGGGTGCTTCGGTGACTGGGGCGACGAAGAAGGAAATTCGTGGTGCCTTGCATGGTTCCCTCCCCCAGCCGCCTTGGGAGAGGAAAAGGGACTGCGATGAGCGAAGCGAATCGCGAAAAGGGTTGGAATTTGGAATGATCGGTGAGGATTATTGCATTGGTTATGAAGGGGGGGAGGGGTTGTGCGGAAGTACGAGCGTATGTGGTTTTCATCTCTAGAGATTGCGTTGCTAGCTCGTCGCTTCGCTCCTCGCTCCCCCTCACCTCCTGCTTGAGGACTGCATGCTGCTGCCTCCACCATAAGCCCCGCTGTTCTTCGGACTGAAGCTCTCGATGCCCGCTCCAGTCCTCTCCTGCACGCCAGTGGGCGTCGTGTACGTTGTTAGGTAGAGAGAGTTCATTTTCTTCTTTGGGATATCGGCCTTGGGTGTCGTGGCCCGAGGGGGAGATCTCGGCCTGTGGGCAATTGAGAGGCTAATCTTCTGGTTTCTGGGCGATATTGAAGCCATATTGATACCCTGTGCTCGTTAATTTTGATAACGATCAACTGTACCAAGAACCAGTTCCCTGTTAGTTGGGGAGTTTTACCAGGGAGGAGGTTTTTGGCCTTGGGCACAATTGAGGTGAGGAATTTCTTGATAGGCAGCTACAAAAATTGATCGTAATCGGCATCCTTACTCTATAAAGAATCCAGAGTACAAGTTTAAAAGCCTTTACCTAACGTATTTCACTTTTGCCAGCCTCACATTTCAAACCGAAGAGGGTACCTGACCCATATTTCTCCTCTCTATCCTCTGCTATTCACTATCCGCTATTCCCAATCACATTCATTGTTATTTTTATCTCGTGACATCCATCAAAATCGACTACAACCCAACTTACCTTCCATTAACCCCCCCCCCCTCATCCATAACCCTTCCCGATCAATCCCCCCTTTGAACCCTCAGAATGTCTGCCAGTGCGGATCGCCTCAAGCAAATGAGGCAGCGGAGGCGCGCTTCGCGCTCCCCTGAAAAGGATCGGAAGGGAGACGGTGAAAACAACGAAAATAACAACTCGTCCTCAAACCTTGAGAGCTCGGCAACCCCATCAAATGCAGGGAACTCCAAGCTCGAAGAAATGCGTCAGAGGCGTAAGACACAGATGGCCCATCACATATCCACTCCCGGGGGTCCGGGGTCGCCAGTCAACAGGAAGGGCCTGGCGGGCAAGAAGCCAGCTCCCCAACCGAGCACCCTATTGAACGAGCTCTCTGATGACATGCTCATGGCAACCTACCGCCCTCCGCAGGTCTTTTCGCTCGGTGCGATACAAGACGGAGGGTTCGAGCCTGGCGAAACGAACAGGCAGCTCTTCTTCCCCGAGGCTTTCTCCGACTGGAGGGAGTCCCTCGGCATGGACACTGAGAAGGACAGGGAGGACCTCGAGGCCTTCAAGCGCCGCAGGGATCGCCGCCGGCACATGCACCCTTTCAACGTCTGGCGCCGAAATTTCAACAAGAAAATGTTCGGAACGCAATTCGAGGAGCCTGAGTACGACTCCGACGACGAGGACGCCCACCAAACCCTTCTCAAGGAAGAGGGCCTCTTCGTTGCCCACGGCCCTGAAGGCGTGGACGGTCTCATCAACCAGGGCCGCCTGTACTCGAGAATGAAGAGGGAGGCCTTGCAGGCGGAGAGCGAGAGGAAGGACAGGAAGACCTACCAAAAACTCGCCGATGAAGTCGAAGCTGAGCAAAGCGGACTAGAGATAATAAAGGAGGGTGCGTCGGCGAGCGTCAGGGGGCCCTCCCTGTACGATGACTACTTCCACTCCGACGGCAACCCTCGTGTTGCCGAGAATCCCGTGGTCCCTGGATCCCACCGCCCCTACACTCTCGAAAATGACGGCGTAACCAAAAAGTACTCGGAGCACCTTAGGATCCAGCTCACCAAGATCAAAACGGGAGTGACTTCGACCTCCGGGTCGAACGAGGGCGACAGGGCCGAACTCATTGTGAGCCTGCCCCGCCTGGCCTTTTACGATCACCCCGAGCAGAATACGGAGGAGAGGGTGAGGCAGAGCGAGGAGCGAAGCGACGAGCTGACAATGTTAACGTTAGGAATGAAAATCACACACGCTTGTACCTTCATACAAGACGCACCCCCTCCCCAACAACCGCCACAATTCTCACCCATCATCCCAACCCCTTTTTCGATTCGCTTCGCTCATCGCAGATTTATGCAGAGCTGAGGTTAATTTACGGAAAGTACCAGAGCCACGTTGAGGGAAGTTACGTGTCCTTCCTTACGAGAAGGATCAACGCCTTGGTCTTCGAGGGTTTGACTCTGAGGGATACAATCGGGGATGAGGTGGGCGTTGACGCCAATGACGACGGAGTCGACGACAGTGACCAGCTCCGCACTCTTTACGACGACATACTGGAGACCGTTTCCATCCGACTTGCCGAGGAGCATGAGCTCAGGCGCCTGTCCTCGGACTTGTACTCCAAGTGGGCGTCCTTGAAGGCTGCGAGGAAGGAACAGGGCTTCACGACTACCCCCGCCCGCCTTGTCGCCAGGGCGGTAGACACTCGCGGTGGGATCGATGCCGACGGAGGTCATCAGGACGGAAATGGTATCCCGACCGGAATGAAGGCCAGACTGCTCGCTAAGCAAAAGAAGGATGCGGGGGTCAAGTCGAGGGATATCAAAAAGGTTTTGGGGGACCTCAAGGAGATCCTTCCCTGGCTTTCCTCCATGGTCACTAGGACTGAGCGCTTTGCCCACGATCAATTTATCGAGGCGAAGAAGGCGGAGGACTTGGACGATCACGATGAGAAGAAGTTCCAAGTGGAGACACTCCAGAAGGAGGCAGTCATGCAGAGGGAGCACTTGTCGGAGAGGGAGAGGGTCGAGCTTCTTTTGGAGGCTTGCGATGCCCTCTTGCCCAAGGACGGCACAGACTACATACTGAGGTTGAGTAACGACGAACAGTACCTTAGAACGGACGAGTGCAAGAACCTTGTGGAAAAGAACCGTCGCCTCCGCGTTTCCAAGGACCTTTACTATTGCAACCTCCTCATAAACGACAAGATTGTCGGATCGACGGTTGCCAGGCCCCTCGATTGGCCATCCTATACAATTTCGTTCAACAAGCGCTTCAGGTGCAGGCTACTTCGGAGGCCGCAGAGCATCTGCATTAGGATCGTGAAGAGCAAGGGTCTGCTGCAGGACAAAGTGGTCGCCAACTGCATGGTCAGGGTGCCTGGAGGAACATCGGAGCACGACAAGGCCACTACCCATAGTTTGGCACCGTCTGTGCACTGGTACCAATTCGCTCAGGCTAGGTCGTACGCTTGGGACAGTGAGACGAAGAGCAGCAAACGGCTCCAGGGAGGCGTCATTGTGGGATGCGAGTGGGGGATCGACAGTGTGGAAGAGGAGAAAGGGAGCAAGTCAAAGTGCGGAGAGGATAGGATCGCACCGCTTCTCCCCGAGAGGCCGGTGGAGCAGGAGAGCGGAAGGCTTCAGGGTTTGAAGACGGTGGACATGGATAACAAGAAGATGTCTGACGACACGGACAACCACGGGAGGCCCGCCGAGTTTGCAAGGGAAAGGGACTTCCTTGGGATGCTCCCAAAGCTAGCGACCATTGATCCGAATGATCCTCGTAATGCCAACCTGTTCAGGCTCGGAGACATGCTCCTTCCAAGCCAGAAGAGTTCCGACGTCTTCCGCACGATCGAACCAGCTCTCCACAGCGCTTTCAAGGTTCCGGGATCGGGGACGCTCTACAGTAACCATTATGCTCTCGAGCAGCCAAGGAGGCACCAGCTGCTCAAGCTTAGAACTAACAAGCCAACCCTCTTCAGTAGTGCCATACCTCTGAGCGAGGACATCATCAAGAAGGACGAGAATTACAGGGGCATCCTCGCGGCAGAGAGGAGGAAGCACGCAGATGACGACGAGACCGAGGTGACTGCGGCAAAACAGAGGAAGGCCGTTGACAAGGCAAAGCTGAGGGACTTTGTCAAGAGGATCAGAGACAGTAGGCAAACGGAGAGCAGGAGGAGAAGAAAGAGGCAGGTGCACATGAGTGAGGTCGTCCAGGAGGGTCTCCTTCCCGAGTTCGTCAAGTTTAGCTTCGATATTGGTGCTATTGCCGACTTTTTCGTGCCCCCCAGGAAGAGAGGACTCAGGCCAATCGTCAAGAAGAGGGTCGCCGTGACAGCGCTCGTTAGGAGCTGCAGGCTCCTCATTACCATCGTCGGGGCGAGGAACGTGCCGAACAGGGTGAAGCTCGGGGAAGGGAAGGCGCCAAGCAGTCCTAAGAAGAGGGCCCGTAGCCCTCAGAGGAGGGTCAGGGGTGTCAACCAGCTGGACGATGATGATGATGATGACGATTTCAACAGCATTGTGCAGAGTTTCGTTGCCGTGAGGTTCCAGGAGAATGAGGACCGAACTAGGCCTGTCTTGGGCAGCGCTCCTCTTTGGAAGCAAACTCTCGACGTTCCCTTCAGGCCTCCCATGGGTGACTTCAGCCCCGCCAGGCTCTCCCAGGTCAGAGATGACATCCAAGTCATGCTTTTCGACTCCGTGAACGTCGACAGCGCTGCAGAGGGGGGATACTACGAGGATGAGAACACTGTCAGGAACGAAAAGAGATTCTTGGGTAACTTGAGCATCCCATTCAGCACAATTTACATGGAGGGAAAGGTCGAAGGTACCTTCAGGCTGAACGCCCCCGACGTCGTCCTTGGCTACAACAGGAAGGCGATGAAGGTGGTTGACCCCGGTAGCAATCAGGCATACATCGACGACGAGAATGCTGAAAACAACATCCAGGATGATGGGGCTGGCGGAGACGCTGATCGGACCACCGTTCCGCCGAGGGGGCCGACCAGGGATCAGCTCGTTATGGACGCTGAGGAGAGCACCTACGTTAAGATCATGGCGACCCTTGAACCCCTGTTGGTGGCTCCGCCCAAGGACAGCTTCACGAGCGTCAGCGGGGAGAAGCCGTTGCTCGTTAACTACTGTAAGACCTGGGTTGAAAGAACCCTGGGAATAAGCAAATTCACGAACAAGAGGGTTGTTGAGGTCCTAGTCCCGGACATGCATGGTTGCAAGTGGATGGTGACTCGCTTCCTCAAGGCCCTCGAGCCTCCCCCTGGGTGCAATACGGTCCTCAAATGCGTGCATTTCGTCAGTATGATACCGTTCCTCGAAGACTGGCAGGCTTTCGTCGGCGACTACGACATGTGGTGCACGAGCCAGCAGTTTTTGGATATTCTGGCAGGAGACTGGGAGGAGCACGCGACGTTGCTGGCCAATTACTTCATGTTCTTGAGCGACCAGGACCCCGAGAACATGGGTGCCGACGTGTACCTTGTGTTGGGCAGCGGTATCCCTGAAGGCGAGACTGTGTACGTAATGAGGAGAGACCACAAGGATCAGGACGTTACCATGTGGAATGCCAGCACCGGGGTCGCGTACACGCTCGAGGACGAAAAGTGCCCTCTTTTGGACATCGGTTGCATCGTCAACAAGGAGAACGTGTGGGCCAACGTTCAGAAGTTCGGGAGGCCAAGCGAGGTTAGCTTGGACTTCAACGACAAGATGTCCTGGAAGCCGCTTTTCGGGGACAGGTTCCCTTGGCCTGAGGGTGGGCTTCCCAGCTTGCAGGAGAAGAGGCTGCACTACACTACGCCCAGCACCAGCTTCGCGGAGGAACTTCAAGACGAGCTCACGGAGACTCTCAAAAGGGACATCAGGAGATGGAGGAGGGGGGCTACTGGTTTCAAGGGCGAGACTAGTAACAGGCTTAGGGCGCTCTTGGAGACCTTGGAAGCTTGCAAAAGGGGGGAGGCAACGTTGGGCCACAGGGAGCACCTGCTGAGGCTGGAGAGGGCCAGCGGGAATAGGGAGATGAGTGGATTGCCATTGAACTTTAGCTTCACGGACCTTCAGGAGGTGATCAGCAAGGTGAAGTCCACAGGAGTTCACCTCTGCATGCACCCCCAGGTTGATTTCGCCTTGGCGGTAAGGGTCTTCCCTTATCACAGCAACGTCCTGAGCGTTTGGGTGTACTTTGCCGCTTTGACACCGAAGACCTAATAAGACGAATGTTATTTAATTAATTTTTTATTTTTTGTTTTAAACTTTGCAAGTCCCCCATGCCAACCTCTTCAAGGTCGCGTCTCGCTGACCTGGCAAAGTCCAATGGTATTGCAATGTCTCCAAAGAAAGATTCTTTACCTTTAGAACCTCCACCTCCTCCTCAACCGACTTTTACAATGTGCTTTGGAAGCTCTGCCTCGAATGCCTTGGGTCAGTTAAAGCAGGGATGTTTGAAAAGGACGATATATACGCAGCCTATACTCGCCCCTACTCCGCCTCCTTTGCGTCAGCGACTCCCCTTGGAATCAGATGGCTCAAAGCCCTCATTTCCAGGCAAGGTAATCACGGGAGGTTCACCAGTTCCAAGTTCAGACTCTCCTTACAAGGTTTATGCCGGTCACGACGTTACGAGCGTGGTGACTGATGGTGGAAGGATATACACGTGGGGTAATCGATGCGGGGGTGATGAGGCCCTCGGGCACGGGAGCATGTTGGCAAGGTACAACA